>Ga0222650_1001588_pt1 | contig 10724 bp, 8 predicted proteins | sample AntAcemetagen367_FD_179820 | JGI IMG/M metagenome (GOLD analysis project Ga0222650, IMG submission 179820) | Saline water microbial communities from Ace Lake, Antarctica - #367 | ecosystem: Environmental > Aquatic > Non-marine Saline and Alkaline > Saline | place: Antarctica: Ace Lake | collected...
CGTGCTCCACAAGTGGTTGGTGCAGGGTGTGCATACGCCGTTCGAAGCCGAAGGGGCTTGGCGCACGATCTATTACGTGATGCTCATCAGCCACATTATACTGGCGATGGCCATTGTGCCGCTGGTGTTGACTACGCTGACGCTGGCGATCCGCGGTAAGCGTGAGAGGCACAAGGCATGGGCGCGCTGGACGTTTCCAATCTGGTACTACGTGTCGGTAACGGGTGTGCTGATCTACTTTTTCCTCTACGTTTGGTGGTAAACCAAATCTACTCCACTGTCATCACGCCGCGCATACCGGCGAACATGTGGGCGGGGAAGGAACAGAGGAAAATATACTCGCCGGGCTCGTTGGGTGCAGTGAACTCGATGGTCTCACTCTCGCCGGGGCCGAGCATCTTGGTGGTGGCTAAGATTTGATCCATCATGTCTGCGGGCAGATAGTCGTTATCGCGCGCCGAGGCGGATGCGGCGGCAAAGACGTTTTCATCGGCATCGGCGGTTAAAAAGACTACGTTGTGCCCCATCGCGGCCTTGGGCATTTTGCCGACGTTGCGGAAAATGATTTTGACGGGGCTGCCTGCCGGCACGGTGAACGCCTCGACGTTGTATTTCATGCGGTCATTACCCGTCATTTCGACGATGGTCATGCCATTGACGACTGTGATCGGATCGACGGGGTCGGCGGGACTCCCGTGCGCGCCGTCCGCACCATCCGCACCGTGGGCGTGGCCGTGATCGGAGTCGGCGTCGCCGCAGGCGGTTAAAAAGAAAGGCAATAGAAGGAAAAAGAGCAGGCGAGATTTATTCATATTCGCAAGATGTAACAAAAATTACGGCTTCGTCCAGTTAAGATGGAAAAATTTGTGATTAAAGAACTGTGAAGATATTCTTGTCAGAGCGCATTAGTCCGCTTAATTATTTCCATTGGGTATCCTAATACGCCTGTCTCATTATTCACTCACTAACGAAATCACCTAACTCGTGAAGCACATTTTAAGCGGCATATACCGTTTCCTCACTCTTATCAGCACACTGACGGCTGTAGCGCTATTGGGCGGCTGCAGCCTGGATACTCGGATGTCCACGTTTATGCCGAAGGGCCCGATCGCTGAGGCGCAATTGGATCTTTTCATGCTGACCGTGTATGTGACGGGCTTCATCTTCATCGCGGTCGGCGGCGTTTACGTGTATGTGATCATCAAATTCCGCGAGCGCCCGAACGATACGCGCCCGCTGCCCACACATGGGCACGGCAACCCCTTGATCGAGATCGGCTTGATCGGGGCTTCGATTCTTTTATTGGTCATCATCGCAGTGCCTACGCTGCAAGCGATCTGGTTTACCCACGACACGCCGGACGACCCTGAGAGCCGCATGGGCGCTTGGTATAGTGGCGAAGAGCTGGCCGAAGAAGAAGCGGACAATCCTTTGATTATTAAAGTAATCGGCTACCAATGGTGGTGGGCATTTGAATACCCGCAGCTGGGTATCACCACGGCCAATGAGATGGTGATCCCTGCCGGTAAAGTCGTGCACCTGGAGCTGCGCTCGGTCGATGTGATCCACTCTTTCTGGCTGCCCAAGATCGCGGGTAAGGTCGATCTTATCCCGGGGCGCACGAACTCGATGTGGATCCAAGCGGGCGATAATTTTATCAAGTGGAAAGAGAAGCAAGGCCTGGAAGGTGCCGCTACAGCAGGGCCGGCAATAGATAGCCCCAAGTTGCGTGAGCAATACGCCACCTATCTGGAAGAGGAAATCCACGATTACTACTACGGCCAATGCGCTGAGTTTTGCGGCGAGTCGCACGCCCGTATGCTGTTTCGCGCAACGGTGGTGGACGACGAAGAGTTTGCCGAATGGGTGGCCGACGAGCGCACCGGCCACGCCACGCCCGATGGCAAAACGTGGGATGACTGGTATGCCACCTACGCCGAGAATCCTGATCTGCTAGAGGGCAAGCTCAACGAAGGACTCAAACTCTTCATGGGGCGCGCGAAATGTGCGACTTGCCACGTGGTGAAAGGCAACCCGCGTGCGCTCGGTGTCGCAGGGCCGAACTTGACCAATATCGGCTCGCGTATGTCGCTGGCCGCTGGCTGGCTCAATCACCGCGCCGAAGACGGCAGTATCGACCAGGAGCTGCAATACGATAATTTTTTCAAGTGGATCAAAGAAACCGAGGTCGTTAAACCCGGCAACCTGATGTGGAAAGCCAATGGCGGCGGCATCGGTGAGCTGGTTGACGAACAAGGGGAGCTGGCGCTGCTCACCGACGACGAAGTTCACCTTATTTCACTTTACCTTCAATCTCTAAAGTAAGCCTTTCAGATGAGTCATACGGATACAGAAATACTCCCCCCCGAAACCACCTATGCTGGCAAGACGCTGCTGCTCAAGCCTGAGCGCAGCCGCCTCGGCTTTGTGCGCCCGGATCACAATAAGAGCGTGATCATCGACTGGATCACCACCGTCGACCACAAAAAGATCGGCCTGATGTATGGTGCGATCGCCCTCTTCTTTCTGCTCGTGGGTGGCGTCGAAGCGCTGATCATCCGCACCCAGCTGGCGATCCCGGAAAATGATCTGGTCTCGGCGGAGCGCTACAATCAGCTCTTCACCATGCATGGCACGACGATGATCTTTCTCGCGATCATGCCGCTCAATGCTGCCTTCTTTAATTTCCTAGTGCCGCTCCAGATCGGGGCGCGCGATGTGGCCTTTCCGCGAATCAATAGCTTCAGTTTGTGGGGCTTCGTGGCGGGTGCGATCGTGATCAACTTCGGCTGGTTGCTGCAAGCGCTGGAAGTCATGGGCCTGCTTGAGGCTGCTGGCGCGACTGCTGGGCACACCGACTTCGTGCCTGCCATGGGCTGGTTCGGCTATGCGCCGCTGACCCATACCGACTTCACCGGGGCGGGCACCGACTTTTGGATCATGGGCTTGCAGATACTGGGCATCGCCTCGCTCTCGGCGGCGATGAATTTCATCGTCACCATCGTGAATATGCGCGCGCCGGGCATGAAGATGATGCGTATGCCGGTCTTTACTTGGATGACGCTGATCGTGTCGCTCTTGATCGTGTTTGCATTCCCCGCGATCACCGTGGCGCTCGGGCAGCTGATGTTTGACCGCTGCTTTGGCACAAACTTCTTCGTGGTCGCCGGAGGTGGTCAGCCGATTCTGTGGCAGCACTTGTTCTGGATTTTCGGGCACCCTGAAGTTTACATCTTGGTGCTGCCCGCGATGGGTATCATCTCGGAGACGCTGCCCGCTTTCTCTAAGAAGCCGCTCTTCGGCTATTCCATCGTGGTATTTTCGGGCGCAGTGATCGGCTTCCTCGGATTCGCCGTTTGGTCGCACCACATGTTTACCACCGGTCTGGGTAAAGTGGCCACCGCCGCTTTCTCACTGCTGACGATGGCGATTGCCGTGCCGACGGGGGTGAAGATTTTTAACTGGGTCGGCACCCTGTGGGGAGGGCGCGTGCGCTTCAGTGCCCCGATGATCTTCTCGCTCGGTTTCGTCTGGATGTTTATGATCGGGGGCTTCTCCGGCATCATGCACTCCTCGGCGCCGGCCAATGCGCAGCAGCAAGACAGCTACTTCGTGATCGCCCACTTCCACTACATCGCCATCGGCGGTATCTTCCTCGCTGTAGTCGCAGGCATCTACTTCTGGTTGCCCAAGATGATTGGTAAAATGTGGAAGGGGAACCTCAGCACATGGGTGGCGATTTTCTCGGTGGTCGGCTTAAACGTGACCTTCTTTCCGATGCACTTCCTCGGCCTACTGGGGATGCCGCGCCGCACACACACCTATCTGGCTGGCTTCGGCTGGGAGACCTATAATCTCGTCTGCACCATCGGTGCCTACATCCTCGCATTCGGCGTTCTGCTACTCTTGATCGACATCGTGCGCTGCTTCCGCAGTGGCGAGCCTGCGGGCGACGATCCTTGGGATGCGCGCACACTGGAGTGGGCCACGAGCTCGCCACCTAAAGTTTATAACTTCGCGAGAACACCGATCATCGCTGCACGTGATGCCCTCTGGGAGCACAAATACGGCCCCGAAAGCCGCCGAATCACCTACGAGGACGATCACGGGCACGGCATCCACATGCCGAGCCAGTCTTGGATGCCCTTTGTCGCCTCCGTGGGCTTCATCCCGCTCGGTCTCGGCGTCTCGCTAATGCAGGCCGGCATCCCCTACATGGGCTACGTAGCGATCTTTGGCTTGTTGATGATTTCGCTTGGCATCATCCTGTGGGCGATCGAAGGCCCCGGCGGATACCACCTCCACCCCGACGAAGACGCTACCTGATTTCAAATCGTGATTTCAGCGTTTTAGTATTTATAACAAATTTCAGCTTTTCAAAACATGTCAGACACTGCTAATGCACACAACGAAGAAGAGGACAGCCACGCTGGTCTGGTCGTCGAGAACAAGAAGCTACTCATGTGGCTCTTCCTCGGCTCGGACTGCATGTTTTTCGGCACGCTCATCTCGACTCACCTGATCTACCGCAAGCTCTATCCGCAATCCTACGATCCGCTGGTCGTCTTCGATCTGGAGCTCACCTCGTTCTCGACCTTCATCTTGTTGATGAGTTCTTTCCTCATGGCGCTGGCCGTGTCGGCGATGCATAAGGGGCAGTTGAAGAGCTTCCGCCGCAATGTGCTGGGCGTGATTTTCTTCGGATTGATCTTCCTCTCCTGCCAAGTGTATGAGTTTGCCCACTTCACGAACGAAGGGCTCACGCTCTCGACCAACACCTTCGGCTCCACCTTCTACTTGATGACAGGTACGCACGGTGTCCACGTGGCCATCGGTATTTTCTGGCTGCTTTGCCTGTACTTCTACTCGCACACAGGCAAGATGGATGCCCACGAAAGCGCGATTGATGTCGAGGTGGCCGGCCTGTATTGGCACTTCGTCGATATTGTATGGATTGTCATCTTCACAGCAGTTTACCTGATCGAATATATACCCGGATTTTAACTAAATAATTAATTAATTATGTCTGACACCGACTACGCACCGCTTCCCGTCTCCGACAAAAACCCCCACGAAGGCGAGAACGAGAAATACCACACTTTCGTCAACCTCGCGCTCGTGCTCTCCGCGATCACGGGGGTCGAGCTGGTGTTGGTTTACATGCCGTTTAACTCGGTCTTCATTTTTACCGTCTTGTTGGCGCTTTCGCTGTTTAAATTCGTGGCGGTCATCGCCTGGTTTATGCACCTACTCTACGATAAGCTGATCATGACCTTGGCCTTTGGCACGGGGATGGTGATCGCCACCGGCACCTTCGTGGCGCTAGGCTTTCTGATGTCGCCCAGCAACGTCGACATGGAAGCGATCACGCAATTCTAAGCGTCGAAACGCTGAATCTTTCAAGGGGCGACAGATTGAACTCTGTCGCCCTTTACTTTTTAATAATCTTCAGACAGCTTTCGCACCATTATGCAACTGCACTGGCACACTGAACCGCTCCTCCTGATCACCCTGCTGGGTATGGGTTGGTTTTACGCTTTGGCGGTCGGCCCACTGCGCGAACGTATCAGCCCGGGTGCCGCCTTTCCGCGGCGCGAGTGTATCTTGTTTTATCTGGGTCTCGCTATCGTCTATTTGGCAGTCGGCTCTCCGCTCGATCAGATCGGCGAGCAGTTTCTGTTTTCGGCGCACATGGTGCAGCACATGTTGCTCATTTATACCTGTGCACCGCTATTCATCTATGGCACGCCCGCGTGGCTGATCGATTGGCTGCTGCGCCCAGAGTGGCTGCGTAAAGTGATGAGCGTGCTCACGCATCCAGCCTGCGGCGGCCTGCTGTTTACCTTTATCTATACCATCTGGCACGTGCCTGCACTCTACGAATCGGCGCTGCATGATAAACGCATCCACGTCCTAGAACACTGGACGATGTTCTCGCTGGGGCTGCTGATGCTATGGCCGTATCTGACGAATTCCACACGCGTGCCCCGCCCCAGCTACGGCATTCGGATGCTGGCGATATTTCTGCTCATGATCGGGCAACTACCTGTGTTTGCCTTCCTCTGCTTTTCGGGCGAGGCACTCTACCCGACCTATGCGTGGGCGCCGCGCATCATTAATCTCGACCCGCTCAACGACCAAATCTTGGGCGGTATTATCATGAAAGTCGTCAACATGGGTTTTTCGCTTACAATTCTTGCAATTTCTTTCTATTGTTGGGCGAGAAGTGAGGAAGCGGACGATCTCGTCGAGGCGCGGCTCGCGGCTAAATAAGCTTTTTCAGAACACCTCACCTAACCTTATCTGAATGACTTGGGAAATCCTATTCGTTTTCGCCCTGCTGCTGTTCGCGATTGTGAGCTTTATCTGGGAGCGCATCTCTGCGGATCTGACGGCGCTCACGGTCTTCGGTGTGCTGCTTTTTGTCAGTATGCTGTCGCAAAGCGCCGCCCTGCCCTCGCTGGATACGATGCTGGGCGTGTTTGGAAACTCCGCACCACTGACGATTGCCGGAATGTTTATCGTGAGTGCCGCGCTGGAACGCACAGGTGCGATCGACATCATCACCGGCTATTTACGTAAACTCGTTAAGTTGCCTTATCGCAGCTTCCTTTTCGTGATGGTGATCGGCGTGGCCGCAGTTTCAGCATTCGTAAACAACACTCCGGTAGTGATCGTGATGATGCCCGTGATCCTCTCACTCTCGCGCGAGATGGGACTCGCCTCATCCAAGCTGTTGATTCCGCTTTCATACGCGTCGATCTTCGGGGGCACTTGCACGCTGCTCGGCACCAGCACCAACTTGCTGGCTAGCGGCATTCTGCTCGAAGCCGGGCACGAGCCGATCGGTATGTTTGAGCTCGCAGCAGTCGGCCTGCCGATCCTCGCAGCCGGCTCGGTGTATCTAGTGATTTTTGGTAACAAACTACTGCCCCACCGTGAAACGCTCACATCGATTCTGACCGATGAAGAGCGCAAAGAGTTTATAACTGAAGCCTACGTGCGCGCCGGCTCTGATCTGCACGGCCGCGCAGCAAACAAAGGTGATCTATTAAAAAAACGCGGTATTCGCCTGCTGGAAATAGTGCGCCACGGGGTCGCTGTCGCAGGCGATCCGACCGAGCAAAAGCTGCAATACGGCGACCGCCTTGTGCTCGCCTGTCGCCCCTCCGGCGTGGCTGAGGCGCACTCGATGAAGGGCATCACCATCCAGACCGAACTCGCCGAAGGCCTCGAGACGATTGCCACCGACGAAGGTGCACTCGTCGAGGGCGTCGTGGCACCCCACGCCTCCATCGCCGGGCTCACACTCGGTGAGATCAATTTCCGACAACGCTTCCGCATGGTCGTCGTCGCCGTGCACCGCAAAGGCACCAACCAGCGCGAGCGCCTTTCCAGCCTGCACCTACAAGCCGGCGATACCCTGCTCATGATGGGCTCGACAGAAGCCATCAACTCCTTGGCCAATAGCGACGAAATCATCATCCTCGACCGCCCACGCGTGCCCGCCCGCAGCCTACGGATCAAGATGCCCATCGCCATCGGCACTACCATCGGCATCGTTACCATGGCCACCCTAAATCTAGTGCCGATCGTCGCCGCAGTCTGCCTCGGCGTGGCCGTAATCTTACTCTCGGGATGCATGAAGGCGAAGGATGCCTATGCCTCCGTCGAATGGAGCATCTTGATCATCATCTTCGGTATGCTCGCGCTCGGGCAAGCGATGGACTCCACCGGTGCCAGCATCATGATCGCCGAAAACATGACTGGCCTCGTCGGCAGGTTCGCGCCCGAGCATTTGCAAAACGTCATCATGCTCGCGCTGATCTACGTGATCACTTCCACCTTTACCGAGTTTCTCTCAAACAACGCCGCCGTCGCGCTGATGGTGCCCATCGCACTCGGGATCGCTGCCACAATGGGAATCGACCCGCGCCCGTTCGTCGTCGCCTGCTGTATCGCAGCCTCCGCCAGCTTTGCCACACCGATCGGCTACCAGACCAACACCTACGTCTATGGCGTCGGCGGCTACCGCTTCTTCGACTTCACCAAAGTCGGCCTGCCGCTGAACATTATCTGCTTCATCGTCACCATCACTGTAGTGCCGATGTTCTGGGATTTTTAAATATAATACATTTCCGCTTCCTTATCTTTGACGATAAAGTCTTCCAGCGTGTATTGCCCCATCTTTGCTTCAAAAGTCGCGCCGATCTCGCTCCAGATGCCCGCGACGCGTTGTCCAGAGTGCCCAGCGTCTTCAAAATTACGCTCCAACAGCTCGCCATCGACCGCTTCCACGATCGCCAACAACGCAACCTTCTTCGGAGCACGCGCCAGCGCGTAGCCGCCCTGTTTGCCACGCTTGCTCACGATCAGACCAGCGCCCCGCAACTCATTGAGAATCTGCACCAGATAGTTGGCCGGAATCGATTCCGCCGCAGCGAGCGCCTCGATATGCGCCAGTTTATCCTGCCCATGGGTGCGTCCAAGTTGCGCCAAAACACGGCAGGCATATTCAAGTTTATGAGAAAGCTTCACAGCGCTTAAGTAAGGCTGTGGACTCAAGAAGTAAACTTAAAAGCAAATCAGCCCACTACCAGAACCAAACATATTCGTGTTTATCCGTGTTTATTCGTGGTTAAAAAACCTCTTCCTAGCCTAGATTCACCATGGTTTTCGAAATGCATTTCTAGGTCACATTTTCGACAACACAACCCTTTGTTTATTAACACTTTAAAAATGCGTGAAAAAACTCCAAAACAGCTTACTTTTTAGTAGCCAGCACCTAGCGAGGAGCCTATAAATTTATCGCTTATGCCCGAAGATACAATGCCCGAAAATTTACCGCAAAAACCCGCTGCCAAAGCGGCCGAAACTGACGTTTACGACTCGTCAAAAATCCAGAAGCTCGAAGGTCTTGAAGGTGTGCGCAAGCGCCCCGATATGTATATCGGCGATACTAACGAGCGCGGCCTCCACCACTGCGTGTTCGAGATCGTGGATAACTCGATCGACGAAGCCCTCGCCGGCTATTGCTCCGAGATCACCGTCAGCATTCACAACGACGGCTCCTGCTCCGTCGAGGACGATGGCCGCGGCATCCCCGTCGACATACACCCGAAGTATAACATCCCCTCCCTAGAACTGGTCATGACGAATCTCCACGCTGGTGGTAAGTTCGGCAAAGGTGCCTACCAAGTCTCCGGCGGTCTGCACGGGGTCGGTGCCAAATGCGTCAACGCTGTCTCCGTCTGGTTCGAGGTCGAAGTGCGCCGCGATGGTAAAGTCCACAAAATGGAATTTTCGCGCGGCAAAACCACTTCCAAGATGAAAGTCATCGGCGACACCAAGCGCACCGGCACCCGTATCGCTTTCTCGCCCGATCCCGAGATCTTCCTCACCACCCGCGACTTCCAATTTGAGCTACTCGGCAAGCGCCTGCGCGAACTCGCCTTCCTCAATCCCGGCATCAAAATTACCTTCGTAGATGAGCGCGTCAACAAGACCGAGTCCTTCATCTTCAAAGATGGCATCTCCGAATACGTCACCTTCCTAAACCAGAATAAAAACGTCCTCCACCCCGAGCCGATCAGCATCCACGGCGAAGCCCCCACGCCCAATCCTGATCTCGATGCCAACATCGTGGTCGATATCGCCTTCCAATACAACGATAGCTACAGCGACCAAATCTACGCCTACGCCAATTCGATTCACAATATCGAAGGCGGCACCCACCTATCCGGGTTTCGCACAGCCCTCACTCGCGTGATCAATGCGTACGCCAGGGCCAATAATATCTTAAAGGAAAAAGATCTCAACCTTTCTGGCGAAGACGCCCGCGAAGGCCTCACCGCCATCGTTTCGGTCAAAGTGCCCGAGCCTCGTTTCGAAGGCCAGACCAAGACAAAGCTCTCCAACGGCGAAGTCGATGGCATCGTGCAAAAGATCACCGGCGAGGAGCTTAAATACTATTTTGAGACCAACCCACAAATCGCCAAGCGCCTGATCGAGAAGTGCCTCAACGCCGCCCGCGCCCGCGAGGCCGCCCGCAAAGCCCGCGAGACCGTCCGCAAAGGTGCCCTCTCCTCGGGCGGGCTACCTGGCAAGCTAGCCGACTGCTCCTCCAAAGATCCCGCTATGTCCGAGATCTACATTGTGGAAGGTGACTCCGCTGGTGGCTCCGCCAAGCAAGGCCGCGACCGCGCCACTCAGGCAATTCTCCCGATCCGAGGTAAGCTGCTCAACGTGGAAAAAGCACGCCTCGATAAGGTGCTCAACAATAACGAAATCCGCACCCTCATCACCGCAGTCGGCACCGGGATCGGCGACCACGAAGGCGACGGCGCGTTCGATGTCACTAAGGCACGTTACCATAAGATCATCTTGATGACCGATGCCGACGTCGACGGCGCTCACATCCGCACCCTCCTCCTCACCTTTATCTTCCGCCAAATGAGAGGCTTAATCGAGGCTGGCTACGTTTATATCGCTCAGCCTCCCCTCTATAAAATCAAGCGCAAGCGCCGTGAGCAATACGTGGATAACGATCCGCAGCTGAACCGCATTCTCCTCGAACTCGGCTCCGAGGACGTCACCCTCGTCCGTATACGCGACAATAAAGAAGTGACTGGCGAGACCATCGACCAACTCGTCGAATGCATGTCGCGCCTCGAAATGATCGGCCGCGGCGTCACCCGTTATGGTTGCGACTTTGCCCAATATCT
>Ga0222650_1001589_pt1 | contig 10723 bp, 8 predicted proteins | sample AntAcemetagen367_FD_179820 | JGI IMG/M metagenome (GOLD analysis project Ga0222650, IMG submission 179820) | Saline water microbial communities from Ace Lake, Antarctica - #367 | ecosystem: Environmental > Aquatic > Non-marine Saline and Alkaline > Saline | place: Antarctica: Ace Lake | collected...
CGAAAATGGAGGAACTCCCCGGCGCAATCGAGCGCATGCTTAAAGATCCGGCGGAACCCTACTTATTGGACGTCATCGTGAGCTTTGAAGAAAACGTCTACCCGATGATTCCCGCCGGCGGGACTTACCAGGATATCATCATGTCCGCCGATGATCTGAAAAAAGACTCCAACAAAAGCTCGCAGGGGAGCAATATTTGAAGTCGCGAGTCTCTTGATCGGCGATCCGTTGTTGCTTCGCCGTCTCCGCAAAAACTCAGTCTTAGTTGCCAAGCGCCGACTCAGTGGGGCTTCAAACAAGTTTTTTCATGTAGCCGACAAGTCCGCCTTAGCCTTGGCGAAGGAGGAAGCCCTTCGGCTTTGGTGAGCCCTAAGAATTGCCGGAGCGTTCGGACTAGGGGTCACTGTTCAAACAAGCCCTCTAAACAAGTAATCATAAAGGTCCACTAAAGTAAAATCGGTGCGGATATGTATGCGCCCCGCACGAGCCCGATGGTGCCGCCTTCGATAAACTCCGCTTCGATCACCGACTTCCGGCGTGGATGCTTGTATTGCCTGATCTGGCCGGACCAGCGGGTCACATTGCGGACCAGCGGCGTTGTATCCCAACGAAGGTGAGCGATCATCGGTTCAAAAGCGCGGAAAGCGGAATCCGAGTCACAACAGAGCATGGAGACATCGCGCGGTGCCAGAATACCCTGCCGGGCCAAATGCATCTGGGTCGCCAAGAAGAGGTGCGGCTCGGCGATGATGAGCGCCGTGGGCGGGGTGACCTCGTAGAGTGCATCGAGACAGCGCTGCAAGCCTCCGGGTCCTTCATCCCAATCCGGCAGATTGTAGGCCCCGGGCTGAATACCATGCCGCGACAGCGTTTCGAGGAAAAGCCGCTCAAACAAACCAGGCGTGGGCTTGCGGCGCTCCTCGCGGGTCAGCGTGACAATGCGCCGGTGCCCAAGCGCGATCAGGCGCTCCACGGCTCCCACCAAAGTGGCTGTGTTATCGATGACGCTTCCGGGAATGGCCACCGAGTCCTGGCGTCCAAAGAGCGCATAGGCCGGATCCGGCCGATCGGCGAAATATTCCAGCACGCCGCGATTGCCACCGACCACCACCCAGGCATCCGCCTCGACTCCCTCAACATAGCGGGCCACTCGGCCGACTTCCATACGCAAACTGGTCAGCGTTTTATCGGAGAATGTGGTGACATGCCCCGCCTGCTGTAGCTTGTACTGGATCTCAAGCAGATAATCTAATTTCCGGTCGCTCTCCTCATAGAGCAGAATCTCAATATTCCAGCGCCGTTCACGGATCACCCGCGACAGATCAATCCGCCGCGACCGCCGGTCCCCTTGTGGGATCAACAAGCCGTCCGCCTCCAGCAGGGCCAGCGCCCCCTCGATCGTGCTCTTGCCGACCCCCAGATCCTTGGCCAGCCGACTGCCCCCCGGCAGCCGTCCGCCCCAATGCCGTCGGGCGATCGCCTCGCGCAAATAATCCGCCACCTGCTCTGTCGCTGTTCGCACTCGAAAGTCTGCCATACCGAAAACTGCCCCACATTGAGGTCAGTAAGCAAGGTATTTATTTGTCAGGACTCAGGCGCCGGGTCCGTAATAAACGATTTGCTCTGCACTGCTTGCTCCCAAGCTGATCCCGGCGAATCGTTGCGCTTCGTGCCTGTCGCCTGCTCGGCATACAGGAAGAAAGCCAAATCAACACACACCCGCTGAGCCGAAGGGTGGTTTATAAACAGCCATTCCATAAAGGGCTGTTGCTCTGGCACCCCTTCGAGCAGACTTTTAAACGCGGGGTGCACCGCATGATCGCCATGCGAATCCATCGCCATAATCTCGATGAACCGACCGGAGATATCCCCGGAGTAGTTTTTGAAGGGTCGGAAGAGGACATTGCCCCAGCCAGCGTCGTCAAACTCCGAAGCGGTTTCCCCAGCGAGGTCGGCTCGTAACCAAGGCAGTGAGTCGAAGGGGGCGAAATGAAAACGTGCCGCACAGGTGGTGGCTGCCGCACCTACCTCACCACCGAGGACAACACGCGGTCGCTCGGCAGCCATCCCCCAGGTGACCAGTGAGCAGAATAGCGCGAAAGCGGTGATGGAGGAGGAAGAAATCAGAAGTAAGAGGTAAGAAGTAAGTGGTTAGACAGTGGGAAGGCATTAGGGGCTAAGATTTTGTTTTTCATATTGTTGATCTATTGGCTTTTACCCCCGCTCATCTCGCCTGGCGGTGAGCGGTCGACCGGGGCGATCATCGGAGAAAGGGGTAACTGGTTGTAGGCGACTCCCAATGCATCGAGTCGGGCGAAGTGGGTCTGCACCCGTCGTGCAAAGTCATTCCAGTCGGTGGTGTCGGCTGGCGACCAGGCGCGCTCGGCGATGGAGAGGAGTCTCGGGAAGAGTTGCGCATCGACTTTTTCCGGTTCGCGGTCGATGTGGGACCAGAAATTCGCCTGGATGCCAAGGACATGGTGGGCCTGTTCGGGTGGGACTCCAGCGATCGGGTCGAATCCGTAGGCGCGGCGCGTGTTGATCCGCTTGTAAGTGTAGTCGAAGTAGCAATGGCTGGTCGGACTCATCACCACCGGGTGGCCGGCTTTGGCGGCGGCGATTCCTCCGCGCATTCCCTGCCAGCTCATCACGGCAGCGCCGGGAGCGAGTCCGCCTTCGAGGATCTCATTCCAGCCGATGGCTTTGCGCCCGCGTTTTTCCAGCATCGCGACAGCTTGGTGGATGAACCAGCTCTGTAGTTCCGCTTCGTCGCCGAGACCTTCCGATTGCATCCGCGCCTGGCATTTCGGACATTGCTTCCACCGGGCCTTCCGTGCCTCGTCGCCGCCGATATGGATGTATTCGGACGGGAAGATTTCGCAGACTTCTCCGAGCACCTCGTCAAGGAAGGTGAAGACCTCGTCGTTGCCAGCGCATAAGATGTCCTTGTGGATCCCCGGGCCCTTGAAGAAGGGGTGGATCTCGAAGGGCCCGCCGGTGCATGAGAGCTGCGGGTAACAGGCAAGCACTGCCAGCGTGTGGCCGGGCATGTCAATTTCGGGGACGATGGTGATGTTGCGCGCTGCGGCGTAGGCGACAAGGTCCTTGAGCTGGGCCTGAGTATAGAAGCCCTGGTGTGCGGCGGGCTCGTTCCACTTTTCTGGAAAGCGCGCGCCGAGGGCGGTTAGCTCCGGATGAGAGCGGATCTCCACTCGCCAACCTTGATCGTCGGTCAGGTGGAGGTGCAGGACGTTGAGCTTGTAGAACACCATGCGGTCGAGGGTCTTCTTCAGGTAGTCGACCGACTGGAAGGTGCGGCTGCAGTCGAGCATCAGGCCGCGCCAGCGGAAACGCGGAGTGTCGGTGATCGTCACGCAGGGCAGGCGCCATTCGACTCCGTCCTTGGGCAGGCCGGAGATATTGCGGACCGGCAGGAGTTGGCGCAGTGTCTGGATGCCATTGACCAGTCCGGCGGGGCTCGCGGCATTGAGAATGACGCCGGTCGGGGTGATATGCAGTCGGTAGTGCTCCGGACCGTATCGCCCCGGTTTTTTATTCAGCACGAGCGCGATGGTGTTCGCCTGTGTCGGTTTGCTCGGGGCGGCCACCGGCAGATCGAGGCCCGTGGTCTCCAACAGGTAGTCACGCAGCAGTTTAGCTGGCTGTTTCGCCTCCCCCTGTGCGAATCGGATCGCGGAATCGGCGCGAATGACGAAATACCCCGGCGCAGTTTCGACTCGCGCGGGTCTCGGGATCACTTCGATGCCGAGGTCTTCCTCAGCTCCCGACGCCGAGGCGAGGAACGAGAGAAGGAGACACAAGAGGGGCACTGCAGCTTTGGTCTCCATGCAGAACTTGGTCTTCATATTGTTACGCGAATAGGAATTTGTATATCGCGGATCATGATCACATTTCTTTAAAAGTGGCGATAAGACGCTCCTGTCATCAATCCACTAGCGGCTTCTGCCTTCCTCAATGATCGCATCAAGGTCCTGCTGAAGCTCCGCGAGCTTCTCCGTATCCAGAGCGGCCCGATCGTAAAGTTCCGCTGGGTCCTCCGGCAGGTAGTAGAGCCGGTCGGCAACGTTTCCCCAGCTGCGAAACTCTTTGGGTATGTTAACCCTGGCAAGCGGCTGGACATATTGCGCACGGCCACGTACCAGCTTCCAGTCACCCTTGCGATAACCGAAATTGCGCCTCGTGCCATTGTCCTGCTGCACTAAAGCGTCACGGCCGGCGGCACCCGGTTGACCCACCAGAGCGCCGATCACATTCATGCTGTCCAATGCGGCATTCTCCGGCAGATCGACACCGGCCAGTGCAGCAAAGCTTGCGGGGAAGTCGACGGTGCAGACCATTTCATGAGAAATCCCCGGTGCGATGCGCCCCTTCCAATACGTAATAAAGGGCGTGCGGGTGCCACCCTCGAGAACGCTGTATTTGCCACCACTCCAGGGGCCGTTGGGCTGGTGGAGCCCGAGTTGCTCTTGGGCACCGTCTTTGTAGCCGTCATCCAGCACGGGGCCGTTGTCCGAGCAGAAAACAACGAGTGTGTTCTCGGCGATGCCCTGCTCTTCGAGGATTTCCATCAACTCCCCGACGCACCAGTCAAGCTGCAGAATCGTATCGCCCCGGTAACCGAGACCGCTTTTGCCCTGAAAACGCTCATGCGGGATACGCGGCACATGGATGTCATGAGACGCAAAGAAAAGAAAGAAGGGACCGTCCTTATTTTCCGTGATCCAGCGGCGGGATTGCTTGATCCACTCGTCGGCCAAATCCTCATCGCGGAAGCGCGCGGTATGGCCGCCGGTATAAAACCCGATTCGGCTGATTCCATTGTGAATCGTCCCATTGTGCCCGTGCGACCAGTCCATCTTCAGCTTGTCGCGATGTGTTTTCCCGGTCGGGTGATCCGGCGAAGGTTTTTTGTCGCCAACCCACAAAGGATCGCTGGGATCGAGGTCTTTCACCCTATGGTTTTCGACGTAGACCTGCGGCACACGGTCGTTGGTGGTCGGCAACAGGTAGCAGTAATCAAAGCCGATTTCCAGTGGGCCGGGCTTGAGTTCGCCGTTCCAATCCGGACCTTTGCCGGGCGCACCAAGACCGAGGTGCCATTTACCAATCACAGCCGTGCTGTAACCAGCCTGCTTCAGCAAGGAGGGCAAGGTCTCCGTGCCAGGCTGAATCACGGATGGGCCGTTGGGTGGAGCGATCCCTGTGCCTTTTTTACGAAAAGCATAGGTGCCGGTCAGCATGGAGTAGCGGGTAGGGGTGCAGGTCGAGGCCGAGCAGTAGCCACTGGTAAAACGCAGGCCATCGTTGGCGAGTTGGTCGATATGTGGCGTGTCGAGCTCCGTGGCCCCATATGCAGACACGTCGCCGTAACCAAGGTCGTCCGCCATAATGACTATGATATTGGGCTTCTCCACCGCGCTGGCCGATAAGTTAGCGAACAAAAATACAGTGAGTATCAGAGTGAAAAGTTTATCCATAAACTCAAAAGTGAAGTAAGCCATAAACCTCTGTCAATAACATCAAGCCCCACAAGAGCGACTGGCCAGCTGAGTATCTTGCAATCAGGGCAGTTCCAAATGGGCTTCCTTGATATCACAAAGCGCGACCACGTTTTCCTGACTCAAGTAAATCGGCATTCAAACCGCCTGCACGCCGTCGAAACAATCACCGCTGATCGGCACTCTGCACTATTTAAGCGCCTGCCCGTCCTCGATGAGCTGCGCCTTCAGCTTTCCATAGTTCACCTCCTGCACGCTGACTCCGGCATCAATCGCGTGCACTGCCGCAGTGGCCGCACTCTGCCCCAGCACCATGCCGACCGGCTCCATCCGAATCGAACCAAAGGCAATGTGTGAAGCCGAAAGACACCAGGGAACGAGCAAATTCTCACACTCGCCTTTTGCCGGAACGATCGACTTGTAAGCGATCGGATAAGGCTTTCCGCCCAAGCTTTTCTGAATATCACCCTCGTTCTTGATTTGGCCTTTCCAGTACACACGTTGCACATTGTGGGAATCCATTGTGTAAGCACCCATCCCGATTGAATCTTCGACCTGAGGGTAGTCCGGGTCCTGAAGACACTGATTCTCGGTCATCACAAAGTCGGACACCATGCGACGCCCTTCACGCACGTAAAGGTTATAGGGCCAGTGACCGTTATCGGTAAATTCATCCTTTGGTAGGCCCCACTTCGCGTGAGCATTACGGGTTTCCTCCGGCACACGTGGATGGTTCTGCACCGTCCAGATTAAACCCAGTTGATAGTCCCGATGCTTGGCCGCGACGACTTCTCTTTCCTCATGCGACAGTGTGGTCCAGTCCCAATAGTTTTCATGCTCCGGAGACAGCGGACTGTAGTTGCCCGCGATAAAGTCCATCGAAATACCCCCGACATTGTTTGAATCCGTCTTACGGTTTGGCATTGGAGAGACCTTGAAGAAGCCCCACTTCTTGCCGGCTTCAATCGCACGAAAAAGGACCTCAAAATCTGCTTCCTGGTAGTTCTCCGGTTTCTCAATCTCGATACGATTCTCCGGAGCGTCTGTTAATACCGTGCGATAACAGAATGCCTGCAAGCGATGATCCGCCTGCCCCACATTGTTTTCATCAAAAGCGTTCACACCTTCTAAAAGGCCGCTGTCGGGATCGCCGGAGACTGCGTAAGGGGAGATTCCTCCACGCAGGTTATTGCCGTGAACAGGCAGCGTGATGCCGTTCACCGTCTCTTCATATTGGCTATTTGCTTCACGACCCACGGTGAAAGTCACGCCTGCCAGAGCCATTAAGTCGCCCTCATAGGAAGCATCGATAAACATTTTGCCCTTTATCTTTCTACCGTCTTCGAGGTGGATCTTGGTAATGCGCTGCCCGGCCATGGTCGTACCCGCATCCAAGTCAAGGCGGCCATCAACGACGGTGACCCCGGCCTCTTCCACCAACTGATCAAAAATCATCTCCGCCACCTTTGGCTCAAAGACCGAAGCCAGTTCGGTTTTGTCGTCAAATGTCGGCGCCCCCTGCCCCTTCGTGGGAAACTCTGCCTGGCTCTGCTGCACCCAAACTTCGTCGTTCTGGTAGTGCAGATACACCCGGTGATAAAATTCACGGGAAATTCCGCCCAAAATCGCCTTGTTTCCGATATCCGTCCAACCCAGGCCACTACTGGTCATGCCACCAAGGTGCCCATATTGGGAAACCAAAATCACGGATTTCCCCATCCGCGCCGCCTGCACTGCCGCCGAAACACCAACCGCCGCGTCGCCGTAAACCACGACATCGGCTTCAATGGCCTTATGTTGAGCCAGCTTTCCCGAATTGCAGCCGAAGAAAAAGCATAGGGGCAAAAGAATAAAGAAGTAACGCATGTTAGAATAGTTAATTAATTATGATCAAGGGGAAGCTAAAAGACTGACGAATAGGAAAACGGTTTTGTATCTAATAACCACTGCCTGTAGAAAGTAAACGCACAACCTTAAAAGGCATTTCAGCAATCTCCATTAGAAAGTTTTTTGGTAAAGGCGACTTCAGAAGCCCCCTTAACCATGCCGCAAGCTGCCCCGTATCAGTGTCAGGGAGCAAAAATATTTAATTCTTAAATGCGTCACCTTTGCCTTAAGACAAAGTCTTTGAATATTGGTCACCGTTGCCATCGTCTGGCAGCCCGCAACTCGACCAAGCTATTAACCTTAGATCACCTCTAAAAGATGAACACGACATACTCCCCCTTTTATAAAAGCCTGCTGTGGGCCGCACTTGCCATTCTGGCATGCAGTGCTCAGGCAGAGCCCATTACGGTCTTCGTCCTCGCCGGTGATGAGCATGTGCTGGAGAACGGTTTGATCGAACCGAAGAAAAAGGCGAAAACCGCTGCAGGCACCCTCGTCGATGTGGTGGCCAATAACCCAAAATACAGCTTCCTTCAGGATAGCGGGGGCAACTGGACCTTTCGCAACGATGTCATTCTTTACGACGCCCATCCGAAACACAACAACACGGAGAAGCCGGCCGGACCGGTGGAAATCGGGGTGGTCGGCAAGAGCGGTCCGGAAAAAGCGCCGGCGATCGGGGTCGACCTCATGCTCAGTCACCGACTGGGAGCGGCGCTGGACGAGCCGGTGCTGATTATACGCTACGGCGTCAAGCACCGCACCTGGTTCAAATTCGGCTCGCGCGACTTGAGCCACGACTTCCGCCCGCCCTCCAGCGGGGGCGGTGGCGGCCTCGACGGCAGCTGGGATGTCATTCACTTCAACTTCGGCGTCTGGGACGCCACCTACCGAGATCCCTCGTCCTCTTATTTTTCAGGTTATCGCACCACCTCGGTCGAAGACTTTGAAAAGAACCTGCGCACCCTCGTCGCTAAAATGCAGAAGACCGGTGCCACCATCATTTGGGGCAGCGTCACCCCGGTCTGGGAGGGCGAACCCGGCAAGCCGAGTGGCGATGAAGATGCCTACAACCGCGTGGCGGCCAAAGTCATGAAAGAGACCGGAGTCATCATCAACGACCTCAACGCCGAAACCCTCCGCCAAGGCAAAGGCACCGGCAAGAATGTGCACAATGTCGGCAATCTGACACAGCAGACAACCGAGGTGATTAGCCAGGCGCTGCAAGAGAGAGAAAACCTCACTCAACCCCTACCCCGCGTCCTCTTTATCGGCGACTCCATTACCGGCACTTACTGGGGGGGCGTAAAAAGAAACCTCGACGGTGTGGCCACCGTATTCAAAAACCCCGGCAACGGCGAAGACACCTGGAACGGGCTCGAGCGCATGGATCAGTGGCTGAGCCTCGACCGTTACCTCTTGAACGGCCAGGAATACCTCGAACTGGTGGATGGGGTGAAAAAGGTCATGGGCGACGAAGCCGAGCGCGCGATACCCGGCTATGACGGGCAGGGCCTGGAACTGGCCGGGGTGTTCTGGATGCTGGGGGACGCCGACAGCCAATGGGCCTCGAAAGCGGCAGCCTACGAAAAACACCTGGCCAATCTCATCCAGGACCTGCGCCAGGACTTCAACAAACCGGAGCTTCCCTTTGTCGTGGTCGGACTGGCCCACGCAAAACGGGAGATGCGGGACAAGGAGCAACAGGTCTTCGATGCACAGATGGCGGTCGGCGACCCACAGAAACACCTTGAATTTAAAGATAACGTCACCAGCATCGACACCCGCCCGATGTGCCGCCCCAAGAAAGAGTCACCCGGCGGACGCGACCGCTACGCCGGCAACGCAGCGAGCTATCTCGAGATCGGCGATGCCATGGCAAAGGCGATGCTAAAACTACTGCAAAAATAACGAATCAAAAAATCCCATGAAACAGTTTTTCGGAAAAAAATCACGCAATGCGATGACCATGGTCTTGTTTGCTAGCCTCGGCCTGCACCTCATCGGCATTCTTATTTTTGGGACGATCAAGCTCGTCTCCTCAGTGATGCGGGAGGAAACGGTGTTTCAAGCCGTGCCGATCCAGCCACCGCCCCAAAATGAGCCGGAATACACGGTGAACCTACAGCAAAGAAATCAATCCACGCCACCGCCGCGACCTCCGGCAATCGTGGTGAACAATCCTTCAGAACTTGATATTCCGGCACTGGATATCGACGTCAATGTGGATACCAGTGCCGTTTACGGACGCGGAGGCGGCGGGTTCGGAGGTGGACTTGCTGGTCTTCGGGAGATGTCGATGGACATCAACTTCTTCGGCAGCTCCTTCGCCGGGGATGCCAGCCGGATGCTCTTCGTCATCGATATGTCAGGCAGCATGATACAGTCGAACCGGGGCATCGACGGCTATAAGAAAGTGGTCGATGAGCTGGTCAAGACATTGGAGAAGATCGACAACCGGGGACGCTTCAACATTATCGCTTTTTCCGGTGGCGTGGAAACCTTTACTAGTTCTTTTACCCCCATCTCCCTGTCCAGTATCGAGGACGCGAAAAAGTGGTTACTGGATCGCGATCCCGCTGAGGCGATAGGCGGAAAAGACCCCAACAACCCAAAGTCTTTCCCAAAAAGACACCAGGGCACCAGCTCCGGCAAGGCCCTGGAGGAAGCCTTCCGGAAACAACCCGGTGTGATTTTCTTCCTCTCCGACGGCGAGCCGACCGATAAAAATCCCCAACAAATCTACAAGATTGTCGAAGAGCTTCAGGGCGCTGAGAAGACGCCCATCAATACGATTTCATACAAGACGAGCAGTAATTTCCTTAAGACGCTCGCAGAAAAAAATGACGCCAATTACACTCAAGTCCGATGAAAAAAGCACGCATACTCACTCTACTTCTCATTATAAACGGCTTCCAAGCGTCCTGGCCGAACTCCACCACGTCCGTGACCCCTTTTTTAACCCACCGGCAACTTGCTCATCATGGTTCAACTAAGTGTTTTTCAGATTTCAAGCTCCAACTCCTATGCGAATACGCCACTTTTTCATCCTAAGTCTCTTCACGCTGCTTGCCGCCGTCACCGTCCATGCCGAGCCAAAAATCGCCGACGTCCTGACCGACCCCACGCTGAAGCTGTCGCGCGCATCGGACCGTGCCGTAATGGTGGCCCGTATTGCCGCCATTGAGAACAAACGTCTGGCGGCCGCGACGGGATTTAAAAGGGGATTTAAAAGGGGTCAAACGTAGAATACGAACATTTTTCATTCAGTGGATTCACGTATAAGGTTCGTAATTCGGGAAGGATGCCCCATGTTC
>Ga0222650_1001592_pt1 | contig 10707 bp, 8 predicted proteins | sample AntAcemetagen367_FD_179820 | JGI IMG/M metagenome (GOLD analysis project Ga0222650, IMG submission 179820) | Saline water microbial communities from Ace Lake, Antarctica - #367 | ecosystem: Environmental > Aquatic > Non-marine Saline and Alkaline > Saline | place: Antarctica: Ace Lake | collected...
TGTTTTTGCGGAGTTCGAGGAAATCGTCGATGTCGTTGTGCCAGGTCTCTAAGTAGGCGCAACCGGAGCCGCGGCGTTTGCCGCCTTGGTTGACGGCGACGAGTTGGTCGTTGTGCAACTTGAGGAATGGGATGACGCCTTGGGACTCGCCGTTGGTGCCTTTGATAAAGCCGCCGGTGCCGCGCACGGCTGTCCACGAGCCGCCGAGGCCGCCTGCCCATTTGGAGAGGAAGGCGTTATCGGCGATACCGCGGTGCATGATAGACTCGATGCTATCATCGACCTTGTATAGGTAGCAGGATGAGAGCTGCGAGTGGAGGGTGCCGGAGTTGAAGAGTGTGGGCGTGGAGGAGCAGAAGCGGCGGCTCTTGTAGAGGTTGTAGAGGCGCAGGGCGTAGCCTTCGCGGTCTTCCTTTTCGTGGTGGAAGAGGCCCATGGCGACGCGAATCCAGAAATACTGGGGCACTTCGAGGCGCACGTGCTTTTTGGCAGTCTTATCAACGATGAGGTAGCGGTCGTACATGGTCTGCACGCCGAGGTAGTCGAAGTCGAGGTCGGCGGAGGGATCGAGCGCTGCAGCGATCTGATCGATGTCGAAGTCGAGTAGCTTTGGGTTGACGCGGTCGATCTCGATGGCGCGCTTGAGGTAGGACTTGAAGCCGCGACGGTGGGCTTCTTTCAGATTATCGACGCCATCGCGGAGGATATCCCAATCGAGCGCTTCTTCGTAAATGTAGGTAAGCAGGATGCGGGCGGCGAAGCGTGCAAAGTCGGCATCGCGCTCGATGAGTGCTTTGGCGTTGAGAATGATAGTCTTTTCGAGATCGGCGCGTTTCATCTCTGGGTAGAGGGAGCGGCGTAGTTCGGCTTCGACGACGTCGGCACTGACGTTGAGATCGAGCCCGATGAGGGCAAACTCGATGCGGCGCTTAAGATCGACGCCATCCCAGAAAGTGCTTTCACCGTTGTCTTCGGTGACGACGATCATGGACTCTTGCTGCGACTCGTCGACGGGGGCGACGCCTTCTTCTTCGCGCACGTGGGAGCGGTGGGCGCGGTAGAGGATGAAGGACTCGGCGACCTTGAAGTGGCCTTGCCGCATCATTTCTTCTTGGACAGCGTCTTGCACGTCTTCGATATTGATAAAGGCTTGGCCGCCTACGTTGAGGCGGTCGGTGACGGCGCGGGCGATTTCAACGGCTGGCTCGGAGTTGACATGTAGTGCGAGGAAAGACTTACGCACGGCGATCTCGATTTTGGACTCGCTCCAAGGTACGACTTGGCCATTACGACGGATCAAACGGATGGCGACGGGGGGGCGCTGTTCGCTTTGGTCGCTCTGAGCGGACTTACCACGGCCGAACATGAGGCTGCGGGCGACATCGTGTGCGTCGTTTTCGATCAGCGCTTTTTCGATGAGCAGGTGGATATCGTGAGTGGAGAGCTTGAGGGCGCGGCCTTGCTCGATGGAAGTGGCGAGCACGGAGCCGACGCTCTCAGCAACGCTGGCGACGAACTTGCGGTTTACTTCAGTAAAAATATCTTTCTCTTCGCGGGAGAGGAGTAGATCAGTCAATGCATTGCCAATGGTATCGGCAATCTCGGCGAGATCGAAATCGCGCTCGGAGCCACCGAACTCGACCTTAATTTCGGGGCGTTGCAGGCGGTCTGCTCCGATCACAGTGCCCCAGTCGAAGCGTGGCTTTTTGTCTTTGGGTGTGGCGGCGTAGCGTTTGAGTTCGAGATCTTCTTGGAAGGAAATTTTATGAATCATGTAAGTGTTATTTTGGAGATTAAAGTTCGTCGTCGTCGACGGAGCCGAGCGCGGATGCCTTTTGGTATTCGGTGACGCGGCCTTCGAAGAAGTTTTGCTCCTTCTTAATGTCCATCATCTCGGCCAGCCATGGGAATGGGTTTTCGACGCCGTGGTTGAGCGGCTTGAGGCCGACGCCTTCGAGGCGGCGGTCGGCGATGTAGTCGATGTACTGGCAGAACTCGTCGGCACTCAGCCCGACGGCGTTGACAGGGAGGCAGTCGCGGATGAACTCTTTTTCAAGGGTGACGGCTTCGCGCATGAGATCGGTGAGGTCTTCGCGGAACTCGGGCGTCCAAACGTCTTCGTTCTCCTCGATCAGATCCATGAGGAGATTACGGAAAACTTCGATGTGGTTGGACTCGTCGCGCAGGGTGTAGCGAAACATCTGGCCGATGCCGGGGAACTTATTCTGGCGATAGAGCGAAAGTATCATGCCGAAGAGCCCGTAGAACTGGGTGCCTTCCATGCACTGACCGAAGAGGAAGAGGTTTTTAGCGAAGGCCTGCTTGTCGGCAGTGGTGGTCAAATCCATGTCGCGGCGGAGGGCGCGGGAGTTGCTGACGACGAAATTAGTCTTTTTCTCGATGGTGGGGATGTCTTCAAACATCGCCTCACACTCGTGCGGGTTGATCCCGAGCGAGCTGATCATGTAAACGAGCGAGTCGGCGTGGATGTTTTCCTCGTGGGCGTGGCGACCAAGCACGAGCTTGAGTTCGGGAGCGGTGACTAACTCGCGGGTGACGTGCTGAATGTTGTCTCCGACGATGCCTTCGGCGGCAGAAAAGTAGCCGATCGCCATCTTGATGATCCAGCGCTCCACATCGGCCAGCTCGCTGCTACGCCAAAGCTCGACATCCTTCTGCATTGGGATGTCTTCTGGCTCCCAGTGGTTGTTCTTCATCGTCTTGTAAAGATCATAAGCCCATTGGTATTTGAGCGGGAGGATGTTGAAAAACATCGTGTCCTTACCGTTGATGACCCGTTTGGCTTGAAAAGCTTCTTCTGCTTTGGCCTGGTCGAGAACGAAGGTCTTATCACCTATTGTATAACTTTTTTCCATGATTTGTGTGTGTTAGTTTGTGCTTGTTTGATTTAAATAAAAATAAAGGCGAAAATTTTGGCCAAAAATACAGCCAAGAGACGACAGCTTACGCTGCGGGTAAATACGTTGTGGGGTTAGGGGATAGTGTGTTCTTTTATAGCTGACCAGTCCTGGATTCTGTCGGAATGATGGGTGTTGAAATTTACCATGTCAACAAAAGGCACACAATATCTCGTAAAATTTTTACAAATCACCACTATATCTAGTTATTGTGCACATTCTATTCACATTCGTGATGTGAGCAAGTCTTAGGCCGTTCGCTAGTCGCAGGCGTTCTTTTTACAAAAAACTTGGGCATGCACTCACCCCCTTCGGACGCATCTGACTGAGTTGCAAACGCATAGCGAACTCGGAGGCTATTTTGGCGAAAAATCGCCTGCAACTTTCTGGGATTTGAGGCGATTTAATCTCTACACATGGCATCCACGCTTATAAACTACAGACCGTTCGAATGGGTCGAACCACTCGCGCCCCGTCTTCGGAATATGCAGACCTTGACTCACCCCACCACAGACCACACTCACTCTATCGAAGACATCGATAGCGCCTGTCTGCGTGCGCTGGCCGAGGGTGACCGCGCCGCCTTTGAGCAGATCGTCGAGCGCTGGCAGACACGGCTGATCAACTTTTTCTACCGCGCCACCGGCAACCGCGCCGACGCCGAGGATCTGGCGCAAGAAACCTTCATCGAGCTCCACCGCGCCGCGGCTCGCTATCAGGCACGCGGCACTTTCAGCGCTTTCATCTTTACCCTCGCCCGCCGCCGACTGATCGACGGCTATCGCAAGAAAGCCCGCCGCCCGCTAGAGTTCGTCGATCCCGGTGAATACTTCATGCAAAGCCAGCCGGAAGAAACCGATCAAACCCGCGAGATTGAAGAAGCCTTCCACCGCGCCCTGGCCGCGCTGCCCGATAATCAACGCAACGCCATCTTACTACTCCAGCAACAAGCCCTCAGCTACGAGGAGATCGCTCAAGCGCTCGATGCCAGCGTGAGCGCCGTCAAAACCTGGATCCACCGCGCCCGCACGCACTTGCGCGCCGAGCTGAAAGACCTGATTTAAATTAGAAATAAAAGAGAAGAAAGTAGATATCATAGAGACTTTATTATTATGAAAACGAACCACCAAAGCGACCCGCTCGATCGAAAGATCGACGCCCTGCTTGCCAGCCGCCCACTCAAACCGAGTCACGACTTCGCCGCCCGCGTGCTCGCCCGAGCCGATGCCGATGCGCAGGCCGATGCCCAGTCCCAAGCGCAGGCCGATGCCCAAGCCCAAGCCCAGCCTCAAGCGCAGGCCGAAAACGCTCCCGTTCACAGCCGTGCGCCGCAGCGCCCTTGGGGCAAGATCATTGCTTTTGCGCTACCGCTGGCCGCCGTGATCGCGCTGACCTTCAGCCTGCTGCACCTCGAGCCCAGCGCTTCCGAGCCGACCCAGTCCGCAGAGCTCAGCACCGCCGAAGCACAGGAAATTTTCCTACTCCAAGAAAGCCTGGCTGGGCTCGCCACATTCAGCAGCGCCGAGTTCGACAGCCGCGATTTACTCAGCACGCTCGATACGCTTTATAATGAGATTTAAGACTATGAAAAAATTACTTAAAGTCCTCCTCGTCGCCTCACTATGCACACTCCCGCTTTGGGCGAATAGTCCCCTCGAACCGCGCGGCTCCGCTGGCCCTGGGGGCTCCGCTGACCCTGGGGGCAAGCAAAACGAAACGCGCATGCTCAACCATTTATTGCAAATGGAGCAGGCCGAGCTCACACAGCTGCGGCAGACGATTGAACACATCGAGCGTATGACCCCCGAAGAGAAAACGCTCCTGCGCGAGCGTATCGGTAAGCTGGATAAAATGCCGCCCGAACGCGTGGACAGCATGCGCACGCGCTTCGAGAGCATCGCTCCCGAGACGCGCCAAGCCATGCGCCAGCGTTGGCTGGAGAAGACGCCCGAAGAGCGTATCGACTGGCGCCAAAAGCTGCGCAAGATGTCGCCAGAAGAGCGCGCGGTAGTTTTTCAAGAGCAAGGCTTCCTACCCGCACTCGGCAAGGCACCGAAGGGTGCCAAACCGCCCCGTTTGACCGAAGAATAAGTTAGCAAAAAAAAGTGAATCACTGACTTGACAGTAGGTAAGTCAGACGCAATATCCCGCTCTTCATTAGCGCAGTCGTGCTAATGTTTCTGCTGGATTAGCTCAGTTGGTAGAGCAGTTGACTCTTAATCAATTGGTCCGGGGTTCGAGCCCCCGATCCAGTAGGACATTTTTTATAAGTAGGCCACCTTAGCTCAGTTGGTAGAGCAGTTGATTTGTAATCATCAGGTCGTCAGTTCGACTCTGACAGGTGGCTCCACCTTAAAGCCCTTTAGCTTCAACACTTTAGGGCTTTTTTATGCTCACGTTGTGCTCACGTTGTGCTCACGTATGGCGAGCCAATCAAGCTTGGCTGCGGTGAGTGAGCGTTCTGCCAGTCCCTCGGTGAAAGACCAAATGCGCGTTTAAACGCTCGCGAAAAATAAAACACTGAGCTGAAACCAAGCGCGTCCGCCGTCTCCGAGACGCTTAGCCGATTGTGCAGCAGCAGATCGCGCGCGCGGTTGAGCTTGATTCGGTTTTCGAACTCGCGCGGGGCGTGGCCAGTCTGTCTTTTGAATGCAAACCGAAATCGTGAATAACTGCAGCCTAGCTCCCGCGCCAGCGCCTCGAGATCCGTCCTTTGGCCTAGGTCACGGAGCATAGCCGCCTTCGCTTGGCTGATGATGGCTGCATCCGTGTTTTCAGCGTGATTGGGATCTGCCTGTTGCGCCTTCAAAAAAGCTAAAATCTGCGGAATGTGACTGGCTGCGATTTGATCGCGTCCCTCGATGTCTTGATCCGCCCAGTGGAGTAGTCTGTCGAATAAATCCACTAACTCCACGCCGCGCTCTGTCGGCAGCACCGCAGCTTGCGGGCGGAAGAACTGGTGCATCACCCGCGTGGCATCTGCTCCGCGAAAGCCGACCCAGTACTCCAGCCAGCCAGTGCTTAGTTGAGGTTGATAGTGGTGCCATTCGCCAGGGAAAAGCAGTAGGGCGGTGCCCTCGCTGACCGCGCAGGGTGCGACACTCGAGGATTCAAATTGCCCCGCTCCCGCCGCGATGAATACGATTTGAAACTCATCTAAGGTGCGCCGCCCGCTCTCTTCGAATAGGTAGCCCTGCGGATGTCCCGCTCCCGGGTAGTCGGCTTGCACCCTGATTTGCTGACGCCCCGCATCCAAAATACGCCAACCCCAGCCCGCAGACGCAGGATCGGACGGGAAATAGCGGCTATAGCTCTCCATAGCCACTTACTGTGAGAAGATCGCACTCATTAGCGATGTCAAAAAGTGCAAAAAATCAGTCGGCCCGTGTATTCACAAAAGTAGGAATTTGCGCTATGCTTTGAGAGATGTATAATCAAGCCAAAGAAATTTACGCCACCATCGGGGTCGATGTTGAACAAGCCCTCACCACACTCGCCAATACGCCGATTTCCTTGCACTGCTGGCAGGGCGACGACGTGGTCGGCTTCGAAGCGGGCGCGGGCGCACTCGGTAGCGGTCTCGCCGTGACGGGCAACTACCCTGGTAAAGCGCGCAGCATCGACGAGCTGCGCCAAGACCTAGAGCAAGTGCTCAGCCTCCTTCCGGGTAACCACCGGCTCAACCTCCACGCCATCTACGGCGATTTCGGTGGCCAAAAAATTGACCGCGACGCGATTGAAGTGGCCCACTTCCAGAGCTGGATCGATTGGTGCAAATCTCAAAAAATCGGCATGGACTTCAACCCGTCCAACTTCTCCCACTCCAAGGCCGACAATGGCCTCACCCTGAGCCACCCCGATGCCGGTATCCGCGATTTCTGGATTGAGCACTGCCAGCGCAGCCGCGCCATCGCCGCCGAAATGGGTAAGCAACTCGGCAGCGCCGCTGTGACCAATCTCTGGATACCCGACGGCATGAAAGATCTGCCTGCCGACCGCCAGAGCTTTCGCCAACGCCTCTCCGACAGCCTCGACCGAGTGTTCGCCGAAAAGCTCGACCCCGCGCACAATATTGATGCGGTCGAGTGTAAGCTCTTCGGGATCGGCTCCGAGAGTTTCGTCGTCGGCTCGCACGAGTTTTACATGGGCTACGCGCAAAAGTACCAGACCGCGCTCTGCCTCGATGCCGGCCACTTTCACCCGACCGAGAGCATTGCCGATAAGATTTCTTCCGTGCTCATGTATGTGCCCGAACTGCTGCTCCACGTCTCTCGCGGCGTGCGATGGGATAGCGACCACGTGGTGCTCTTCGACGATACCACTCAGCAGATCATGCAAGAGCTCGTGCGTTGCGACGCCTTGCCTCGCACCCACATCGGCCTCGACTTCTTCGACGCTTCGATTAACCGCATCGCCGCGTGGGCGATCGGCACCCGCTCCGCGCAAAAGTCGCTCCTGCTCGCGCTGCTGGAGCCACGCGCCGCGCTCCGCGAAGCCGAACTCGCGGGCGACTATACCACCCGCCTCGCGCTCCTAGAGCAGGCCAAAGCGCTCCCATGGTCAGCCGTCTGGGCAGAGTTCTGCCAGCGTAATGATGTCCCCGGCGAACTCGACTTGCTCGGTGCGGTAAAAGACTACGAGAAGAACGTGCTCGCGTCGCGGGCGTAGGGGGCTTCACTCTTGTCATGGCGTAGTTACGCGAAGACGGATGTGAAGTCCGCGTTTTCATTAGCCGATTTTTTATAAAACCATGAACTTCGACCTCCTCCACCCCCGCGATCAGATCGAGCTCACCATGGCTCGCATCTACGGTCGCGATATGACGACCACCTCCGGTGGCAACATCTCAGTCCGCGACGAAGACGGGCACATCTGGATCTCGCCCGCGCGGGTGGACAAGGGCAACTTGAAGCGCCAAGACATCGCCAAAGTCGCCCTCAGTGGTGAGCAACTCGAAGGGCCGCATCCGCCGTCGTCCGAGTGCCCCTTTCACCTCAGCATCTACCGGGCGCGGCCTGATATTAAAGCGATCATCCACGCGCACCCTAGCGCGCTGGTTAGCTTTAGTATCTGCGGGCAAGTGCCCGACACACGGGTCTTCCCCGAGGCGCGTAATGTCTGCGGCGAGGTCGCTTTCGCGCCCTATGCACTGCCCGGCAGTGAGCAGTTGGGCGTCAATATCGCCGAGCAATTTGCCGCGTCCAGCGAGACGCTCTGCGTTGTGCTGGAAAACCACGGCGTCGTGGTCGGCGGAGCCAGCCTCGCCGATGTATTTAAGCGCTTCGAGACTCTTGAGTTTACCGCCAAGACGATTCTACAGGCCAAAAACCTAGGTAGCCTCCAGGTGCTCGACGATGCTGACATCGCGCTGGCCAACGATCGCCTGCCGGAGCTGCCCGTATGCGAAGCGCAAACGCCCTGCAGCCGCGAGCGAGAGCTGCGCAGAGAGATTTGCGACTTCGTGCACCGCGCCTACAAGCACGACCTAGTGACGAGCACTTGGGGCAGCCTCTCCGCACGGATCGATGCCGTTTCGTTCCTTATCACGCCCTACCGCGTAGATCGCGCCACCATTGATTTGGAAGATCTGATCGTCGTCCGCGCAGGCGCGTGTCCCGCAGGCACCCGCCCCAGCCGCGCGGTGCATTTACATGCCGCGATCTACGCCGCGCACCCTGAGATGCATGCCGTGATCAACGCGCTCCCCGTCAGCGCCACCGCCTTCAGCGTGAGCGATGCCGTGCTCGATACCCGCACCATCCCCGAGAGTTTCCTATTCCTAAAAGACGTGCCCAAGCTGGCCTACAAAACCGTGCTGACGGAGCCACAAACAGTCGCCCAGGCGATGGGGCCGGACAATCCAGTCGCGCTACTCGAACACAACGGCGCCCTTGTCGCGGGCAAGACGGTGCTGGACGCCTTCGACCGCCTCGAAGTGCTCGAAGCCACCGCCGAAGCTATCATCCAGAGCAAGCCCCTCGGCGAAATCACCCCTATGGACGACGCCGTGATCGACGAGTTGTTGAAAGCTTTCGGGCGGGTGTAGGTTTAATTGTGTCGGCGGAAAGAAAAAAAGGGGGCAGAAAATTGAACCATCCCCGACTCTCTCTCTCTCTAATCAGATTGGTAGTAAGCGAGGGATGGCCCTATGTTAAGCAGTTCTGCTATCCGTGGATTCTTTACTGTTGTCTGTTGCCAAAGCGTTGTCGCGATTTGAATTTTCAATCGATTGCTTTAGCTTGCGACAATCTAACAAACCATCCCCGACAATAGCGCTTCATTCCAGTCAAACTCAGACGAGGTAACGATTCTATATCCCAGCTTTAAATAATAATTATGGAATCCATCTACAATACGCTTCGGGAGCGATTGATTTCCGAGAAAGCGCGGCATGTCGGGGAGCGTGTGGTGATCGGGATCGCGCTGGTTGCCTTTGTGGTTCATCTGATTCTGATCGGGCTGCGGCATTTCGATTTGCTCCCCCCCCACAGCCCCCATCTGGATGAGTTACTGTCCAATCCGATCGCGGCGATCTATACGCCATTTTCTTTCATCTTAATTTATGAAGTGTATCTACTGCTCTTTTACCTGCCGCAGTCGATTACCCAATACATCGCCCGGCAGTATGAGATCATCACACTGATCATCGTCCGCCGTATCTTCAAAGATATCGCCAATCTGGAGCTGACCACGGATTGGTTTAGTAATCCGGAGGATTTGCAGCTGACCTATGATATCGTTACCACGTTAATTCTTTTTTTACTGATCATTCTCTTTTATCGATTGGCCCGCAGCGGCTCGATACCAACGAATGAGCAGCAGCCCCAATCTGTGGAGCTAAAACGCTTCATTTATTATAAAAGTATTATGAGCCTAGCGTTGGTGCCAGTCCTATTTGTTCTAGCAATCTATAGCTTCGGTATCTGGACGAAAGAGACATTTTTCACGGTCAGCTCAGCGATGGTGACCGTTAAAGATATTGATAAAATCTTCTTTGAAGATTTTTTTAGCATTCTCGTGATGGTTGATGTGTTCCTGCTTCTGCTTTCCCTCACCCACGATGATAGTTTCCCGAAGGTGATCCGAAATTCAGGCTTTGTTATTTCTACCATTCTGATCAAGATATCCTTTGGCGCCGAGGGCCTGGTTAATGTCGGGCTTATCTTAGGAGGTGTTTCGTTTGGCGTCGCCATCCTATGGGCATACAATCTTTTTGAAAGGACGGTCACCCATGCCCCAAAACCATAGGCGCAAAAAAAAGTCCCTTATGAGCCATTCGGGTAAAACATGAAAAAGGGCGAATATAGAAAATAGAATCACCGCCGACTCTTTCTAATTATAGCCTTTAATCTGGACTAAGACTGCCGACTGGTTGTCAATCATGAGCCTGTCGAATGGTCGAGGGCTTTTCTCTGCATTGGATCTGATTCTTTTTAACCACAGATGGACGCCGATAAACGCAGATAGGATTCGGTTCTTCTCTTAAATCTGCGTGTATCAGCGTCCATCTGCGGTTCTAGATTTCATTTTATTTTTTTCTATATCAAGTTACTAGTGGATTTCCAGATAACTCCACTGGTAACGTTTGGGCAATTTTATAACGAGGCGTTTTTAAGGTGTATCCTAGTCAGAAATTATTACAAAGTTAAGAGATTAGGACGATCAGATATGATGCACTCGACTGTGGGCGGCGGCGTGAAAAGGGTCTAAAACGGGCGGTTTGATATTCCTAGGCAAGTGCGGCGGAGGAAAGTGGAGGTTCCTCCGCCGCAGGGCGTGTGTTTGCAGT
>Ga0222650_1001594_pt1 | contig 10702 bp, 4 predicted proteins | sample AntAcemetagen367_FD_179820 | JGI IMG/M metagenome (GOLD analysis project Ga0222650, IMG submission 179820) | Saline water microbial communities from Ace Lake, Antarctica - #367 | ecosystem: Environmental > Aquatic > Non-marine Saline and Alkaline > Saline | place: Antarctica: Ace Lake | collected...
AGAGATACTACCGTCCATCAAGTCCACCAGCCTTTTGCAGATGGCAAGCCCGAGTCCGGTCCCGCCGTATTCACGGGTCGTTCCGCCTTGAACCTGAGTAAACGGAGAAAATAACTTGGCGCGATTTTCTTCACTGATGCCAATCCCACTATCGCTGACATCAAACTGAACAATCACTCGTTCCCCTTCAACCTTCTGGACGGAAACATGAAAATCAACCTCTCCCTCTTGGGTGAATTTGATCGCGTTGGAAATGAGGTTTCGTGCAATCTGACGAATCATACCGACATCCCCTATCAGCTTAGGCGCCCTAGCTTCATCAATAGAGCCCCAGTTGATAGAACTGCTCAAGTCGATTGGCTCATCCTTGACCTGTCCCTTCATAAGGTGGAGTTTGTTAGAGACCAAGTCCTCCAAAGAAAATTCAATCGGATCCAGCTCTTTTTTTCCTGCGTCAAGCTTGCCGTATTCAAGTATTTCGTCAATTAGCGTGAGCATGTGTTCGCCACTTTCAATGATGGTATTGAGGGTCTCCTTTTCCCCTTCTGTTTCGGCATCCTCGAGCATCATCTCGGTAAAGCCGAGAATCGGGTTGAGCGGCGTGCGCAGTTCGTGGCTCATCACTGCGAGGAAATCAGTCTTGGCTCGGTCAGCCTCCTCCGCTTGTATGCGGGCTTCCTGTAGAGCCTGCTGCGCTTCCTTCTCCGCCGTGACATATCGTGCCGAAACGAAAAGCAAAGAGAGTTTTGGTTCGCTCCAAAAGCTCCAGGATATCCACGGCTGTTTAACATCAGAAGCCGAGCGGGTATTCGTTTTTGGGACAACCCGGGTTTCATAATTCCTTACAGGAGTGCCGGCAATAGCCTGATCGAGAATTTCACTGAAGTCGGCTCGATCCACATCCGCGACGAGATCGCTCACATGCATTGACGAAAGCTCGTCTTCCAGATAGTCCAGCTCCTTCTCCCACGATGGGCTCCAAAACCTAAATGACCCGTCCATTCCAAGCGTCGCCTGAAAGTCAGGCGACAGCTTGAAGAAGGCCTCCAACTCCTGCTGGACCATCGTCTGCTCTGTAATATCCTGAAAAACACCGACGACTCGAATGATCCTACCCTTCTCGCTGTGATTAGCGCGACCAGCTGATCGGCAGAGCAAGTCCTTTCCCTTCGCTGATATAAAGCGGAGTTGCAGGTCGTAGGGCGTGCCATCCGCTTTGATCTGTTCAAAAGCATTATCTAAAAGTTTACGATCCTCAGCATGCATTAACTTATAGGTATTTTCTGCAGACGGCTCGAAGTCCTCATCCACTTCAAGAATCCTACGGATTTCCTTGGACCAGGTCATTTCTTCTGTCTCCGGATCGTAGCTCCATGTGCCGACTTTGGAAACCTCATCAGCCGCAGCCAGGACGACCTGCTGATTCTGGGCCTCAATGAGCGCGCACTTGTAAGAATTCACATCCTGGGTCGTGCCCATCATCTCGACCGGACTTCCTTTTTCATCACGCTTCGTCACAAGCCCCTGGTTATGCACCCAAAGCCATTCACCCGAGTCAGTGCGGAAGCGGTGCTCGCAATCCCACTCCGCAGTGTGCCCCTTTATGCAATCGTCAAGTGTGCGGCCTACATGCTCCCGATCATCCGGGTGGACCAATTCCATCCACCCGTCCCGGCCTCGCCCAACGTCCAGACAGTGTTCACCTAATAGGCAGCTGCCGCCTGATGTGACTTCAAGCTTGTCATCCACGAGGTCCCAGTCCCACCAGGAGAGCTTCGCCGTTTGCAGGGCAAATCTAAAGCGCTTCTCTAGGTGCCTTACCTCGGTCACATCGGTAAAACTCAGCAGCACACCGCCAATCGTTCCTTCCGCATAGCGGTAAGGAGCGATTCGTATCATATAAAAACGTTCGTTTATTAAGCCCGTCTCCCGCTCGACGCGTCTGCCGGTATCTAAAACGGATCTTACGTCGTCCAGAATAGAGATGTCGCCTCCCATATGATAGGCAATATCCTGAATCGGGCGCCCAACGTCTTTTGGCGCCAATGAAAAGGCAGTCTTAACCGCAGTATTGAAGCGCCGGATACGCAACTCCTTATCCACATAGAGGACTCCATCTTCAGTGCTCTCGAGGAGGTTTTCATGAGAGGTGTTGATTTCCGCCAGCTCTACGTTCTTCCGATCGTATTCAGAATTGAGCGTAGTTAACTCCTCATTCGTGCTCTGCAGCTCTTCGTTGGAGACTTGCAGTTCTTCATTGGCTGTTTCCAGATTTTCGCGGGTGGCCTTAAGTTCATCCTCCAGCATCTTGACCTGATCATCCGCATGAACTGCTTCTGTGAGTTCCAGGGAAATTCCTGTATGATCTGACGCGTCCGCAGCGTCATGAGCCTCGCGACTGTGTATCTGGACTAAGTAGTTACAGGCTTCACTATGCTGGCCTAGCAGCGGCTTAACCGAGACATCCACGAGGCACTCACCATTTCGGGATTCGCAATGAAGCTCTTTTGAGATAACACGCTGTTTTTTTCGCTCTGCCAAATGCATTAAGGAGGTGACCGGGGCTTGCAAACGTTCGTCCAATTGCTCGGTCAGACCCTGCCGTGCACGTCCGGATACATTGATGCAATAATCGGCCGAATCACCGAAATAATGTAACACTTCCCGGTCTGCGTTGACCAGAAACCCGCACGGGGCATATTGGTCCAGAATAGAGTCGTAGGCACTGAGTAAATCGCGATTGATCGTCACCGATGCACTCATATTCGGGGCGTGCGCCTGTTTAGTTTTTTGCACCTGCGCCAAGTCCTTCGGCCAGCGCTTCGGGTCTAACTCGCTACTGTATTTCTGAAAGATCCTGGCCTTACCTGAGACGGTCTTGAAGGAGCGCTCAAATTGGCCCAGACTCTCACTGCTTCCCAAAAAGAGGAAACCGCGATCATGCAAAGAAAATGCGAACGCGCTCAAAGCAACTGCCTGAGTGTCCGGATTCATGTAGATCAAAACATTCCTACAACAACCGATATCGATATTCGTAAATGGAGCGTCGTTCAGGAAGTTATGTTGGGCAAAAACAATGTTCTCCCGAACATGAGACTGAATTTTATAACGCCCTGAATCAAACTCCTCAAAGTAGCGGTCCTTTCGGTCAGCACTTAGACCTTTTAATTCCTCTGCTTTGTAAATTCCTCTGCCGGCGAAACTGATTGAAGGCTCGAATACGTCTGTCGCAAAAACCGTCACCCTGCCGGTGAAGCCAACCTCCTGCCTCACCTCATCTGCAAGCATATAGAGCGAATAGGCCTCCTGACCCGTCGCACATCCAGCGGACCAGATTCTAAAATCCTGATCGCGCTCAACGGTCATCGCTGATTTGATCGCCTCACGACTCAGCGTAGCAAAACTCTCCTCATCACGGAAGAACTCGGTCACGCCGATCAAAAAATCCTTATACAGGCATTGCGCCTCGGAATGGTGTTTCTCCAAATAAACGAGATAAGTTTCGATGTCCGGAATGGCCAATATATCCATCCGCCTTTTTAAACGGCGGGCCACACTATTAATACGGTAAAGAGAAAAGTTTAGCCCGAAACGACCTTCCAGGTAAGCAAAAATTTCAGCGCAGTCTTCAGACTCCAACGAAGGCTCTTCTATATTGTCAGATAATTGAGATTCTTCAGCTGCCGGGTTTGAGTTCTTTTCATCGGCACAACTTTTTATTTCGATCCAGAGTTCTTCAGGAGAGGCAATTATATGGTTTTTCCCGGTCGATATCGCACTCTGGGGCATGCCAGTAAAAGCTGCAGTCGCGGGGCTTTGCACAGCAACAATACCGCCATTCTGCTCCACACTATGGATGCCTCTGGAGCCATCCGAGCCAGTTCCGGAAAGCACCACGGTTGCACAGGAACTGCCAAGGGTCTTACCCATACTTTCAAAAAGGATATCAATCGGTAGGACGACAGACTTGTTCTTGGGGCGTTTTTCAAGTTCGAGCACCATTTGCTTGACCCGCGGGATCACTCCGGGGGGACAAAGGTAAATACTCCCCCCTTCGAGTCGCATGCCATCAACAGCCTCAACCACAGGCAACTTTACGTGCGGTGCCAGCAACTCTTTCATCGCACTGTCATGGTCCGGGGACAGATGCTGGGCCACCAGGAAAGCTGAATCACAGTTTCCGGGAACCTCTTTAAGGAAACCAATTATGGGATCCAGTCCTCCGGCAGATGCACCCACTCCAATCAATTTCAGCCTTTTTTTCATCTTTAGCGGGATGGGAAAAAACTAAACGGCGTGTAATAATGACTATGCATAAAGTGTTAGCCTTACTACACAGCGAAACATTAGGCACGCTAAAAGGTTTTACACTCACCCTTTTACCAAATTTTTACTAATCGGGCGCACGGAATTTAATTACGATGATTACTAGAGCTTATTGCATGCCCTCTGGCATATTTTAACATCGATAAGCTCAGCTGCTGATATATCGATTTGCAATTAAATAAATTAATGCAGGCACCCTGCCTTTCGATTAACCACGCAAACTACACAGCCATGCTCTCCACCAAAGAAGCTCCTCAACAAAACGATTCCGCCGAAGCACGAACCAATACCTGGCGATCCTTTAATAACGGGGTCTGGCAGGACCAGATCGACGTTCGTGATTTTATCCAGAAAAACTACACACCTTACGGTGGGGACTATTCCTTTCTCAAGGAACCGACTGAACGCACGAATAAGCTTTGGGGCGAACTGAAGGAATTGCTCGCCCAGGAAAGCGAAGCCGGTGGCGTGCTGGATGCGGATACCAAAGTCGTTGGCACCGTCGCCTCGCATGGAGCAGGCTACATCAATCAGGAACTGGAGCAGGTCGTCGGGGTGCAAACCGACAAGCCACTCAAGCGCGCCATGCTCCCCTATGGAGGAGTGCGCATCGCGCAAAAAGCGCTGCAAGCCCACGGGCGCGAGATGGACGCAGAGACAGCCGACATCTTCGCCAAGCACCGCAAGACCCACAATGATGGTGTCTTTGCTTGCTACACGGACGATATTCGCAAGGCACGAACCGCAGGCATCGTGACTGGCCTGCCTGATGGCTATGGTCGTGGGCGCATCATCGGCGACTATCGTCGCGTCGCACTTTACGGTGTAGATCGTCTCATCGCTGATAAGCAGAAGCTTATTCTAGACACCCAAAACGAAGCCTTCACCGAAGATTGGGTACGTGATCGCGAGGAAACTCAGGATCAAATAAAAGCGCTCAAGGACCTCAAGAAGATGGCTGCCGCCTATGGCATCGACATCTCAAAATCGGCAACGCACGGGAAGGAAGCCGTACAGTGGACTTACTTCGGTTACCTAGGCGCCGTTAAAGATCAAAACGGCGCGGCTATGTCATTCGGACGCACTGCGACTTTCTTCGACATCTACTTCGAGCGCGACTTCGCCGAAGGAACGCTCAACGAAGACGAGGCGCAAGAGATCATCGATCACTTAGTGATGAAGATGCGCATCGTGCGCTTCATCCGCACCACCGATTACGACGAGCTCTTCTCGGGCGACCCCACGTGGGTGACCGAAAGCATCGGCGGCATTGGCGAAGACGGCCGCTCACTCGTCACTAAATCCAGCTTCCGGGTGCTGCAAACCCTCTACAATCTGGGCCCCGCCCCTGAGCCAAACCTGACCGTGCTCTGGTCGGAGGATCTCCCGCAAGGCTTCAAGGATTTCTGCGCCAAAGTCTCGATCGAAACCAGCTCGATCCAATATGAGAACGACGATCTGATGCGTAAATATTGGGGCGACGACTACGGCATTGCCTGCTGCGTCTCCGCGATGCGTATCGGCAAACAAATGCAGTTTTTTGGAGCCCGCGCCAATCTAGCGAAGGCTATGCTTTACGCGATTAATGGCGGCAAGGATGAGAAGAGCGGCCAGCAAATTGCCCCGGAAAGCGAGCCCTTCACCGGGGACTATCTCGAGTTTGATGATCTTCTTGCACGTTTCGATAAGACGATGGAGTGGCTGGCCGCTACCTACGTCAAGGCGCTCAACATCATCCACTACATGCATGATAAATATTCTGCTGAGAATATCATGATGGCCCTACATGACCCCGTTGTCTTACGGACGATGGCCTGCGGTATCGCAGGCCTATCCGTCGCCGCTGACTCGCTCTCTGCCGTCAAACACGCCAAGGTGAAAGTCATCCGCAATCAGGAAGGGCTCGCCGTCGACTACGAAGTGATCGGCGACTATCCTTGCTACGGTAATAACGACGATCGCGTGGACGCCTTAGCCAATGACCTTGTCGAGCGCTTCATGGACAAGGTCCGCAAGCAGCCAACTTACCGCAACTCTGTGCCGACCCAGTCGGTGCTGACAATCACGTCCAACGTCGTTTACGGCACGAAGACCGGAAGCACTCCAGACGGCCGTAAAGCTGGCGAACCCTTCGCACCAGGCGCCAACCCGATGCATGGCCGCGACAAGAAAGGAGCCATCGCCTCGATGGCCTCGGTCGCAAAGCTCCCCTATGAGCATTCACAGGATGGCATCTCCTACACCTTCTCGATTGTGCCTAAGGCATTGGGCAAGAGCCAGCCCGACCAGATTGCCAATCTTGGCAATATCCTAGACGGCTACTTTGCCGAACAGGGGCACCACATTAACGTGAATGTTTTTGAGAAGGAAACCCTCATGGACGCGATGGAGCATCCGGAAAAATATCCACAGCTCACAGTCCGCGTTTCCGGTTACGCCGTAAATTTCGTCAGGCTGACCAAAGAACAGCAGATGGACGTGATCACCAGAACCTTCCACGAAAGTATCTAGCACCATGATTTCCACACTTGAATCACCTCCCACCGCGGAGTCCTGTGCTTTCGCAGGGCCCAGCGGCCCACCCTCACCAGATACAGAGGGCTTCGTCCATTCCGTTGAAACCTGCGGCACTGTCGATGGCCCGGGCGTGCGTTACGTGCTCTTTCTAAACGGTTGCCCACTGCGCTGCCAGTATTGCCATAACCCCGATGCACAAGGTCGGCCCAGCGGCACAGTCAAGACAGCACAAGCAGCCTTTACCGATGTCCTGAAATACAAATCCTTCATCAAGAAGGGAGGGCTGACGATAAGTGGTGGCGAACCACTCATGCAGCCAGCATTCGTTCATGCCATGTTTGCCATGGCCAAGGCGGAGGGCATACACACAACCTTGGACACCTCAGGCTTTGTGGGACACAAAGCGAGCAACGAACTACTTGACGTAACCGACCTCGTGCTGCTCGACATAAAGAGTTTTAGCCCGATGACCCATAAGCTCGTGACTGGCGTCTGTGTCGACCAAACACTCAAGTTCGCTAAGCGTCTCGATGCGAGAGGCAATAAAGTTTGGATCCGCTTCGTGCTCGTCCCGGGGCTGACGGATAACGCAAAGAACATCGAAGGTTTAGCAAAATTCGTGAGCGAACTTGGCAACGTCGAGAAGGTCGAAATCATTCCCTTCCACAAGATGGGAGAAGATAAATACGCACGCGCTGGCATCAACTATCAACTCGCCAACACTTCCGCCCCCACCACCGATCAAGTCCAGACAGCGCGAAACATTTTCGCCGACAATGGCGTATCCGCGATCTAGAATGAAGCTCGAACGCTGAACACCTAACTTCCAACATCGAATAAGCACTTAATTGTCATAGTGCCTTAACGACAATTCAAAGTTCGACGTTGAACATTCAGTGTTCGATGTTCGAGCAAAGCGACCATGAAAAAGAACCGCTGGCTCATCGCGGCATCCGCCGTTGGCATTCACGTATCGATTGGTTCGATCTACGCCTATAGCGCGTGGAAGATGCCACTCGAAAATACCTTTGGCTGGTCCTCCACCAAGACTTCGATGGCCTTCAGTATCGCCATCTTTTTCCTCGGACTATCGGCGGCCTTCCTCGGCCGCTTCATTGAGAAGAAAGGTGCGTCGAAAGGCGGGCTTCTGTCGGCTGCCTTCTTCTGCACCGGGCTAATCGGGTCTGCTGCCGCTTGCTGGTTTGAAAGCCTTCCACTGTTCTATCTCTTCTTTGGTGTCGTCGCAGGTATCGGCCTCGGAGTCGGCTACATTTCTCCTGTTTCAACTCTGGTTAAGTGGTTCCCCGACCGGCGCGGCTTGGCCACCGGTCTCGCCATTATGGGCTTCGGATTTGGCGGCCTCATCTGTGCTAAACTGATCGACCAATTCGTGCCGACGCAAGCAGAGGTGGTTCTGCATGATTCGATCAGTGGATTCGAATACAATCAGATGCTCGCGAATGGTTCGACTATTGAAGCAGCAGTCTTGGAGAAGGCCCCTACGCTCGAAACTTTCAAAGCGAATAAAGCGGAACTCGCCAAACTATTCACTCAAAAGAAAACCGAGAGCCTCGAATATGCAGCACTCATCACGGCGACGCATGGCTACCGAACAGTCCTGATTTACGATAAGCAATCCATCGCACTCGCTTTCCTTTTTCTCGGAGTCATCTACGCCGTTGTCATGATACCCAGCGCGCTCTACATCGCTCCCCCGCCCGATGGCTACGCCGAAAAATTTGCGACGTCAGTGGCCGATAGCAAAAACAAAAGTAGCACGCCAAACGGGGAAATGACTGCAATGCAGGCCATTCGCACTCCCGGATTCTATGGGCTATGGCTGATGCTCTTTATCAACGTTTCCTGCGGCATCGCGGTGATCGCCACAGCCAAGAAGATGGGCTACGAGATGGTTCGCCTCCCTGTCGAGATGGCTAGCTTACTGGTGATGGGCATCTCCCTCTTCAACGGCCTCGGGCGTATTATCTGGGCTTCGCTCTCGGACTTCATCGGCCGCTCAAATACCTACGTTGCATTCTTCGCCATCCAGATCGTTTGCTTCCCACTACTGGCAAATCTCACTGGGTCGCCGCTCGCTTTTATGGCGGTCACATTTCTCATTCTGAGTTGTTACGGCGGAGGCTTTGCCAGTATCCCAGCCTACATCAGCGATCTCTTCGGCCTGAAAGAAATGCCAACCATCCACGGCTTCATTCTCACCGCATGGTCACTCGCCGGAATTGTCGGACCTATGCTCAACGCCTACGTTTACGAGAAGACACATAGCTATCAACAAAGCCTCTACGTGTTCGGCGGCGCCTTCGTCGTCGCGCTCATCATCTCGCTCCTGATGAAAATCGAACTGAAGCGTATGCACAGACACTACAGTTCGCTGGAAGTTGAAACGGCACGCCCGCACACCCACGATGTGTAACCGGAATGGTCTTAAACCCAGGAGCGAGTCATCAATGAGCAAGGCTGGACTCAGGCGCTTTCGTATGTGCCATCGGCGCGTTTACTAACGAGGCGCTTGATTTCGAGCCCCATGAGTAGAGCGGCCACTTCAGGATAGGGCCATTGCAAGCGTTCTGAAATCTGATCCGGCGAGTGTGCCTCGCCTCCGGCAAACAAATCCATCAGAGCCGACTCCTTATCATCCAGCTCAGGAGCAGCGGGCTCTAGAGAAACTTCCATCTGCTCCGAACTACGATAGCGCAGTTCTTCTAAAACATCATCAACCGAGGTGACCATGGTTGCGCCATCGCGAATGAGTTGATGGCAACCGTCGCTACTCGACTGATCGATACGCCCCGGCACGGCCATAAGTTGGCGCCCCTGCTCTCCAGCGAAACGAGCGGTGATCATGCTGCCGCCGGCCGCTGCGCTCTCGACCACGATGACCGCTTCACAGATTCCGGCCACGACGCGGTTACGCATGGGAAAAGTTTGGCGATCAGCTCGGCGGCCGAACGGAAATTCACTCAGCAAAGCTCCTTTCTTTGCGATCTCGCGTGACAGCTCCAAGTTCTCCGGCGGATAAATGATATCCATGCCGCAGCCAAATACGGCAAGCGTCGGCCCACCTGCTTCAAGCGCACCTTCGTGAGCTGCCGTATCCGTGCCCCGAGCCATGCCGCTCACGACACAGAAACCCATCCGCGCGAGTTCTGAGCCAAAACGCTTGGCCACCTTGCGGCCGTAGAGCGTGGCGCGACGTGTGCCGACGATGGCGATGCAGGGACGCTCAACGACGTAGTCACCTTTCCAATACAAGCCTATTGGCGGATCATAGAGTTCTGAGAGTGACTTAGGATAATCGGCATCCCACCGATCCACAAAACGAATACCGGAAGTCGCCATGTTGCGCTGCTCTTTTTCCAGATTAAAATACTTAGGCCAATCGACCAGCGCGCCTGCGGCCTTCTCGCCGATACCCTTAACGCCCAAAAGTTTATTGCGGTCACCCGAAAGCACGGCAACCGGGTCGTTGGAGAACTCGTCCATTAAGTGCCGTAGCATGACCGGTCCGACATGCGGCAAGCCGTTCAGGACAATGAGGGCATCGTTATGTGATAGATCAGTCGTCAAGCCATCAGACTTGGCGATTCTCTCATTCGCTCAACACAAATCCTTCCGTGTCGACGAGATTGCCGCAATTTACTTCGATTTTGTCGAAGGCTTGGTAAGGCCCTATCCTTGTAACAAACTTGCGCTAGCAAGGTCGGGACAACTGTAAGCCCCTCAGATTTGTCCCTGCTCAAAAAGATTGAGCGATTTCAGCTGGCGTAAGCCCCGTGGGTTCTTGGCTGCGCAGTAGATTCTGGTCTGCAAGGACAGTCTGTAGATATTTGCCTGGGCA
>Ga0222650_1001597_pt1 | contig 10692 bp, 12 predicted proteins | sample AntAcemetagen367_FD_179820 | JGI IMG/M metagenome (GOLD analysis project Ga0222650, IMG submission 179820) | Saline water microbial communities from Ace Lake, Antarctica - #367 | ecosystem: Environmental > Aquatic > Non-marine Saline and Alkaline > Saline | place: Antarctica: Ace Lake...
CCGAACAGTTAAAGTGGTGTCTTTTGAATAAGGCTTGTCCTTGAACGACCCGTTCTGTTTTGACTTGATTTGGACGGTCTGCTCTTTTTCTCCAGAATGATGGAACGCTTTTACCACATTGGAAAAACCTGTCTTACAACGGAACAGAAAGTCGATGCCATTCTTCTGCATCAAATAGGCGGATTGGAAACAAGGATATGCTCTGTCCAAGATGATGAGATCGCCTTTGCTGGCATGTTTGAGGTGTTCTCTTGATAGCGTTACCTCACCCTGTGAGATCGGACGCAGAAGTCCGTCCAATACCATATCATTGAGCACATCATACAGAACCGACACACGGCCTATCACAACATCATTGGTCTTCTTCTGGTTGTTGTGAGTGCCATACACCGCTATCATCTGTTCATTTACAGGAAGCGCAACAGTGGACCCATCAACGGCCAATATCCTTCGGCCTTTCCATAGCGCTACATTCTCATCATTGCCTATGTAATATTCTGAGGCTATTAGTGCGTTCAGATCATAGAACAGGTCGGGGTTCAGCTTTTTTCGACTCTGAATAAAACCGCTTGCGCTAATGCTTTGAACGCCACTACCGATGGCTTTGAAAAAGCTGTCTAATTCCAATTGAAGACTACGTCTGAGCAATTTGAGCATGCACAAAACTAACTGCTCAAAGGGAAGTTTACGGTTGCGCGTAAAGTCCGTGGGACTTAGACGATAACGCTCTTTGGTCGTATCTGAGTAAGTAAATCTAGTGCTCTCAGAGACAAAATCATAACTCGGTCTTTTTCCCATAGCCTTTTCAGTCAAAGGCATCACTCAGAAAATTAGGATCAAATAGGCATCACAAAAAGTTACCAATTATCAAATGTTCATTTCCTTAACTTAATGACATTGCTCTTGCGCGAGCGGGGGGACATGTCTTGTTGATTAAGCTGTAGAAAAGTCGCTATACGTACAGCATCCACACGGTCATTCTTTCCTCTGACCAGTCCCATGCTCTTTTTTAAATGAAGAGCATTGATGACATAAACATCAATACCAGATTGTTCAACCGCTGAGTAAAGGTTCCAATTGTAAAGCCCCGTGTTCTCCATGGCCACAAGTATCCTTGCCCCATTATGTTTCTTACCAAGTTTGGTGAAGAACCTTCCAATAGGAGTCTTACCGTTCTCAATAACAAGAGATTCTATTTCACCATCAACAAGCACACATATATCCAAAGTGAGCTTGCTTACATCAATACCTACTATGACTTTCTTTTCTTTCATAAATTTGATTTTAATTGTTCTGATGGTCGGGATGTCAGGTGAAAATCGACTCCTTGATAATAGGCCCAAACGCCTGAATTTCTAATTTGATTACAACCTGACAGAAAGTGAAGGGGTCCGAATCGAAGTATGAGTCCAAACACTCTGAGTGATATTGGTTAACCCCTTCCTTTCCGATCATCTTTTCTTTACAAATAAATGTAGAACAAGTCTAAAGGAGTGATTTTTGGTGACAAAAATTGTATCGAGAAATCTTGCAATTACAAAGCGCCAAACCAGAACCACGGCCGGATCTTCCACTCATACTCCGCGCCTAGCCAAAGCCCACGCAAATGCGGGGTAACCGTTACAACCCCTGACGCGGCTCGCTCCGAAACCTCAAGCTTCATTGCGAAGGAGGAACGACTGCGGTAATCTCTATCAAGCTAGTACCATACTTATAAATCAGTTACAAACTGATCGTGTTGTGTTCCACACAAGAGATCCGTTGGAACTCTTGCGCGAGCGGGGGGTATTGGGGCAGGCACTTTTGGGCTATTGGGTTCGGATGTTGGAGCACGGGAAATATAACAGATGAGATGGTCAATGCGTATTTGGAGCATCATCGCAAACCAAATGACCAGGACGGGTCGAGCTTCATCATTGAATGAGAGACGACTTTTAGTCGTCAATTAAATCACTATGGACTTGCAGTCCATAGTCAGGGCAAACTCACACTTTTATTAGGTCTATAATTCATACTGTTTTCTATCTTATTGCGCTAAAGTGTCGTTAGATCTTTCACCAAACATGCTCTGCGCCACAGATGCACGGATTTTCACAGCTAAAACACACGGATTCTTTTTTTTTGCGTGCAAAATCATCTCACAAACCCCTAAAACAAAAGTGTGCGTTTGCCCTGAATCCATAGTGGTTTAGTTGCTCTGAATAGTTACCTTCGATAAACAAAGTTTGATTACAGAAGTTACCAGGACTTTGTTGGTATTTTCTGTAATCAAACTTTAAAACTTAGAAATCATGAGAAATTTACTTTATTCTTTCATTTTTTTATTTACTCTATTTTACAGTAATTCTACATTCGCACAGCACTGGGATCAACCAAATGCTTCTTGTACAGTCATACCGTCATTCGGTCCTACTGCTTGGGATCAGTGGCCTGCAGTTTTCAAGATGAGTGTTACTGTTACAGATTTCGACACTTCGGCAATTAGTCCTTTTGATGAATTTATGTTTACTTTTGATGCTCGGTTTAGTTACCTTAATAGCCTTGATACTGGTGCAATGGATATACTGGGGTATACGATTGTTAATTTAACCGATTCTTCAGGAATTAAAGTATCTTTTGATATACACGCTACCGCAGGTAGTGTTTGGATATATAACCAAGATAATGGTTGGTATCAGGATTGGGGAAATGGCGAACCATTTGAATTTTGGATTATGGTATTTCACATCCTGCCTGAAGGTAATTTCGACAGTGTTGTAAATATCTTCGGATCAAATTCAGTTTTAGTAGACCCAATGATAACTGGGTTAATTGAATCAGATCCTCAAAATTTCAAAATCTATCCAAACCCCGCCACGAACCTTGTAACCATACAAGACTCGCGCGAGGCAACTGCAACCATCACCAATATGCTTGGACAAATGGTTCGGATTATTCCGACCAATGAACAAGTAAACATTGCTGACTTGCAGACAGGTGTTTATTACATCAATCGCAAACAGAAGCTGCTGATTGAGTAACATTCACAAAATTTTTAATCAGAACCCTTCGAATAATCGACTGGGTTCTTTTTTTTGCAGTTATTTTACGTTAGTAATGTTTTTAAAGTTTCACTTATATGTTGTCGATTCAGATCCTGAAACATACCTCAGGGCATACTCTGCTAAGCTTTAAATTCAGAATAGATGTTATTACTTCTTTCTTCATTTATCTTGAGTAAAACTCAATTCACCTAAAGTTCAGGATGACATTTGGAGATATAGGATGACAAGTGGGATTCACCCCGCTCGCGCAAGAGTTCCAACGGATCCCCGATGGCGCGCGTTTGCAACGCGTGCCGCTACCCGTATCTGCTGTTTGGCATCTTTTCTTGGTCAACGAACGCGTCACAAACGCGCCCGAGCCAAAAGCGTTGCTAAAGTACCGTCCACATGACGTTCAACTATTGGTGGATGGTGGTTCTGAGAACAATAATCATCATGTAGAAACACTGATACAAAGTTCGGGAGGAACTATTCATAAACTCATTGCCCAGAAAGAAATCGATTTCTCAAACTCGATGGTAGAATCTGTAAATCACCTGTTAAAGAATGGCTACCTAAGGCCAATGGGAATTGATAGCCCAAAGCACCTACCTGATGCCATTGACTTCTCCATCAACGACATTAACCATGTAAGACCTCACAATGCTATCGGTGGACTTGTTCCCATTGAGGCTCTTAGAAGAATAACCATCAATACCGAAGAAAGACAACAACAATTACAGAAAGCGAGGGCAGAAAGGTTGGAGCACAACCGAAAGAACATCTGCGGGAAGTGCCATTGAAATAGGAGTCCCTCAATAAAGCAACTGTCTACCGAACAAGAAATGTCTAAAACCTGAGATTTGAATTCAGCGTTCCTTATAAGGAACGGTTTTTAGAAGCACGTTCTTGCGATATGCAGTGTGCAGTACGCTCATATTGGGTCTAATCTTGCAACAACTCGTTTATAAGCGAGTCTGGAACATTTTTTTGCGCGCTAACCTCAAAAATGCCTTTGGATTTCCAACCCGAGAAACCCAATGTGCACTGTCCATTGGAGACTTTTCAATTAGCAAGAACACTTCCGATGCTCCCGTTGCAATAATGAACTTATCATTCTTTAATATTCGCTCAGGTTCAATAAGATGTAAAATGCCACTTTGAACAGAGTCCCCAGATTCTATCCGAGTCCACTCACGCATAAACCAAATTCCACGCTCATTTTTCTCCCAGTCTCTTCCAATCACAATATCCCCCATAACCACGCTTTCAGTTGTGACCCACTCACTATTACGAATTGCATAACAAGAAGATAGTAAGCCCATTATTATGACGCAAACAAAAACTAGCCGACTTTTCATTATTTAACCTCTCTAGTACCTGTTTTTTGTATCAACAACTTTCTCTTTGCTAAGCTCATTCTTACGTTTCTTTTTTGAAGCGGCATTAATCTGAATGTGGTAACCCCAACGCTTGCTATTCATGTCAGTAGAAGACTCAACTCCGTTGAATCCTATCAGGTAATCCTATACCTCTTTTAGCTTTTTGAACTCAATGTTCCTTATATGAAATGCTTTTCACAAGCTCATTCTTGAGATGTGCGCTGTTTATTTTATCCGCTCTAGTGTGTACTTGACTTCACACCCCCTTGGCAAGACGGTTCTAAGCGGTTTAATATCCTTAAGTGTCAGGAGGGGCTTATAATCATAGAGCCATAAACCCTTGAGAGAGGTCATCCTTTCAAAGCCCTCTGGAATACTGTCTATCTGATTATAAATTAGGTTTAAAAATTCCAACCCTGTCAACTCAAATACTCCTACCGGAACTCTTCCGAGATTGAGATTAAAAAGTTGAAGAGACACCAGATTTTTCAATCCTGATAGTTTTTTTAACTCAGAGTCAATGTCGTTATAAGGGTTGTCACCCATTCTAAGAGACCCCCCGATGGCGCGCGTTTGTAACGCGTGTCTGTGCTGCACTTTCCTGTTTAGCACCTTTTCTCTTTATTTCTTGAATACAAACATTGTCATTATTCATCACTGCAAATTAGGCAACATTTACTAACGAACGCGTTACAAACGCGTGCCGCTACCTGTATCTGCTGTTTGGCATCTTGTCAAAATCGCCATATCTTTCATACAACCAAAGACTCCTGTACATCAGTGCAAAATAAGCAACATTGGTCAACGAACGCATCACAGATGTGTATGAACGATGACGGAAATCACACGTCAAACCGAGTTTCTTCCAGCACAATCACATCTAAAAGCCCATCCAAATCAGCATAATTTCGTGCTGAACTGAACATCCAATGCTCGGGGTGTTCTACCAAGTACGCTTCTACAGGATTCTGATGAATGTAGTTCACCTTTTGAGCAATGAATCTGTTGCCGTTGAGTTCCATCGGTCTGAAACCGTCTTGCCAGAACTTGAAATTGCTGATTCGTTTCAGTTCATTGGTGCGGTCGGCAAAATGTTTCAGCATCCACTCGCGTCTGCTTTCGGGCTCTTCTGCTATCTGCTTAAGGATGGTCTTGGCGGTGTGCTTTTTGAAGTCGCGGATAATTTCTGGAAGCGTTACCTGTCCTTCTGCCCGACCAATAAGGTGCAAGTGATTGCTCATGAGACACCATGCAAACAGCTCAAGACCTTTTTCCTTCTGGCAATAAGCCAACGAATCGACCACGACCATTCGGTGGTTTTTGCGTGTGAAAACATCTACCCAGCCTGTAACGGTAAGCGTCATGTAACGCGCCTGTTCGTGGTCGCGTACCTTCTACTTTTCAGACATGTGGGTAAGTTACAGAATGGTTGACATTTGGCACGCGTTACAAACGCGCACCATCAACTTACCAATCCAACAGCCAAGCAAAAATGAGTGGTGCCACAATGGTAGCATCGCTTTCTACTATGAACTTTGGCGTGTTAATGTCTAGTTTTCCCCACGTGATTTTCTCATTCGGTACAGCACCAGAATACGAACCGTAGCTTGTTGTGCTATCCGAAATTTGGCAGAAGTAACTCCAAAATGGAATGTCCGTCATTTCCAAATCTTGATACAACATTGGCACTACGCAGATTGGAAAATCGCCAGCTATTCCGCCACCAATTTGAAAGAATCCCACGCCTTTTCCACCAGAATTTTTAATGTACCAATCTGATAAATACATCATGTATTCGATGCCTGATTTCATGGTTGAGGGGTTCAATTCACCTTTGTAGCAGTAGGATGCAAAAATGTTTCCCATGGTGCTGTCTTCCCATCCTGGACAGATAATAGGAAGGTTTTTCTCGGCTGCGGCTAACATCCACGAGTTCTTTGGGTCTATTTGATAATACTGTTCCAACTCTCCACTGAGAAGAATCTTGTATAAATACTCATGCGGGAGAAATCGTTCTCCAGCATCTTGGGCATCCTTCCATACCTTAAAAACATGCTTTTGCAACCTACGAAAAGCTTCCTCTTCGGGAATGCACGTATCTGTAACTCTATTATATCCATTTTCTAAAAGTTCCCATTCGTCCTGTGGAGAAAGGTCTCTATAGTTGGGTACGCGCTTGTAATGATTATGAGCTACAAGGTTCATCAAATCTTCTTCTAAATTGGCTCCAGTGCAAGAAATGATGTCGACTTTCCCTTGGCGTATAATCTCAGCTAAAGAGCGCCCTAGTTCAGCTGTGCTCATCGCGCCAGCAAGTGTTATCATCATCTTTCCGCCTTCGGCCAAATGGGTTTCGTAGCCTTTAGCAGCGTCCATTAGTGCTGCGGCATTAAAATGGCGAAAGTGTTCTTCTGCAAACTTGGAAATCGGTCCTTTCATGACATGATAAATTAGGCTGCTAAAGTAATTAATGGCGTACTTCGCAAAACGTGTCTACACTAACCTTTTTGCTTGTAATTCTGAGCGCTGTACTGCACGCATCTTGGAACTTTGTAGCCAAGAAATACGCGGGCAATTATAGCGTCATTTATCTTTCATTCCTCTTCAGTTCGGTTGTAACTGGGCTTCTTGCCATTCCATTTCTTGGTGAAGTTAGGTTGACTACCGAATTGATTGCATTGCTAATAACCACAGGTGTTTTTCATGCCGTTTATGGTTTTGTGCTAACGTTTACGTACATGAATGGAGATATAAGCACGCTTTACCCAATTGTTAGAGGCAGCGGAATTGCGGGTGCGGTAATACTTTCCATGGTAATTTTACGAGAGCAGGTAGAGCCCATCTCGGGATTTGGCGTAGCTACCGTTATTTCTGGAATAGCCATTCTTTCGTACCGAAGAAATAGAACAGCTACTTCATCAAAAGGCATTTTCCTTGCTTTAATCTGTGGTTCACTAATAATGAGCTACACCATCATGGATAAGTTGCTGGTGAGTGAGGTTCACCCAATTCCAGTAATGGCAGCTTCGCAAATTATCTCTGTACTGATGTTTCTGCCATATGTACTGCTAAAAAGGCGAAATGAAATGAAAATAACTTTAAGGACTCTTCTTAAACCGGTAATTCTAATTAGCGTTGTAGCTACCAGTAGCTATCTCATTATCTTATTCGTTATGCAAATTGCACCGATAAGCCGGATTGTTGCCGTGAGAGAAGCTTCCGTGGTATTTGGTGCGATTGCTGGTTACGTTCTCCTGAAAGAGCACTTTAGTAAATCCCGACTAATAGGTGTTGTACTTGTTATGCTGGGCATTATTTTGGTGAAGATGTGATAAGGAATGAATAAAATCCTTGATTGTTTTGAGTTCAAATCGTGATGAAATCATTCTCTCTTAATTTTGTGTTTGTTCAATTCAAAACCTTAATTACATTTGCAGCCCCGAATTCGGGCGATTAGCTCAGTTGGTTCAGAGCACCTCGTTTACACCGAGGGGGTCGGGGGTTCGAATCCCTCATCGCCCACAGAAAAAAGCCTCGCATTTGCGAGGCTTTTTTTGTTTCAGAATCACAATAACCACAACAAATGTTTGATATGATTATTCCGCTAGTCAATTAAATCTAGGTTCGCTCCTTTGAGATTTATCAAAATGCAAGCACTGCACTCAACCATTTAGTGTCATTTGGGTTTGTTACTTGTATAATTGGAAGAACTTGAAAGCAACTGACTACAATAGCATTCTTAAACAAATTGATGGGGTTGATCCTGTTGCCTATGGCCGTAGCAGAAACTACAGAGATGGTGCGGTTACGCGCTTATCGCCATACATATCTCGTGGTGTAATCAGTACCAAGCAAGTGATGGAAAATATGCTTGGCCGCGGCTTCGCACTACCATCCATCGAAAAATTCATTCAAGAGTTAGCGTGGCGCGATTACTGGCAGCACGTGTGGATTTCTAAAGGCGATGCGATAAACCAAGACCTTCGGCATCCGCAGCCAGAGACGGAAAACCATCAGATTCCTCAGGCTATTGTAAGTGCACAAACTGGAATTGAAGCTATTGATGAGGGCATCAAAGAGCTTTATGATACAGGATATGTTCACAACCACATGCGCATGTATTTAGCAGCGCTAGCTTGCAACGTAGCTAAAAGCCATTGGCGAGAGCCAGCAAGGTGGATGTACTATTATTTGTTGGATGCAGATTGGGCAAGCAATGCATTAAGTTGGCAATGGGTAGCCGGTTCAAATGCCAATAAAAAATACGTTGCTAATCAAGAGAACATCAACAAGTATTTTTTTACGTCTCAAAAAGCAACATATTTAGATATTCCATACTCAGAATTGCCTACTATGGACGTTCCGGAGGCTTTGCGGGAAACTCAAAAACTCGTTCTCAGAACAGAGCTTCCAACTTCGGATGAGCTTAATATTGACGAAGCTTTACCAACGTTGTTGTACAACTACTATAACCTTGATCCAAATTGGTATGGTAAGGATGATTCCAATAGAATTTTGCTGCTCGAACCTTCAATTTTTGAGCAGTACCCAGTTTCGAAAAATAGTATTGATTTCGCTCTTAATCTTGCAAAGAACATTACAGGAATTCAGGTATTCGTTGGTGAATTTGATGACCTCAAGAATAAAATCGGACTATCAAAGGTGATTTTCAAGGAACATCCGCTTAATCGAAATTATCAAGGTAAAGAAGAACCACGTGAGTGGATGTTTTCTGTGACGGGTTACTACCCTTCGTTTTTCGCCTTTTGGAAGAAGTGCAAAAAAGAAATGAAGTTGTGGTAAAGCCAAAAGCCAATATCGTTTGGCTCAAGCGCGATATTCGAACGCAAGATCATGGTCCTCTTCAGGCTGCAGAACAGGCGGGTATTCCGTATGTCATCATTTTTCTTTTTGAGCCAGATTTAATCGAGTATCCTGCAACATCATTACGCCATTTACAGTTTCAATATCACTCCATTTTAGACTTCAATCTATCACTCAAGAAGTTCAATCGTAAGGCTGAAATTTTTCATGCTTCTGCCATTGATGTATTCACGTATTTCCTGGATAAATACGAGGTAAAATGTGTTTTTAGTTATCAGGAAAGTGACGTTCAGGTTACTTGGAATAGAGACAAGGCAGTTGGTAATCTTTTTAAGAATAGTGAAGTAGCTTGGAAAGAATTCCAGCGAGACGGGATTGTTCGAGGTATTATTAATCGCGATGGCTGGGATAAACAATGGTATCAGACAATTTTTCAGCCTCAGATTCAAAATTATTTCTCGAAAAATGAGTTTGAGATAGTTCGAAACCCTTATCTGTTGGACAAGAGACTTGAAGAGAAATTAAAGGTCTATCCTGAGCAGTTTCAACCTGCAGGAGAATCTAATGCTTGGCGTTATCTAAAATCATTCGTCAGCGGTAGAGGCAATACGTACAATAAACACATTAGTAAACCTGCCGAGAGCCGAACTTCTTGTGGCCGGATATCGCCTTTTCTTGCTTGGGGCAACATTAGTATTAGGCAAGCTGTGCAATTCATTAGTACAGCAAACCCAAAGCGCTTTCGTGGTATTCTAACCCGATTGAAATGGCATTGTCATTTCATACAGAAATTTGAAGTGGAATGTACCTATGAGACACTCTGCATTAATCGAGGGTACGAACTACTTCAACGTGATAAGAAACCCGAATTTATTGAAGCTTGGAAGGCTGGAAAAACCGGTTTTCCAATGGTTGATGCTTGCATGCGATGCCTGGCTGAAACAGGTTGGGTGAACTTTCGCATGCGTGCGATGGTTGTTTCTTTTCTGTGCCATCATTTAGACCAGGATTGGCGAGTTGGTGTCTATCATCTTGCTCAACAATTTCTCGATTATGAGCCAGGTATTCATTATCCCCAATTTCAAATGCAAGCGGGCACTACGGGTATTAATATCGTCAGAATGTACAACCCAGTGAAGCAATCGAAAGATCATGATCCAAACGGAGATTTTATTCGCAAATGGCTGCCTGAGCTAAAAGATATTCCATCCGAATTTATTCATGAACCATGGAAGATTACTGAGATGGATAAGATGTTTTATGATTTACAAGTTGATTACCCAAAGCCACTTGTTGATTTAGAAGAAAGTGGTAAAAGTGCTCGGAATAAAATCTGGGGGCACAGAAAAAATGAACTGGTTAAAAAGGAAAAAAAGCGCATTTTGAATACGCATGTACGAAAGAAGCATTGATTAAATGAAAAAATCGAACCTTCCGGTTAAGACTTGTTTGGGCTGCGCCAG
>Ga0222650_1001598_pt1 | contig 10691 bp, 14 predicted proteins | sample AntAcemetagen367_FD_179820 | JGI IMG/M metagenome (GOLD analysis project Ga0222650, IMG submission 179820) | Saline water microbial communities from Ace Lake, Antarctica - #367 | ecosystem: Environmental > Aquatic > Non-marine Saline and Alkaline > Saline | place: Antarctica: Ace Lake...
CTAAAGTTTTGTGATAAACTTCCCATTGTTCTCCTGCAGTTCTTCTTTTAACAATAATCATAGATGGTGTTACACCTAAACCATGACCAACTGTAGCACCACTTGTAGAATTTCCAGAGTAACTAACTATAGAAAATCCACTTGTAGTATTAGCTGAAACTGTAGAATCAATAGAACCATTCCCATTTGAAGCTGTGCCATTTGCACCCAGCCAATTCCAAGACGAATATGTTGCTGATGACGTATTTAATTTAGCTAAAGCACCAACAGTAAAACCATCTGTACTAAAAGCTGTTAATCCTGTTGCTTGAGTTGTTTCAGCATCTAGTGTATTTGAAGCCATATCTTTAGTAGTACCTCTAACAGCATCATATAAAGCATGATCTGTTGCACCACTTCTACCTTTAATCCATGTAAAATCTGGTTGAAAGTTGAGACCGCTAATAGATTGTGTAGCACCAGTACCTGTGTACAAAACGGTGTTAAAATAATCTGATGGTTTATCAATTATTGACATTATGAAAGTACCTCTGATAAGTTTTTAGTGCATAGTGCAAGATAACCTGATGGGACTGCATATTCGAAATTTCCATGACCATTACCATCTGCGTTGCCTGATGAGATTGCGTAAGGTGCGTTGCCGAAGTTTGCTTGCCAAGTTACATTACCAGCATTGTCATCTCCTCCAGCAGGAAAATAAAAACCACTTGTTGTACTTCCTGGTGCAGTTATAGATAGTGCAGTTCCACTATTTTGAACTGCTCCATTTTTATAAAAAGTTAATTCGTTATCATTAAGATTTAAAGCTATACCAATAATATCCCCTGTTGTATAAGATGCAAAAGTACCACCAACTGTTGAACCATTATTATATACACTACCACTTCCCTTATATGCCCAACCATAAGTTCTTGCTCTTAATTGTTGTGTAGATGCAGTAGGTCCACCGTCTACAATTCCTATTTCAGGACTACCGCTGTCTTTAGCAGTTAATTTAGCTTCCCAAAACCATTTTCCTGAAGAAACTCCTATAGTTGCAGTATTATAAGTTTCATAACTATAAATAATACCTGGAGATTTACCTCTTACTTCAAGATTTCCTTCTTGAAATGTACTTTCTGCATAAAAATTATCTAACGGATTCCATGTTGCAAAATTATTAGTAGGTGTATCGGTAGTCTGGTCTATTGCTGCTATATTAGTTTCTGTCCAATCAGTTCCACCATTTGCGTCATTACCTAAATTAGCTGAATCTTCAAAATCAAGGTATGTTCCATTAGTACCAAATGTTAAACCAGAAACATCTATTGGTTTCCATATCCCACTATCTTCGTCAAATTCTCCAAAGTCAGTTACTGCATGTGCAACACCATCAACAAAAGCTGCTTCTGCCATATATCCATTAAAATATTCATTTGAACCACCATCACTATCATCAGCACCTATTGTGTGTTCAACATTATTACCAAAACCAGTTAAATCATAATTTAGAGCTGGATATGCTACTGATGCAAAAGATGTTTCTTGTGTTCCATTTATATAAAGTTTAACTCTATTAGCTGCTGTTCCTTGCGTTGTATCAATAGAAATAAAAACATGATACCATGCACTAGTGTCTCTAAATAATCTATTAGTTCTTAAATTTCCATCACCAGCATTATCAAGAAAAAATGTTATTTCATCAGCAGCAGTAAAATAAAAACGATCTCTACTTGCTGAACCACCTATATTTGCAGTTAAAAATGTATTATTTTCTCCAGTTGCTGTTCTTTTGCACCAAAAAGACATTGTAAATTTTTTACTATCAGTTGAAGTACCACTAAAAGTTTTTCTTAAATAAGCACTTGAACCATCAAACCTACATGAATTATCTACTGCATAACCACTTACTGATGCAGAGTTAGCTGGAATAATTAACATTAAATCTCCAATGTTGGAAATTCACCTAATGGTTTTTCCATTATTTCTGGATCACCTTCTGCTGATGTATTAACATAAGCGTAAAGAGTTTCTAATGCTGGAGTGTTTGAAGCATTAGTAATTTGAGTTTCCATTTCATTTGATTTACTTCTAACCAATGCTCTAAAAGTTGTAATATCATCTGGTACAGAATAATCAGCTATTTCATTTGCTTTAACTACATACCAATCAGTAGGTGCTAATAATCCAGCAGCTTGTTGTTTAATAGTTTGAATTAAATTATATTTTAATCCTCTAGTTTTAATATCATTAACTGATTTGTCATCTGGTAAATCTCCAGCATCTTCATCATCTTGCGACCATGTAGTATCAGCATGAGCCTTTGGTGTAGCAGTTCCATAAGAAGCTGTAACAACATCATCATTAAAATTAAAAGATTGATTAGTATTGATATACCATTTCTCATCTTTTTTATTGCTGTTATTAAAAACTACTTCATAAATTCCAATAGCTTCTTTTTCTTCAACAGACCATTTAGTGAATATATCTTTAGAATATTGTAAATCATTTAAAGTAAATCCTTTGGGATAGCTAAAGTATTTTGTTATTTTATTATCTATTACTAATGCGTACATTTTATATTCCTATGCTAAAGTTAATGCTAAATTTCTTCCAACCTCTAACCACTTTGAACCATTATATCTAAAGGTAAATAAGTCGCCAAGACTAGCTGTTGCTGTTAATGTTGGTGCTGTGTCAAGAGCAAATTCGTAAGCTGCGTTCCATGTTATAGTTCTTCCACCAGTACCATCTTGAATAGCAAGTAAAGAAACAAACTGTCCAGCAATTGGTGTAGTTCCACTTGGTGCAGATAAAGTTCTATTACCAGCTAAAGTTACTTTAGCAACTGGAGAATCAATTACATTCCAAGTAATAGTAGCTTCATCAGTTAATGTATCTTCTACATTTGCTACAGCACCTGAAACTGTTGTTAAGTTATTAGCATCTGCTGTAAATATTTTTGAAGCAGCAGTAGTACCTAATGTTGCAAGATCATTATAATTAAGTTCAGTAGCAGTAGAGGTTACACCATCTAAAATGTTTAGTTCTGTTGCAGTAGAAGTTACTACTACATCTTCATTTATTTTTGGTGAAGTTAAAGTTTTATTTGTAAGAGTATCAGTTGTAGTTTTTCCAACTAAAGTATCTGTTGCTTCTGGAAGTGTTAAAGTAAAGTTTGATCCAGCAACATTTGCTGTGGGAGATTTAACTGCTACATAATTTGCTCCATTGTCTGTATCTTCTAAAAATCTTATTTCTCCTGATTGAGTTGCTGCACCACCAACTGAAACATATCCTGCTGGATTAATTGCAACAGAACCATTTGCTAATGTTAAAACTGTATTTGTTGCTGTGGTAGCAATACCTACAACTGTTGAAGATGAATCTATAAAATTTACTGTATCAGTAACTTGATTAAAGGTTGCTAAAGTTATCCAAGCATCATTATCAGCATTACGCATATACCAATTGTTAGTATCTGTTTCATACCACATTTGATAAGCATAAGTTGTACTTGGTTCAGTAGCATTTGAGTTATTTGATACTATTGCTTGAAGTACATCATTTAAATCTGATCTGAAAGAGGGAAAGCCCTGATTCGCTATTACATAATCGTGAGTTGCCATATTTTATTCCTTATCATACTTGTTTTAATAATCAACAATATATTATACTCCTTTTGCCTGATAATCAAATGTTCTTGATACTCCTGAACCACCACTATTTTGAAAAGCAATGTTGAATCCAGTTGTTGATTTGCTTGTTATTGCATATTTATCTCCTGATGCCATATTTTGAACAGACAGTGTTATAGCAATACTATTTAATAGTCTAAATGCTTTAGGGTAAGTTACTGATTTTGTACCTGTACCTGATGCTAAATCATTTTGAGAATTAACAAATGATTCTAATCTTAATACCACGCCAACTGCTGTTACTATAGGTGTAGCAGTACCATTATCAGAAGTAAGTAATACTCTAAATTTAAAATATCTACCTGTATAATCACCAATGGTAAAATCTTGAAATGCTGAAAAAGTTGAATTATCACTTGAAACCGATATTTGAAGTTCAGAAGAACATTGAGTATTAGCATCACCATCAAAGTTAGATGGTTGATCATCAAAATCCCCTGATACAAAGTCAAAAATTCTAGCTCTATCTGTAACCTGTTGTTCTAATGTTGCTGTTATTTGTGTAGTTAAAATCGCACCAGCATCTATGGTATCAGAAAAAGCATAAGTACCTGATGATTTAACTGTAGCATTTTCTCCACCATCAAACAAAGTTTGTGTAATAGAATCAAAGTTACCTGGAACATCATCAAAAAGTTGATTACCTTTTAATACAATAGATTTAGAACCATCTTCTAAAAAAGATATTACAGTATCACTTGTTGTTCCTGAAAAATTAGGATTTTGATTATCAGTAATTAAATCTGTAAAATCACCAATAGTTGTTATTTGAGTAACTATTTGTGTAGCATTAACAGATACATTACCAAGTTTATCTACTGCTTTAATTAAATATGTGCCTGTTTTTGCAGGTACTACAATTGACGTTCCTGGTCTTGATAATTTTTTTACTAATACGATTGAGTTTTGCCATTCAGCATCACTTGTAGCTGGACTGTAATTTATTCTATAATGAGATAAATCTAAATCAGGTACAGGATCAAAACTTAAATGAGCTTCTTTTCCAACAATATTACATGCAAAGTTTTCTACATCTGCAGGTGGTGCTATTTGTCCAATAATAGTTCTACTTGCAGTTATTGAAGATGAATTTACACCAAAAATATTTACACCTCTAGCACGAATAGAATAAGTAGCTTTATCTATTACATTTAAAAACTCGTATTTAGTTCTAGCACCTCTACCAATTAATTTAAAAGTATCAGCAGGACTCAAAGCTGTACCATCAGCATCTGTATCTTGTTTTATTTCTACTTCAAATATATCTGTAAAGTTATCTGTAGGAGCTGTTAGTTCAATAACTAATTTTACAATTACAGTACCATCATTGTATGCAACCAGTTCATCAGTCAATGTTATTGCTTGTGGTGGTGCAACAGTTGTTGCATTTGGTAGGTTTGTTGCTTTACCACTTGATACAGTAGAATAATTACTATTTGTAAAATCATATACAGCACTAGCAGTTTCTCTAAATTCACAAGAAATAATTGGTATTCCCTCTCCTCCCATAGCAAATGACCAGTTTGTAATTTCAAAAGTTTTATTTGTAAATCCTAATCTACTATTTGTAATTTGTACTGTATCTCCAATATCTAATTGAAATGCTTTTAGGTTAAATGTAGCTGTAAAACTTATTTGTTGTCTTGCTTTTAATAATTGTATTGTAGATAACCTTTGAACGGTATGAGAAGAAGTTGTCATTGGAAAATTAAATTCTCCAAATATTCTTTCTGAATTATCTTCTGATTCAAATGTACTGTTTGTTAATATTGGATAATCTTGTGGTTGATAATTGTTAGCTGGTTCTGAATAAAGACCTTTTACAGCATTAAACAATTCTTTTTTAGATATTCTTGTATTTAATGTAATACCACTTCTAATATGTTCTTCATCTAAAGTTACACTTGGAGTTTCATATACTGCTGGTCTTATTTTAAATTGACCATTAGAATAAATTAGATGTCCAGCTATTGAAGATAACATATTTTCTATAATAGTTTTGGGTGATTTGTCTAAATTAAAAGTACCATTCATACTAAATCTTTTTTCTGTACCTGATGGATTAAGAATAGTAACATTTTCATCACAAGTATTTGCAACTGCTGTAAAGTTTGTATCGTTTATTTCAGTAGAATCTGCTTCTAAACCAAATCTGTCATTTAATAAATAATCTCTTATACATAAAGCTGGATTAGTAGAAAAAGCTGTTGAACTATCTCTTGGATCAAATACTTTTTTACCCTCTACTTCAAATGTTATATTAGGAACACCATTAGTATAAACATCTTTATCAAAATTTAATCTTACATATACATAAGATATGCCTCTTAACCTATGATTAGTTGTCCATTGTGAAATATCACTTACTAAATCAGCATCGGCAGATTGTGCGTCAGCTCCTAAATGTTTTTTTATTCTAGCTTTTCCCTCATATTGATTACCACTTGATGGAAAAAATCTACCAATACCATTAGAATCTGAACCATCTTGTGTTAATGGTACTTCATCTTCATTAAAAAATACTTTTGTTATATTATTTATTTCATGACCGGCTACTGTAATAATAATATGTAAAAATTCATTAGTAGTACCTGTTGATTCAGCATAAACCATAACACCACCAACTCTTGTTTTACCATATATAATTCTTTGTGGAGATACACCTGATTTAGCTGTAACCATTGTACCCTGTTGTAAATTTGTACCCATTTCAGGTATATCTAAACTAGGAGCTAATTTTTTGTTTACAGCACCTAATACTAATTGAGAACCAGCAGATATTATAAAAGTACCAACTAAACCTGCTGTTGTTCCTGAAAATCCTAAAGCACCACCTACACTCATAGCAGCACCTGAAGCACCTATTGCAGGTATTGCGGCAAATCCTGTAGCAACTGCAGCAACTACTAATGCTGTTTTTACTGTTTTACTTCCCATCTACTCAATTCTCCATGCTAAATTACAAGTATTTGTATTTCTAGTTTCTACACCATTCTTTGCTCTAAAAATACTTTTTTGTCCAATACATACACCTAAAGTTCCACCAAGTTCTTCATCAGTTTTTAAGAACACAACATCACCTCTTTGTGCATATACACAATCTATTTCTTTAAAATTATTTTCTTTAGCAATATCCATAGCAATATCTAATAAATCTTTTTTATTTAACTCCTGTAATATTCTTTTAGCATCTGTTAGCGATTTGTAATCCATATCAAATACTGTTTTTTTAGTTATTGTTTTGATTGCACCAATAACAAAATTAACACAATCAGATTTACCTCTTTTGAATTTTACTAATTGTTGTTGTTGAATATAATCTGATAGTTTCGTATCCCAATTTTCTATTCTCATTAAGATGAAGCTTTTCCCCAAATTATTTCTTTATCCTGTAAATCAGGAACAAACTCAAAACCTAAATCACCAGCAAAACTTAATTGTTGATCTTCATGTGTGTATCTTCTTTCTTTTGCTCTATCTAAAACAATTAATCTATTTTCTAAACTTAATTGAATTGAAGCTGTTTCTGGTCCTTCATCAATTTTCATTATATCCATTTTACCTTTAAACAAGGTATATACATCGGCAATTACTGATTTACTTGAATCAAACAAACCTAAATAAATACTAGCATTTCTATTTGTGTAATTTGCAGATAGTGCAGCTGATATTAAACTAGATTTTATACCTGTTAATCCTAGGGTTGCACCAATAGCTTCTACTTGATCGCTTTCTGATATAGCACTTACACTCATTAAATCACCTAAACCTGTAAAAGTATTTGATGAACCTCCAGCAGTCATAGTTATATCCCCATAACCATTCCAAAATCTTAATGTGCCTGTACTAAATTCTAATTCAGTAGCAAGAAATGGTCTTACAACTTGACTTATTACTGCATTATTAAAAGCTGTTGTTATAGTTCTGCTCATATTACTCCTTAATAATTATTTTTTTAATTGATTTTTTGCCCATATAAATTTCTATCTCTGCTTTAGATTTAATACATTGATATTGAACATTAGCATTATAAACTCTTTGAGCAATTCTTTTGCCTTTTAAACATTTTGACATAGACTCTTGTATTCTATGTTCTTTAATCTCTCCATTAATAATCATAAGTAAAGCTATTACTGTTTCTATCATTTACTACCACCTATGTAACCACCTATAACACCAATCAATCCTGTAACTGACATCTTCATTAATGTAATAACTGATTCATCAACAGGTCTGTTCTCTTGTAGTGCTACCCAATAGTCGCCAACAATGATTACACCCAAAAGTATTAACACACCACTTGTTATTAATAAGATAACTATATCTTTAAAGTTTTTAATCATAATACTTTACCTTTATTAATACCTTTTTTTATTACATATTTTTGAGTACCATTACCACCTATCTCAACTTCTTTTTTTAAATTTTTAACTAGATTCATTTCTTTGTTTTTTTTATGCAAAGACTCAATATAGTTATTTAATTTTTTTCTTACCCTTTCTGACATTTTTTTTGTTATCTCCATATAAATTTTCAATACCTAGTTGTACTTTAAAACAAACTTCATCAATCCAACCAAATAGTGCATATAATATTCTATCTATCATTAGTGCTCTCCTTTTCCATTTGCTCTTACTTTATCTTTTAATATTTCTAATTGTTGTGTCAGTTTATCAACATCTTTAATTAATCTATCTATATTTACCTTATTGTTCATCATAGCATCAACTCTTATTGTAAGTTTTTCTATTTCAACCAAACCATTCTCTATAAGTAAATATTGTTCTGCATCAGCAGGTAGTGTACCTAATTCTCCTCTTGGCCACTTTATTCTAAATTCTGTATTTTCATTAACATCAGAAATCATTAACTTACCATTTGTTTCAATAACATTAAGTCTTTCCATTATACCAAAATAACTCCATACTGCTATTCCTACTGCAACAATTATAGAAACTAAATTTCTTAAAGGTAACTGTATATTTGTATTTTCACTTACTTTCATTTTCTTCTCTTTTTGTTCATACCCATATAATGATCTCCAGGTTCATAATTCCACCTTTTACCATGATGACCTCTTATATCAGCATACCACATTCTTAATTTAACTATAATTTTTCTAAATTTTCTACTCATTGTGGTTCAGGTAATTTAAAGTCTTTTGGAGGTATTTTCAAACTGTTTTCTTTAGGAGGTAATAAAATTTTATCTCCCATTAAGGTAATATCTGGATTTTCTTTTTTATAGTCATCTTTTAAACCATCCCAAGCACTTCCAGAATCTTCTGGTCTATTGTTTGTTTCTGTTGGAGTAATACCTGTACACTTTGATACTAATAATCTAAAGTTTTCATTGTATGCAAGACTAGGATTGCTATTAACCCTACCACACATTTTCATTAATTCTAATTGTTGTTTTAGTTCCATGTTCTCTTGCTGTACTTGTCTAAATTCTTTAGTACAAGCTGTACCAATGTAGTGTCTATAAGTTACACTAAGGCGATCATTGTCACTATTATTATCGTAATTATTAGAAATAGAATTGTGTCTGTAATCATTATCTCGGTTTTCTGTTTCAATTCTAACATCTACTTCACCAGTTCTGCATGAGTTAGTTCCATTAGTTAAATATTCGTTTTTAGGATACGCTGGTTCAATAAAAAATGCCATTAAACACATTGCTATAATTAATATTGCTGTAAACTTGTAGTTCATTGTCATTTACCATAAATCCTATCTGTTTAAATCCTTAATATCATAAGAGTGTTCTCTAACTTGATCTGCTAGAGTTCTATATAAGTTTTCTGCCATCTGCCAAGTAGCTTCAGCAGAAGAAAGTCTTGTATTCATTTCTGTAATTTTTTCTTCAGCAACTTTTAAATCTCTTTCAAGATTAACAATATGTAATTCTGATGCGTTAATAGTTTGAGTTAAATTTAAAACATATTTAACAGAAGTAAATCCCCCAACTACTATTGAAGCAACTACTGGTATAAATATAAAATTTTTTTTTAATAAGTCTGCAAAGTTCATTATAATGCCTCGGTAGCTGATAAGGTTATTCCATATTTACTCACCTGATCTGTATCCCACCCAGTTTCATTATTATCTAATCTCATTATTGTTTTTGCATTTGTGTATATAACAGTTGCGTCATTAGCAATTGTTTCTATACCTTGTCTTAATGCTGGTTCTATTTTTACATCTGCTTCACCTGAACCATTAGCAGTTACATCTTCTGTAACCATGTATAAATAAGAACCTATTTGTATATAATCACCAGCTTTAAATACATCAGCTCTACTAGCAGTAAAACCATCTAAAGCTACCTGATTACCTACTTGACTTGCTCCATTTACTCTAACAGTCCCTGTAGCTGTTCCTTGTATGGTTTTTCTGTCTTGATCGCCTATACTAAATGTACCTCGTCTACCTCTTAACTGTAATAAAAAAGCTAATACAACTGAAGCGTTTACTTTTAACATTGGAGGGAATTTAATTTGTGTAGTCCAATATTCACCCTCATGTTGAACAATTTGATCTTGACCTGTAAATGGTGATGTAGAAACTGCTACAGTTCTAACTATAGAAAATCTTTGTGTTTGTACCCCAACAACAGTTGGAAATGTCAATGGGTACGATGGTGTAAATACTGCCATAATTATTATCCTCCGAATGCCTTTGCAAATTTACCACCTCTCAATTTAGCGTCTGCTACTGCTGATATAGTTGATTGTTGGATAGTTGGCAACATATTTGCTATTTCTGATCTAACTGTATTAGTCACACCTAAAGCAAAATTTAAGTTCTGTGTTATATTAACACCTCCTCCACCTCCACCCATCATTGATCTTGTATCTGCATTATTTTTAATTACACCAGCACTTCCAGGAACAAATAGCTCTGGTCCTCTTTCACCAACCATTCTAGGAACACCTGATTGTTGTACACTACCACCTGATGCTGTACTTCCCATTGTAGATGATAAATCTCCAGCACCACCACCACTAAAAAA
>Ga0222650_1001600_pt1 | contig 10663 bp, 7 predicted proteins | sample AntAcemetagen367_FD_179820 | JGI IMG/M metagenome (GOLD analysis project Ga0222650, IMG submission 179820) | Saline water microbial communities from Ace Lake, Antarctica - #367 | ecosystem: Environmental > Aquatic > Non-marine Saline and Alkaline > Saline | place: Antarctica: Ace Lake | collected...
AGAATCCTTTGCACCTTTAGCCTATCTTGGCTGGCGGGGACGCCATCCGCTACCTGGTTCCACAGGTAGCGACTAGCGCCTGTCCCGCTCAGCGGTGGTCCCCGCTAGTCGACTGAGCTCGCCGAAGTCTAGTCAAGAAACGAGACTTTGCGTTTGTCCTTTCACGCTCAGCGGGCTTTATTCAATGCCTACGATGCAGTTCGACAAAAATATACACTTAGCTTATTCCACCAATATCCACCGCGGGAATTCCTGGGAGGAGACCTTCGCGGCTTTGCGTGATTATACCTTGCGGGTCCGAGAGGAGATTTCGCCCGGCGGTGAGCCCTTCGGGATTGGTCTCAGGCTGAGCAACGAAGCTTCTTTGGAATTGGTCGATGGTGGGCGGATGGCCGAATTTCGCCGCTGGCTGGATGCGAACAACTGCTACGTTTTTACGATTAATGGTTTCCCCTACGGCAACTTTCACGGCTCTCGGGTCAAGGAGCAGGTCTATGCGCCGGACTGGCAAACTGTCGAGCGTCTGGACTACACGAAGCGACTCTTTGATATCCTGGCAGAATTGCTACCCGAGGGAATCGAAGGCAGCGTGAGCACATTGCCCGGTTCCTTTAAGTCCTTCATCACAGATCCCGCACAGGTCGAAGCGATCAAGGCGAACCTGATCGAGTGCGCGCAACACATCGAAACGCTTAGCGAAAAGCATGGGTGCGATCTACACCTGGGCCTGGAGCCGGAGCCTTTTGGCTATGTCGAGACGACACCGGAAACGATTGATTTCTTCAGCGAGCTTTTTGCTGCCGCTCCGGATGCGAAGGTAATCCAGCGCCGCATCGGCGTGAACTACGACACCTGCCACATGGCGATTCAATTTGAGAAGGCAGCAGTGAGTTTAGCTGGCCTGGTGAAGCACAATATTCGCATCAGTAAGGTGCACCTGAGTTCGGCCTTGAGTGTAGCCCCGACCGCTGCCGCTCGCTCCGCGCTAGAGGAATTCATCGACCCGGTCTATTTACACCAAGTCGTCAGCCGTAGCTCTTCCGGGGCGATCGCCCGCTGGGAAGATCTCGATCAGGCTTTGGAAGCTCCAGGGGATGTGTCCGCCGCTGATGAGTGGCGCATTCACTTTCACGTGCCGCTCTATGCCGAACCAGAGGATGGTATGGGGACGACGGTGAACCATCTTGAAGAAACATTGGATTTTGTGGCCCGCCATCGATCCGTCTGCAGCCATTTTGAATTTGAAACCTACACCTGGGAGGTGCTGCCCGCTCACATGAGAGCCGAATCGGTGACTGACCAGTTGATTGCGGAGTATCAGTGGTGCCTGAATGCTTTTGCCAAGCGGGGTATTTCCTGCCCGTAGCTCGTAGGGGTGGTGCTCGCCCCACCCGCGCACGTTGTGGGTCGTTCCGTCCTCCTGTAGCGCTGTCAAACGTTCGCGGCTTGTCTGGAGACTACGCCCTACCTATAATAGCTTTTTAATTACCGTGAATACCTCCATCCGCACTCACTTTAACCTGGCGCGAGTCTCGAATCTACCGACGACTTGGACGAACGTTTTGTGCGCCTTCATCCTCGTGGGCGGGTTTCAGTGGCCAGCCTTCATCGGCGCCATTGTGGCGGTGAGTCTATTTTACATCAGCGGGATGTATCTCAATGACTGGCGCGATGCAGCGTATGATCGCGAACATCGACCCGACCGTCCGATCCCCACGCAAGCGATTTCAAGAAGGGCCGTTTTAGTTTTTGCGCTGGTTTACTTTATCGCGGCTCTGGTGATCAGCCTTGCCTTGAATTCGCAGTCACTGTTTTGGACGCTTGGGCTGATCGTCTGCATCACGATCTATGATCTGGATCATAAAAATAATTCGATGAGCCCCTGGGTGATGGCGGCGTGCCGGGCCCTGATCTATCCATGGGCGGCGACCTTGGCAGGGCAGGAGTTTAACGAGGCGCTATGGCTCGGGTCTGCTGCGGCCTACACTTATACGCTTGGGCTCACTTACATCGCGCGCGGCCCTGTGAAAGCATTTGCGACTAAGTTGACCTTCACTGCTCTGGTCCTCGCGCCGGCTGTTATGTGGTTGGGTCTAATCGGTGCGCATTCCCTAGCTATCGGGCTGCTTTCAATCGCCGCCTTCATTGTATGGTCCGTTTACTGCCTCAGGGGCTGGTTCAGCACTCCGCCAAGAATTGGGTTTACTGTAGGCAACTTGATTGCAGGATTCTGTTTGCTTGATCTCATGGTAATGAGCATCGCGGCACCGATTTCTGTAGCCATCATCGTGTCCGTCTTATTGCTTTTTGTGATCACACTCAAATTACAGACATTTATTTCAGGCACTTAATGAGCGACGACATTCATTCGATTATAGAAGATTTTAAAATAGCTTACTCGCACCGGGTCTATTTTACGGAGGGCGTTTTTGCGCCCGGTAATTCTCTATTGGCATCGACGATCAGTGCAGGAACCAGCGCGGAGCGGCCCCGGGTCTTCATCGTCGCAGATGCGGCTTTTATGGCGGCCAATCTGGAAGTTGGTTCGCAAATGGAGAACTACTTCGATTGCCACCGGAAGGACATTAAGTTCATGGGCTGTATGGAACTGCCCGGCGGCGAGCAGTTAAAGAACGAACCGCAATATCTCGAGCGGCTCTACCAGACCATCGAGGAGAAAAAACTCTGCCGGCATTCCTATATCATCGGACTTGGCGGCGGTGCCTTGCTGGATCTGGTTGGCTTTGCCGCTTCGACGGCTCACCGCGGGATTCGTCATCTGCGCTTGCCCACCACCTCCTTGAGTCAAGGGGATGGCGGTTGCGGCGTGAAGAATGGTATCAATTATTTCGGGAAGAAGAATTTCGTGGGCACCTTTACGCCGCCGGTCGCAGTGATCAACGATGTCGGTTTTTTGAAGTCGCTGCCGACGCCCCGGCTGATCGACGGTTTCATCGAGGCCATCAAGGTCGCCCTGATTAAAGACCGCGACTTCTTTGAGTATATTGAGACGCATGCGGAAGCGATTGTGGGAGGTGATTTCGGTCTCATTCGTCAGGTGCTGCAAACTTCGGCCCGCCACCACGTTTTACACATTGCGCGAAACGGCGATCCCTTTGAGTTGACCTCGTCGCGACCGCTGGACTTCGGTCACTGGTCGGCTCATAAACTTGAAGTGCTGACGGACTATTCACTCAGCCATGGAGAGTGTGTCGCCATCGGCATCGCGCTCGATAGTATTTACTCGAATAAGAAGGGCTATCTTTCTGAGGAGAAGCTCGATCGTATCCTGAAACTGATTCAGCGCTTTGGGTTTCGTCTCTACGATGAACGCTTATCGAAGCCGGCAGAGGATGGGCAACATGTGATCCTGTTGGGACTTGAAGAGTTCCGCGAGCACATGGGTGGACAACTGACCATTCCCTTACTTAAGGATATTGGAGAGCAGTTTGAAGTGAACGATATGGATTCGGCCCTCTTGATTGAAAGCATCGAGAGTTTAGCTTCACGAGAACTAACCACGAAGCGATGAAGCGCACGGCGGTCATTAATGTGGTCGGTCTGACCAGATCACTGATCGGGGAGCATACGCCGAACATTTGCAAGTTGGTCGAGCGCAGCTCTCTTCAAACCATCCGCCCGGTTTTTCCCGCACTCACCTGTTCGGCTCAATCGACATATCTGACTGGCGTCGACCCCAGTGAGCACGGCGCGGTAGCCAATGGTTGGTATGACCGCCAATATGAGGAACACCGATTTTGGAAGCAGTCTAACCACATCGTCGAACACCCGAAGATCTGGGATGCGCTTAAGAAGCAGGACCCTTCGTTTACCTGCGCAAAACTCTTTTGGTGGTATAACATGTATGCCTCGGTGGACTACTCCATCACTCCGCGACCACTCTACCTGGCGGATGGCAAAAAAGAGTTCGATATTTACACTCAACCGATGGGTCTGCGGGAAACAATTAAGAGTGAGCTTGGCAATTTCCCGTTTCCTTTTTTCTGGGGGCCGATGGCCGGCATCAAGTCCTCTGATTGGATCGCAAAGGCTGCCGAGTGGGTCGAGGCGCGCCACTCGCCGACGCTAAACCTGATCTACCTGCCACATCTTGATTACAACTTGCAGCGACTCGGGCCGAATGACCCGGCGATAACTGAAGACCTCCAAGCGATTGATGCGGTGGTGGGGCGTTTGATTGATTATTTCGATCAGCGTGGGGTCCAGGTCGTTTTGCTCTCAGAGTATGGTATCACTGAAGTCGATCGTCCGGTGCACTTGAACCGTGTTTTTAGGGAAAAAGGATGGGTCGCAATTAAGAAGGATCTCGGTCTGGAGTATATCGATTGCGGAGCGAGCAAAGCCTTCGCTATCGCCGACCACCAGATGGCGCATATCTACATCAATGATCCGGATTTGAAAGGTGTGGTTAAGGAAACGCTCTCTACTGTGGACGGCGTGGAACACGTCCTTGATGACGAAGAAAAGAAAGCCTACGGAATCGATCATGAACGCTCCGGGGATTTAATAGTTATCGCGGATAAGGACAGTTGGTTTACCTACTACTACTGGGAGGACGATGCCGTCGCTCCTGACTTTGCCCGCTGTGTGGATATTCACCGCAAAATCGGCTATGATCCGGTCGAGCTCTTCGTTGATCCCGAGATTAGCTCTCCGAAACTACGCATCGCCAAGCGTCTCCTGCAAAAGAAGCTCGGTATGCGCATGACGCTGGATGTCATTTCACTCGACGCTAACTTGGTGAAAGGCTCGCATGGTAGAATACCTGAGAGTGAGGACGATTGGCCGGTGTATATAGGGCCGGGAGCCAACGCCGAGAGCGAAGCACTGAAAAGCACCGATGTGTACGGGAAATTGATGGCGTGTGTTGAGGGATCAAACGATGGGTAGCGACCGGCGTCCCCGCCGGTCACGAACGTGCAAGTGGTCCAGAAATGATGGAACCGGCTCGGAACTTGCAGCTCGCGCCGCCCAATACTTGCATCTAAACGAAAGGTTTCGTGTGTGTTAAATTAAACACCGAATCCTTGGCGCCTTTTGCCTATCTTGGCTGGCGGGGACGCCATCCGCTACCTGTCAGTGAAAGGTAGCGACTAGCGTCCCCGCTAGTCACGAACGTGCAAGTGGTCCAGGAATGATATACCGAGCCCGGAGCGTGTAAAGTGAACCGCCCGATACTTGCATCTAAACGAAAGGTTTCGTGTGTGTTAAATTAAGCACCGAATCCTTGGCGCCTTTTGCCTATCTTGGCTGGCGGGGACGCCATCCGCTACCTGTCAGTGAAAGGTAGCGACTAGCGTCCCCGCTAGTCACGAACGTGCAAGTGGTCCAGAAATGATGGAACCGGCTCGGACCTTGCAGCTCGCGCCGTCCAATACTTGCAGCTAAGAGAAAGGTTTCGTGTGTGTTAGACCCAGCAACGAATGCTTAGCACCTTTTGCCAGTCTTGGCTGGACTTCGGCGAGCTCAGTCGAGTCGCGGGGACGCCATCCGCTAACGGGTGGTAGGTCTGCTGTTTAGAAGCGCACACTCGCGGTAATTCCGAAATTCCGCCCCACGCCATCTACCCCACTGCCGGGTTCACGGTAGGTTTTGTCGCCGATGTTTTCCACGAAAAGGCTTATGCTGCGATTGCCGTCGTCACTATTCCAACCGACCATTAGATCAATCACCCCGTAGCCAGGCATGCTGCCGTCGGGGTTGCCTGCTACGGTGAGTCTAGCATCATCCGCATCTGAATCACTGGGGTGGGTGGCGACATCGTCGTAAGCGTCGTGCCAACGCAATTGCACGAGGCCCCACCAGTTTTCATCTTTTTCGGCTTTCAGGCCAACACTACCATAGATTCGATTTGCCCTGGAAAGGTTGTCCTTAAATGTGCCACCCACGACCGGGATCTCCCGCGTGGCATCGACCAGAGAAAAAGAACCGACGAGGGCCAAACGTTGCCATGCTCCAAATTCGTCACCATAATCCCAAGCGGCTTCAAAACCTTGAAGTAGTGCGCTTTCAATATTAGTGGTGACAGGAGTGGCCAGTGAGAAGTCGCGCTGGATCAAATCGTCAATCTCGGTGCGAAAGAGGCTGAAGGAAAGGGAATTTTGGTTCTTCTGCCACTTCCAGCCGAGTTCGTAAGTGTAGCTCAACTCTGGTTCGAGGTTCGGATCGCCACTCGCCGGCACGCCGCTCGAACCGCGATCCACATTGCCGGCGAGGTTAACTAGATTTGGAGCTCGAAAGCCGCGTGATACACCCGCGAATAATCTGTGATGGGCATCAACTTTCCAGATGCCCCGGAGGCTGCCAGTGAGATCATCGACCGATCCGTCCACGTCGTCAAAAGACCACTTATAGTAGCTGTAACGTAAGCCGGATACTAAATTGAAGCGGTCGTTGATGCGCCAATTGTCCTGCAGGAAGGTTCCGTAGGATTCGTAAATACTGCCGTCGGGAACGGTGGCCTGATTGGACCAGTCTGCCGGGTTGTGCGGTGCGAGTAAGGCTAGGTTGCTGGAGCCGGCAGGAGTCCTGAACTCGCGGTAGCTGTTCGCAGTTTTCTCATAAATGTAGGTGCCACCCCAGGTTAGCTCATGCTCGTCTTCAGATCCGAGAAGAGTGGTGAACTGCAAATCTACCCCGAGCACGTTGATCGTATTATCATATTCCCGTTGCCGGATAAGCTCGTTTGGAGTGCTTTGGTCTCGGATCGAAGACCGGAACTCTTCCTCTGCAAACTGATGCCACCAGAGCTTTGTGGCCGCGCGTTCGATCCAATTGCTTTCGACCTGCCAGCTATGTTTCAAGTGAAGGTAGCTGAATGCCTGCGGGTCAAAGTAACGATAGAGCCGGTTCGTCTGGCCGGAATTTTCAAAATAACCACCGGAGCGCGGTGCATCGACCTGTCGTTTGTGGCCGGTGCTCACTTGTAAGTCATGATCGTCGAACCCCAGGTAGGCCACGCGCAGGCCGCCGCTGTAGGCATCGTAGTCGGTATTCGGGATGCGGTCGTAGTCGCCGCCGAAGAGACGATCGTTGGCATCCTTGCCTCCTTCGCGATCGTGAAACCAGCTGCCGCTGAGTTCAAAGGAGTAGGCCCAATCGCCGGAGACTCCGTCGACTCCGCCCTCAAAGCTCGGGCCGCTACCGGTATCCACACGTGTTCGCGCCCAGGGAGACAGCTCGGTCGTCACGCCACGACCGGCAGGTGCGAGACGAAAGTCCATCGCGCCGGTTAGTCCGTCGGAGCCATTGACGGTCGATGAAGAGCCCAGAATCAAATCGATTGAACTGAGCCCGGTATCTGGAACAGTCGCTGCATATTGATTCGGTCCCGGACGCATGAAGGCATGGCTTAAGCGGATCCCATCAAAGAGCAGTAGCGCCTGTTCGCCGGTCAGTCCGCGCACGAAGGGACTGGCTTGATTGGGAGCCGTCCTCTGAATGAACACACCCGGCGCATAGTTGATGCGGTCCAGTCCGGTTCGCCCGATTTGCTGGCTTAAATTATCCGTCTCGATACGATAAAACGCATAGGGCTGATCAAGCGGAGCCTCATTGAGGCGTGTGCCGGATACCTCCATGGGGGGTAATTTATAAACCGCTTCGGCTTCCGTCTGAGCTGTTGCCGAAAGAGCACCATTTAACAGGCAAACTGTGCCCAGAGTGTAAAAATAGACAGGCTTCATTTCAATTGATATAAGTAGGTATTTGTATCAGAATAGGATACCACTGACTTGTGGTTTCATCTATCTGAATGATCACGCACAGATTGGCAAACAAGCCTCGTTTGGCACTTATTCACAGGTGGTCAGAAAACGCTCATCTGCTGGTCAAAAATGAAACAAAATTGCTGAATTGGAGATCAATCATCTCTCCCTCGTAATTTTCGGCGCAGAGTGGTGCGGTTCGCTTTTAGGGCAGTTGCCATCGGGGCGAGTTTGCCGTCGTAGCGTTCAAGCAGTAGCTTGATGAGTGCTGTGTTAAGGTGTGATTCGAGATCACGGTAACGTGGCTCCTCGGTAGACTCGAAATAATGGTCGAGCCAGGCATTCATTTCGATCATAAGTTGTCGTGGAAGAGTGTCGGTTTTGCGGAGAGTAGGTTGGGCTCTCAGATATGCAGGGAGGTGAGAAGAGTCGATCACCGTTGCCTCGGAACTTACAGTCAGGGCAAAGGCCATCGCATTGTGCAGTTCGCGTAAATTCCCGGGCCACTCATGGGAAAAGATAAGATCCATTGCAGATTCGCAGATGGTAACCTTACAACCTGGTTTGAGCTGACCTAGAAAAAATGAAACCAGTGCAAGCAGATCGTCCATTCGGTTTCTAAGCGGAGGAAGTAGGACTTCGAGGATTTGCAAGCGGTAGAAGAGTTCACTGCGAAAGCGGCCAGTCGTGGCCTTTTGATGGAGATCTTCGCTGGTGGTTGCGATCAAACGGGGGAAAGTTGACGAGCGTTCGGTCTCGATCTTGCGCACGAGCTCGGCCTGCACCGGATCGCAGAGTTGCCCAACTTCTTCAATGATGAGTGCTCCGCTTATTGACTGTGCCAGCGAGCTATTGAGTTCCTCGATCGTTGTGCTGGGGCCAGCGACAAGAGTGCAGGCGTGTTCATGGCTGCGCAGACCGAAGGTCTGGATGACGCGGGCGGTATGGGATTTGCCGCTACCGATCTCACCCCGCACCAGAACCGGTTCGTCCGAAGCGCAGCAGTGGGCGATTTGCTGAAACACCGGCCGCATGGATTTGGCGGCTCCGATATAAGCGGCTGTGTCGGCGGGTGGTGGCTCGGCCAGTTCCTGATGCTTGCGGGTGGACGTTATGACACGCTGCAGGCTTTGATTGAAGGCATCGAAATCGATGGGTTTCTGGAAAAACTCAAGAACTCCGAGTTTTCGGGCGGCGATAGTGTTTTGGATTTCACCATGAGCCGTGATTATGAAGGTCGGGGTGTCGAAGTCCTCACCGAGCGAGTCGAGGAATTTCAGGCCATTTTGGTCGGGCAGCCCAATGTCGAGAATCATGGCAGCATAAAATTGTTTACCCGAGTTCAGGAGTTTACCCGCTTGTGCAGCGGTGGCAGCAATGTCGCTGGTCGCGCCAGCATGTTCGACGGTAGCGGCAAGGGCACGTGCGAGCGCATGTTCGTCTTCAACGATGAGCATTCGGGTGGATTTCATAGGTCGGTTACGTTGAGTGAGAATTTGGGAGCCGAACACGAACAACAGCACCGCCGTCGGGATCATTTATAGCGTTGATTGTCCCGTCATGGGCCTCAATCACCTCACGTGCGAGGGTGAGGCCAATGCCCATGCCGCCTTCGCGTTCGGAAAAGAAAGGTTCCCCGAAGCGCTTCAATGCATCTTCGCTGAAACCTACGCCGGTATCCTGGATGATTAGCACGGCTTGCTTATCTGTCGTCTCGAAACGAATGCTAATGCCACCGCCCTCCGGCATAGCCTGCATTGCATTGACCAGTAGATTGCGCACGACTTGCTCGATGCGGGCGTGATCGCAGTTGACTGACAAAGGTTTAGCAGGTTCGACGATGCGGAGGGTTGCATTCGCGTGATCCATGGCGGCGCCCAGGCTCTCCGCAATACGGACAACCAGGGTGGCGAGATCGTGTTCGCTTGATTGCGGTGGCGCCGGACGAACCACGAAGAGCCATTGGTTCACTAGGTCGGTGATGCGATCAACTTCAGCGCGAATGAGCCCTATGGACTCTGAGTCTGAGGGCTTGGATGCACGGGCCAGTAAGTCGGCATGCAGGGCGATGGAGGAGGCAGGGTTGCGGATTTCATGGGCGAGGCTTGTGGCGATTCGTCCAAGCGTTGCCATGCGTTCCGATTGCCGTCGCCGGTTTTGCTCGTTGACGAGCCGTGCGTGGGTTGCTTCCAGCGAGCGGGCGAGCTCGCCAATTTCATCGCATCGACTGGACACTTCCAGTGGGATTTCTGGTGCAGCCCGGTCATCATGCTCCAAGTGCGGCAACCAGTTTGTTAAAGTTGAAAGAGGGGTAACGATTCGGTGAGCAAGATAATACGCCAAACATCCACAGGCGATCGTGAGAAGGATTGTCGGAATGAGCACCGCATCACCGAGCCCGGTCGCCATGACGGATCGTGTCTCGCGAATCAGCACCAACTGCTTTTCGTCGCGCTGAAAAGGCGCGATGGCGACTTCCTTGCCTTCGAGATGAAAGGCAGCCGTGTCGTTCATTATGTGTTCCTTCAGGGCACCTTTAAACTTAATAGACCAAGGGGTATTGGCAAACTGTGGGTTTTCGCCTCTGACATCATAAAACCCGACCCAAACTCCCAGGACAGTTGAAAGCTTTTCCTCGAGTGCCGCAGATTTGGGCAACTGAAGCTCCTCCACGAATTTCGCATTGGTCCTGGCCATTTGCTCGAGCTGCCGCAGCGCGTCCTGCTGGCTCCAATATGAAATATAACCTGCCAGAACCAGCGAGGCTACTAAAACAAACGCCGAAAAGGGCACGGCTAACCCGCGATATAAGTTTTTACGATATTTGATCAAAAAACGGAGCATCTGAACAGAATTTGCTCATATTTGCTAAAAGTGACCAGATTATAAATTCTTATTTAGGACTCACTACTATTTTTCCGGGCACTTCAATAGTG
>Ga0222650_1001601_pt1 | contig 10656 bp, 23 predicted proteins | sample AntAcemetagen367_FD_179820 | JGI IMG/M metagenome (GOLD analysis project Ga0222650, IMG submission 179820) | Saline water microbial communities from Ace Lake, Antarctica - #367 | ecosystem: Environmental > Aquatic > Non-marine Saline and Alkaline > Saline | place: Antarctica: Ace Lake...
AAAAACAATCAAATCCGTGTTGCATCTACTTCAGCAATATTTAAAGCAATTAAAACCGCTAATTGGAAGGCAACGGATTGTTCAATTACCGAGCTACAGAGCGAGTTAGTTACCGCCAAATATAAAGGCGCCGACGGTAAAAACATGGCAGTATAAATTAGGCTACATGAAGTATTGTTCGTATATTTAGGTATAATAATTAAAATAAAGGTTATGGAAGAAGAAAACTTGATTGCGGGATTAAAACTGAATAACATTTCAAAAGAAAATATTGATAAATTTCTCCAATTGAGGGAATTTGCTAATAAGCTAGGGTTTGAATTTGATAGTTATGATGAAATGGATAAACAATTTTATGTAACCTTTGTTTCCTAAATACAGTGGGTTTTAAAAGTAAATAATAATTAAAACAAAAGATTATGAGCCAATTAGAATTAGGATTTTTATTATGCCCCTTCTTTATATTATTTGTAGGTATATATCTTGAACTAATTAAGTCAAATAATCGTAAATAATAAAGGTTATGTTATACCAAATGAAAAATCTATCAATTACAAAACGAATATTAGCTATCATAGCTATCATAGCAATACTAAGTGCGTTATTTATATTTGTTGATATAAAAATACTAATAACAGTACTCTTAATTGAGGCATGTGAATTGTATATTATATTTAAAATATTAAAAATAAAGTGGACGTTAGATTAAAATAAAAGTTATGGCCAACAATAAAAATACACACAATAAATACCTTCGAACTAAATTAGATTGGCTGTTAATGGATAAGATTAAAAGCGATCCAAAGCTATTGGATGTGTTTAAAAGGTTAAACAATAAATAACCATATATGTTATATATAATAGGTGGTATTTTAGTATTGATAATGTTCGTAATGAGGATAGCACTTGGTGCTGCCCTATCATTTGAGATAACCCACCCCAAAGTGAAGGCGATTGTTGGTTTTGAATCATGGGGGGCGGATGAAGATAATAAATATAATACGTTCAAGTTACATTTTGTTTGGTTGGCACTACGGTGGGATTGGGAGTAGATTAATGTGGCTATTTATCATTATGACAAGCACATTATATCAATTAACCACACCCCCCGTCCTGGGGGGATTGCCTTCCACATATTTATCCTAAATTAAACATTATGAGCCACGAAGCAAGCGAATTACATGACATACAAAGCGAATTATCAATTTTATTCGATAGAATAACTGATATACGCGACTACCAAGAAAATACCAACCTAGCCAACGAAATCGATGACAAATTAATCAGTTCCATGGATACCGTACTATTTAACATAGAGGCATTAAATGACGATATTGACGGCGGAGCCTATAACGACGATAAGGAAGACTATCTTCTTGAAGAAGAGGATTAGATCGGCCCGTTAGCGGCCCGATCACGGAATGATGGCGGGATGCTCCCACGCTAGCCGCGGTCCGTCGATGGTGCGCGGGCGATAGCAAAAGTGTTGGGGGATTATGAGAGACCTAACGAACCCCCGCATCGATGCGTATATACAAATATACTATAAATTAAACTAACCAAAACTTTAATTATGATACCAACAGCAGAAGATTTTTTTGAATTACATATTCAACGTGGTGTTAATAATACACATTCAGAATATTTAAAAATAGCAATTAAATTTGCTAAAAGTCACTGTGAAAAACAAGCAAAAGTAATTAGTGAAAAAGCTAAAACAATGAATGACCCAAATAGTTACTGCGGTAATACAGGTTCCGAATATCCTCCAGATGTTGTAGTAGACAAAGATTCAATTTTAAATGCTTATTCACTTGATTTAATTGAATAATTTCGAAAATAATAAAAATCCAAGACTATTTCCTATTATAACAAATATACTATAAATTAAACTAATAAAAACTTATTACAAATGGCAAAACCACCAATTGGATTAAAACCAAAATGGGCTAGTGATAGAGAAAGACTAGACGAGGTAAGAAGTGCAATGCATAGATATTCGGAGGCAGATTTAAAAATACCAATTAAATGGGTTAAGGAATATAATGAATTAATAGACAGCCTTTTCATTAAAAAGCCAACAACAGAACTTTCTAATTTAGAGCCTACTAAATACCCAATACTTAGATCACCCAACCTTTCTCATACCGCATGTACTTACTTTATGGTGGGTGTAGATACAAGTAGCTTAACTAAATGTAGTTCATGTGGTAAGGAAAAATGGGAGCATTTTCCTGTTACGAACTCCCACATCTAGGTATATATACAAATATACTATGAGGAGAATATTAAATTATATATTATCATTCTTCAAAAAAGAATGTTGTAAACCATGAACGAATTCAAAGACGGATACAAGACCGGCTATTTAGTCGATAATATATGGTGGTGTACTTGCAGTTCACTTAATTCTGCTACTTTAGAAAAATGTAATTGTGGAAAGACAAAACAAGAAACTCAGCAAACTTACCCGTATTGAAATGAATATGCGAGATATTTGGGATGCCACTCGCCCTAATGTATATTCTAATAAGAAAAAATACTCCAAAAAGGACCGTCGCGAACCCCGTATAACCCCTTTTGACCAAGAGGATTAAAATCCCAAAATCTCTCCTCCAAAAAATTTTCCATATCAATAAAAAGTATATACAAATAAATTAGGCTGCCACAGGCAGCTTTCGTATATTTACGTATAATAATTAAAATAAAGGTTATGGATAAGGAAAGTTTAAAAAAATTGAGGGATAGAGCATTTCCAAAAGAATATACTAGAAATGATTACCCTTTTGATATAAGACATTGCCCTAATTACGAGGGATATATTCCTAAAAATTTAGAGCATGAGGTGTGTGGTTGGTGTGGGAGTATATCTTATTATCACTAACCGACATGAGTATGCTTTAAAATGGAAAAATTAAATTAAGATGACAACAAAAGATTTTATAAACCAAGCAATTGGTAAATTGGTATATGTTAATGGTGATAGGGATTTAGCATTTGATGGTGGATTGCGTAGAATAATATTCGGTAAAACAGAGTTGCGTTTAATTAAATGGACGAAAAGTGGAAAGGTTTATCTCCATGATGAAAATGAAAACAAATATTATACTGTTCCACCATCAAATGTTCGTGAGGTTGGTTCTTAAAATGTTGCCTAACTAACCGATATAAGTGTGTTTTACTAATAAAAAACGAATATTAATTAGGCTTATAAACTATATACAGTGTTGTGTGTAGTACGGAATTTAAGCCACAAAACTTATTAAATTGGAAAAACTTAAAACTTACGGATTCTTATTGCTTGGATTGATAAGCGTGTTTATGATTGGGGCTTATGCTGATGCTACCGTATTTGGAACAAAAGAGATACAACCCCACCAATGGGGATTAACAAGTATGTTTGGCTTAATGTTTATTGGGATGTTTTTAGAAAGGTATCGAAAGTAGTATTACACACAACTAGCCGATATAATTATGTTTTAACAATTTTAAAAAGAAATAAGATGAAAATCAAATATGAGGCACGTAAAAGAACAAGGATAAATTACCTCTTTATGGGTTTTACTACATTTGAAAATGGGTGGTGGTTTGATGATAATACGAATAATTGGCAACAGAACCCAAATGCCGGTGAGAAAGGTTATAGTTCTCATCAAAGTTGTAGAAGTGTAAAAGCGTTTAGGAGAAAGTTAAAAAAAGCCCCTAAAGGTGTAAAATTTATCCTTGTGAGCAAGTGGGAGGGGTATAACGTTGAAGGTATAGGCTCTGCGGATTATATATAAACAGTTAAATATTATGGAAAGATTTAAAGATGGATTTAGACATTTTATATTAATAATTTTATGGTTACTAGCCGTAATGCTAGCGATTTGGCTAACATCATGCTCCCCCATTGAACACGAAGATTATTTCGCGGATACCGAACCTCATCGTGTCGACGGATTCGCTTTCCCCACTCTTAGTGGTAGTGATGCATATATCCAGCATGTTTATTTAAATACTTCCCAATCATATACTTATACGCAAATATATGCTGAATCAACTGACATGGCTGAAAGCCAGAAATATAATGGAGAAGCTAATATACACGCTCGTTTCTCCACTGATTCTTATTGGGGTTTTAGCGATGGTACTATTAATGATTATCCTGTTTATTATGTGTATCCTACTAGTGTACGCTTTACATTACCTAGCACTCATTCTGAATATAGACCACGAACATTGGATCTTTGGACTAAACAATTGGTTGGCCCGATTCCGAAGATAGCTGTGATTAGAAGCGATAGTATTAAGATTTACATGAATGTATCGTATGATGGTATTTATCACGTTAAAGACTCGATATTACTTGTTTTACACGCGAAATTGTAATATATATGTATAGTTATAGGTGGGGAATGTAAGTAAGCTTTAAAGTTAAGGAGTCTCGAGTCTGGGGTTAATTGTGTTATTAGAGGAAGTTTAAAAAAACAGTAACTGAATTAGGAAAACGATATACATCATGATAGATAATGAAAAATTTTTAGAAGATACTATTAACCAATTAGAATCTTCAATAGATGAAATGGGGAAAATGAAATTTAGTTTATTAGATAATACCCTTGAGCAAATAGGATATATCTTTGAATTAAATAATGAAGGTATTGAGGTATTTAAAGTTATAGGTAAAGAAGAAATTAAGGGACTTATATCTACTATAGACATCGAAATGATTCCTTTGTTTGAAGAATTTAAATATGAGAAAGGCCTTAACAAACTTCAGTATTGGAAAAAACTTCTACAAGAAAACTTGGAGTAGCCAATTCTTTGTCATACCTTCTCATCACGTTGATTGAGTGAAAAAATTAAAATGAAGAATAAAACGGTAGAGGAAAAGAAAGGGGTAGGGGAAATAAAATTATACACACTAACCCATTGCAGATATTGCAATACATTAAAAGAGGCACTCTCTCATCTTGGTGTCCCCTACCGGGATATTAATGTTGAGAGTGCAAAACATTCCTTATTGGGTGATTGGTTAGAAGAGAATCTAAAAACAGAATCCTATCCTATCATCCATCTTGAAAAATACCCCGGAGAATCTATTTATATTATCTCCAAAACAAATTTGGAGAAGCTAAATGGGGTTCGTATATTCACGACAATAGATCAAGCATTAGAAATTTTATTAAATTATTATTATGAGATATAAAGGATTACTTGAACAAAAATGCCAACAACTTATAAATACCCTAACAGGTATTCATTCCGCTTCCAGTAGAGGAGATATGTTGCGAACTAGAGAATTAATTGAAGCTGGTAAAGAACGTGTTGAAGAAATGGTAACATTGTTAAACAACGAAAGACAAGACTAAATGGTATTGAGAGCTGAAGAGATTAAGGGGAATTTTGATATGATTATTCGAGGCATTGAAAAATATGTTGAGGGTGATCGTCAAAAACAATTCATCGATTTTTATAATAAATTTGATGAACGTATAGCTTTACTCCCAGCTTCTCATAAGACTGCTTACCACAACTGTTTTCCAGGAGGGTATGCAGATCATGTTTTGAGAGTGATTAAGGCGGCATTTAAGGTTCATAAGGTTTGGGTAGAGATGGGGATGGTTGAAACCTATACTATGGAAGAGCTTTTCGTGTCCGCCTTAAATCATGATTTAGGTAAAATAGGTTCAGCCGAAGAAACATCTGTTTTTCCTTCTACCGATGAATGGAGAAAAAAGAACCTAGGAGAAATGTATACCTTCAATACTGCTATAGGATACATGACGGTTCCAGACCGTTCTTTATTTTTATTACAAGAAGCAGGTATTCAAGTAACTACTAACGAATATATTGCAATTAAAACCCATGATGGGTTATATGATAAGGCAAACGAATCATACCTTAAAGGTTTTATGAATGAAACCAAACCAAGAACCTCTTTACCCTTTGTACTCCACCAAGCCGACTTAATGGCTGCTCGTGTAGAATGGGAACGTGATTGGTTACACACCTTCGGAAAAAAACAAGAAATATCTAAAGTAACTAAACAAGATAGAGTCAACGCAAATCTAGTCAAAACTAGCGCAGGAAATACAGCGTTGGTGGATCTGGTTAAAGGATTATAATATGGGTACAACAACATTAATTATACTGATTAACGGCGGCATTCTCATATTTGGGGTTATTGTCTTTGTTATTATAAATTTACTACGAAAAAATGAAAAGTTAGAGGCTATGATTGAAGATAGGGATAACTATATTCAAAATATCTCTACTATTATGTCTGAATCTGATAAGAAGATCAAAGAAATTGATTCTAAGCAAATCTTCCAATCCGATGACGAAATAGGTTGGTTTTTTACAGGGATTAAAGAAATCCAATCACTAATCAACGATTACAATATCAACAAGTAATATGTCTGAAGAATTAACTGAAACCATTGGTGGGAAAATTCTATCTGTTCCTCAAAATGATGAAGGACCCCAATATACTAAAAAAGGAACTTTACGTAAACGTCGCCCTAAGACGAAAAAAATGTACTTTACTCAAGATACCGAAGATGCTATTATAGAATATTTGGCTATGGAGGATGGTTTACAACGTAATATATTATATAATGATCGTATTAAATATGCTTTTTTTAAGTTAACTGAAAATATAATTCATACCTTTAAATTTTACTATACTGAGGTAGAGACAATAGGAGAATTACAACACGAGGTTACTACTTTTCTATTAGAAAAACTCCACCTATACCAACAAGATAAAGGTAAAGCCTATTCTTATTTTGGCACAATAGCTAAACGTTATCTTATTTTATACAACAACACTAATTACAAGAAATTAAAATTAAAAGCCGATGTAATGGCTGTAGATGAAGATCAAACAATTACCATTGATTTATCTAACAATTCAATTCAGCCCTTAGAAAATGACCAATTAGCATTTTTGGATTACTTTGTTAAATATATGGACATACATTTGTTTACCTTATTTACTAAAAATGAGGATGCTAAAACTGCCGATGCTATAGTTGAGTTATTTCGTAAGAGAGAAAATTTAGATTTATTTAATAAAAAAGGAATATACATATACATTAGGGAGATTACTAACCAATCTACCCCACAAATTACTAAGGTAATTAAAAAAATGAAAAAGACATATGTAAAACTAATGTCCCAATACATTGATAGCGGGTATGTTAGTATGAGGTTATAAATCTTTTCTATAACTATATTTATATCCATATCACAATATTATGGATTTTACTCAAATAACTTTATTCGGTAAGAAAACTTACGCGGATTTACTAAAAGAAATACACACCAACCAAAAGGATAAAGAAGTTCAATTACGTTCGCTAATTGAAGGTCTCAAACCTATGGTTATCACTCCCGGAGACGCTGTTATAATGGTGCCTTTAATTAAGGAATATCTTGAACTCGCTATAAAAAATGACGATGCTTTAATTAAAATGGCGGGTATTATTCAACGTGCTATGAATACTAGAATGGCCGATGGTGATGAATTATTATCTGATGAAGATAAAGAAATGCTATTCAGCTCACTCCAAGAATTAGATACTAAAATTGAAGAAATTAAAGTAGAAGAGGTAAAAGATGCCAGTTAATAGTCAAGCACCTACTTTAGGAAATACTTTTATAGGACAAGGTTCATCTACTTCCCCTACAATAGGGAGTGGCAGAATGTTTCCTGTAAGAGTAACTGATATTTCTTTAAGTTCATCTACCCACCCACAATCCCTATTCCAAGTAACTAAAGGTTGGTCAGGTATTGGTTCTATAAGGTTTGAACCTTTAAATGAAGGAGGTATTCCTAAAGAATTTCCTCAAGGTAATATTGCTTTACCCTTAGATACTAATTTTAAAAAACTACCCTTAATTAATGAAGTAGTTTTTATTATAGCAGGCCCCTCTACTCGTATACTAGAAGAAGGAAATATCGATGCTATAGATTTTTATTATATAAATTCTGTTTCATTATGGAATAGTAATCATACAAATGCTTTACCCTCCTTAGGTTTCAATCAGTCTTCTACTACAGATAATGTTTCAGTAAACGATGTAGATAAAGGAATTGAAAATAATACTAACGATAAGGTAGAAGAACTTTCTTTAGGTAAAACCTTTCAAGAAAATGGTAGAATAAAAAATCTATACCCTAATGAAGGAGATGTTATTATAGAAGGTAGATTTGGTAATTCAATACGTTTTGGATCTACAGCTAAACAACCTGATAGTAGTAAAGAAGTTCAATCACCTTGGAGTACTGAAGGTCAAAATGGCTTACCTATTACTATAATTAGAAATGGTCAAAGTAAAGCAGATTTAAATTTTAATAACTGGTTTCCAATATATGAAGATATACAAGGTGATGATTCATCTATATATATGACATCAGGGCAAACTATACCTATTATGTTAGGTTCAACTAATTTTGCCTCATTTGGGGTAGATGCTCTCCCTGCGGCTAATACAACTAAATTACTACAAAACACCCCTGTAGATAACCCATTAGCTTCAAATAAGGAATCCGATAATACTGGAACACCTTTTGATATAGTAAACATAGAACCAGAATTACCAGAACCAGATGGCATATAAACCCGAATTTCCCTATAGAGGGAAGCAGATTATAATAGATTCCGATAGAGTTTTACTAAATTCTAAAAAGGATGCTACCTTTATTGTTGGTAGTAAAGCTGTTGGTATATCATCAGGAGGTACTATTAATTTAGATAGTACGGGGGATTGTATAATAAATTCACCTAATATTAAATTAGGATTAATTGCTAAACACCCTCTAGTAAAGGGGGATTTGTTACAAAATGCCTTACTTGAATATCTAACTCTTGTAAATGAAATTGTAGCTGAAAATTTATCCACAGCAGTAGATTCAGAAGGAGCATCTCTTACAAAAGTTCAATTAGCGGGGGATGGTTTAAAACAAGCTACCTCATCATTTATTAAAGGGTTAGGGGACATAGTCTCAAAAAATAATTTTACTCAATAATGGCTGGAATATTAAAACAAACAATAATTAAAACCTTTAATACCCTAGGTACTTTTGCTAAGGGAATTCAAGAAAAATCTTTAGTTCTTGTATATGGTGCCCCTATTGAAGTTAATATTGAGATTGATTTTACTGACAAAAATTCTATAGAAGAATATTTTAAAAAACTCCCTAAAATAACCCAAAGTCCAAGTTTAACTACTGTAAATAGGACTTTAAAAATTATAAACACTTATGATGTTTGTAATCCTTTAGAAGGTGCTATAAATATAGTAGCTCAAAATTTAATGAGTGGAGCTCAAGGAAAAATAAATGAAGTTATAAATGCCTTTAGGAGCACTAATATTGTAGACAGCCCACAACTCAGAGAAGCATTAGTTCCGGTCACTTTTGACTTAAAAACAGGAGAAGAAGTAATATCAATGACTTTCCAAACTACTAACAAGGTATCCTTGGTTGTTGCCTTTACAGGAGACGAAATAACAAATAAACCTAACATAATATCTAGAGGGTCTTATGTTACCCTTACTCAAACTGACGATCCTAAATCTAAATCCTTTTACATGAGAGGCTCAGTAGATAGATTTTTTGAAGTTAATGACCCCCTCCCAGGAATAGAATATATAATAAATGTGGATAGTATGGGACCTTCATCAGAACCCCCATATGAGAGAGATCAAAAAGGTAACTTAATTAAAGATTCTACAGGTCAACCAATACCCCAACAGTTTGTTCTTTGGCAGATAGAATCTGAATCTAAATTAACAGGTGATTCCCGTGAATTAGCAAAAGAATTAAATTCTTTAACTAATACTTTAAGGGAACTAGGAGTATCTGATTTAATTAGTGTGATCTCTACTTTTCCTAATTCGGGAAATTTTAGGAAAACGTTACAAGACGTAGAAAAGATAATAAATATTGTAGCACTACCCGCCGAAAATGTAGCAAATGTTACTGGTACGATAGCCCAAACCTTAGATGGTGGACTTACAACGGAGGAAACTATACTAAGAGTAAGAATTCTTAGAGATTTTTATCAAAAATTACTTCCCTATACTAACCTTTCGTTTTTAATAACTAATGTATTTAAAAAACAGGTAGAAGATATAAATAGTGTCTTAAGGGATGCGATCCCCTATAATGATTTAGCCAATGTAGTAAAATATGTATCTTTACAAACCCGAAATGTTTTAGGAATTATAAATGTAATATTATTAGGCCTTAAAGTTATTAATTCCATTATTAGAACCGTTATGGTTGTATTAAAGGTAGTTAAAGTTATTATTAAAATAATTAAAAAACTTATTAAATTTATCCCCGCAACATGGAGCACAATAGGAAGCATCCAAACTGTATCATCTGTAATAAAAAGTTGGGAAGAAGGGGTAGACAAGGCTTTATCTCAACTTAAAGAAGCTAGTTTAGTAGTAACTAACCTAATGGGGGCTTTAGCTTTAGTTAGAAGAGAACTCTTAGTTACCTTATCGGAATTAGCAAAATTTGCCCGTAAGCTAGAAAGTTGTGATAAACTAGACTCTAGCCTATCATCGGCAATGTTAGAAGCTAACAGAAATACCTTTTGGGCACTTAAAAATTTAATAGAAGGTGCTCCTCAAGTAGAAAATATTGGTGTTCGT
>Ga0222650_1001602_pt1 | contig 10654 bp, 9 predicted proteins | sample AntAcemetagen367_FD_179820 | JGI IMG/M metagenome (GOLD analysis project Ga0222650, IMG submission 179820) | Saline water microbial communities from Ace Lake, Antarctica - #367 | ecosystem: Environmental > Aquatic > Non-marine Saline and Alkaline > Saline | place: Antarctica: Ace Lake | collected...
AATAAATGCGTACACGTGCACCCGACCATCAAGCTGACTGAGGCACGCATCCGCGAGCTCTACGGGCATGAAGTGCGGATGGTGCAGCACGCCCACGAGCACCTCGATAGTCATGGGGGGCACAAATATGACTGAGTTTTTTCACGCGTTGCTCGATCCGGACATGAGCTTTCTGCGCAATGCACTGTTGCTCGGCTTGATCGGTAGCATTCCGCTAGGCGCGGTCGGCACCTTCGTGGTGGCGCGGCGCATCAGCTATTTGGCGGCAGCCATTGCGCACTCGGTGCTGGGCGGCATCGGCGCTTCGCTCTACGCGCGCGAAGTGCTGGGCTGGGCATGGCTGCACCCGATGCTGGGGGCGCTGATCGCTGCCCTGCTGGCGGCGGGGGCGATTGGCTGGGTGTCGCTGCGCAGCCAGCAACGCGAGGATGCCGTGATCGGCGCAATCTGGGTCACAGGCATGGCGATTGGGCTGCTATTTATCGCGCGCACGCCCGGCTATGTCGATCCGATGGCTTATTTGTTTGGCGATATTTTGCTAGTCACCCAATCCGACCTGTGGATCGCGGGCGGGGTGGGCGTGTTGATCGTGGCGATTCTGCTGCTGTGGCACCGCCAGATTATTGCCGTGTGCTTTGATTCAGAATTTGCTGCGATTCGTGGTGTGCCGGCCGACCGGATTTATCTACTTTTACTGGTGCTGACCGCGTTGACAGTCGTGACGCTGGTCTCGCTGGTCGGCATTGTGCTGGTGATTGCTCTGCTGACGCTGCCACCGGCCATCGCCTCGCTGCGCGCGCGCAGCTTGGGGCAAATGCTACTATGCTCGATCGGCCTGACCGCGGCATTCGTCTTCTTTGGCTTGGGACTAAGCTTTTCGCTTAATTTCCCTTCGGGGCCGACGATTATCCTGCTGGCAGCAGTGGTCTATTTGGTGGCGAATGCGGGTAAACGGCTCTTTGTAAAGTAGCCTAGCCACCTCGCCTGTCGGCAGATCGAAAAACACAGGCAAGATGGCTGTGCTAGGTGAGCGAAAAAATACAATTTCGCGCTAGTTTCGCTTTCTGCCATTTAGAACTTGTATCTAAGGCGATTACTGTATTTGTGTGAAGGATTGCAATGACGACATCGACTAAAGGAAAATTAGAAGGGCTGGAAGGCTTTGAGAAACTAGATATTGGCGAACTCTACTATATTGGTGACCGCCGTTTCGTAGAGCGCGGGCTCTCTTACTATCGTCAGTTCGCTGTCGAGAGTTTGGAATGGGATGGTCAGCATAAGCGCATGACGGCGCTGGTGCAGGGGCGTCGCCATCATGCCTACGAGGTCGGGATGCAAGTAAGTGCAGGGCGGCTGGTGAATGAGTGCGACTGCTCGACTTGGAGCAGTGATGGCGGGTGCAAGCACACAGTGGCGGCAGTGGCGGCGATGTTTCTCTGCGTGCAAGGGCAGAGCGTGGGCGGCTACGAGATGCCCGACGATTATGCGCAGGAGTTACGCAAGCAGCTGGGCTACCGCGATGTGGGCGGCAGCGGGCACAAGGGCGAGATCGAGGTGGCGGCACAAGCGGTCGAGTTTCATCTGACTGAAGTGAGCAGCTATGGCAATCTGGGCTTTAGCATCGAAGGGGTCGTGCCGGCGGGGTTCTTAGATGCTTTTGGTATTCAACTCGCTAGTAGCTATGGATTCCGGCTTTCGCGCGAGTTTGTGTTCACCGATCCCGAAAAGAAGTTGGCGGAATTTTTGTCGCAGGCGAAAGCGGCCAAGATCGAGGTGTCCAGTTTACTGGAGGGCGATCCGCATCCCTTAAAAATGGTCAAAGCGCCCGTCGATTTAGAGATACAACATAACCTCACCGGCGAGCGCGTGGTGCGGCGTATGCAGTTTATCGATACGAGTGGCGAAGATTTGGAAGTGGTACATTTGATCCCTCGCAGCTCGTTAGTGCTGCTAGCTGATGGCCGTGTGTGCAAAGTGCGTTCTAGCGGCCTCGGAGTGGCGGGAGAACTCGGCCCGATACGGATGGATCTGGAGGTCGAGGCTTTCAACGAGCAAAACCTAAATCCTGAATCTTCCAGCGATAGTTATGCATTTACCGTCAATGGAACCAAAAAGAAAGCACGCAAAGTTACGCCCAAACAAGTGCGCCTAGAGCTGGATCTAACGGCGATGGAAAATGTCGCGGGCGAGTGGGAAGCTTTCGAGTTTGATTTTTTTCTAAATCTGGATGGTTGCCGGGTGGAGCTCTACGAGTTGCAATCCTTACTACTCGCGCCTGCGCTGCATGTGTATGCGGGCAAACTGCTGAGTGCCAAGCGGCGTGTGCGGGCACTGAGCGATCTGTTACGGCGCGTGCTATCTTCGGAGCGCCCTGCCAATGCGCTCGGCATGGAGAGCTACGCCGACGAATACCCCGAACTTTTTGATGTCAACTACCGTGTCGGGGTCTGCGAGATCGCCGAGAAGGTCGTGAGTCTAGTCGAGCGCTATGGCGATGATTTTGAAGTCACTTTAGCGGACGCAGGCGCGGCACGCTGGCTACGCGGCGGTCTGGATGTGCGTAAAGTGGCGATGCTGCTCTTCAGTGTGAGTGATGCCTCTAGCCGCGCGGATCTGCTGGCGCTGGAGGAGGGGACGATTGAGCTGGCGCATCCCGAAGCCGGTGCCGAAGCGCTGCAACGAGTGGTATCGGTCTGCCGCACGCTGGGTGTGCAAGTGCAGTTCAATGAGCAAGCGATCCGCTCGGAGCCGCTCAGTATTTCGGTCGATACCCGCGCTTCGGGCTCGGACATCGACTGGTTCCAACTGCATCCTTCGATCCGTTGCGGCGACCGCACCATCGCGCCCGAAGAGTGGCAGAAGCTGATCCTTGGCCAGTTGTTGATTGAGGACAAAGATGGCAGCCTGATCATGCCGCATCTGGATGCGGGCGAGGGCGGCCTGGAGCTGCTAGCCGAGCTGCTGCGCCCGCAGCGTAAGAAGCCCGACGGCACCAAAGCCGCGCCGGATGATACGCTGCAAGTCTCGCGGCTGGAGATGCTGGACTGGATCATGCTGCGCAAGCACGGCGTGCGCGTGACCTTGCCAGAAGAGGCGGAAGGTTTGTTTTCGAGTCTATCTGCCTTTAACGGTATCGGCGATTTTGTGAAGCCCGCTACTTTGAACGCCGAGCTGCGCCCCTACCAAATGGAAGGCTGCGCGTGGATCGACTTTATGTACCGCCACCGCTTCGGTGCCTGCTTGGCCGACGATATGGGTCTCGGTAAGACGGTGCAGACCATCGCCTTCCTCGCTCGCTATTTCGAGCAGCGCAAAGATTCCCCGATGGGCAGCGTCTTGATCGTGCTGCCGCCGAGCCTCGTTTTTAACTGGCAAGAAGAGTTTATCCGTTTCGCACCGAGCCTCAAGGTGGCGGAGTGTCTGCGTAAGTCCGCGTGGCCGGAGGCGATTAAGAAAGCGCAGATTATCCTGACTACCTATGATCGTATCCGACTCGATCTACCCAGCCTGCATGCGCACCGTTTCGAGATTGTGGTGTTTGATGAAGCGCACAATCTTAAAAACGTTTCTGCTGCGCGCACTAAGGCCGCTGCGCATATTAATCGGCGCTTCACGCTGTGCCTCACGGGTACGCCGGTGGAGAATAACGCCAGCGAGTTCTACTCGGTGATGACGGCTGCGGTGCCAGGCATCTTTGGCACTTTGAAGGCGTTTAAAGAGCACTTCCGCGAAGCGCCGGATCGTATTCTCGGGCGCTCGCGTCCATTTATTCTGCGCCGCACTAAGGATAAAATCCTCAAAGAGCTGCCGAAGAAAGAAGAGCAAGAACTCTTCCTCGAAATGTCGCCCATGCAGAAGGAGATTTACACCCGCACCGTGGCCGAGGTGAAGGCCGAAGTGGCTGAGGCGTATCAAGATCGCCCCGAGCAACAAGCAGGCATCGTGGCGCTGGCGGCCATCCTGCGCCTGCGCCAAGTCTGCGTCAGCCCAGAGCTGTTTGGGAAGCACTTGCCCGAGCACGCGCCCAAGTTTGGCTACATGGCGGACAAGCTCGAAGAGCTACAAGCCGAAGGGCACGGCGCGTTGATTTTTAGTCAATTCATCGGAGGTCTCGATCAAATGGAAGCCGTCGCCAAAGAGCGCGGCATCGAGTATCTGCGAATGGATGGACGCACGCCTGTTTCCAAGCGTAAGGACATCGTGCAATCCTTCCAGAGCGGCAAGGGCCCGGCCTTCTTTTTCATCAGCCTCAAGACTGGCGGTGTCGGACTGAATCTGACGCGTGCCAACTACGTCTTCCACCTCGACCCGTGGTGGAACCCCGCCGTGGAGAACCAAGCCAGCGACCGCGCCCACCGCATCGGGCAGACACGTGCGGTCTTCGTGCAGCGTTTGATCATGCAGCACAGCATCGAAGCTCGCATGCTGGAGCTCAAAGCCCGCAAAGCCGAGCTGTTCCGGCAACTCGTGGAAGAGCCCGGCGCAAAGTCAGCCAAAGCTGGCCTGTCGCGCGTCGATTTCGACTATTTGCTGAATGGATAATTTTCAGTTGATTACCTGCGCGCTGCCAAAACCTCTGCGAAGGGCACCTCAGCGCAGCGGGCAAAGAGTGGATTACCACGTAGGCCGCGCACTGCCGATACAGCGGGCGAGTTGAGGCCGCACAGGAAGCGGGCTTGTTGCCGTGGGCGCCCCAGCGCGTTTGGGTGCGCCTGCGCCAGTGCATCGAAGCCCGACACGTCGCAGGCATCCATACCGGCTCTGGCTCGGGGTGGCAGCGCGGCGGGCGCTTGGCCTTCGCAGACGCTGCAATGCCCACAGGGCTCGATGTTTTCGCCGAAGTATTCGAGGAGTCTGCCAGTGAGGCAGCGCGGCTCTTGCGCGTAGTCGAGCATACTGTGGATACGGTCGATCTCCATCTGCTCGTGCGCTTCGAAGCTGGCCGCCAGCTCTTGCGCCAGCGCGTCGATGTCGGGGGCGTTTTGCAGCAGCTCGAAGCGTTGCCGATAGCCGGCTAGTTGCAGCTCCGCCAAGCCTTTACTCTCCATGCTTTCTAGGGCGCGCAGGATGACGGCGCGGTCTTGCCCTGTCGTGGCCATGGCTTGATCCATGTCGAGCGTCACCCATTTCTTGGCTTTGCTACAGCAGGTAAAAACTTTCTTCAAAAACGCCGCTTGGTTTTCGGGGTATTGACTCAGCAAATGCTTGCTATCGCCTTTTGGTGCGAAACGGATGCTGCCGTAGTAGTGGCCTTGCGAGCGGATCACGCCCGCTAGTTCGAGCCGAGTGAGTAGGGTGCTGACTACCAGCTGGCGCATGTCGAAGCGCTTCGAGAGATCGTAGAGCGCGATGTCGATGTCTGTGCCGCCCTTTAGCAATTCGTCGAGCAGCCCGCGCAGGCTGATGGCGTCGGGCGTGTCGCCATAAACGAAGTTTTCGAGCGTGGTGGCATCGTCGGGGCAGGCAAAAAGCTCGCAGACGGAGGGCTGGCCATCGCGCCCCGCGCGGCCGATCTCTTGCATGTAGCTCTCGTAGCCTTTGGCCATGTGGTAGTGGTAGATGTAGCGGATGTCGGCCTTGTCGATCCCCATGCCGAAGGCGATGGTGGCGCAGATAATAGGGGTGCGGCCTTCCATGAATGCCTCTTGCGTCGCGACGCGCTTCTCCGAAGCCATGCCTGCGTGGTAAGCCGCCGCATCGAAGCCTGCTTTTCGCAAAGACTCGGCCACCTCCTCAGCGTGGCGTTGTAGGCTTACGTAAACGATGGTGGCACCGGCAGGGCGTGCTTTGAGCCGCTCGACTAGCAGGGCGGGGCGCTCGGTATCGCGGCAACTGGTGACGCGTAGTTCGAGGTTGGCACGGTAAAAGCCAGTGTTGGTCATATCCTCCGGCGCGATGGCAAATGCCTGCGCCATATCGGTCGCCACTTGCGGCGTGGCGGTGGCCGTGAGCGCTAGCACGCGCTCGACGTGCAGCGTCTTGGCGGCATCGGCCAGTTTCAGATAGTCGGGGCGGAAGTTGTGCCCCCACGAGGAGATGCAGTGCGCCTCATCGACGGCCAGCAGGCTGATGGTTTGCCCGCGAATGAGGTTGAGGAAGCGCTCATTACTCAAGCGTTCGGGCGCGACGAAGAGCAGCTTAACTTTGCCCGCGCGGATGTCTTCCGTTACGCGGCGGTAATCATCCTCTGCGAGGCTGGAATCGAGCCGCTCCGCTTGAATGCCCTTGGCACGTAGGCTGTCGATCTGGTCTTTCATAAGCGCCAACAGTGGCGAGATAACCAGCGTCAACCCCGGCAAAAGCAGCGAGGGTAATTGGTAGCAAAGGCTCTTACCCGAGCCAGTCGGAAAGATCGCCCCCGCGCTACGCCCGTCTAGCAAGCAGTCGATCACGGCTGCCTGCCCCGAGCGAAAAGCGTCAAAGCCGAAGCGTTCTTGGAGCAGGGCGAGTGGGGCAGAGGAATCAGGCATGGAGTGGTGGGTTGGGTTAGGTGAGGCTAGATAAGTTATCAAGGCAAGATGCCCATGCCACCTAGGTGGAGTGTTTAGAAAGGAGCTTGAGCTGGAGGTTTACGGTAGCCAACTAGTCGTTTGTTCGATTGAGCCTTAAACCGCTTTGGCGTCTGCGACTAGCGCGGCAGCTCCGATGATGGCGGCATCGCCCAAGGGGAGTGCGGATACGATGATTTTGATTTTATTTTTGAAGGGTGGAATCAAGTGTTTCTCGAAAGAGAGGCGGGTCGGCTCTAGGAGTACGTTACCGGCTTGCACGGGGCCACCGAAGAGAAAAAATGCGGCGGGGCTGGTCACAAGTGCGGCCGAGGCCAGCGCCTCGCCCAGTAGCCGGCCGGTAAAGTCCATCGTGGCCTGCGCGATGGGGTCGCCTTGGTCGGCGGCGTCGGCGATGTCTTTGGCAGTGATCGCGCCCATCGGTTTGTCATCTAGCGAGGTGGTGCCGCCGCGCTGGGCGATCATTTCGAAATAGGTGCGGCGGATGCCAGTGGCGGAGCAATAGTTTTCTAAGCTGCCGCGGCGACCGAAGCCGCAGTAGCGCCCGTCGGGGATCACGCTCATGTGCCCGATCTCCCCGGCGAAGCCGTCGTGCCCATAGACCAGTTGGTTGTTGACGAAGATACCGCTGCCCAGCCCTGTGCCGAGGGTGATCATGATGAAATCTGAGTAATCCTTGGCTGCGCCGAAGATCTTTTCGCCGATGGCGGCGGCGTTGGCGTCGTTGGTCAGCTTAATTTCGGGCAGGTCGAGCCGCTCATGGAGCATTGCGACCAGTGGTGTGATACCTTTGAAGCGTAGATTCGGTGGTTCTTCAATGCTGCCGCTCAGGTAGTTGCCATTGGGCGCACCGATGCCCAGCCCCGCCCAAGTGACTTGACCGGAGCTGGCCTCGCTGCTTGCGATGACTTCGCGCACGGCCTCGGCGAGTCGATCTGCAAAGGCAGTGCCGTTATCGAATTGCTCAGTGCTGAACTGCGCCCGCGCAATGACGATGCCGTCGGGCGTGACTGCGCCTGCGCATGTGTTCGTGCCGCCGATGTCGACTCCTATGGATAGTTTCATACAGTTATTGACGGGTTTAGGGCGGATTCTGTCGATATTTTTTTGCAAGCGTGTAAACTGCTCAAACGGGGGTTGCCAGCATGCCCGTGAACCATATTTTATTTCACTATGCCCCTTAATAAAGTATCTGTTTCCACCCTACTCAGTGAAAAAAGCGCTTCCGTATTCTGCGTCACGGAAGAAAGCACAGTTGATCAAGCGGTCAGCGAAATGAACCGCCATCGCATCGGCTCGATCATCGTCAAAAGAGGCGAAGCCGTGAGAGGTATCTTTACCGAGCGCGATGTCTTGACCCGTGTCGTCGCTGCGGGGCGCGATCCTAAGACGACTTTGGTGCACCAAGTGATGACTGAAAGTTTCCAGCACATTAGCTCCGATACAAACGTCAAAGACGCGATGCACAGGATGACCAATAAGCGCGTGCGCCACTTGCCCGTGATCGACGAGGGGCGCTTGATCGGGATGATCTCCATCGGCGATGTGACTCGCTGGCTACTCAAGGTCAACGAAATGGAGGCCGAGAATCTACGGCGCTACATATTCTCCGAATACCCCGGTTAAATTGACTCGACCAGCTAGAGCCTAAAAGTCAAAGCCTGCCGCAATCGGCTTGACTAGCTGCCGCTACTTTCCGGACACTGCGATTTCACATTTTAATAACCTCACAATCGGAAAGAACATACTATGGCAGGAGTCGGCAAACTACTTAAACAAGCGCAGAAAATGCAAAAGCAGATGGAGGCCGTGCAGGCTGAGCTAGCGGAGACAATTCTCGAAGTTTCCAGCGGCGGTGGCGCGATCAATATAAAAATTAACGGTCAGGGCGAATTTCAAAGCTTCAAGATCGACCCCGAATTCCTCAAGGAAGATGCGGAATTCGTCGAAGAAACTTTGCTGGCCGCCGTGCAAGAAGCCGCCGCAAAGGCCAAAGAAACCAGCGAAGAAGCCCTAGGCTCTGTCACCGGTGGCATGGGCGGCTTCCCCGGACTCATGTAGGATCCTCGGGAAGGAACTCAAGTAACTGTCTTCCTGACCTCTGAAATGACGCCTGCTTACGATTCGCTACTTCAACAGCTCAAGCGCCTTCCGGGCTTGGGCTATCGTTCTGCCGAGCGGGTGGCCATGCACCTACTCGTGGAAAAGCCCGAAGCCATGGGGGAGTTGCTCGAAGCTATGAGCGGCGCGCGCGAGGCCGTCTCCCGCTGCCAAAATTGCGGCAACATGGCCGAGAGCGAGCAATGCGCTGTCTGCGACGATGTGCGCCGCGATACCAGCACCATCTGCGTCGTCGAACACGTGCCCGATCTCATTGCCATCGAGCGCTCCAGTGCTTGGAAGGCGCACTACCATGTGCTGCATGGCAAACTCTCGCCCATTCACGGTGTCGGCCCCGAGCAGCTTAATTTTAAGAGCCTGCAAGAGCGCATCGAGAGCGGCCATATCACGGAGCTCGTGCTCGCCCTCTCCAACGATATCGAAGGACAGGCCACCTGCCACTTTATCCAAGAAGAGCTCGTGCAAGACCGCCCGATCAAAATCTCCCGTATCGGCTTCGGCCTCCCCAGCGGCGGCGGCGTTACCTATGCCGACTCCGTCACCCTACGCAGCGCGCTCGAAGGCCGCCGCACTTACCAATAGCAAAAAAGCCGCAATGATTCACTTTTCGATATTAGGCATCCCCGTGCGGATAGAGCCGTGGTTTTGGATCACGATGGCATTCATCGGCGGTGGGTTACACGCCTCGAACTCGATGGATATCATTCTGGTCTTGGTCTTCGTCTTCGCAGGTTTTATTTCCATTATGGTTCACGAACTCGGGCACGCGCTAGCGATCCGTAAATACGGCTTGCCGACTTCGATCACCCTGCAAGCCTTCGGCGGCTTCGCCTCTTTCCCCGCCGGCCGCCTGGACCGCAAGCAATCTTTCGTCGTGACCGCTGCTGGCCCGCTGGTGCAGTTGGCGCTTGCCGTGCTACTGATCGTCCTCATGCGTAATATTAGCATCCCCGAAGGTTCACTTTTTCTGCCATTTATCAGAAATTTGATTTGGGTGAGCATCGTATGGGCGGTCTTAAACTGCCTACCCGTTTACCCGATGGACGGCGGTCAAATGCTTGCCGCGATCCTAGGGCCAAAAAAGCAGCGTTACGTGCATCTGATCAGCGTCATCGTAGCCGTAGCCATCGGCATCGCAGGCTACTTCCTGCTCGGTACCATTCTGCTATCGATCTTCATGGCGCTCTTCGCTTGGCAAAACTGGCAAGCCTTCCAGGCAGCTTCACGCTAAATGCGAAATTGTAGCCTTTCAATCTCAGTGATTGGCGGTTTTACTCGCACCCATGCAAACCGTTAAAATTGAACTCAAAGAATTGGTCTTTTTTGCCCGGCATGGACTCTTGGCAGAAGAGGCTACACTGGGGCAACGCTTTCGGGTAGATGTGCTCGCGGAGCTCGATCCTTCGCTCGATCTCTCGCAGGACACACCGGAGTCGACGGTTAATTACGTCGAGCTGTTTGAAACGGTGAAAGAGATCTTCACTGGGCAACGCTTTAATATGATCGAGGCCACCGCCGATGCGATGGCCGCGGCCATCCTTGAGCGCTTCGATAAAGTGCAATCCGTCACCGTGAAGGTCAAAAAGCCCTCGGTACCGGTGGATTGTGTCTGTGAGTATTTCGCAGCGGAGGTTACTCGATGCCGTTAGTGCGTGCCTATCTAGCGCTGGGCAGTAATCTGGGCGATCGGCTGGCGCAAATGCAGTCCGCCCTCGAACGCCTAGCTGCCGATGATCGGCTCAAAGTTTTGCAAGTCAGCCCCATTTACGAAAACCGCGCCGTCGGCATGAGGGAGGACGCTGGTAACTTTCTAAACGCCATCGCCGAGGTCGAAACTTCACTGGCACCGCTGGTGCTACTCGAACGTTGCCTCGAAGTGGAGACCGCGCTGGGTCGAGTGCGGCCTGCTAAAAATGTCAAGAATCACGGAATGACCCCTTCCCAGTGGGTGGCGCGGACGATCGATTTGGATGTGATTGCTTACGGGAGTGAGGCGATCGAGAGCGAGCGCTTGCGAGTGCCGC
>Ga0222650_1001607_pt1 | contig 10641 bp, 7 predicted proteins | sample AntAcemetagen367_FD_179820 | JGI IMG/M metagenome (GOLD analysis project Ga0222650, IMG submission 179820) | Saline water microbial communities from Ace Lake, Antarctica - #367 | ecosystem: Environmental > Aquatic > Non-marine Saline and Alkaline > Saline | place: Antarctica: Ace Lake | collected...
TACCGATTTTTTTTTGCCAACCATCAGCATGGCATTGAAAATCTACTTCTAAAGACCTGAGTAGTTACGCGCATTCAGAGTAATAAGCTCCTCGTTCATCGAGTTCAGCTCCTCGTTTGTGCTTTGCAATTCCTCGTTCGAAACGTTGGCCTCCTCATTGAACGCATTCAATTCCTCATTCGCCACCTGCAGGGCATGGCTGGCCGTCTTGAAGTTGTCTTTTGTGCTGCGCAGTTCGTCCTCAAGTATCTTGAGCTGCTCACGAAGCGAACAATCCATGACTTCAGCCTCATCGCTGGCAGCATCTTTCGGCAGCTCAATCACTGGCATCGCCCTCGCATCGGACAATTCGATCAGATACACTTGGGCGTCTCTTTTGGACTCCTGAAGTGGCTCGAGACTTACATTTACAACGATTGCTTCATCGCCCTTCTTACAACGCACGTGCTTCAGGGTGCAGCGCTTCTTGTAGTGCCTTACCTGGTGAAAGAGCGAATTGATCGCCAAGCTTAAATCATCGTCCACTTGCGACAACACATCCGAACTGGCACGACCTTTCGCATCAATGGAGAACTCCGAAGCCGAACCGAGGTAGTGTAAAACCTCTTGGTCTTTGTTAACCAGAAACCCGTCCGGTGCAAAGCGGCTCAAGATCGAGTCATAGGCACTCAACAAATCCTTCGTAATGCTGACCGATGGATCCAGCTTATGCGTATGCTCCGGAGTATCCTTTGTCTTCCGGTCGGGCAGGAACGGTTTCACCCACCGCTCCGTGTCCACCGCTCGGTTGTTATGCTTCCTGAATATTTTCTCGCGCGAAGCAAGGACCTCGTAGTCACTGGTATATGTAGCGAGGCTTTCACTCATCCCGAGAAAAAGTATGCCCTCCCCAGCCAGCGCGTAGGAAAAAGACTTCAATGCCTTTTCCTGCGACTCGGGGAGAAGATAGATTAATACATTTCGGCAACTGACGAGATCGATTTTGGCAAAGGGGGGATCGACAAGTAGATTGTGCTGCGCAAATACAACCCGCTCTCTCAACTTGGGTTTAACTCGGTAGAGAGAAGGCCCCGTTTGATTGAAGTAGCGGTCTCGCAAGGTATCACCCAGCGGTGCCAGCCGCTTCGCATCATAGATACCGGCACTAGCAAAATCGATGGCGGGCTGGAATACATCCGAGGCAAACACAGAGACGCGACCAGAGTAACCGACTTGAGCCGCCACTTCAAGGGCGAGTATGCAGAGCGAATAAGCCTCTTCCCCGCTCGCGCAGCCCGCTACCCAAATACGAAAATCCTGACCCTTACAATTTTTTAAGGCGGGCTCCAAAGCTTGTCGTGACAGCACATCAAACGCAGGTTGATCCCTAAAAAACTGAGTCACTCCAATTAAAAGATCTTTGTATAAAGCCTGGCATTCATCTGCATTCTCTTGGATATAGGCGAGGTAAGCCGTCGTCGTAGGGATCGACAAGAGCTGCATGCGGCGCTGCAGCCGGCGCCCAAGGCTACTTAATTGATAACCAGAAAAATCGAGGTTGAACTGCTGGTGCAGAAATTGAAATAGGGCAGCATACTCCTCCGGATCTACCGCAGCCTTCGAATCCGGAAGTTTTTCCGAGTCCGCGGCATGGGTGTCACTGCCCAGCGAGAGGGTATCACCCTGCTGAGCCGCTTCGATTAAGCTCCAGAGCTTATCGGCATCCGCCACGGTGCAATAGGCATCCGCAGAGACCACACTCTGAGGCATCCCCGAAAATTCACAATCCCCCGGCGATTGGGCAAAAACCTCGCCCCCATGCATGCGTATATGCTTGGCGCCTTCAGTCCCGTCCGACCCCGTGCCGGAGAGAATCACCGCGATGGACGAGTCCCCCACAGTCTCGGCCAGACTTTGCAAGTAGGTATTGATCGGCAGAACCAGCTTTTTTTCCTTAGGCCATGCTCTGAGATGAACCTTATACCCGTCCGCCACCGGAATCATTCTGGCCGGAGAAATATAAATCCTATTCGGCTCAAGCACCTGAGCATTTTCGATCTCACAAACCGGAAGTTGTGCCTTAGGTGCCAGTAACTCTGTCAACAGGCTCTTATGATCCGGCGCTAAATGCTGGATAATAAGGAAAGTCATCCCGCAGTCCAGAGGAACCGTCCCGACGAAGCGCTCTAAGGCGGACAAGCCGCCAGCCGATGCACCGACCACAACGACTTTATATGGCTGTATACTCGTTTATAGTTCAATACCCTATTAAATATGCTAAATAACGAAAATATCCAATGACAATTGAACAGCCATAGCCAGCTTTAATTTAGTCAAATCGAAGCGGTCAAATCGAAGGGGTCAAACGCAAAATATAAAGATTTGACAGATCCCCTGCCCGCAGCGTAGCCTCTGATCATGCCACGCAAACAACGTATCGAATACCCTGGTGCCGTTTACCATATCATCAGCCGAGGCAACTATCGCAAGGAGCTCTTTCTCCACGAGAAGACGGGCGAAGCGTTTGAGCGCACGATCTTTGAAGCGGCTGAGCGCTGCGGGTGGAAGCTCTACGCCTATGTGATTATGAGCAATCACTACCACCTCGTGATTGAGACGCCGGAACCCAATCTAGTGGAAGGGATGAAATGGCTACAAAGCACCTTTGCTACGCGCTTCAATCGACTCTACAATGAGCGCGGGCATGTCTTCCAAGGGCGCTACAAATCAATTCTAATCAGTGAGGATCGACCGCTGCTCGGCTTGATCGACTACGTTCACCTGAATCCTGTGCGTGCGAAGCTCTGCACGATTGATGAATTGAAATCGCATACGCTTTCCAGCTTCCCGAAGTATTTCAAGCGCACTGTGCAGCCTCCGTTGAATCGCACCACCCTACTATCGCTTTGTGATCTACCAGACACACTCGGAGGTATGCGCAAATATCAGGAGCGACTCAAGCTCGTCGATGAACGTAATCCACGTAAGCGAAACGAACTGGCTAAACAGTATTGCCGTGGTTGGTTTCTAGGAAGCGCGGAGGCGAAGAAGGCGCTCGCAAAGGATATAGCCAAGTCAGCTCCGAACATTGATTGGGAAGGCGTCGACCTAAAGGTTTTGAATGAGGAACGCTGGGAGCGAATTGTGACCCAAGAAATGAAGCGTCTCAAAATGAAGGCGCCCGACATCCAAAGCAGTGCAAAGGGTGCCGAATGGAAAGTTACTATTGCGAAACGACTGCGTAAAGAAACCACAGCCAAAAACCCTTGGATCGCTAAACGGCTACAGATGGGCCATCCCAACTACGTCAGTAATCTGGTAAACAAGTAGCGATCTTTATATTTTGCGTTTGACCCCTTCCTACAGCATTATTCTGATTTTGGAACAACACAGACATCGGTAACACTTTACACAAGGACATAGGTTACACTTGTGAAGAGTATTGAGTAGTTAGGGTTGAGGTCAAGTCCTGTTGGTGGAGAGTTCGTGTCCAGTCGAGCCTAGGCGAGACGCGATTTCCCTCCTCCGGGGGATGGAGCGTAGCGGAATCCCCCGGAGGAGGGAGGCGAGCCGCAAGAGCTGTTTGTTTCATTTAGGAACGGCAGCGCGGGGTTCTTGTTTTGGCGAGATGATCAATGCCTTTGGCCGCCAGATCTCTTTAGCGTCGAACTCCAGATTGCCCAGATGCAGATTCGCATAATGCAGTTCGGTGATACCTGCAAGATTCTCAAAAAGCCCTACACTGCAATCTGCGTAGATCTCGCTCAGATAAAAATTTGCGCCTCGATGGGAGATGTGTCCTGACCCGCTCACTCGCTTGATTTGATAGCCCTGAGGATAGCGCATCTTGTCCTGTTCACCTAGGCGTCTAGAGCTCGGACGGTAAATTTCCGCAGGACGGAGCATGTCTATAGACTCGTGCGGGCGGTCATGATTATACTCATGGCGCCAACGATCAAAACGCTTTTGCTGCGCTTTGATATTGGGAGATCCAGGACTGCAGATCTCGGCTTTCATGTCTCGGTGCATGCGCTCATGAGAGCCGTTGTCTTGTGGAGAGCCAGGCCGTGTAAACTCAACCCTGATCCCTTGCTCAATCCACCACACGCTCAGTTGCGAAAGCCCTCCCAGCGCATTCGATGCAAAGGGTGTTCCATTATCCACCCTGATGATCTCAGGAAAACCATAGTGGCGCATTAGCTTTTTACAATTGCTCAGCGTTAACTTGAACTGTTGATTTGGCTGTCCCTTACAGCCGATGATGTAGCGGCTGAAACGATCGCAAATCGTCAAGGGCTCACAACGCAGACCATTGCCCAACAGGAACCAACCCTTGAAGTCGAAAGTCCACACTTCGTTGGCCCGTGTCGGCTGTGTCAGATCCTGAGGTAGGACGCGATGCACCCCTGCTTTACGCTTACGTTTCTTGACCAAACCACGACGACTCAGAATATTGTTAATCGTGTTGATGTGCGGTCGATCACATAAACCATGAACCTTCAATAGTCTATCATGGATCTTCTTCGGCCCCCAAGTCGGGTGCTTGCGACGCTCTTTTAAGATCAGATCTTCGACTTCTGTGCTCGTCATAAACGAACAACTCTTAGGCCGACGACTTCGATCACTCAGACCTGTGCGACCATCAGACGCAAAGCGCTGCAGGTATTTATGACCTGTCTTCCGACTGATTCCAAAATCAGCACACAAGTCAGTTATCGTGAAGCGACCCGTCTGGGCTAGCATTACAAAGCGTTCTTTTTCGGTCATTATATCGGTGTTTTTCCATGGCATAAGCGCCATTTTATGTGTTACCGATGTCCTTGTGTTAAGTGTTACCTATGTCTTTGTGTCGCACCTTTGGCCCCTTTGCTACTGCACTATCGATAAAAATATGCTGCTTCGCGCTACCTTATTTATTACAGAAATGCTGTAGACACGGCCGCAGCAATCGGTATAGTATCCTGCCTTTCAAAAGGAGATTCTTTTCCACGGGCTATTTTCCGACTTACAATGAGTCGACACGACAGAGAATGAAAATTTTTGCACCGAAAGAAACTGATCCTATTGAAAACCGCGCCTCGCTCGATCCTGCGGCGGTCAAAAAACTTGTCGGCCTCGGGGCTGAGGTGGTCATTGAGTCCGGACTCGGGATTCTCAGTGATCACCCTGACAAATCCTACGAAGAAGCGGGAGCTACGGTCACGTCCGACCGAGCTGGTCTTTTCGGCAGGGCGGATATCGTGACCCGGGTGAGGAGGCCTTCCTTGGAGGAAGTCGGTCAGTTAAAGGAAGGCGCGATTCACATCAGCTTTCTTGATCCTTTCAACGAGCCGGATCTCATCAAGCAGTTTGCTTTGCAAAAAACGACCGCGATCAGTCTTGAAATGGTTCCACGGACAACGCTCGCGCAGAAGATGGACGCGATCAGCTCGCAAGCGAATCTCGCGGGCTACGTTTCGGTGATCACCGCCGCAAACCGCCTCAATGGAATTTTCCCGATGATGATGACTCCGGCGGGAACCATCTCACCGGCGAAGGTCTTCGTCATCGGCATCGGCGTCGCCGGTCTCCAGGCGATCGCAACCGCGAAACGACTTGGCGCCCGCGTCACCGCGTTTGATGTTCGGGCGGAAGCGCTGGAGCAGGCCGAATCCCTCGGTGCGAAGGCGCTGCGAATCGATCTCGGCGAAACGAGCGGGACCGATCAGGGCTACGCGACAGAGCTCACCCCGGAGCAGATCGAGAAACAAGTGCAGGCTCAGGCCAGAGTTTGCGCCCAGTCCGATGTCGTGATCACGACGGCGAAAGTCTTCGGACGGAAGCCACCCATCCTCATTAAGAAAGATGTCGTCGACAACATGAAGTCGGGCAGCGTCATCGTCGACCTCGCGGCTGAAACCGGCGGCAATGTCGAGGGAATCACCCCCGGGAAAGAGACTGTGACCGAAAACGGCGTCAAGCTCATCGGCCTCGCCAACTTCGAGGGGCAAGTCTCCAAACACGCCTCGCAGGTTCTCGCCGCAAACTTCGCGAGTATGATCGAGCATTTCTGGGATAAAGAAACCAATAGCTTCAAAATCAAACTCGACGACGAAATCCAAAAAAGCTGCGTCATCACCCACGACGGCGCCATCGTCCACGAACGCTTCAAAGACTGACTCCGCAGGGCCTCCTCTGCTCCTCAACTCCTTCCCTACTTCATACCATGGAAATCATCCTCCTCATTTTCGTCTTCGTCATGGCCGCGATCCTCGGCTTTGAACTGATCCAACGCGTTCCCAGTCAGTTGCACACGCCGCTGATGTCCGGATCGAACGCGATCTCCGGTATCACGATGGTGGGGGCGATTCTCGCAGCTGGCGCGATCGGAGGGGAACTCGGCAAATGGCTCGGATTCGCCGCCCTCGTCCTCGCGACGATCAACGTGGTTGGCGGTTACCTAGTGACCGACCGCATGCTCAGCATGTTTAAGAAAAGAGGGAAGTAATCCAGCTCCGACCTTCGACCCACTTATTTCATGGAATATCTGATTAACATTTCCTACATCGTCGCTTCGGTGCTGTTCATTTTTGGCATCAAGATGCTCGGTTCGGCCGACACCGCGCGAAAGGGCAACGCTCTTTCCGCTGTCGGCATGCTCATCGCCGTCGTCGTGACCCTGCTCGAAAGCGGCCTCAGCTACGGCACGATCATTGCCGGATTGCTCATCGGTTCCGCAATTGGTGTCGTCGCCGCGAAGCGGGTCCAGATGACTGGCATGCCCGAACTTGTCGCACTTTTCAATGGCTTCGGAGGTCTCGCCTCGCTCCTCGTGGGGTGGGCGGAATTTGCGAAGGCCGGCAATTTCGAGGCTTCGCAATATCCGATTTTCACCGCGTGCGCCGTGGTCTTCGCGATCCTCGTCGGTGGCATCACCTTCACTGGTTCGTTGATCGCCTACTTCAAGCTTTCCGGTAAAATGAGCGGCTCAGCGACGATTTTTCCAGGGCAAAAAATCGTCAACCTACTTCTCTTTATCGTCCTTCTTGTGGTCGGCGGCTTCTTCGTCGCGACGGGTGCCGCCTGGGCGCTCTATGTCGTCATCGCGCTGTCACTCGCCCTTGGCGTTCTCGGGGTAATCCCGATCGGCGGCGGTGACATGCCGGTCGTGATTTCGTTCCTCAACAGCTTCTCCGGGATCGCTGCTTCAGCTGCCGGATTCGTCATCTTTAACAACGTCCTCATAGTCGCGGGCTGTCTCGTCGGAGCGTCGGGGATCATCCTCACCGTCATCATGTGTAAGGCGATGAACCGAACCCTCGGGCACGTCCTGTTCGGCACCTTCGGCGCGACAGGGGGTAAAACTCAGGAAGTGGAGGGTGAAATGAAAGCGATCTCGACGGAAGATGCGTATTATATTCTCGAAGCGGCTGAGTCTGTCATCTTCGTGCCCGGCTACGGCATGGCCGTGGCGCAGGCTCAGCACGCCGTGAAAGAACTCGGTGCGATCCTCGAAGCGAACGGCGCTGAGGTTCGCTATGCGATTCACCCCGTCGCGGGGCGGATGCCCGGCCACATGAACGTGCTCCTCGCCGAGGCCGACGTCCCCTATGAGCAGCTTTGCGAGATGGACGACGTCAATGCGATCATGGAATCTGTCGATGTCGCGATCGTGATCGGAGCGAACGACGTCGTGAACCCAGCTGCTGGTGACGATGAAAGCAGCCCCATTTACGGCATGCCGATCATCAACGTGTATCAGGCGAAGACTGTCTTCGCCCTCAAGCGCGGGCAGGGAGCTGGATTCTCCGGATTGGTGAACACCCTCTTTTTCCGTGAGAACACCCGTATGATCTACGGCGACGCGAAAGCGACGATGAATGCTCTCGTGGGGCAGTTTAAAGGTTGATAGCCAAGACGCCCGGCGCGCGGGGCGAACCTTCGACGCTGGGGCTAAAGAAAGGGGCATGTTACTACCTTTGTGGTGGCCTCCCACGCTTCGCGTTTCGTGAGCCGATTCATGCTCTTGTTGGTCAGTCGTTCGAGGCGGATAAATAGGGATATGTCGACGCTACCTTATAGAGTGACTCACAGCTTTCGCAATCACACCCGAGGAAGGGAAAGAAGAGCATTCGGAAGAGGTGCCGCCACCGAGTTGACGACAGGGAGGGCGACTGTCCCAGTCGCCGTAAGCGGAGGGACGAGATGCGACTGGTTTAGCGCGGTTTAATTGTGGGTGACGCGCGCGGCAAACACTGCGGATGGGACATCCGCCCTCCCCGTTTTATCCGTGTAATCTGCGTAATTAGAACTGAAAGGCTGAGTTTCCCGCAATCGCCTTGACATTTTCGGTATCTCTAGTATTTCATTCCAGATTGACTTTGGAGTCAATTTCAGTTGCGCTACAATGCCAATGTTTTTATCGACCTTTTATTGACCTGCAAGCACTTACAGACTTCTATTTCACACAAACCAAGCAGCGGCCTGACCGCTCACAATTACAATTTAACACAAATTTACCTATGAAAATTAAAAACTGGGACATGTTTACTTTCGTTGTCGCCTACCACATTGCGCTGGTGGCGCTACTACCCGCTTTTATTAGTGTGTTTTCGTGGACTGCGGTCGCGTTCTTCCTCGTCACTTACATCCTCGGCGGGATGTCGATCACCGTCGGCTACCACCGCCTCTATGCGCACAAGGCCTACAGCGCCAATCCCTTCTTCGAGTGGTGTGTCTTGCTCAGCTCCGCGCTGGCTTTTGAAATGTCGGCTTTGAAGTGGTCGCACGATCACCGCATCCACCACAACCACTGCGATACCGATAAGGATCCCTACTCCATCAAGAAGGGCTTCTGGTATGCGCACATCCTGTGGCTGTTCGACTATAAGCGCGACTTTGATAAAAGCCTCGTTGCAGATTTGACCAAAAACCCGCGCGTCATGCTGCAAGACAAGCATTACGGCAAGTTCCTGCTCGGTGTGAATCTGGCGGTATTCTTGCTCGGCTGGGCGATCACTGGCAGTGCCTTGGCCTCTTTCTACATGGGCTTCCTAATGCGCATGGCGATGATCCACCACTGCACATGGTTTATTAACTCGCTCTGCCACACCTATGGCTCCAAAACTTATGCCCGCGAGCTCAGTGCCGTGGATAACGCAATCTTGGCCACACTCACTTTCGGCGAAGGCTACCACAACTACCACCACGCCTTCGCGGCGGACTACCGTAACGGCATCCGCTGGTATCACTTTGATCCCTCCAAGTGGACGATCTGGATCGCTTCCAAACTCGGCATGGTCAAAGGCCTGCGCGTCGTCAACGAAGTCACTGTGCAAAAATCGCTCGTTTCTAAAGATAAGAAAATGATCCTCGATCACATCGGCGACGAAATGGACGAATACGCCACCATGCTGAAAGCCAAGCTAGAAGAGCTTTCTCAGTCTTTCGACGAAAAAGCGGCTGCACTCATGGCAAAAGCCCGCGAGCTCAAGCAAGCCAGCGCCGAGCAAAAAGAGCGCCTCCAGCAAGAGATCAAGGCTCTACGCGCAGCGCTCAAGGTCACTTGGGAAGAGTGGGTCGATGTGACTCGCGACGCATCCAAGCAGTATAAGTTCTCGCATTAAACCACCCACAGCCCGCAAGTCAGCGGTGGCAGGTGGATATTTGTGGCCGTCAACGGGATACACGCTGACTGGATGCCCTCCAAGCAGAAGCGCTCTTGGTCAGCGATTTGCTTCAATGTTTCCGGCTTGAGCGCCTCGCAAGCGATGTCCGCATATTCCATGTGCGGGTTGATCGCGTAAACGAGCTGCGGCGCATCGACTGATTTGTCGGCGTTGAATAAAACCACCGCTGCGCTCGAACCCTCGGTGAAGAAGAACTGCATGTAGTGTTGGCTCAAGCCGCCGTCGTAGCGAAAAGCCTTGCCCAGATTCGAGCGGCGGAACTGGATCCAATCACGGAAGTAGCCGTGCGTACCCGAGTAAACGTAGCGGCGATTATAATCGAGCGCGTTCACATCGCCCCGCTGGTAGGTGTTGGAAATACCTAGCTTCGAGCGCATAAAGTCCTGTCCCGCAGCCAGCATCGGCACGCCCAGCGAGGCAAAGAGTAGCGAAGCCATCAAGTGCGTGCGGCGCCGATCCAGCAGCGTGGGATCCGAGCCATCGTGCATAGGCCGCTCGGTGATGCGGTCGAGCCAGCAATGATCATCGTGCGATTCGGTGTAGTTAATCGTCTGCGCCGCGAAGCGCGTGGTGCCCGGCGAGCCAGCCACGAAGTGCCGGATAATATCTTGGCTCCCCTCGCCCTTAACATAGTCGGCGATACAATCTCGGTAGCCATCGTTCCACGAGGCGAAGCCCGTTTCCTTAAGTTCGTCTTGAATGTGCCCACGAAAGCTCCATGGCTCGGCGATCAGAATCAGCGAAGGCTTGACCTTCTTCAGCTCTACCTCGATCTCACGCAGCACCTCTATGCCGATCAACTCGGCCAGATCGAAGCGAAAACCATCCACATCGTACGTTTCTACAAGATGAATGAGGCTATCGATGATCAAACGGCGCGCCATCGGCGTATCGCAGCGCAGATCGTTCCCGCAGCCGCTCCAGTTCATTAGGTCGTTGCCCTTATCGAGGTGGAAGTAATAAAACTTATCGACGAAGAGAAAATGGTTCGGCT
>Ga0222650_1001608_pt1 | contig 10639 bp, 9 predicted proteins | sample AntAcemetagen367_FD_179820 | JGI IMG/M metagenome (GOLD analysis project Ga0222650, IMG submission 179820) | Saline water microbial communities from Ace Lake, Antarctica - #367 | ecosystem: Environmental > Aquatic > Non-marine Saline and Alkaline > Saline | place: Antarctica: Ace Lake | collected...
GCGTTCGACATAGGCGTTCTGCTGCGGCTTGCCGGGCTGGATGTAAGCAAGACCGATGCCTTGCTTTTGCGCCCAGGTCTGCAGGGTTGCGGAGATATACTCCGGCCCGTAGCACATTCGGAACGCGCTGATTTTCTTGCTGGTTTGACCGGTTTTGGCAGTGACCATGGCATCCTGAAGGTCTTCTATTGTGAAGGTACCAACCCCACGAGAGGAGACCCGGACTGCCATGATCACTAACCACATTATTCCAGAAGGCGCGGTGCTTGTCGCCATCGACATTGCCAAGGCGCGTAACGACGTCCTGATCCAGACAGACGCCCGCAGACGGCGCAAACGGCTTGTCGTTCTCAACACGCGCGCCGAGCACGATCGCTTCATCGATTTGCTGCGATCCTTCGACCGGCCGATCGTCACGGGTTTCGAGGCAACCGGCAACTATCACCGCGCGCTCGCCTGGCGCCTGGTGGATGCGGGTTTCGAGGTGCGCCTGATCTCGTCAATGGCCCTTTCGCGTCAACGCGAGTCGATCTTCAACGGATGGGACAAGAATGATCCGAAAGACGCACAAGTCATTTTGCATATGCTGGCCACAGGTTTGAGCCAGTATTATCAGGATCCGCTCGTTGCGGGTGTCTCTGATATCGAGGAGCTTTCGAAGACACACGAGATGGTCTCGAAGGCCAAGACCGAGACGCTTCACCGGATCCTGACGCACTATCTGCCGCTTTATTTTCCAGAGATCGAGCGGTTCCGGAACGGCTCGCGCAATGACTGGTTCTTTGCGTTTCTCGAACAGTTTCCGATACCGGCATCGATCACATCTCTGGAGAAGGAGGCCTTTGTCTCAGCAGCATGGGACGTTGTGGGACGTAAGGTGTCGAAAGCGCGATTGATCGCCGACATCTACGAAACAGCAAGAGAATCAATGGCTTTGCCCATACCGATCGACAGCAGGGCCGTTGCAATGTTCCGCATGGTCCTGGCGGAGATGCGCAGCCTGATACGTCAGCGTGACCAGATCGAGGGCGAAGCAGAGGCGATGCTTGCTGGTACATCCGACTACGAGGCACTCAAGCAAATCCCTGGCATCGGGCCAATCAACGCGCTCACCATACTGGCAGAGGCTGGTGACCTTCGGCGTTTTGGGCATCACCGCCAGTTTCTCAAATTTTGCGGACTGGACCTCTCGACCCATCAGTCGGGAACTTTCCGGGGACAGACGAAACTCTCGAAATTTGGAAACGCCAGGCTGCGCCGTGCGCTCTGGATGGCGGCGCAGGTCGCAATCCGCCAGCGCCAAAACAGCTTCCGGGATAAATATGCGCGCTACATCGCGAAGGATCCGACCAATTCTGACCTGAAGCGAAAAGCGTATACAGCCGTTACCGCCAAGATGGCCCGCGTCGTACACGCCGTCATCAAAGGCGATACCCCCTACCGGCCTTTCTTTGAAGGGTCGGAGCCGAGAGGAAGGACCCCTATCTGAAGGGCCGTTGAGGCACGCGAAAGCTTGACCTCGTAGATAATGTTCGGGTCTTCCGCTCGGATCGGCATCCCGTGTTAAGGACGGTGAGGACCAGCGAAATATGTTCGTATGGATCCTGTGTTTGCTATGGCCGAGAGCTCTTCCAATAACGGCGGAAGCCCCTCGGTGATTGACAAATATAACCGCAGAAGCATTCTGCGGATAGAAGGCCTTTTGCCTCATGATCACATCCAGTTCCGCATGTAGGACGTTATCGACACGAATCCCCATCGGCTTTCCGCGCCACTCGATGATCTGATTGAGCGCACGCACGACGCGAGATGCTGGCAGGGAGAAGTCGACCTCGATAGCGAGCCCTTCGCGGTTGAAGTCGTCGATCACATTCAGGGTACGGATGGATCGACCGTCCCCCAGTTGATCGGCTATGAAGTCCATAGACCACATCTCGTTGACCCGTGTCGGCACCGCCAGCGGCTCTGGTGTTTCGCGCACCAGTCGCTTCTTCGGTTTGATCCGCAGGTTCAGCTCCAGTTCGCAGTAGATGCGGCGAACGCGCTTATGGTTCCACGGAAAGCCCTGCACATTGCGTAGGAACAGATAGCAAAGGCCAAAGCCCCAGCGACGGGTTGTGTTAGATGCCGCCAGTCGAACGAGCCAGTCAGCGATCTCGGCATTCTCATCCGACAGCTTCGCCTCATAACGGTAGCAGGTCTCGCTGATACCGAATGTCCGGCAAGCCAGCGCCACCGGCACCCCCTTCTTCCGAACAGCCTCTTTGGCCATCTCGCGTCGATGAGATGGCCTTGCTACTTTTTTCCGAGGGCGTCCTTCAGCAACTCATTCTGCATCGCCATCTCGGCGTACATCTTCTTGAGGCGGCGATTCTCATCGGCCATCGCCTTCATCTCCGAAAGCATCGCCGCATCCATCCCGCCATATTTGCTGCGCCAATTGTAAAAGGTCGCGTTGCTAATGCCGTGTTCCCGGCAGAGGTCTGCGACAGGCACCCCGCCTTCGCCCTGCTTCAGGATTGCGAGGATCTGCGCGTCAGTAAATCTCGATTTCTTCATGGTCGTCTCCGTGCTTTATCAAAGCCGGAAAAGTCCAGTTTTCAAGGCACTTAATTTCGGGGATGATTACCGATCAGGTTGATGACCGAAATCTTCGCGCCACACAGTTTGGCAGCAAGCTCGACGATATCGTCGAAATCGGCCTCTCGCTCGGTGTCGAGTATGTCATATCGGTACAGGGCAGCCAGGCGTTCGGCCTCGTGAGGGTGCTTGGCTGCGAGCATCGTCCATCTTCCCTGGTATTCATGCCACTGCACTGAGGCGAGCCTGAAAACGCTACTTTCCTAGAATAGTGAAGAATTCTCGTCAACTTCGCTTTCAGTAACGGCGCGCAGCAACTCAGATGCGTATCAAGCGTCCGGCACCGCGACGCAGCTTACGGTGGGCGAAGCGCATCGCGCGTCCAGTCTACTTCTTTCGCCCGCCCAGCACGGCGACGAGTTCTTCCACCTTTTCCCGCCGCGCATTGAGATCGCCACCTTCCAGCGCATGCTCGACGCAGGTCGCGATATGGTCGTCGAGAATCAGTCCCTCGAGTCCGGTCAGTGCCGCCTTGATCGCCTGCACCTGCCTTACGATGTCAACGCAATAGCGGTCCTCGCCCACCATCTTGGCGATGCCCCGCACCTGTCCCTCGATCCGGGCAAGACGTTTGGCGGCTTTGTCTCGTGTCTCTGTCTTCATCTGGCGGTTCCTCTGGCCTCAAGTCTCTGTTTTCACCGTATCTCCAGCCTTTGATAGATAGAATTTTTCAAAGGCGAAGATGACGGCCATGCCTGCCAATGCGATCACGACGATGACCGGATCGCTTTGCGATTTCATCACCAGAAACGCGCCGAGCGCCACGGCGTCCAGAATGATCGCGGTGATCAGAACGGTAGCGCGCGCCCCGACATCCTCGCGCAGGTGCCGGTAGACGCCCCAATGGATGATGATGTCCATGACGATGTAGAAAATGGCGCCCAGCGACGCGATGCGCGACAGGTCGAAAAACGCGGCCAGCAGGCCCGCCAGTGCCACCGTATAGACCAGCGTATGCGTCTGCGTGTCGCCCGGCAGGCCGAGCTTGGGCTCCGGTATCAGCTCCATCTCCACCAGCATGGCCAGCATCCGTGACACGGCGAACACGCTCGCCAGCAGGCCGGATGCTGTCGCGATGATGGCGATCGCCACCGTGAACCAGACGCCATATTCGCCGACGGCGGGGCGCGCGGCCTCGGCCAGCGCATAATCCTTCGCCTTGACGATTTCCTCGATGCTGAGGGTCGAGCCGACGGCATAGCAGACGAGCAGGTAGATCAGCGTGCAAATTGCCAGCGAGATCATGATCGCCCGGCCGACATTCTTCTTCGGGTCCTTCACCTCGTCGCCACTATTGGTGATCGTCGTGAAGCCCTTGTAGGCTAGGATGGCCAGCGCGACGCCCGCAAGGAATCCGCCCGTAGATGTCTTGTCGGCGACGCCGTTCGCAGCGGGCTGGAACGCAAATCCCGCCGCCCACAGCGCCACCAGCGCAAACAGGAGGATGCCGCCAATCTTCAGCACGGCGGTCACTTTCGACACCGATCCAATCACGTCATTGCCGGCGATATTCACAAGGAAGGCGCCGACAATCAGCCCGAGCGCCAGCACGGGAACGAGAATGCCGCCCTCGATTCCGAACAGCTGCAATGTATAGGTGCCGAACGTGCGCGCCACGAGGCTCTCATTGATGATCATCGAAAAGGCCATCAGCAGGGCTGCCCCGCCGGTCACCATGCCCGGGCCATAGGCCTTCTTCAGGATCATCGCGATGCCGCCCGCCGACGGATACTTGTTCGACACCTTGATGTACGAGTACGCACTGAATCCGCACACCATCGCTGCCATCAGGAAGGCGAGCGGGAACAGGGCTCCCGCCAGCTCGGCGACCTGCCCCGTCAGCGCAAAAATGCCCGCGCCAATCATCACGCCTGTTCCCAAAGCCACGGCGCCCGGAAGCGTGAGGCTGTTCTTTTCATACGAAGTGCCCATTACAGCTTCAATGTGCGCAGGCGCAGCGCGTTGCCGATCACCGAAACCGATGACAGGCTCATCGCGGCGGCTGCAATCATCGGGCTCAGCAACAGGCCGAACACGGGGTAGAGCACACCTGCCGCCAGCGGCACGCCCAGCGTATTGTAAATGAAGGCGAAGAACAGGTTCTGCCTGATATTGCGCATCGTGGCGCGGCTCAGCGCAGTTGCCCGGGCAATGCCCAGCATGTCGCCCTTCACCAGCGTCACGCCGGCGCTCTGCATGGCAACGTCGGTGCCGGTGCCCATTGCGATGCCGACATCGGCCTGTGCCAGCGCCGGGGCGTCATTGATGCCGTCTCCCGCCATCGCCACCACCGCGCCGCCCGCCTGCAGCGTACGCACGATCCGGTTCTTGTCCTCCGGCGAAACATCGGCGTGCACGTCATCAATGCCCACCTGCCGGGCCACGGCCCGCGCCGTCGCCTCGCTGTCGCCGGTCAGCATCACGACTTTCAGGCCCTGAGCGTGCAGGCGCGCAATCGCTTCTTTCGTGGTTGCCTTGATCGGGTCGGCGACGCCGATCAGCCCTGCCGCCTGGCCATTGACCGCCACGAACATCACGGTCTGGCCGTCTTCCCTGTATGACTGGGCGGCCTCGCCCCGTGCGTCATCAAACCCGCCGACTCGGCGCATCATCTTAGCATTGCCGATGGCAACCGACTTGCCGTCAACCGTACCCTGGGCGCCTTCGCCGGTGATGGACTCGAAGTCCTGGGCCACGCTCGTCTTGATGCCGCGCGCTTCCGCGCCGCTCACGATGGCGGCTGCCAGCGGGTGCTCGCTCGCCGCTTCGACGGCCGCGACAAGCGTCAGCAGCCCGGTTTCGTCCCAGCCCTCGGCGGGCTCCACGGTCACCAGTTTGGGCTTGCCCTCGGTCAGCGTGCCGGTCTTGTCGACCACCACCGTATCCACTTTCTCCAGCGTTTCCAGCGCTTCGGCGTTGCGAATGAGAATGCCGTTCTGGGCGCCCTTGCCGGTGCCCACCATGATCGACATCGGCGTCGCAAGGCCGAGAGCGCACGGGCACGCAATGATCAGTACGGCAACGGCATTGACCAGCGCAAAGGCCAGCGCCGGGTCCGGCCCGAACAGGGCCCACACGATGAACGTCAATATGGACGATGCCACGACGGCTGGCACGAACCAGGCCGCCACAATATCGGCCAGCCGCTGGATAGGCGCCCGCGAGCGCTGCGCCTCGGCCACCATGCGCACGATCTGCGCCAGCACGGTATCGTCGCCCACGCGCGTTGCGGTCATCACCAGCGCGCCGGTTGTGTTCACCGTGCCGCCGGTGACCGCATCGCCGACCACCTTCGCCACCGGCACGGGCTCACCCGTCACCATTGATTCATCGACGGAGGAATGGCCCTCGGCCACCTCGCCGTCCACCGGCACTTTCTCGCCGGGGCGGATGCGCAGGCGGTCTCCGGATTTGACCGTGTCGAGATCGACATCTGCCTCGCTGCCATCCGCGCGGATGATCCGCGCCGTTGGCGGCGTCAGCTGCAACAGGGCGCGGATCGCGCCGGACGTGGCGCTGCGCGCGCGCAGTTCCATCACCTGCCCAAGCAGGACGAGCGCCACAATGACAGCGGCGGCTTCGAAGTAGACGTGGACGTTGCCATCCATGTCCCGGAAGTCGTCGGGGAACAGGCCCGGCGCGATAGTTGCGACCAGGCTGAACAGGAACGCCGTGCCCACGCCCAGCGCGATCAGCGTGAACATGTTCGGGTTCATGGTTTTGACCGAGCGCCAGCCGCGCACGAAGAAGGGCGCTGCGCCCCACAGCACGACTGGCGCGGCCAACGACAGCTGGATCCATTGCGCCACGCCAGGCGGTACTATCCCGTGCAGGGGCTGGCCCGGAATCATGTCGCTCATCGCGTAGACAAACAGGGGCAGGGCAAACGCCGTGCTGATCCAGAACCGGCGCGTCATGTCATCCATTTCGCTCGTGTCCTCGTCCAGCGACACGGTTTCCGGTTCCAGCGACATGCCGCAGATCGGACAGCCAGTATTCGAGGTCTCGCGCACCTGCGGGTGCATCGGGCAGGTCCACACGGTGCCGGAATAATGTTCCGGCACATGATCATACTCCGTGCCGGCCTTCGGTGCAGCGCCGCCGTGGCAGCAGGCATCCGCCGCAGGCGAGTCGGCTGCCTTGTGTGTGTGATTTGTATGATCGTGTGAAGACGTATCCATGGTGCGTTCGCTCCGCCTGGTGAGTCTTGCTTTCATATAATACCCTAAGGGGGTATATGCAAGTGCAGCGATGATGGCCCCCGCCTGTCCTGCAAGGCCGGGCCTTTCCCCCACACTGCCTCTGCCGACCTGTTGCCGACACGGCAAAGCGCATCGCGCGTCTCCGGCCGTGACAGGTCTGTGGCTAATCTAAGCGCCATGACCCGAAATGCACCGGATCCCTCACAAACCCGCCGCCGCGTCGCTCGCGCCTGGCCTCTGATGCGCGCTGCACCTCTATGTGAAGGCCGTGATGCGGCTGGCACCGGTCCGGGTCCGGACGCGCCTGTTGCGGGGCACATCGGCGGCTCTCGACATGCTGGAACATGCCCTGCGCTGCCTGCTGATCCTGATGAGTCGCAAGGCGCCGCCAACGGAGCGTGCGCCATGGGCGGTCGGTCTGGCGCGTACCGCGCGATCGATCCGCCCCGGCACCGCCCGTGTGTTTTCCGCGGCCGTTGGCAATGCATTTGCGGGCGCGTTCCGTCCGCGCCCCATACCCGCGCCACCCCCTTCGCGCTCCCGCGCCACGCCCCTGCCGCCTGCGCCCCGTACCGGCCATCCGACCGGATGCCCAGGCGTTCCGGATCGTCAGCGGTCTTTGCGCCGTCTTGCCGACAGTGACCGCGCAGCCTGCGCCGGACACGTCCTAGATTCATCTAGAATTTCGTATTATTGCCGGACAGGGAGGCCCCTGCGCCGGGCTTTCGTGCTGGCGAATCCGCCCTATTCAGGCTCCGCCGGCGCCACGACGACGCCTTCCTTTTCCAGCGCGCGCAGCACATCGCTCGCCATCCAGGTTTCCGCGTGTGAAGCCTTGGGCTCGCGCTTGAGTTCCAGTCCGAAGGGCAGGACAAGTGTTTCCGAAGGTCCGGCAGGAACGGTCTCGTGCTCGGCAAACAGCGAGCGCGGTTTCGGCGTCGGCAGCATCGCCGCCAGCAGGAAACCGCCGGCAATGATCGCCCCAGCCCAGACATTCGATTTGAACACGCTCAGTGCGTCCTGCTCCTGGCTCGTTTTCAGCCGCACCACCTGCCACACGCCATGGACGAAGAAAGCCAGCGCCGTCACGGCGCCCGCCCGGACCGACCCGTTGAGCACGGCGGCCAGCGCCACCAGCGCCGCTGCGCCCATATGGAAACAGAAGCTCGCCAGAATCGCCCGCTTGCCGAACAGGCGCGCGGTCGAGCGCACGCCGATCAGCGCGTCGTCTTCGCGATCCTGCAGGGCGTAGATCGTGTCATAGGCAATCGTCCACAGGACCAGCCCGGCATAGAGGATGAACACCGGCACCGACAGGATGCCTGCCGTCGCCGCGCCGACGAGAACGCCCCAGTTGAAGGTCAGGCCCAGCCAGGCCTGCGGCCACCAGGTCACCCGTTTCATGAACGGATAGGCCGCCACCAGGGGCAGCGCCAACAGCGCCACCAGTTTCGCGTCGCCCGGCAGGCAGGCCCACACGGCCAGCCCCACCGCCAGCTGCACACCGAGAAAAGCGTATGCCTCGCGCTGTGTCACCGCGCCCGACGGCAGCGGCCTCAGCGCCGTGCGTGCCACCTGCGCATCGAAATCCTTGTCGGTAATGTCGTTCCAGGTGCAACCCGCGCCGCGCATCGCCACCGCGCCCAGCAGGAACAGCGGCACCCAGAACAGGTCCACAAGGTACAGCCCCGTGCGCATCCGCACGAAGGCGAGGCCAATCAGGCAGGGCAGGTAGAGCAGCCAGATGCCGACGGGCCGGTCCAGCCGCGCCAGCATGGCGTAAGGCTGCATCCAGTCCGGCAGCCTGGCCAGCAGCCCGGGCAGGGCGCTGTCAGCCGGAATGGCTTGCAGGTTGGGCCTGCCGGAAGTGTCGATCTGGTTCATTGCCCGGCTTATACAGGGAAATCCGGCCTTTCACAGCCTCACGCAACCATTACGCGAACGCTCATCCCGCCGCCAGTTCGAAGGCGTATTGCTCGGTATCCACGCTGGCCTGCGCCATCTCGTTATAGCGGGGCCCTTTCACCGCCTCGGGCGTGAACACTGCGTCGAGATGCGCCACCTGCTCAGGCGTCAGCGAGACCTGCGCCGCCGTGAAATTGTCCCGCAAATGCTTGGCGTTCGTCGTGCCCGGGATCGGCACGCAATCGGGGTCCTTCGCTAGCGTCCAGGCAATCGCCAGCTGCGATGTCGTCAGCCCCAGGTCGCCCGCCAACTCCTGCGCCTGTTTCAGCAGCGGCAGGTTCTCGCTCCAGTAGGGTTCGGTCCAGCGCGGGAAGATGCGCCGCATGTCGGCAGCATGGTAGTCCTTCGGCGCAGGCGGGTTGTCGGCAAGGTAGCCGCGCCCAACCGGCGAGAAGGGTACGAAGGTCACGCCCAGTTCCTTGCAGGCGTCCAGCACCGCGATCTCCGGATTGCGCGTCAGCAGCGAATATTCAGACTGCATCGCCGAAACGGGATGCACCGCATGGGCCCGGCGCAGCAGGCCCTCACCCATTTCCGACAGGCCCACCATGCGGATCTTGCCCGCTTTCACGAGGTCCGCCATCGCGCCCATGGAATCCTCGATCGGCACGGTCTTGTCGGGCCGGTGCATGTAGTAAAGGTCGATCACATCGCGCTGCAGCCGCTTCAGGCTCGCCTCGCAGGCCGCCTTGATGCTCTCTGGCCGCGCATCGATCCGCCGCTTCTCGCCATCGTACAGCAACACGCATTTGCTCGCCTGCACGTAGCCGTTCTTCCTGTCCTTCAGCGTCTCGCCGATCAGCGCCTCGTTCTTGCCGAAGCCATAGATCGTCGCCGTGTCGAGAAAATTGTAGCCGAGGTCGAGTGCCTCATGCAGCAGCGCTGCGGCATCGCGCTCATCCGATGGCGGCCCATAGCCATGATGCAGGTTCATGCACCCTAGTCCTACAGGATAAACCGTGTCCGACCCCAGCTTGCGCGGTGCTATACTCATGATGCGGCTCTCTGATGATTTGGTTTCAGGGATAGCCTAACGGGCCGGGCCGCGCGAGGCCAGCCCCCATACCTTCCGCCGCCGCAGTCCCGGCGAATGCCGGGACCTCATGCGATGGCGTCCCGAATCCCCCCTCTCTCCCAAGGGAGAAGGGAGCGTCTCGGATCGACCCGGTCCACGCCCGGCGGCTCAGCTGATCGAAACCGCCTTCCGGTTCATGAACGCCTTAATTCCATCCGCTGCGAGTTCCCGTCCGTAGCCGGACTGTTTAATCCCGCCGAAGGGCAGGCGCGGGTCCGAGGCGACAAGCGCGTTGACGAAAGTGGAACCCGCTTCAAGGTCGCACACGGCCTGTTCGATCTCGCCTTCATCCTGCGTGAAGATCGCCGAGCCGAGGCCGTAATCGCTCCGGTTGGCCCTTGTGATCGCCTCGCCCAGGCTGTTGACGCGCCAGACATTCGCCACCGGCCCGAACATTTCCTCGTCCGCGCCCGGCGTACCGTCCGGTGCCTCGGCCAGGACCTGCGGGGCAAACCACCAGCCTGTGTCGTCCACTTCTGCCGGCGTGCTGATCCGCTTGGCGCCGCCCTTCAGCGTTGCCGCGACCTGCTCGGCCAGGTCGTCGCGGATCGCTTCGGTCGCCAGCGGCCCGATATCTGTCTCGTCCAGCAGGGGGTCGCCGACGCGCAGCGCTTCGATCTCCGCCACGAAGGCCTTGGTGAAAGCGTCGTAGATGTCGGCATGGACGAAGAAACGTTTCGCCGCGATGCAGGACTGGCCATTATTGCGTGTGCGCGATTTGACGGCCGCATCCACCGCCTTGTCCAGGTCGGCCGAT
>Ga0222650_1001609_pt1 | contig 10632 bp, 5 predicted proteins | sample AntAcemetagen367_FD_179820 | JGI IMG/M metagenome (GOLD analysis project Ga0222650, IMG submission 179820) | Saline water microbial communities from Ace Lake, Antarctica - #367 | ecosystem: Environmental > Aquatic > Non-marine Saline and Alkaline > Saline | place: Antarctica: Ace Lake | collected...
TCGACCGCACAAAAACGAGGGGGATCCGTTTATGACGCCATTAATCTGGCGCTCATGGGCAACCCTATGTTCTGCAAATCAGATAATAATTCATGAGTTTTCAGTGAAAAGACCTGAGTAGTTACATTTAGTGAGACAAAGGCATCTTCATAATTTTTCGCATACCACCCAACGGGAACATTGATTTTTATTCGGGATATGTAATTAACTGCGCTTATTGAGTGTACTTCACACTATGGAGTGTCGCCGTCGGCAAGCTTACGGTCCCCAACGAAGTGGGCGATGTTCTGAGCTTCATCGCCCTCGTAGCTACGGCGACCATGCCCTGCCAGCGGGTCAAATATGATCGACTTATCGTCGTTCGGGATATTGTTGTAGGCGGCAAACACACTCGTTGGCGGACAGGTACCATCAATCCCGCCGGTGTATAGCACGGCTCTTCCGTGAATACGCCGAGCGAAATTAGCGGCATCAAAATAGCCCAAGTGCTGAATCTCCTCGACGCTTGCAAGCAGCTTTTCTCGACTCTCTCGCTTGGTGGTTAGCCATAGCCTTCCGTCAGGCCATTGCTCGTAGAGCCTAGGCCAGCCAGATGAACGGCCTACCAGTGTACCTCCATAATCACACATAGCAGGGACATCCGCGTAAACAAAAGTCACATCCGGGTCGATGCCGCCAGCAATGAGTGCCTGCGCCCCACCCTGACTCCCGCCGCGAACCACAATGTCCCGACCATTCCATTCCGGCTGTGCTTTTAAGAATTCCAATGCTCGGATGAGTCTCAGAACGAGCCCTTTCATATAGAATTTTTCCGGATCGTCGCTGTTCAGGAAAGGGTAGTTTTTCAACTCACCCTCATTCAATGCTTGGTAATACTCCTTAGACTCATCGTTAGGAATCCCATGCGCATTCAAGTTCATAAAGAGCGAATGCCCCTTCAAACCGGATGCCTCTGGCATCCACGGTGCCCAAGTAGAATTTGTAGGGCCGCGGACTCCGGCTCCGTGCACATACAATTGAATCGGTAGCGACTTTGCTTCAGCATTGGCAGGCATCCTGACCACCGCGTTGACTGGACGAAATCCACTGCCTACAGGAATTTCCACATACTCGGTTTTGAGATGCTCCGGAACGTCCAACACTGCTGTGCGCTTGGCTTCATGAGGGATCGCTTCTAGTTTCTGCTTCTCTTTAGCCCAGTAGGCATCGAAGTCAGACGGTTCAGGCGCACCCACTTGAATTGCCAGAGGGGCGACAATCGCCCCGTAATAGCGCCGTACCTGCTTGGATTTGCCCTTAACTTCTTGGTTGAACGGTTCACCAGTGGAATCGAGCCCAATAACTGCCAGATGACACCATCCAGGCTTATCCAGAGCAGTACGGTACGCGACATCTTCACCCGCGGGAAAGTCCTTTTTACTCACTTCCTTCCCGTTCAGATAGAGGATACAGCGCAGCCCTTTGTCAAATACAGGCTCACCATCTTTTAGCAGGCGGGGACTGAATATGATCGTCTCTCCTGACTCATAAACGCCATCCGCATAATTCTGCCGAAGATCAAAAGTGTAGGTCTGCGAAAAAACGACCGTTGTCGTCAGTAGCAGGGCGAGTAGGCTCAGAGCACATTGTACCATTTGGGTTTCTTTAGATTGGGGTGTTGCGAATTAAGCGATTCCAAGATAATCGATAATTTAATTCGACTTTGAATAAAACTCAAGGTCAATGATTTTCTTGTATTTGGAACAACTATGTAAGAGTCCAGCTATCTGTTTCTTCGTTCACCAAAAAGCTATTTTTTTTATTGTTAGTATGTAAAACGAGCTCACTGGTATTTAACGAATGCTCTGTCACTGAGATTACTTAAACCTAAAAAGATCAGTTGAACCGTTAATGCACATTAATATGATCTTAGAACTAAATGAAAAAAAGGGCTTTATAAACCTCCGCAACTATCTGCCTCATGTCCACTCGGTCGCCAATTTGGCAGCCTGCTTGATTAACGTTAATGGAGCCTAAGTGAACTGCCGTTTTTAGTTTAAGGAAAACGATACCTTAAACTCGGCGAATACAGCGCGTAAAGAACAGGCAATTTCAAAACCCGAGTAAAAATAGAACTTCGGTTCCGCAGGGACGAAGAGGTTTCCCTCAGACAGTACGACATAGTTAAGTTCGCTCAAAGCATTACTCCGCCAATACCATGATCGGCCAGAGTTGCGGATTCTCGTCGCAGTGTGCTCCATCCTTGGTGGCTAGGCTCATACCTTTATTACCGTGTGTGCCATCATCCATTCGATCGTGCAAATATAAGCCGAAGCCAACCTGAGAGCCAGCTTCAAGCGTCATAGGCGCAATGTATTTCCGAGCAAAGGTGATGGTGTAGGCATAGCGATTTTCGGAGATGCGCGTGAACTCTGCTTGAATGCCCTGAGCAGCTTCTTCCTTAGTCGGGAACTCGGTGCCTCCGGCATACTCTAGGAAAACCTCACGAAAGCGGCACACTAAAGCCGGGCCACTTTGGCCCTCGGCGTTACCGGCACTAAAGTCGTATCGGTAGTCATCTAAGTCAAATCCAGCGTTATTGATGCGACCGTTGGCTGCACAATCTAGGTACACTTCCAAACAGCCATCCAGTTGATACAAGTGGCCCTCTCGCGCGACGGGTGAAGTCCAAAATCTTTGATCATCCACATTGAAGATATCATCCTTTCCCTCAACTCGCAGGTACAAGTGCTCCTCATCCCAGGCGACCTGAAATAGTGCTGCGATGTCGCCGAGGTGCCCTCCTGGCGTCTGCTTTTGTGACTTCACTGGTCGAAATAGATTTGTCATTTCAATGGCAGCAATCTCGCTCCAGTCTGGAGAACCCTGAACCTTAGGCACATAGAAGTAGTCCATATCCCATTGCTGCGCCACAGCTACCTGCTTGGGCTGCTGCAAGTCATAATCCAGAGTCCAATCATAGAGAACGCCCTCCTGTGGGTTTTCAATACCAGGGAGCGCAGCACTGACCCGTTGCTTAGACGGAATGTCGAAGTCTAACACACCTGTAGAAAACTTTAGCTGACCAACTTGTTCGCGACTAGTGAGGTTTTTTATCTCCGCTCTCACTGCACCGCTGAGGCTCGGCTTGAAGGTTACATTTACATTGGCTCCAGCGCCGACTACATCGGCTCGCTGTAAGGCATTCGTTAGAGAGTCAATATTATCCCCAACCAAATAGAGCGGTGCAGGCGTTAATTGGATATCTACCCATCCGTCATCGGCTATTTTAAGAGTACTACGCCGGCCCATCATATCGACCAGTTCCGGCAGCTTGCCATTAAATTTCACCCGCATGACTGGGCCACGAATAAAGCCACGCTCGACATCGTCGATGGTACACCAGACAGTCGCTACGGCACCCATTTGAGCATCTTCGAAGACATAGCCGCGCACACCTTGCGCAGGACGAACATCAGCGAAAAATGCAGGATCACCTAACATATCTGTCAACGTACTAATGCCAAATAAGAAACTATTTGGTGTCAGATTATAGTCGACGATTGTTCGCGTATCGGACTGCCAAGTATTGAAGTGCTCCAGCTGTGGCCAATACTTCAGGCACATAATATACTGACGTACCATTTTAGCCGCGTGCAGAAACTCCTGAAGTCCGATATCATAAGACGGTTGCCCGCCATCATACGAATAAGAAGGCCCATCGCCCCAAACATTTGCAGAATCACCGCCTCCTTCATTTAGGTAGATCGGCGTCTCCTCGCCGTAGCCAAAATCGGCCATACTATCACGTAACATCTGCATGGATTCATCTAGGTCGCCCGCACCCAAGGTGCCGTCAATCGCACCATAAGGGTGCACTGCGACAGCATCCCACTTCACATCGTCGAGTGTGCTTCCAAGAAAGCCTTCAATGTCCTTTTTACCGCGAGTCTTGCCATAGCCAGAGGTGCCTCCAGAGGGCAGCACAATCGCATCGGGGTTACCCTTCTTTATGCCACGCTGAAAGGCGACCAGTAACTTCGCATATTCTTCAAAATCGTTATTTTTAAATATGGTCGGAATGGAAATTTCCTCCTCGGTGCCGAAGGACCAAACACGCACGAAGGGAGCCGTGCGCGCCGCGCGCTCACTCATTTCTTCAACTTGAGCAAGTATCTCATCCGAGTATTCTTCCAATAAGATAACCGGCTCACCCTTATGCTGTGTGCGTTTCCAAACCCGATAATTGATTCGACGTAACAACTCAATATCTGGGTGCATTGCTTTGACTTCTTGACTGCTCAAATGAGGAAAGTTCGACAAGCTATGCGTATAATCGGTCAGGTTATATTTTTCGCGAATTTCGTACAGCAATGGCTCTCGGGCCGCGCCCGGGCCATAGCTGGTAGACCCAGTAAAGCCCATACGTTGCATCAATTCGATCCGCTCCTCCGCGCGGTTAATCCGCGCAGTCACCAAGGCACCGTACAGTTCTTTAGTGGCAAAGTCACTCTGCTTCGACTCAATGATACCGAAGCGATAATAGTCGTCATAGGCATCCGTCCCAGGCACTTCGAAATGAGCCCTGAGCACAAAACTACCTCGCCCTAGCCCTAGTTCATCAAATGGCAAATCTAGGATTTCACCGCCACCAGAGTGGTAGATCTTTGACCAGATTTTCTGATTAAAAAAGTCTTCCAGCGTGAGTGTCAACTTCCCCAGAGTTGCGGCGTCACCACTGATTTTGAAACGGGCTTCTATGGCATCTCCCCTCTCAATATTATTTTGGTTGTGAGACGTTAGCAGTAGACCATCTAAGGGCGACGCCACAAACTCAGTCGGTTCGGCACCCACTTCATATTGAATGCCGTCGAGCCAAACTTTACCGCTCTTATTGCTCGCACTCAAAATAAACGAGACCGGCGTGCCGTCGGAGACAAAAGAGAAAGAAAAGCGCTGCCATTCAGTACTTAGCTTATAACGCTCAGTTTGATACACCGTCGATCGTGTAAACTGTCCACCTGACTTGCTCCTGATCGGCGCAAATAAAACTGTTGCGCCGTCATTCTCGGCTCTCGCATAAAAGCTGACGCTGTAAGTCTGCCCTTTCGCGCTCGGCACTGAAAAACTACGCGGTGCCTGGCTCCTCGACTGAACAGGATTGATCACCATGGCACTCGCACCAAAGAGTCCGCCAGCAGGATCCACCGCATAACGTAGCACATCAGAACGCTGATAAGCCGCACCGCCAAACCACCAACGCCAATAGCGCATACCTTGCTCAAAGCTGGGATTTGGAAAGAGATTACGCGTAGGTGAAAGCGGCAAGTGCAGCGCATCTTGGGCCCAAAGATCGTGACCCTCTACGGCTGGCGGCGCATCTTTACTTGGAGGAGCGACTTGACCAAAATCTATCAGCATCGACCCTTGAGGCTTAGTTTCGCGAAACATGAAACCTAAACCTATATGCCCGTACTGATAGATTTCGCGCAGACTACCCTGAAGGCCGGAGTCCGAGATGATTTCAAAGCCGTAGAGCGGCTTATTCGGCGCATAACTCACTTTTTGCACGGTGCCAGTCCAAATAGTTAAACGCTCTCGGTCATGCGCCTTCAACTCGTCGACAGGCTTTGGCTCAATACGTATGCCATCGATCAATAGGCCATCTTTACGGTAATCACCTTCGACATCAAAATAGATCAAGTAACTCCCGAGATTCACTCCAGCTTTGCGGAATACCTCGATCTGTTCCGCACTACAGCCAATATCCCAACTCAGCTCGACTTGGCTTTCACCCAGCAGCTTCAAACTATAGGCGAACTCGGATGCGGTGCCATCAGGTAATGGATAGCGATTACTGACACGAATCGTCCCTGTGTCTGGATCGGCGGCTAAAGTCACCGTATCGCTCAGATTGGCTCCCATCATCGGCACAGTCTCCCCGGCCTCGTTCTGATAGCTTGAGACAAAGGTACACTTCATGATTGGGTCTTCGTTAATAAACAACGTAAGCTCATTGTCTCGTCCCGTTTCCTTGAGCTTAAGCTTTTGCTCCCGTGTGGCTACGCGCTTGTTACCAAACACCAATGACGCCGCCAACTCGGGCTGATTCTCATGCCGCTTATCCAGAAAAGTTTCCGCGCGCAGTTCTCCGTCAATACGCTCGCCTCGCTTGATTTCAAAAGGCGGCGCAAAGTCCGGCCCATTATAAAGTTTTTTCTCAACAGCCGGAGCCTGGCCCAAGCCTAAAATCAAACAGAGGGTGAAAGTGAGTCGAAGTAACATAATTGATGAGGTTTGGAATCCTTGAAAGACGGCTTCACTGAGCTTTCCTCGAAGTCGAATATTTAAGGTTAAAAAAGAATCCTTTGTTTCCCAAACATGGATACACAATAGAAGCTCTCGTAAAAAAGGAAATGCGTGGCGCCTAGCGACGACGAAGCGCGATCAAAGAAAATGCTAAGACGCCGACAATGGCCACCGAAGTAGATGGCTCGGGAACAGTAACTAAAACATTATCAATATATGTAGCTAATGAGCTACCAGATCCATGACGAAAAGCAATTCCAGTCATCGCCACATCCGAAGTCGGCAGATTTCGCCATAGTTCGTCAATAACTCGCGCACCTGATCGCGCATATATTTCGCATAACGCGCCATGTCGCGGCCCTCGTTGAGCGAACGAATCTCTTCCTCAGGCAAGTGCCCCTTGCTGTGTGAAGAATCTATAATGAAGTCGGGATGCCGCCAGTCGGAGATCGAGTAATACAATCCCACCTTCAGCCCTTCAGCGCGAAACGCATCGACTATCTCACGCAACAAATCACGCCCACAGCGAGTATTCGTGATGTTGTAGTCCGTGAACTCCGTATTCCACATGCAGAAACCATCATGGTGCTTGGTGGTGAACACGACATACTTCATCCCCGCTTCACGTGCCATCTTGGCCCATTCCTTCGGATTAAACATGTCAGGATTAAAACGGTCGACCATTTTTTGATACTCTTCATCGGAGAGCTTGCTCCAATACTGACACCATTCATTGGTGGCATACATAGCATAGACCCCCCAGTGGATAAACATGCCGAGGCGGTCATGCTGAAAGCGTGTTAAGTTATCTTTTTTAGTTAATTCAGAAGACATACTAATTTGGACTTTGGGGTTGAGGGGGGAATGTGCGATTCATTGCATTTAAAACTCGATCTTCGCAATATTCATCGTTGAATCAATCGTAAGCTTCAGATGTGTGTCAATGCTCATCTAGCAAATAATTAAACTTCTAGCAGTGCCCCAAACGATCCACATTTATGGCTCATTTCTACGACTACACCGAAGCCGCAAAAGATCCCTTTGAATGGCAACAATGGCCAATCGAAAGCTTCACTGGTAGGCATGATTTGCTAAGCCTCAGGCCATGGGGTCCTTATGGTAAGCGCTACTTTGGCATAAGCTATTTGCCGGGGCCGAAAGGTGTGCGACTGGATCTAGTTTGTGCACCGGAATTGCACCGGCGTAGCATCGCCTTACCACATGCGATTCAGGACTCTGGCTACCTCCCTTGGGAAGCGAAGAGCGATTTTTCGCATTACGTGTATCGTCAACAAATACTGCCAAAGGATCAGCTGTTTGCCGACATTCATTTTGATCAGACGGAGCACAACACCTATGAGGTGAGCGTTGACTGGAACAACCAGACAGATCTTAAGCGTGACGTGCGACTCCACCTCTGTCTTGGCATCCAGGCAATGGCGACCGGTTCATGGCAACCGCAAGCGATTGATTCCGTATCCCTAAAACCTGACAGTAAGACTGACTGGATTGACGCGCTAGACTACATCGCAACCGACCTAGCTTGTGTGCCGACAGAGGGCTTAATGGAAGACGGCAGACGTCGAGGCGAAGCGAACGTTTCCGGTTTTACCAGCGGTGTGGGGCTGCACTGGCCAGAAGGAGACAGCACACATCACACCACTTACACGCTCCCGCACCGAGACCATGGGGACCTCTACATCCGCTATCAATCAAAGGAAACCGCCACCTTACAGCTCCAACATGGCTCAAAATCGCTCACAATCCACTTGCCCGCCACCGACGTCCCGAGCTTGAGCAAACCGATTCGACTCGGTGCGCAGAGCAGCCACTTACGCATAGAAGCCAAGAACGCGCCCGCGAGCTTGTTGCTGGATGGCTTTGTACAATCATCAAACAAGGAGTTGCCGCAGTTTATCGATGCGCCCAAGGATGGCTTCGGCACAGTGGCGAACACATCCGCCCAACAAACAGAATTGCAATGGCCAGGTCTGACAGGGCGTATGAAAATTCAATCGCGAGACACGGCACTGACGCTACGACGGTATCGTGGCGACCTCGATCAAGCCTTATTACTCGGTATGCACAACCATGTCAGCGAGGAAATAAGCGCACAGGGCAATGGACATTTTCACGGCTTCATCACTCCTAAACTGACGCTGGAACCGAACGCATCGCAGACGCAACGCTTTCAGATCGAGTGGCTGCCCGACCAAAGCGCGCCGCATGCAGCTCGACAATCGACCACTGTCACACCATGTACAGCCAAACCAGATCTCACCGGTGGAGCGGATAAACGCTTCGGTGTCGATCGGCTCGCCGCGGTTCTGCAAACCAATATCGTTTACCCCACCTATATTAAAGGAACTGCCATTCGCCACTATTCGCCGGGGCGCTGGTGGGACTCACTCTACACCTGGGACTGCGGCTGCATTGGCCTTGGCTTGGCGGAAATAGCGCCCCGCCGCGCGGTGGAAATACTCAACACCTACGTCACCGAAACAGACGATGCAGATTGCGCATTCATCCATCACGGCTCGCCCGTGCCAGTCCAGCATTATCTCTATTTCGACCTCTGGCAGAAGACGCAAGATCGGAGCTTGCTTGCCTATTTTTACCCCAAACTATCCCGCAGTCTGCGCTACCTCGCGGGGATCGATCCTCGTTCGCCGACACGTCCTTTTCAAAATAGCCTGATTGCAGGCTGGGACTTATTTTACAATTCCGGAGGCTGGGATGACTACCCGCCACAACTGCATTTGCTGCGCCAAGAAAGTGAACGTCGCCCTCACATCGCACCGATGGTCATTGCTAGCCATGTTGCCGTGGCCGCCGATCTCATGACGATGGCCGCGCTGGAACTCGGCGAAGATCCGAGCGAGTGGCAAACGCTAAGCCAGTCCATCGCCACAGATATCGACGCCCATGCCTGGGACCCTGAGTCGCGCCTGTATGGCTACGTCGAGCACGATGCCGCCGGCAAACCAATTGGCCTCTATCGTCATGCGCCAAGCGGCGTCAGTTTCAACCGTGGCTTAGATGGAGCCATGCCCGCAATGACAGGCCGCATCGCACCTGAACGCAGCCAAGCGATTTGGCAAGCGCTCGCCGATGAGACTAAGTTTATGACAGCCGTCGGGCTTTCCACCGTCGATCAGTCCGCGCCGTATTACTCAAAGGAAGGCTACTGGAATGGTGCGAGCTGGATTCCCTATCAGTATTTCTTCTGGAAGTCTGCCCTCGACGCAGGTCAAGGCAAACTCGCGCATTCACTCGCCGAACAAGTCTTGCGTATGTATAGCCATGAAACCGAGGACAGCTATTGTTGCTTCGAACACTTTATGATCGAGAGCGGACGCGGCGCAGGCTGGCACCACTTCGGCGGACTCTCCGCACCGATCCTAAATCTCTTTGCAGCGTATCATACACCTGGCCGCATCACGACCGGCCTACGCACTTGGATACACGATCAGGCTTGGAGCGACGGCATGCGATCCGTCAAATTAACAGTCTCCACCCTAGCGTCGAGTAACGACGCGTCGCCCATTATTCTCATCGCTCTCGCCCCGCAGCAGCGCACGCGTAAAGTCGATATCGACGGACAAGTCACTGAGTACCGCACGCTGCCCTCAGGCGTATTGGAAATTACAATACAGACTGACCGACAACGACAAGAAATCGTCATTCATTGAGCAAATAATTCAAAGCCAACTCATAGTAGAGCTTACGCGAGGGAGTGATTCTCAAAAAAATAAGGATGGGCCACATACTTCATGTTTTGTATATAGCACATTGACAATTAATTCAACGTCGTATTAAGATGGCTGTTTATACTTAAAAACTTTCGCAATTAAACCCGTTAATTATAGATGCAAATATTCAACTCATCCGCTTCATTTCAGTCCCTTGAGGCCTCTTACGACATTGGAGCCTGTATCCCATTGCAGGTGGACATTAAGCCGACACTTGATGCCTCTATCACCACAGTGCGCTACTACGCCGATTCTTCTCTAATAGCAACTACGGGAGCGCCCTACCACTTCGCGTGGACTACCGCGACGCGAGGCGCACACACGATCAGGGCGGTCGCAGTAGACGAACATGGCGCAGAGTCGTCTATTCAGGCTCAGGTCATGGTCAACGACCCGACCGCGCCGGTTGATCTGGCGAACGAGGTCGACAATTACAATTTCACCTTCGACACGCTAGGCATCAATGCGCGCGACTCCATGCCGCTGGGCAACGGCGATATTTCGCTGAATGTGTGGACTTACCCGAACGGCGACGTGGGCCTCTTGATTGGCAAGCTGGACGCTTTTGCACAGACCGGCGACGGGGAAGGCC
>Ga0222650_1001611_pt1 | contig 10627 bp, 7 predicted proteins | sample AntAcemetagen367_FD_179820 | JGI IMG/M metagenome (GOLD analysis project Ga0222650, IMG submission 179820) | Saline water microbial communities from Ace Lake, Antarctica - #367 | ecosystem: Environmental > Aquatic > Non-marine Saline and Alkaline > Saline | place: Antarctica: Ace Lake | collected...
CAGGTCGTAAGGACTATGTTGTTGGCCCTGCCATACTAATTAGAGCCAAGGCTCTAGATACTTGGGCTAACTAATCACATCATGTGTGGTCCTGTTGGACCACACTCACACAACCCCAGGTTGTGCGCCCCCTATCACAGCTACATAATACATTAATCAATAGAGGTACCAGACCCAACCCAAACAATCGCGCGCGCTCAGTAAGCGATCCCCCTTATATAAAAAGGAGTCTCACTACTCTAGGTTGTAATGCTTGATTTAGACAGTTAAGGGGTGTATAAAACTTCCTCACCCTAAAAAGTGCAAAAAATATAAAAAATATAAAAAATATAAAAAATATAAAAAATATGAATAAAATACAGATTATAGAAGAGGGGACTCAAATAAAAGTAGAACCAGAAAATTACTATAAAAGTCTGTCAAAAGAACAAAAAGAAAAATTTAAAAAATCAAATACTGAACGTTTATCTAAAGAACAGTCATATATGAAGTCTAGATATGATTCTATATTCCATAGGCATAAAAATAAAAAATCTTCTCCTAAATATTATAGTTTAGTTTATAAATGTTTTTTTACTTGGGAAGAGTTTTGGAATGCCTGGGAAAAGCATAAGGAAAAATATGGTGGAAAATTTTGTGCTATTTCTGGAAAAGAAATGACTCATATTGGATCTAATCCTCTTGGTGTTAAAAAATTCTCAAGAAATTGGGCAAATATTAGCCCGGATAAATTAGATCCTGAAAAACCATACACCTTACAAAATTTAATTTTTGTAAGATGGGACATTAATAAACAAAAAAATGATTTTCCTATCAAGTATATAAAAAAGATTTTAGAACTATATAACAATAGATTTATAGATTTAGAACCCTTAAATTAATTATGGATTTAAATAACTTAGATATAAGCAAATTACCAACTGACGTTAGAAAACAATTCAAACAATTAAGACTACTTCATACCGAAAGAAAGATCCAAAACAGAGCAAAAGAAGATTTTATGTCCTTTGTTAAGTGCGTTTGGCCCGAGTTCATCGAAGGTGCGCACCATAGAATAATTGCGAAAAAATTTAATGATCTTGCAACTGGTAAAATAAACAGATTAATCGTGAACATGCCTCCTAGGCATACTAAATCTGAATTTGCATCTTACCTGCTTCCAGCGTGGATGGTGGGCCGTAATCCTAAACTCAAGATCATTCAAGCAACCCACACAGGTGAACTAGCTGTAAGATTTGGTCGTAAAGCAAAGACCTTGATTGATAGTGAAGAATATTCTAAAATATTTGAAACAAGTTTAAGAGAAGACAGTCAAGCCGCTGGGAGGTGGGAAACAGCACAAGGCGGCGAGTATTTTGCTGCGGGTGTCGGCGGTGCAATCACTGGACGGGGTGCTGACTTATTAATCATTGATGATCCTCACTCAGAGCAAGATGCGATGTCAGCAAGTGCATTTGACAATGCTTATGAATGGTACACCTCTGGTCCACGTCAAAGGATGCAGCCAGGTGGAAAAATTGTTTTAGTTATGACTCGATGGTCTAAAAAAGATTTAACAGGAATTTTATTAAAGAACCAAGGTAAGATTAAAGGGGATCAGTGGGACGTGGTCCAGTTTCCGGCAATCATGGACCACGGACCAAAGGAAGGAAAGCCCGTTTGGCCTGAATATTGGAAAATAGATGAGTTGGAGAAGGTTAAAGCAACCCTTCCGGTTGGAAAATGGAACGCGCAGTGGATGCAAAAGCCAACTAGTGAAGAAGGAGCGATTATAAAACGTGAATGGTGGCGAAAATGGGATCGAGACACGTTACCAGACATAAGTTATGTTATTCAAAGCTATGATACTGCTTTTTTAAAAAAAGAAACTGCCGATTTTAGTGCAATTACCACTTGGGGAGTATTTTATCCTGAAATTGATGGTCCCGCTAATTTAATTTTAATGGATTGTCTAAAAGATCGATTTGAATTTCCAGAATTGCGTCGAGCAGCTCTTGAGCAATATAAATATTGGAATCCTGACATGGTGGTCATCGAACAAAAAGCGTCTGGAACCCCTTTGACCCATGAATTTCGTCAAATGGATATTCCAGTTATGCCCTTTACTCCAAGCCGAGGAAATGATAAACATGTAAGAATAAATTCATGTGCACCTCTTTTTGAAGCGGGTTTAATCTGGGCGCCAGATATGCGTTTTGCAGAAGAAGTGGTTGAGGAATGCGCGGCATTCCCACATGGAGATCATGATGACTTAGTAGATTCTATGACTATGGCTGTTATGCGATTTAGACAGGGAGGTTTTATAACTCACCCGGAAGATTATGTAATTGAAACACAACCGCCTAGAAAAAGAGAGTATTATTAATGAGTAAAGCATTACAATTTATACACGCAGTAGCAAGAAAATTTCTTGCCAAAGAAGGGGAAGGAATTACCTCTATTGCCAATAGAATGCGGGCTGAAGCTAAAGCTAGTGAGATTGCAACAACTTTTCAAGAATCAGGTTTACCTTTATCTAGATTGGATGAATTTATTAAAAGTGAGAACGATGTTGTTAAATATTTAAATATTATTGAGAGTAAAAAATCAGAAGCTACATCTAATAATATGATGGATATCGTTCGTAGAGGAGTCGATAAATTTAAAACTAAAAAATCAGCAGACGTATTAGATTTAAAAGGCAATAGAATTAAAAACACAGACAATATCATGGGCGGGGAAGAAATTAAAATAAAAGATCCTGCATTATATGAAGATAGAGGTGGAAATATAATTCCTACACAATTTAGTGAAGCACCAGCATTTCCGTCTTATACGGCAAAAGAAACAGAAGAACAAATTCTAAAAAGATTAAAAAAACAAAACGAAGATTCAATTAACAGACTTAAGAATAAAAAAGATCCAGAAGATCCTCAAAAATTCTACCAAGGAGGCCAAGCACAAATAGAACCTGATCTATCAGACGTGGGCCATGGTTCGGATGCCCTGATGGCAAGAAACATGCAACTCTCTCCAGGAAGTCAAGCTACAACATCAACAGGCTTAAATTATTTATTAGGTGAAGATAATGATACAACACGAGTGCCCTACAAGAACGCCGGACCCGTGATTCTTCCAAAACCTAAACCAAAACCCAAAGCAGACCCTATGGTGGAGTTACAAAGAATTTATGATCTGTATCAAGAAGTAGCTCCGGGAGTAGCACAAGAAACTCAAAAATATCTGCAACAGGATTTTATAAATAAATTAAACGATGCTGGAATTTCACAAGAACAGTTTATGACTAATCGAATGCAAAACAATTTTGCAGAAGGTGGTAGAATAGGATATAATATGGGTTTATCTGTTTTAGGTTTTACACCAGAACACAATGCAGCGGTTTTTGATATGGATAAAAATTTTACTGGAAGTCAATTTGATTATGCAGCTGCTTCAACAAAAGATATGGTTGATAGAGCATCAAGTCCATTAGGCTCTGTAGCAAGTGCTATAGGTAATGTTGCTGGAAGACCTGCCTATGACTTTGTTGATGCTGCAAAAGAATATGGAAAAAAAGGTTATCAAGGAGAATTTGGTTTAAGTACTCAAGGAGCAATTGACTTTGGAAAAAATTTAGGAGCGTTTGGAAAAGAATTTTTAGATCAAAAACCTGGAACTATGATGGCAGGTGCACTTAAAGGAGGTATACAAAGTTTAGGTACAACATTAGGAGAAAGTATTTACGATAAACTTAATCCTACAGAAGATGAAGAAGATGAAATTAATATGAAAATGAGACATATCGATAAAAAAAAACAAGAAAAAATAAAACAACAAACAGAAATTTTTAAAGAAATAGAAGCAGCAGAGGTAGCTAAAGCAGCAGAAGCATCTCAAAGACAACAAACAACTGCAATGGCTGCGCAAAATAAAGCAAACAACACAGGCGGATATCAATCTAGTTTTGGTCAAGATACAGGTTTTATGGGAGGATCAGGCACCGCTGCTGAGATGGGTTCTTTTGCAGAAGGTGGACCCGCAAGACAAAACTTTGCCATGGGCAAACGTGCGTTCTTAAAAATGCTAGGTGGAGTCGGCGCAGGAATCGCAGGCATTAAAACAGGACTCTTGGGACTCGGTAAAAGTGGTGGTAAGAAAGTTGCAACTGAAGTTGCAAAAGAAGCAGCAACCAGTGGAGCTCCTCCACACTTTTTAAAACTAGTAGCAAAAATTAAAGCATTAGGTGATGATGTAACTGAAACAGCTGCTTTAGCTGATAGACAAACTGTTAAGAGATATAAAGATTTTGAATTAACAGAAGACATTGCAACTGGTAGAATTGAAATTCAAAGAGTTAAAGTTGCTGATGATATGGATTATTATGGTTCTCCTATAACGGAAGAAAGTTATATGGGTTATTCACCAGGAGAAGAAATATTTCAGGAAACGGCCAAAGGTAAAACTAAAATTACTAAGGCTCAACCAAAGTATGAAGAAGGCACTACTTATCTTAGAAATGACGGGCCTGAAACAGGTAGCGTCCTTGATGAGATGTCCGGTCTTTCCGATGATATATATGAAGAAGCAGGTGAAGCAGTACCAGAAGCTATTAGAAAAGGAAAAGCAGATGGTGGCAGAATGGGTTATGCGGGTGGTAAAAAAGTAGTGCAAGGTTTAGCCGCTTTGATTAAGGGAAAATTTGGTAAGAAAGCAATTACAACTGCAGACAAACTTAAAACACCTCAGAAAACATTAGACAGAGATATGTTTAGTAAATTTAAAGATAGAAACCCAGATCCTAAAAGAGAGATAACAGATGATGAGTTTCAAGATCTTATGGAAGACGTTGGTGATTTAGATGCTTATAATTTTGATGGTACTATTGGTTCTGCAAACAAAATAAGAAAAGAAGCAAAAGATTATCAAGATTACATGTATAAGCAATATAAAATGGGTAAACTAGATCCTGTAGCAGGCGATAAGTCTCCAGGTAGAAAAAGATTTTTAGAACAAAAACTTGACGATATGGAAGGCAGCGGCGACAAAAGATTAATGAGCCCGGATGAAATAGAAGAACTATCTAGTTTTGATCTTGGTACTCAAATGGATCAAATGAAAAAGAAAACACTTCCTGAAATAGATGACAAACTTTTAAAAAATTACAACGATGAAATTAAAAGAGGCGTGGCTGAAATAATGGGTGATACCTCTCCTGAAGCTTTAAAAAAAAGTATAGAGATTGATAATCTTATGTTAAAATATCCAGGAATGGATAAGAACCTTGCAGATCAAATTGCATCTTCATCACCCAGAATGAAAGCTGATATGATCGCCATGGTAGAACAAACTTTTAAGATGAGTGAAAAAGGAATGAGTGGTGATGATATTATACAAACATTTAAAAACACAACTAGAAGAAAACAAGCAACCGGGGGCCTTGCTTCTATGTTAGGAGAATAATGGCTAACGAGTACTTTGCATCAAAGAGTTGGTTAACTAAATACGCTCAAGCTGACGACAGCAGAGGTGCGTGGCAAGACTATGTTAAAGAGGTCGAGGACCGTGATTCACGATCCATGGTCCAGGAACCACGGAACATGTACAACCAAGGTCAGTTAGTACGAAACACGGTTGATGGATCACGGCCCGGGTATGCGGGTAAACAAGGCAATGTTAATAACCATCCTGTAAAACCATTAAACAAAGATCAGAAAAAAATTTATGATATGATGTTAAAAGAAGAGCTTCCTACTAATAGGCCATCAGTGTCTAAGCAATTAGTAGAACGTTTTAACAAACCATGGGAAAAATTAGACAACACTGCAAGAGCAAATTTTATTAATCAAACTTATCCAAGATATAAAAAATTACTAGAAAGAGCTGGTGGTAAAATAAGCAGAAATCAATTAGCAAAGATATTAAGTGAAAAATTAGATAAACCTATAAGTTTAGGACAAATACACGGATATGGGGGAACTAGAGCCGGAGGCAGAAAAAAAACAGAATTTAGTAAAACTTTAGATGAAGTTTTAGATGTAACAAACGTTACACCAAAAAATCCAATGTATAAAATTCCAACGGAAGCAGATATTAAAAAACTAAAACCCTTATTAGATATAACTCCTGCTAATTCTTTAAAAAATAGTACTGCAGATAACATTATAAAATTAAATAAAAAATATACAGGTATGTATAAAAGTGGAAAACTTCCTAGCCTTGAAACAGTCTTAAAAGATTTTCCTAACATGACTTCTACTCAAGCAAGTAATGCAACAATACAATTATCTCAAATTTACAGTGGTAATAAATTTAAATTATTTAGTAATTTAGATCCAAAAATAAAAAAAGCAGTAGAAAATATTAAAGTAGATAAAAAACTTGGAGATAAAGTATTTAAACTAATAGGAGATTCTCAGTTTAATGACTACCGTCGTTCTATGTATCGTATTTCTTTAGGTATGATTGATGAAAAATTAGGTAATAAAAAAGGAACGTTTGAATCATTAAAAACTCAAGCACGTCAAATTTTAAAAGATAATAAAATACCTATATATTCACCGGAAAAGAAAAATGCGGCAGGTAAAATTATACAAAAGGCAACGCAAGGTTTTAATATTAATGAAATTGCCGGAGTATCGGGAAGTGCTAAATCTAAAGCAGCAGAGTTTTCTCAATTTATAGATGTTATGGAAGGAAATCTAAATCAAAAAACTATGGCAAATTTTCAATCTAAACTTTCAAGTGCAAGACAATTAATAGAAAATAATCCTTCAATGTTATCTAGTGAATCTAAAAAAATTAATAAACTAGCTCGTAATTTAGAGAATGAATATAGTATAGAATTACCAAGATTAAGAGACCCTGATGCCACTAAATATTTTTCACCCAAAAGATTAAAAGAATTAAATACACAAGGGTTAGATATTGTTAAAGCTGCAGAACGTGCAGGCTACACAATTCAAATGCCAAAAAGTGCTCAAACAATAAATGAGTTTATAGATAAACCTGACCAAGTCCGTTTAGCAAAAATAGGTTGCCCTGGTAAAGCAATGGGAGGGCGTATTGGATTTAGTGAAGGTCAAAATCTAGTAGCGTGTGTTACACGAGGTGTAGAAAAATTACAAGGGGATCCAGGTAAACTCTCACCAGGAGACAAGGCAAATTTACGTGCGCTTACAAAATCGGGTAAAGCTTTAAACTTTTTAAAAGGAGTATTAGGCCCTGTTGCAATATTAGGTGAAGTTGTACTTGAAGGTGGAATTGCTGCGAATAAAACTTTAAATGAAGGTGTGCCTTTTAAACAAGCATTAGGTGAATCTTATTTAAACTATGCGCTTGGTCCAAAATTAAAAATAGATGTTGAAGCAGAACGTGAAAAAGAATTTGCAAAAGGTGAAGATTATGCAATGGCAGAACGGGGTAGAAGAATGATGATTCCACAAAGTGCTACAGCTGACAAACAAAGATTAAAAAAAAGATATGAGCAAATGGACAAAGATGTACCAACTTATTCCTCACAACAAATTGATAAAATGCTAATAGATTCTAATATAACTCGTGAAGAAATGGGAATGGACGACAATCAAATTAATAAATATATAAAAAACCAAAGAGTCGCCGATGCAGGAGGAGTATCTAATTTAGCCCAAGGTGGATTAGCTGATTTAATGAAAAAGTATTATGACTAAAGACAATCCAACACTTGTAAAAAACATGAAACATGTTAAATGGAAAGAGATCCCTCCTTTAAAAGGACCCAATTCTCGAGGGTTGATTAAAGAGAAGAAACAAGATAAACCAATACAGGATAAAAAATATGGCAGATATAGATAAAACCCTTCCTAATACTAGACCTGAAGATGAGCTTATAAAAGAGCAAATGGAAGAGGTTGATGTTGCAGATGAATTAGGTAAAGGTCCAATAGAAATTACAGATGAAGAAGATGGTGGAGCAACTATCGACTTTGATCCAAATGCAGTTCAAATGCCAGATTCAGGAGATCCGTTTGCAAATTTAAATGATCTTCTTCCAGAAGATACTACTGATCTTATTGGTAGTGAATTACAAAGTGATTACGCAGAATATAAAACTTCTCGTGCAGATTGGGAAAGAACTTACATTACTGGATTGGATTTATTAGGATTTAAATACGATAATAGAACAGAACCTTTCCAAGGAGCAAGTGGTGCAACTCACCCTGTTCTTGCAGAAGCGGTTACACAGTTTCAAGCATTAGCTTATAAAGAATTACTACCTTCAGATGGACCGGTTAGAACGATGGTCATGGGTTCAGCAACCCCTCCAAAAGAAGCACAAGCTCAAAGAGTTAAAGATTTTATGAACTATCAATTGATGGATCAAATGAAAGAATATGAACCTGAGTTTGACCAAATGTTATTCTATCTTCCTTTAGCAGGATCTACATTTAAAAAAGTTTATTATGATGATTTGCTTGGAAGAGCCGTATCTAAATTTATTCCAGCAGATGATTTAGTAGTCCCTTATACAGCGACTTCATTAGATGATGCGGAAGCAGTTATTCATGTTATTAAAATATCTGAAAATGATTTAAGAAAACAACAAGTAGCTGGATTCTATTCTGATATAGAATTATCAAAACCACAAGATTCAAATTCTAATGAATTAAAAGAAAAAGAGAGAGAAATAGAAGGAGTTACAAAATCAAATAAAGCAGAGTCAATGTACACTTTAATTGAGTGTCATGTTAATTTAGATTTAGAAGGTTTTGAAGACGTGGGGCCCGATGGTGAGCCTACTGGAATAAAACTACCTTACATTGTAACAATCGAAGAAAGTAGTAGAAAAGTTTTATCAATTAGAAGAAACTTTAAACCTGAAGACCCTAAGAAAAATAAGATTCAATATTTTGTTCATTTTAAATTTTTACCAGGATTAGGTTTTTATGGTTTAGGATTAATTCATATGATTGGTGGATTAAGCAGAACTGCAACTGCAGCGCTTCGTCAGTTATTAGATGCAGGAACGTTATCAAATTTACCAGCAGGATTTAAACAAAGAGGTGTCAGAGTTCAAGATGACGCTACAGCGATTCAACCCGGAGAATTTAAAGATGTAGATACTCCAGGCGGTAATCTAAAAGATGCTTTCGTATTCTTACCCTACAAAGAACCTTCACAGACTTTATTGCAGTTGATGGGTATTGTAGTTCAAGCAGGACAAAGATTCGCATCAATTGCTGACATGCAAGTTGGTGATGGGAACCAACAAGCAGCTGTTGGTACAACTGTAGCTCTTTTAGAACGTGGTTCAAGAGTGATGTCAGCAATCCATAAAAGGTTGTACGCTTCACTTAAGAATGAATTTAAATTACTTTCAAATATCTTTAAAACTTATTTACCTCCTGAATATCCTTATGATGTTCCAGGGGCATCGAGAAATGTTAAAGTTACAGATTTTGATGACAAGGTAGATATTCTACCGGTAGCAGATCCTAACATATTCTCAATGAGTCAAAGAATATCAATGGCACAAACACAATTACAATTAGCTCAATCTAATCCACAAATGCATAATATGTATATGGCTTATAGAAATATGTATTCAGCAATTGGTGTAAAGGATATAGATTCAATCTTACCTGCGCCACCACAAAATCAACCGAAAGATCCGGCGTTAGAACATATTGATGCAATGGGAGCAAAACCTTTTCAAGCGTTTCCAGGTCAAGATCACAGAGCACACGTTACAGCACACTTAAGTTTTATGGCTTCTAATTTTGTTAGAAATAATCCGAGTATCACTGCAGCGTTAGAGAAAAACATTTTAGAACATATTTCAATCATGGCCCAGGAGCAAGTACAACTAGAGTTCCCACAAGAAATGCAAATGTTACCACAAATGCAACAAGCGGCTGTTCAGAATCCTCAAGCTCAACAACAGATGCAACAAATCTCACAAAAGATTGAAGCAAGAAAAGCTATTCTAATTGCTGAGATGACTGAAGACTTTATGAAGGAAGAAAAAGCTATCACAGATCAATTTGATCATGATCCATTATTAAAACTTAAAGAAAGAGAAGTTGATCTTAAAGCAATGGATGCAGAAAGAAAACAAAAAGAAGATGAAGCTAGAATTAATTTAGATAAAACTAAATTTTTACAAGGTCAACAACTAGATGAAGCAAAACTACAACAGAATGAGGATTTAGCTAATTTAAGAGCGGATACAGCTATGGCTAAGTCAGAATTGTCTGCAGAAGTAAAATTAACCTCAGATGCTATGAAAGCGAAGGATGTTAATCGCTTGAAAGGGCCGAGAAATTAGTATATTAACAATTAGGAGAAAATTATGAAGAACTCAAAAATAACAAAAGCAGTTGGAGTAAACAAAGATGGTTACGCTAGTGGCGGAGTTAAAGTAGAAGAGTCTTCTCAAAACTTGCACATAGATCCTAGATCTCAAACAAGTATCAGAGGAAGAAACTACATTGCTCAAGGTGACACAGTAACTGTTAAAGGTACAAAGACTAGAAAACCTCAAAAAGCTACTTGGTTTTAATATGTGGTTATCGGCAATTAAATTAGCCGTTTCTGCAGGCTCACACATTTACAAAAATAAGCAACAGACAAAGATGCTTATGTCGGATGCTGCTATGAAACATGCTCA
>Ga0222650_1001621_pt1 | contig 10584 bp, 10 predicted proteins | sample AntAcemetagen367_FD_179820 | JGI IMG/M metagenome (GOLD analysis project Ga0222650, IMG submission 179820) | Saline water microbial communities from Ace Lake, Antarctica - #367 | ecosystem: Environmental > Aquatic > Non-marine Saline and Alkaline > Saline | place: Antarctica: Ace Lake...
CGCCCCCGAAGCAATGCAGTGCGGGGCACACTCATCCCGATAAACCGTAGCGCAGATTCGCCCGCGCCCTGCGAGGAGTATGTCTCCCGAGCAGAGTAACTGGGAAGGCTTAAGCAAAGAGAGGTCGACCTGTGCAACCCCTCCCACTTTGAGTTTTGCACTGCCACTGATGTCACGCGGTTGGATCACCGCCAACCCGCCGCCCGAAGTCGACTCGACTCTCCCGCGAAACGCATGCCCCACGCGTATCTTGCAAATATCCTCTAATGCTGCTTCCCGATTCATTTCTTAATACATTATTGTAGTATTGTTATAAAGTCAACAATAAACAATACTACAATAATGCGATGAGCTGAAACCGCTCTGACTCACTCGAAAAGTCAAATTTACACAAAATATGCCGCTCAACCATCTGAATTTACATCAATTAACATCTATTGCTGGTTTAAAAAAATATCGTTCTTTCGACTCACGCATCTAGTTTTAAAGGCAGATGCTACGCCTCACGAAAAAGAAGTTCTTCCGTTACATACTTCTGCCGAACACCTGCTTCTTCATCGGCTTGGCCATTTACTTTCCTGGTGCTCAATTACCGATTGCTCTGACGCTGGCGACCGGCATCCATCGCTCGGCTTTGCAGGAGCGAATCGATGCTTGCGAGGCGAAGGCCCTTGAGGGTGCCGATTTCACGGAGGAGGAAATCGATTTTCTGCGCGACCTCTATACCTGCCTCTACAAAGGCGCTCGGATGACGATAGTCCTGCCTGAGGTCTCGCGGATGATGGAGCACTACCTCGGTCAATCAGGTGAGTCTTTGGAAATCGATGCCTCGATTTTCAATACGAACGACAAAGTCGCCGAAAGGATGGAAGCAATCAAAGCGGAGATCCTCGCCGACTCTGAACTCCGGCCTGAATATCGCTCTGAGGAATTCTACATGCCGGACTTCAGCAATATCGACTCCGTCTTCGGCCTCTATTACGGGCACATCGCCGCGCAGCCGACACGCTCCGGCGAACAGTTAACGATTCACTGGCGCGCCGAAGTGCCGTGGGAGTGGCCTTCCTATGCCTCGCTAAAAGAAAAATACGGCGACTCGCAAGCCGAGTCTTTCCCCATTCCAAATGCATCCTGCCTCGTCCTCGGAACTAGGGGCGCAATCTTTATCGACAACGGGCTCGGGGAATACCTGACGCAGCTCGGCATCGCTAAGTCCTTCACCGCATTTGCGGATTGGACGGAAATCATCGAACCATAACACTGATCGCCTGCCTCGGCGGAGCTTCGAACCAGCTTCCCCTACTATAGAATACGTATCCGCCTATTTTGTGACCCGAAAGGCCAGAGGCACTGTCCTACGTAGCGAGCGGGTTTATCCCGCGATTCGAAGCGTGCCGCATCACTTAAAGTTCAGTCCTGGCGTAAAGCCAGTCGCTACGGTATCGTTATCATGCGTAGACAAGCTCAAGGTTGGGCTATGTGAAACAGTTGCCTACTAAACCATGCCAGTTCGATACCTCTTCAGTGCGCGCCGCATCCCCCGAATTTCCAACACGATAAACATTGTGCCTACACCGGAATAGGCGGCGAGCATGATCCAGACGATGCCGGGCACGTTGCCGCTGTAGGGTACGACCTTGTCGATTTGGCTAGGGCGCGACATGGAGAAAAGTAAGGCCACTTCACCCAGGGTGGGGCTATCGACTTCGGCCATGCCCATGAGTTTCGGAATCATAAAGCCCCAAGGCGTCGGCCATGAGCAGGCCACGGCCTCCAAAGTAAGCGGCACGGAATGATCGAGCCGGCCAACGGAAATTGCCGCGCCGATACCGAATGCGGAAGCGACCGAGCCGAACTCTAAGGCAACCGGCCCGGAATCGACATCCATGACGGAGTCCTTACTACCAACCGGCACTTCTGTGAAACCGGCGAGCCATCCATTATCTTTCCAAAAATCGCGTGCGTAGGCAGCATACCAAGACTGCGCGATTTCAGGATCAAGTTCGGCGGCGAATTGCAGAATGCCCGAGTTACCACAACCGCGTGGTAATTGAAGGATATAGCCTTGCTGCGAATTCATCTGGTAAGCGGGAAGACCATTTACCGTGATTTTTGGCCCATTGAAGGTATCCATGAAGCTCCTTATCAAATCCGTGTAATCTTCTCCCCGCAAATGACCGGAGCGCTGGATGGCCGCCACCGCCCATAAGATATCGTTCGGGTAGCATTCATAGGGATAATCATCAATCAGATGTAGAGGCGCAGCAGCTATTTCAGCAGCCAGCAAGTGGGTTTGCTGCACCAACAATTCGTCGTGCCTCCCACTACCTATGATCGATTGATGCGCCGCCAGCCCCTTGACCAGCAGCATGCGGTAGAAACAATTCTCTCTTTCCAAATAGTCGTCGCCCCACTTCGTGCGGACCCATGTCGCCGTTTCGGGTGAAGCCACGATTTCTGCGGAGAGTTCCACCGCATCGCGAATCACGCCGCGGGTGGCATCGACCAAGCCTCGATCATGGAGCTCCTGCGCTGTGACCAGATAAAAGACCGAACCAAACATCGGCCACTCTGTGGCAGCCACCTCCCAGTGGTTGACCTTTGCCGCCTTCCCCGAGTCGAGAAACGCTTCGGCCCAATCTGCGTGTCTAGCTGAGGTCGCTTCAAACCAGTCAGGCAAAGCGCTCGATAGGCCAGTCTGTCTTAGCTCGGCATCAAGCAACAAGCGCGCAACGACCCCAGCGGGATAAAGGCAAAAAACACACGCGGCTAAAATGACAAAAAGGCCGACGGAAAACTTCACGTAGAATTTGATTCGATGCCAGTTGGTTCTCTTCATGGCCTGGAGTGTATTTTACTTTCTTGAGGATAGTATGAGCATAGTGTGAAAAAGAGATGGAAACTATATCAGGCAGCTGTGCTGCGGGAACTAATCCATCAATCTAGGGACACAAGCAAGTTACCTCTCGCAGAGGCGAGATTACTCCTCAATCTTTCGAATATATGCAGCTTCGTCGTCAACTTGCTAAGAGTGCAAAAAAGAAACTACGTCAGCCGGACTTCTGGGTAAACTGTTCCATCTTTGCTCTGCTGGGATTTGTTTTTGTGCCGATTACGCTGTGGTTCACTTCCAGCGCGCAGGAACAAAGCCGCCTTTTCCACGCGCTGATTGTGCTCGCGCTGGCGACGGTCATGCTGGTTCGATTCGGCGGGGTTGAGATTAAGGATACCCTGAGCCTGAATCCATCCGCGCGCCGGGCACTCTTTGCTAGTTTTATTCTGCTGCTCGCGCAGTTTATAGGTGCACGTCTCGCACCCGCCAACTGGCAGGGCCTCTTTTCTCTTCTGGTTATACCCGCCTACTGCTGCGCACTGGCGGCCTTCGTTCGCTTTATATTTGGTGAGGGGACACGAAGGATCACCCGCACGACAGCAGGCACATTCTGCGCATTTTTATTGCTAAGTATTTTCATGCAACCTCTGGACTGGCCACTCCGTGGGCTAGCGGGAACTTGGAGCGCTTCGGCGTTGGAATTCATTGGCAAGACAGTTGAACTCGGACTCGTCGGGGCCGAGAGTGGCCCACCGAAATTAATCCTCTGGGTGGAGGAGCACCCTTTCCATGTCGCTTCGGAGTGTAATGGATTCGGCGTTATTTTGACGAGTTTACTGGTTGGCCTTCTTCTGGCGCTTTACAAAAAGCAGGGCATCTTCGACACCGCTTTGAACTTAGTGTCCGCCCTCGCGATCGGCTTTGTACTCAATGTAGTAAGAATTGTCATCATTGTGCTCTTAGCTCCATCGCTGATGGATCATTACATGCTCATGCACGAAATCGTAGGCAGCATTACCTACTGGGGCAGTCTGGTGCTGATCTGGATTTTATTGAACGGGCCGACAAAAGAAGAAGAGGCTGAGGACTTAAACCGCCTACCGGAAAGTCTGCCCTGATAGTAGTGTAGCGCCAGCAGGATAGTGATGCCGTGTGATCGCAAGGCCTCAACGGAACGGCTATCGCCGATCCGCTACTACCACAATCCGCATCCAGAGAGCGCAGGGCTCCGCCCGGAAACTTTCCCCTTTTCACTCACGCGTTTTCTGAGCAGCTTAAAGAGCTATGGAATTTATCGACAGCCACTGCCACTTGTTAAGCTTCAAGCATAAGAACGAACTGGATGCCGTTTTGAGCCGCGCCGAAGAGGCGGGCGTCAATCGATTGATCACAGTGGGCACCTCGCCAGAGGACTGGACTGCCTACCGGGAAATGCATGGCGCTCACATCGGCAAGATCGATTACACTGTCGGCCTACACCCCTGCTACGTCGAGGAAGGCTGGGAAGAAGCGGTTAGCCAAATGTCATCTTTCTTCATGCCGCCAAATGGACCAGTCGCGCTGGGCGAAATCGGCTTGGACTACTTTCACCTTCCGAAGGATCCGGTCGAGGCCGGCGAAGTCATTCTGCTTCAGGAGGCAGCTCTTCGCCAACAGTTGCTGCTCGCGACGGAACTCGATTGCCCCGTCATCATCCACAGCCGGGACTGCTTCAATGAATCCATCAAATTGATCGACGAGTCGGGTATCGACTGGCAACGGATCGTCTTCCACTGCTTCACTTACGGCCCCGAGGAAATCCGCCAGATAAACGAACGCGGCGGGCGCGCCTCATTCACCGGAGTCGCTACCTATAAGAGCGCAGCAAACATCCGCGAGGCCATCCGCGCACAAGGCATCGAACGTCTGATGCTGGAGACGGACTGTCCCTATCTCACGCCTGAGCCACATCGCGGCAAGCCCAACGAGCCAGCATACCTGACTCACATCGCCGAGCGCTGTGCCGAAGCACTGGCAGTTTCGATAGAAGAGCTTGCCGCCAAAACGACAGACAATACAAAATCATTTTTCGGTCTGAAATAACACTTCGTGAGCCAACTCAGTAAATTCCTCTACCTCTGCGCCATCGTGCTACTGGCATGGCTGGCGGCAAAACCGCATTGGCCAACGATCAAGGAGGAAGCCAAAAACTTTTACACCGCTTGGCAGCAAATTCGTAGCTCCGACGAAGGACTGTATCCTGGCCAGCCAACAGAGGATTTGGAAAAACCCATCCCGCGCGAACGCGCGATCACAGCGCCCACACCAGCCGCCGAACTTCCCGCACAAGTTACCAAGGAAGGCGATGAATCCCTCGATCCATTTATCAAAGAAGCGCGCGAACGCGCCCTCGCCGACCCGGAAGCCGCCATGCAGTGGCTACAGGAGCAGAGCACTGGCGCCGAGCGCTTGCGGGGCATGCTTGAAGTTGTTGCACTTTGGGCTGCGGACGATTCGGAGACAGCCTTACTCTGGCTCGAATCAAATGCGCAGGGCCTAGCCCGACTGGAAACGCTGAACAGCGGCGTCGAACTCTGGGCAGAGCGTGACCCGAATGCGGCCGCTGGCTGGATTGATGGCATGGCCAATGATGCCAGCAAGATATCGGCAGCAAAATCGCTGGCTTCCACTTGGGTGCGGAGTAATCCGGCCGAAGCCTCGGCTTGGCTGGATGGCTTACCGAATGGCCCAGTGCGCGAAGAAGCGACGAGTGCCCTGGCACTTTCCTGGATGGAGATCGATCCGGAAAGCGCAGTCCAGTGGGCGAATATACAATTCTCTCAATCGAGAAACGTGCAGATGATAAATCATGTTGTTGAAAAATTCACCCGTATTGCACCCGAAAAAGCTGAAGCATACATTCGAAACAGCCCAATGGCAGACCCCGCCCTCTACCAAAATTATATCGCAGAATTTGTAAAAACGCGCGCAGCAGATGACCCGGCAGGCACTGCGGAGTGGCTCCAGACACTTCCGGAAAGCGACCCATTTCAAAGCACAACCAATGCCACGCGTGTCATGCAGGTTTGGACTGAGACGGACTCTATCGCCGCCTCGACATGGCTGAGCGAACTGCCCCTCAGCCCTGAGCGCGACGCAGCGATCGTCGGCTTCGCCGAGACCATTCAACGCTTCGAACCGGGAGCTGCAGCGACCTGGGCCAGCACGATTTCTGATCCAACTCAACGATCAGAGCAGCTGACGAGTTCTATTCGCAACTGGGCAAAGCGCGACCCGCAGGGCGCCCTCAAGTGGGTCATCGAGACCGAACTCGCACCAGCGCTCAAAGAAAGTCTGGGACGCGAAATCGGAGTGGATTAATAATACCCAACCTATTCTGGTAGCGGATCGACGATAGTCGTTCCGAAGAGGCCTGGGTCGCGAGGAGCATCATTTTCATGCGGCTGCGACTCGGCGCTGAACGACGGGATTTGAGTGTGGATCTCGACGACTACGTGGCCGAGGACAGGAATGTCCACGCTCCTTTTCATGACTAATCTACTCAGCCGCCTCAGCGTGGCGCTTGAGGATTCCTCTATAGATTAGGTGCATTTTCCCTTTTTCGTGGTAGTAGGTATCAAAGCCTTTGATTTGAAGCGCCACGACCACATTCTGCTTGATCTGGAAAGACTCGTGCATCTGGTAATCGTTGGCCCGCTTCAAGATTTTCGGCAGCCACAGGACACCACCATCGCGCGGCACACCCACAAAAACTTCTTTGCTTCCACCCCGAGTAATCTCGGTAATGTAGCTGTCACCCTCCACCCAGGTTTTCGAACTGGCCGATTTGACACTACCTTCGCGCTCGTAAACCGCTAATCCGTGCAGCACCTTGCCTTTCAACCAGTAACGCTGTTCCACAAGGAAGCTCTCTCTGTATCGGTTTGCAGTCGACGAGATGGAGTAGTCCCCCACCCAGCGCCCCTCGTATTGCTTTAGGTATTCCAGCAATTCATTACCCGGGAGAGCGGAAGGAAGCAACAAGGCTAGCAGCAAAAATCGAAGCATCTTCCCATATTTCCTTACTTCAGGCGCGAAGAAAAGTTTAAAGTCAAGGCCGCGGCAGCCCGTGCGAACGGACCGTCAATGAAACACTTAACCTTATATATCCTCGACGTTTTGGAAGAAGCCGAACGAACATGTGGACGAAAGTGACATCCGACGAAACTCAAAGCTTGGCCTATGCCGACCTTTCAACTTAAGTGCGCGCATGATCTACGATCCCGATAAACTTTTACTGCTCGCTGGCCCTTGCTCACTTGAAAGTCTGGATACCTGCCTCCAGGTTGCTGATGCGCTCGCCGGGCTACGGGCGAAGCACCCGGAGCTGAACATCCTTTTCAAGGGCTCTTTCGATAAAGCAAACCGCACCTCAATCGGCAGCGACCGGGGGACCGGGCTTGAAATGGGGCTGGAGATCTTTCAAACGATTCAACGCGAATACGGGTTCAAAACGATCACCGACATTCATCTGCCCGATCAATGTACCGCCGTTGGTGGGGTCGTGGACGCCTTGCAAATACCCGCTTTCCTCTGCCGGCAGACGGATCTTCTCGTCGCAGCGGCAGCCACAAATTGTGCAATAAACGTTAAGAAAGGTCAGTTCCTCTCACCTTATGAAATGGAGTTTGTGACCAATAAGCTGGAAGAGGCCGGCGCTACAGAGATCTGGCAGACTGACCGCGGCACCACCTTCGGGTATCAAAACCTCGTCGTCGACATGCGCAGCTTCAGCATCATGGCGGCCAACGGACACCCGACCATCATCGATGCCACCCATAGCGTGCAGATCCCCGGAGGTGCTGGCGGAGTCAGTGGCGGCCAACGTGAATACGTGGCCCCACTCGCCCGGGCCGCACTCGCCGCCGGTGCCAACGGGGTCTTCCTCGAAACCCATCCCGATCCGGAGAAAGCCATCTCCGATGCTGCCAGCCAGATCCCGCTCGGCGAATTACCGGAACTCGTCGAGTCGCTTATCCGTGTTTGGAAAGCCGTACGTTAGACCCTCACTTTCACCCTCAACTTCACTCCCACTATGCGCATCACCGGAGGCGCCGCCCGCGGCATTCAACTCACCGCTCCCAAGGGCGACGGTACACGGCCCGCAACAGATCAGTTACGGGAAGCCGTTTTCTCGTCACTGGGCACCCGAGTCGAAGGTGCGCGGATCGCCGATTTCTTTGCCGGCACCGGTGCCTATGGACTTGAAGCCATGAGCCGTGGCGCAACCAGTGGCCTTTTCGTTGAAAATAGCCGTGAGGTGGTGGCGTGCTTGAAAAAGAATCTGTCTGCTGTGGCAAAAAGCTGCGGAGCAAGCTCTTCCAATTGGCGCGTGCTCGCGCAAAAAGTCTATACGATTCCGGTGGGCCTCGGGCCTTTCGACATTGTCTTTATGGATCCGCCCTACGCCATGATTGAAGAACGCATGCCACAAATCTTTGAGGAGCATATTTCCAAAGTCGTCGGCCCTGACGGGTTGGTCTGTTTTGAGATGCCGGGCAATCTGGATCTGGAGCTCACAGGCTGGGATATAATTCGCCGCCTGGGAAAGAAGGGCAAAGATAAGCCGACTGCCGTTTTCTATCAGAAAAGGCAGCTTTAGGTTCCAATTGTAGCGTGCTCGCTTGCCGAGCGCCCTTACGAAGAAGGTGGACTTTTACTGCGACACACCTCCAGCGGGGTCCGAAACAGACAGGCCCAAAATTCTAGGGCATTCCCTAATTCCTACATGAAAATGAGATTCAGTCTCTAAAACGCTTGACAAGGTACATTAGCGCTATTGAGACTCAGTCACGTTAATAAGTTTAAATTTTCATTTTATCATGCAAAACGACCATATCATGCACAGAACAGCGCAATGCTTCAGCGCGACTGTCTTCTTTCTAACATCAACAGCGGTATCCCATTCCGCCGAAACCATGGAGCCAGCGACTCGCGAAAGTGCGGAAGTGGTGGAGCTACCGGGTTACGAAGTGCAAAGCAACCACCTCTACACCGATCAAATTAGTGCGCTGAAGACACCGACACCGATCATCAATGTGCCGCAGAGCCTTTCGATCACCGGCAGTGAAGAGATCGCACAGCGCGGTTTCGATAGCGTAGCAGACATCGTAGACTATACACCAGGGGTGAGCATGTCTTCCGGCGAGGCCCATCGTGACGCGCTCGTCTTTCGCGGCATACGTTCCACAGCCGACTTTTTTGTCGATGGTGTGCGCGACGATGTGCAATACTACCGTCCACTCTACAACATTGAGCAGCTCGAAATCCTCCGCGGCCCGAATGCTCTATTTTTTGGGCGCGGCGGCACAGGTGGCGTGCTCAACCGCGTCATGAAGAAGGCTCAAGTCGGCGATAGTTTTAAAGCTTACAGCGTGGGCTTAAATACTTTCGGAGCCTACGACGCGCAGTTTGATGCCAACGTCGGCATCGGCGATAGCTCGGCTTTTCGCGTCAACGCCTTCTACGAGCACCTTGAAAATCACCGGGATTTTTTCGATGGGGAGCGCTTCGGCATCACCCCGACATTCAAGTTTCTTCTCTCAGAGAAAACGACCTTGGACCTGACTTACGAATATATGGATCACGAACGCTTTATTGATCGGGGCATCCCGATGGGAGCAGATAATAAGCCGGTCGAATCACTAAAAGACATCACTTTTGGCGACCCGGAATTCAATACATCCGAATTGGAAGCACACGTTTTTCGGGCAGCCCTGCAACACCGCTTCTCTGATGAACTGAAGGGTAATCTCACTGCGTCATACGGAACCTATGATAAATATTATGGCAACTACTACGCGAACGGATTCACCGCTCCTGATACAGTTAATCTTCGAGGCTACGGCGATCAAACGGATCGCGATAACTTTGTTCTGTTCGGGAACTTGATCAGTGAATTCGAGACCGGCGACGTCGAACACACACTAATCTTCGGATCCGAGTTCATAAAGACCACATCCGATCAGTTTCGCTTCGCCCCTGACTTCGGCGGTGGTGCTGAGAGCGGTCCATTCTCCATCAGTGGGCGCAATGCCCCGGGCGGCTTCAACGCGGGCGGCCTTCCACAACTTGATCGGCTCAAAGATAATACAGAATCAAATCTGACTGTTTATTCCTTCTTCGTCCAGGACGAGATCCAAATAATGGAGCCGCTAACACTTGTTCTAGGCCTGCGCTATGACAACTTCGATATCGACGTGGAGGGCTTCGATCAATTCGGAGCCAATCCTCTCAGCGGCAGCCAAAGCGATGATTTTATCACGCCTCGACTCGGTATCGTCTACAAACCAAAGGACAACGTTTCCCTCTATGCCAGTTATAGCCAGACCTTCCTTCCACAAAGTGGCGAGCAATTCGCTAATCTGGGTGACCAAGGTCTGGATCCGGATGAATATACCAACCTCGAAGCAGGGGTAAAATGGGACTTTGCCGAGCTCCTCAGCTTCACCGCAGCGATCTTTGAGATCACTCAGGATAACATTGTTTCAACCGGAGCCTTTACCAGCGAAACCAGAGAAACTGAGATCCACGGCTTCGAAGCACAGGTCAATGGCCGCCTTACAGATCAGTGGTTCATCTCCGCCGGATACAGCTATCTTGATGGCGAGGATGCCAATGGCGACGAGCCGGAGGAAATCGCGACACACATGTTCTCGGTCTGGAATCGCTACCAGTTGACCGAGAAGCTCGGCCTGGGCCTGGGTGCGACC
>Ga0222650_1001622_pt1 | contig 10582 bp, 7 predicted proteins | sample AntAcemetagen367_FD_179820 | JGI IMG/M metagenome (GOLD analysis project Ga0222650, IMG submission 179820) | Saline water microbial communities from Ace Lake, Antarctica - #367 | ecosystem: Environmental > Aquatic > Non-marine Saline and Alkaline > Saline | place: Antarctica: Ace Lake | collected...
TGATTGTCAAACGCAATGCTGCCGTCAGGTAAAAATCCTGTGCTCAAACTAGTGCCAGTAAAGTACTCGCTTCTTGGCAATCTAAAATTACTGCCTTGCATAATCCATGCAGGATCTCCCACAATCTTTACTTTGGCTTCACGCAGGTCGCCGGGTGAATACAGTACTTCAGCAGCATTGGCGCCTAGTTCGTTTTCTTTGCCCGATGCACCGTGACTAGATTCTGTACTACGAGGAGCATAGTTGTAGGTCACAATGTCAGCCATACTAGATGTAAACTGCTGTCGTATTCTGGTGGCTGCACTGTCTTCAGTGTCACTCCCACTCACAGTTAACTGATACATGGCATTGAGTGTTTCGCTATAATCAAGTACTGCAATATTTTGTCCTGTAAACCAGTAAGGATAGCTTTTGTGCACGCCGGAGAATCTGCTAACAGGAAAGTATTTGCTGATCACATTCTTAACTTCTCTAGCAGCAATGCTGTAGGTAATACGGTAAGCATAGTCGTTGCGCTTGGGATCTAAGTTGGGACTTATCTTTTCTGCAGACATAGTTATTACAAACCACTTTAGAGGCTTGTTGCGAGAATTTGGATTGGGAATCTGCGTGCCATCAGGATTAATAATAACCACAGCTTGGTCGTAGATATAACTGCTGTTGCGGATTGTTAGTTCAATAGCCTGCAGCAACTGCTGACCTGCTGTGATACTGAAACTTCTAGACACCATGTCCACTGATGTTCTTGCTTGATCTAAATTTTGTGCATCCTGCGTGGGATCTTGTCCTGCTGCAGTAAGGCGCTTGTCTACTTTGGCATTGGGCAGTTGAAGTCTAGCATCTTTGATCTTGTTGGCGTCAGGACCAATGAAATTAATCACATACTCGTCTGCGTATGTAAACACTCCGTCCTTGACCAGTTTCTGTTGAAATTGGTTCATGGCACCGGCAAGACCTTTGGTAATAGTTTTTTTGCTTGATGGTGCTGCATTTACTTTGGCTGGGGCAGCTCCAGCTTGACGATTGAGTCTAGTAGTTTCTGCATCGCTCTGATTTGGTGTTGCTCCGGCTTGACGATTTAGCCTAGCAGTTTCTGCATTGCTTTGATTTGTAGTTGTGCTGGCGCCTGGGTTGGTGGTGCCTGCAGACGCATTAGAGTAAGCAACATCACCGCCCAGCAGCCCACCCACTGTGCTGTCCACTAACTGCACATCATAAGGAATTGTTCCGCGACTGGCAAAACCAGCTATCATCTGACCAATAGGAACACATTCCCAGTCGTAGGATACTAATTTGGATCCCACGCTCCAGTTTATTGATTTGATTCTGAAAGGAACAAATTTTTCAATAATAGATGCAGGGTCACTGGTGCCTTCTTGATCTGGCTTGCTGCGCACCTGCTCCATGTTGCCTTCAGAATCATAACCGTAAAATCGTATGACCATCAGATACGTGGCTGTTGTGTAGTTAACTTTTCCATCTGCGCCCTTGGGTGCAGAATTTGCCACAGCATCATACAGTCTGTCCAGCAAGGTGATGCCGTTAGGTTCAACCAAGGTAAATTTCATTGAACTAATATTATGCGCAGATCCTGTGCTTTTGCCTGGCGGAAGATTTTCAATGCTGATGCTGTCAATATAAAAATCGTTGTCAAAGTATGGATTTCGTCCGCCGTCTATTGTGCCAGCAGCCGTGTCATCAAACGACCCAGAAGGTCTGATTCCACCCACATTGTTGGCAGCGCCGCCGCTTTGAAACAGCAACTGATAGCCATCGATACTTTTTGTTGCACTGGTTAATAATCTTGTGTACTGTGTTTCTGTCAGCAGGTACACTGACGCTGAGTATGTGTAGCTGGCATACTGATCTAGTACATTGGGTCTAGGTTTGACATTAGGTTCAGCAATGCTGTTGGCATCCACAGCAGATTGTGTAGTATCATTGGGTGTGTTGTCGTCTGTTGCTGCTGCAACTCCTGGTTTAATCACCGGAGCAGCATTAGTTGGCACAGGGCTAGAGTTGGCTGTGTTAGCAGGACCTGTTAACGCAGTTCCGCTGTTGCTGGCTGTGGTAATAGCTTGAGTTTGCTCTGCGGTCTTTACTGTGGCCATTGATTAGTATCCCAGTGCTGATTTTAGCGTAGATACTTTGGGCAAAAATATCTGAGCGCCTACTGCAAAGTCTAAAGGAGGAGCCGACAGTGTGTTGGGATTGCGTTGATAAAATACCCACCACAAGGAACCTGTGCCGTACAAGTCAAATGCCAGCAGATCAGGTCTGTACTGATATGTTAGATTTATTGTGAACATAGTGTCATCATCTTCTTTGGGTATAGGTCTGTTGACCATGCTGTCCAAAAAGAATTGACTGTAGCCTGTTTCAAAATACGGGCTTGTTGCGTCATACTGTGCCATTACCAGAATCCTCCTTTGATTAAGTCACCGTTAGCAAAGCTCTTAAGACTGAATTGCTTGCTAACTTGACTGCGTGTTTGCACTGGTATCAATGTGATATCAATTTCCATTTTAGTTGGCACATAGTTGGCCATTTGAGTGTTGTTAACACTGCCCATCACTGTGTCAGGGGTCGGTGACGTTTGTGGGAAGAAACGCTCTAGTCCAGCATTTAGTATACGATTACCTGTAGCGCCAAGGCCGGCTTGTCCGCCGGCACTGGTGGCAGTTCTACGACTTAGTAAATCAGTTCCGTAGTTATTAACATTGGTTGCACGAATGTAGTCCACGTTGTCAGGCAAGTTGTAGGTAAAGTTTGACACCACACAAGGATGCCCGTTGAATTGATTCATGCCGTAACCACTCAGGTATACCAAGGGAGGCGGAGTTCCACGTTCTGTGTCTTTGCCATAAAACATCTTGGTCACACTACGGAAAAAATGTATCACTGCTAACAAGTAGTCAGCTTCACGAGTATCCTGTGCAGTAAACGTGCCGCGGATTGCTACGTCATCAACTCTGGAGTTTTTGTAGTACACACCGCGATAGTTTGAGTGCACCAGGTCGTACTGCTCATAGTTGGCTTTGTAGCTGGTGTTTACTTGAGGTGTGTACGGAAAAATCACACCATTGGTTTCAGCCAATGGTTTAAGGATGCCCGGCGGACTTGCGTTGTACAGATAGTCTGATCTAGGTGCCAGTTGCAGCCTAACACGCCAGTCTGATGTGCCAGGCTGTTTGTATCGACTCTGCAGTGTGGCCTGATTGATAGCATTAACTTTGGCTGCTGCTTGTTCGTTGGCCTGTTGCTGATCAGAACTGATGATACTAGCAGCAGGAATGTCTACTTCATCTGGGTTGTTGCCGGCAGCCGGCAACGGCTCAGGACCAAACACTGAAGGTTGTTCTGCTAATATTTCTTGAGCTTGTGCACTGTCAGCCGGAATCATTTCTCCAGTGTTTTCGTCGTACACAAACTGAGCTTGTGGTTCTGCAGCATTTACTGCAACTACAGTGTCTTGCGTTGCTGCCGCAGCTTGAGTCAACGGCTGCAGTGTTGGCTGAGTAGTAATTGGCTGTGCCTGAGCAGTTGGTTGGTTTGAAACTATACCTGGATCAACAGCCGGATTAACTGGCAACTCACCTCTTTCTCTCAAGTATTCAACTGCTTCTGGGCTAGCCTGAGTTATGTCAGTTTCTGCAATTTCTATTTCAATCTCACCTGCAATTGAATTTGCTTCCACTTGTGGCCGCCTGGCTGCAAACAGGGCAGCTGATGCAGCATCTCTTGCAGCCAACAATGGTCGATACTGTGCCTGGCGGGCGTCAAATTGTTGTTGTACTGCGGCAAATTGCTGTTGTAATTGTGCATTTGTAGGGTCAGCGGCTGCAGCGTTTCTGGCTCGAACCAACTGAGCCAGATTTACACCTGGTGTGGCCTGGAACGCATCCAGCACTGCTTGTGCCTGCCTTGCCTGCTGGGTAGCCGCATTAATGCCCGGCTGCAACGATGCAATTATTTGTTCCTGAGCAGCAAGGCGTGCCTTGAGTTGAGCGATTGTGGCCATTGTAATTTTCCTATATCTTATTTACCGTAGTTTTTAACGGCATAGTTTAAGAATTAGGTTGACTATACTGTTGTAGATATGCTACACTTGTGCATGACACTAATTACCAAACCCCCTGCTCGTGTGAATTATCTCAACAACCGCGACATTCTTAAAGAAATTCACACCAGCAAGAACACCTACTGCTGGTACCGAGATCGTGTTATTGATCATCAATACGATTTAATTCTGCCCAGCATTGACAAAATTAATCAGCGCACTATTGTGGAAGCACGCAAAAACCGTGCTGACCGTATAAAACGCGAAACTGGCGAAGTGATTGATCAAAAGAAAATCCTCAACACTGATCTGGTGTTTAGAATCACAATGTGGGACCATATTCCCAAAGCACCTAAAAAGATCACCAAAGCCGAAGCTAAAAAACGCAAGCTGGAAGAAATCTTAGACCTAGACGACGCACAAGAAGACGATCCGTTAAAAGATCTAGTAGAAGAGCCTGTGCTGGACATGAATTATGTACGCTTGAACTTTCCACCATTTGAGCATTACCGAATTACCGATATCAAAGAAACTTACATCGTGGGCAAGAGTCACTGGAAAGGTGATTTAACGACTGGCGAATTTTGTCGTGAGCACGGCAACATGACTCGCAAGCTGGCTACAATGTTTATGAAACTGTGCGAGCGCTATGCTACCCGTTCAAACTGGCGCGGTTATACTTACAACGAAGAAATGCGTGGTCAAGCACTGTTGCAACTGAGCCAAATTGGTCTACAGTTTGATGAAAGCAAAAGTCAAAATCCATTTGCTTACTATACTGCTGCTATCACCAACAGCTTTACTCGCATACTAAACATCGAGAAAAAGAACCAAAACATTCGTGACGACATTTTAGAAATGAACGGGTTAAATCCTTCGTGGACACGCCAAAACTCAGGTTCCAAAAGTATGGCAGCGCTCAGTGGTCCGTGTGTGAGTAGTTTGGACAAATAACCAATTACAGTTGCAAACAGTATAATTATATGTTATACTGTATCAATGAGTAACCTATTTAAAAAAGCCGCAGTCTTCACAGACATTCATTTTGGTCTTAAATCAAACAGTCAACTGCATAACGAAGACTGTTTGGACTTTGTCAAATGGGCAACCACTAAAGCCAAAGAAGAGGGATGTGAGACTGCCTTATTCTTGGGTGACTGGCACAATCATCGTGCCAGCATCAACATTGTGACGCTGAACTACAGCTTGCAAGCTCTAGAACATCTAAATGCCAATTTCAGCAAGGTATACTTTATACCTGGTAACCACGACTTATACTATCGTGACAAGCGTGACATTCAAAGTGTAGAGTGGGCCAAGCACCTGCCCAATGTAGTGATCTGCAACAACTGGTTCAACGAAGGTAATGTTGTGATTGCTCCTTGGCTGTGCGGCGATGACTACAAACGCATACCTAAGATGACTGGCAAATACATGTTTGGTCACTTTGAGTTGCCAGGTTACTTGATGAACGCCATGGTTGCTATGCCGGACCATGGTCAAGTGCAACGTGAACACTTTGAAAAGTTTGATCATGTGTTTACTGGACACTTTCATAAGCGCCAGACCAAACAGAACATCACCTACATCGGCAACTGCTTCCCGCACAACTATGCTGACGCAGGCGACGATGATCGTGGCATGATGATACTGGAATGGGGTCAGAAGCCTGAGTTTCATGCATGGCCTGATCAGCCCACATATCGTGTGTACGGACTGGCTAATCTGATTGACAATGCTGCCAGTATTCTACGTGCCAAAATGCATGTGCGGGTGAATCTAGACATTGACATTTCATACGAAGAAGCCAACTACATTAAAGAAACTTTTATCAAGCAGTACAATCTGCGTGAGATGAGTTTGATTCCTAGCAAACGCAGCGATGTTGGAACAGATACAGCACCGGGCGAAATCAAGTTTGAATCAGTTGATCAAATTGTCACAGATCAGATTACCAATATTGATTCAGAATTTTACGATTCAAAACTTCTGCTGCAAATTTATCAAAATTTATGATGTCATCATTGTTATATGATCATTTGTCCAAATATTCAATTGTTGCTGCAATTGATATAGGAGAATTATCACATTCGCCGGACCTGGCATACAAATTTTTTAACAACCACTATCGGCAATCTTACTTGCCAGATCAGCGATTAGTGTTGTACACTTCTTATCAGATCAGCGATCAACTGATAAGACATTTATATGATGCTGCACAGCTGATTGACATCTCTAATTGCTTTATTGTGTTATGTACGCCATATGACATACAACATCAGATTAATTCAATTGCAGTGAGCAAAAATATTGATCATTTTGAATCTATTGTGTGTAAGGTAGTTGATTCCAAAACTATAGTTGATCAGTTTTTTCTACCCAATACAGTGTGTCCATTACCCTGGATGCATTTAGAAATATCAAACAATGGAAACATAAGTCCTTGTTGCGTAGCTGCTACTATCGGAAACATAAATCATAGCCATATTTCTCAACAATTTATGTCTGCAGAGATGACTGATTTACGTGCCAGCATGCTCAGCGGGCACAAGCCCGCAGTGTGTGACCACTGCTGGAAACTAGAAGCAAACGGATTGCACAGTAATCGATTGCACCACAAAACATTACTACAAAAACAATTATTAGTATCTAGCTTGTCTTCTCCTGCAATTACCAGTATTGATATTAAACCAGGAAACACTTGTAACTTTAAATGTAGAATTTGTTCTCCGAGTGCTAGCTCATTGCATGCAGTAGAAAGATCCAATCATTCCAAATTGCCAATTGTAAAACTTGCTAATTGGTCTGAAGAATCAGCTACATTTAACCAATTGTATGAGATATTGCCAGAGTTAACCAACATTGATATGTACGGCGGTGAACCGTTCTTAATAAAATCATTAACTCAGTTGGTCCGGTATGCTGCAGAATCAAACTATGCCCCAAAGATACGATTGCATTACAACACTAATGGATCAATTTTTCCTACTGAGTTGATAAAACATTGGCCAGCATTTCAGCACGTGGATATTCATGTTAGTATAGACAACATAGGATCAAAATTTGAAATTGAGCGTGGCGGCAACTGGAACAGCGTTGAACAAAATATACTTTCGTTAGTGGCTTTGGATTTTTCTAATTTGAAAATTAGTCTTATGCCCACAGTCAATGTTCAAAATGTGTTGTACATCAACGAATTGCTAGATTGGGCAGAACGGTATCAACTGCCGGTGAATATAAATTATCTAACCACACCTGAGGGATTTGCGTTATCTCAATTAACTAACCAAGCAAAAGAAATCATTATCAAAAAGTTTAAGCATACTACCCATCAAGAACTGCAAAAGATTGTAAAGTTTATATCTACCTTGCCCAACAGCAACGGTGAAGAGTTTAAAAAACTTACTCAGTATTACGATAAAATACGAAACCAATCTTTTCAGAATACCCATCCTGAGATTGCAAAAGCCATGGGATATGTGTATAATACAACGATATGATCCAAATTAAAAATTTAACCGTTAAGAACTTCATGAGTGTGGGCAATGCCACACAAGGCATTAACTTTGATCGTAGCGATCTTACACTTGTGCTGGGTGAGAACTTGGACTTAGGTGGCGATGGTAGCCGCAACGGCACAGGCAAGACCACTATTATTAATGCACTGAGTTATGCTTTGTACGGCAATGCACTCAGTAACATACGCAAAGATAATCTAGTAAACAAGACTAATTCTAAAAACATGTTAGTGAGCCTTGACTTTAGTATCAGTTCACAGGAATATCGGATTGAACGTGGGCGCAAACCCAATGTTCTCAAGTTCTATGTCAACAACGAAGATCAAAGTCCCACAGACGATGCTCAAGGCGATAGCAGAGAAACACAGGAAGCAATTGAGCGACTACTAGGCATGAGTCACGACATGTTCAAACACATTCTAGCATTGAACACTTATACCGAACCGTTTTTGAGTCTGAAAGCCAATGATCAACGCAACATAATTGAGCAGTTGCTGGGCATAACACTGTTAAGTGAGCGTGCCGATCGCATTCGTGAACTTAACCGTGAAACCAAAGATGCAGTCAGTCAAGAAGAAGTTCGTATCCGCGCTGTGCAAGAAGCCAATAAGCGCATTGAAGAACAGATTGAAAGTTTCAAGCGTAGACAAGGACTGTGGCAGAAAAAGTACAACAGCGATCTTGCGTATTTGGTAGCACAATACGACGAGTTAGCATTAGTTGACATAGTAACTGAACTGGCTGCACACAGAGATCTAGCAGTCTGGACTTCGCTTAAACAACAGCACGATGCTTACAATTCATTGCAGGCACGCGAAACTGCCTGGCAGCAAAAACATGCTGCTGAACTTAACACTGCTGTGCAAGCGCACCAACTCAAGAATCAAATTGACATTGATGCAGAGCTTGCTGCCTGGGCTGCACTGACTGAGTACCATGCTCAGACCAAAGCACTGGCTGAGCGAGACAAAGAAGTTGCACGTCTGGGCAAAGACATTGACAAAGAAAACAAGTTGATTGACAAGCTCACTGCTGAAATTAACACTCTAAATGATCACAAGTGTTATGCATGTGGACAAGAATTTCACGACGATCAGTACGCCAACGTACTAGCTGACAAACAAAAGATGCTGCGCGATACACTAGCACATGTTGAAGCAAAAATTGCCGACTGGGATACACTACGCCAGCTGCAGATCTTTGTTGCTGTAGAAGAGCCTAATACACACTACACAAACGAAGCAGAAGCAATCCGACATTCTGGTGAGCTAAACAGTCTGCAGCTGACCGTGGACTCGAAGCAAGCAGAAACAAATCCGTTTACAGATCAGTTGAGTGAACTAGATGCAGTAGTTGTTCCGTTGCAACCCAGCAGCCATTACGACACCGAAGCCAAAGCAGTTGAGCACAGTACTCGTGTTGACAACCTGTTGCAACAGATCACAACCAAACACGAAGACACTGATCCTTACAGCGAACAGATTCAAGACATGCAAGAACAGGCGCTACAACAGATCAACTATGATGCGCTAAACCAGCTGGTTCGGTTGCAAGAGCATCAGGAGTTTTTGCTTAAACTGTTGACTTCAAAAGATTCGTTTATTCGTAAGAAAATTATTGATCAGAACTTGAGCTACCTCAACAGCAGACTTACTCACTATCTGGATCGTATTGGTTTGCCACACACAGTGACATTCCAAAATGATCTTACTGTACTGATTGAGGAACTAGGCAGAGAGCTGGACTTTGATAACTTGAGTCGAGGTGAACGTAATCGACTGATTCTGAGCATGAGCTGGGCATTCCGTGATGTGTTTGAAAGTTTGTACCAGCCTATCAACTTGTTGTTTATTGACGAACTGCTTGATTCGGGACTAGACACAGCAGGTATGGAAAGCTCATTGAGCATTCTTAAACAGATGAGTCGCGAACGTAATAAATCAATATGGTTAGTAAGTCACAGAGATGAACTAGCAGGTCGAGTTGAGAACATTCTCAAAGTAGTAAAAGAAAATGGTTTTACAGAATACACCACGGAGGTAGAAGTTGTTTAATTTAGAAAATATAAAGGTTCTTCATTTAGAACCCACCACAGTATGTAATGCTTCTTGTCCCCAGTGTGGCCGCGAAGATCCTAGATATTTTAAAAAAGAACAAGACGCTAAAGAGCTAACTCTTGACCACGTTGTCACTAATTACAGTCCTGCGTTTATTAAAAATCTAGATAAAATGTTTATGTGTGGCAACTTTGGCGAGCCTGCTGCTGCCAAAGATACATTGCAGATCTTTGAATATTTTAAAAAACATAATCCCAACATTGTGTTAGGAATCAATACCAATGGTAGTATACGCAACTCCAATTGGTGGCAGAAGCTGGCCAATGTTTTTAACAATTCATATTCCTATGCTGTGTTTAGCATTGACGGATTAGAGAATACCAACCATATCTATCGTCGCAATACTGTGTGGTCCAAGATTGTAGAAAATGCACAGGCATTTATTAGTGCCGGCGGGTCAGCCCATTGGGATATGCTGGTGTATGAACACAACGAATATCAAGTAGATCTTGCCAAGCAGTTGGCCAAAGATTTAGGATTTTCTTGGTTTCGTGCCAAGGTAAGCAAGCGATTCCATTCCAATCCTGTGACGTTTTTAAATCCTCCAAAAAATTACAAACTGCCCAATGTTACAGATTCTAAAAATATAAGTTGCCACGCTATAGCTGAGCAAAGCATTTATGTTGCTGCCAATGGGCATATACTACCGTGTTGCTGGTTTGGTGCAGAAGCATTTACCTTAGATCAAGAAGCAAAAAATTTGCTGTCTGACTGGAATAATCAATTGGTTCCATCGTGGGCTGACTCTCCTCATAGAATTTGTAAAGCCACGTGTTCAGTTGATGTCGGTGGTACTAGTTTTAGTAAACAGTGGAAAATAGAAGAGCAATTAAAATAATGTTAGATGTATTAATGTTATCAATTCCCAGAATTGCACCTGTGCGACC
>Ga0222650_1001630_pt1 | contig 10538 bp, 13 predicted proteins | sample AntAcemetagen367_FD_179820 | JGI IMG/M metagenome (GOLD analysis project Ga0222650, IMG submission 179820) | Saline water microbial communities from Ace Lake, Antarctica - #367 | ecosystem: Environmental > Aquatic > Non-marine Saline and Alkaline > Saline | place: Antarctica: Ace Lake...
AAGGAGTGTTGAGACCAAGGAGAAGTGAGTAGTGGCTGTTCAATGACGGGGACATGGCGAACACTGTGGAGCATCCTACGACCCTTTCGATCCTAAAATCCGTGCATCAAAATCCCCGAAGAACCAGGTTTTTGGATCGGCTATGGATTACATCGACTGTATCTGCAACGGAAGGTCTAGTAGATGTAAAAGAAGGCCGCGTCACTCCGTGCCCCGATCCGCTGGAAGCCCTCCAGTTGCTTGAAGGCATGTTCTCCACCGACAGCCCACGCCATGTGGTGCTGTTGCGCGATCTCCAACTGCACCTCGATCAAAGCGACCCCATGTTGTTTCGCCGCATCAAGGACATCCTGAGGATCGCTAAGACAAACGGCCACGCACTCATCCTGCTCGGCTGCCGCCTGAAACTCCCGCCCGAACTCGAACATGAAATCACCCACGTCGATTTCAACCTCCCCGATCCCACCCAACTCGGCACCGTCCTCGACGGCATCGTGAAATCCGCGAAGATCAAGAACCTCCATGAGGTAACCCGGGAGTCCGCATTGCAGAGCGCCCTCGGTCTCACCAGCACCGAAGCGGAGAACGCCTTCGCCCTGTCCGTCGTGGAAACCAAAGGCATCGACCACACCGTCATCGCTAGGGAGAAAGCCCGCACCCTGAAACGCAACGGCCTTGTGGAAGTCGTGGAAGCCACCACCTCCCTCGAAGACATCGGTGGACTCAGCAACCTGAAGGACTGGCTCAACCGCCGGGCGGGTGCGTTCAGTGATTACGCCAAAACCTACGGCCTGCCAGCTCCGAAAGGTCTACTGATTGTCGGCATCCCCGGCACCGGCAAATCCCTGACCGCCAAGGCAACCGCCGGAGCCTTCGGGCTACCCCTGCTGCGCCTCGACATGGGCTGTGTGTTCGGCGGTATCGTCGGCCAATCGGAAGCCAACCTCCGTGCCGTAATCCAGACCGCCGAGGCTATCGCCCCGTGCGTGCTCTGGATCGACGAAATCGAAAAAGGTTTCTCCGGAAGCAAGTCCAGCGGCTCCACCGATGGAGGAACCTCCTCCCGCGTCTTCGGCTCGTTCCTGAGCTGGATGCAGGAGAAGACCAAAGCGGTGTTCGTCGTAGCTACAGCCAACGACGTTTCCAAACTCCCACCCGAGTACCTACGCAAGGGAAGGTTCGACGAGATGTTCTTCGTCGATCTGCCCGACGCCCTGGAGCGTGCGCAGATCTGGGAAATCGTCATCGCCCGGCACGGACGCAAGCCCGCGTCCTTCGATACCGAAACACTCGCCCGCGCCTGCGAGCAGTTCACCGGCGCGGAGATCGAGGCGGCCTTCATCGATGCCATGCACGAGGCATACGCCGATGGCAGCGAACCCACCACCAAGGACATCCTCGCCGCCATCCGGGACACCATTCCGCTGGCACGGCTCATGGACGCCCGCATCACCGAGCTGCGCCAATGGGCGAAAGGCCGCGCTCGCGAGGCAGCCAGCCGCCCGGCAACAGCCACGGGAAACACCCGCCGCATCAGCGCGATGAACTGAACCAACAAAGCCGTCACGGGCATCCCGTGGCGGCTACCATTTTCCAAACCAAACACCTCACTCAAGCTCACAAAATGTCGGCAGTTATCAGTAATTGCCGACGTTTTGTATCTGTCTCTTACCTCAACTTTCCAACCAGATTCCTATAGTTTCCACTGACCCTATCGAACTGGGTATTGATGTCTCCATCGATCCCACACTCTGCTGCGAGTTTTGCAAATACCGGCTCCCAGAAGTCCGGAGGCGGCTCCAGAGATTCCGGAACTCCATGCGTGTCTCGGCGTTTGAATGTAGCCGCGATGTCCCGGATAAGGCGCTCCCTGTCGAGCGTTCCGGAATCCATGAGAAGCACCAGATCGATCAGATCCTTGACCCGGGTGTTGGCACGCTCACCGCGTGGCAGCGTGTAGGCATGGAGCTTCTGGGCGAAATGCTCTTCCCGGCAGATCGTGGGGAAATTTCCCGCAGGAATTCCGGCAAATCCCAGCCAGTCACGAGGTTCTATCCATTCGTATGGCTCCCTCTGAATATCCCCCAATCCCACATCCAGATGAAAACGGGCGAACAGACGGCCATCAAGAAACGCCTCCACCGGATGTCGCGAACCTCCATACGGCGCACCGTCCAGTTCCATGCTCGGCTCCCCTATTTGATAAACGAAGTAATCACCGACTTCCCGCGACGCTGCATCCTGTAGTGCTACCATCAGATCCATCGGCGACTCCGAATTGGAGGATAGACCCAAGTCGAGATCCCGCGTCGAACGAGCCACGGAAAGCTTTAGTTCCAAGGCGTATCCTCCTTTCAACCGCCACGGTGGATTTCCCTCTGCAAACAGACGCGCCAAGAGTCGGTCAAACGCGACCTGCCGCCGCATACGCTGCAAGTCGAAATTTTCCATCCTGGCCGCTGCAGCCAACCTGTCTTCAAGCGCGCTTCGAAAAGCGAATGCGGAATTGTAAGTCTTCATGATTTCATCATCTCGGTGAGCCATGGCGCAAGATCCTTGCGTTGCTGTGCTTCCTGAAGCTCCCGTCGTGTAATCATCCCGCGCTTCGTGCCCTCATCAAGTGCGTGCCGTAGCATCTCAGGATCCGCGTCACCAGAGATTGCAGAATCAATGATAGCCCGCATCGGTGATGTCAGCGCATATCCGCGCTCATGGATAACCTCATGCGGGGCGAGCTTCGCCTTGTGAAGGACGAGCACTTGCGGGATTTCGCTATTCCGCCGGAAGCCCGGAGGAACAGTCATGTGGAGCTTCGACGGATTGACATCCGACAGATCCCTCAGCGCCAGCGCGGTCGTGTGGGAATAGACACCTTGCGGCTCGCCTGCCCGGTTCCTCGACCATAGCGCCCAAGGAACCAGATACCCGGTATCCGAAACCGGGAAACGGCGCAGGCGATAGATGCCACGCCGCTCGCGCAGCCAGTTCCCGGCCTTCACATGGTAGCTGTGCGTGCTCCGCGCGAAACCCGCTTCAAGCGCCTGAGCCATGGTGAAGTAGCCGTCTTGGCTCTCCGCTATGGCGAAAAGTCGATCATTGTCCGGCGGTGATAGTTCTGCACGCATGTTCAAGATTCATGAACATACATGCAACCCAAAATACCTACAACCAGATAATCCAATTTTCCAGGAAGCCCTCACTCCCACCCATTTCGGAAAGGACATCAAGAGGCAAGCCCGGTCGCACGAAACGCACAAGCGCAGACCGGGGAAACACAGGCCGCCAGTCAGAACACACACGTCCCGGCTGGCGGCCATTTCTTTTCAACCACTCTCCCAAGGAGAACCAAACCAACCCCAACCCCATGAAAATCATCAACGTATCCATCACCCCCATGCCCCGGCCAATGCCGGAAGGCATGTTCGATCCCATGCCCGAGGTCATCGCGACCTTTGGCGATGGCTCCAGCAAATCCCTGTTCGCGTTCTTCCCCGACGAAGTCTCGTTCCAGGTATCCGAGTTCGTCGGCCTCACCGAGGAAGAAGCCCACAGCCTCTTCCAACGGAGAGATACCGACTACCTCCGCTCATAAACCCAAACAACCATAACCATAACCAACCCCAACTCAATCCCATGAAAACAACCATCAAGGACAACGTCCTCCACATCGAAATCCCGCTGCACGCACCGCGTCCGTCTGCCACCGGCAAGACGCTCACGGTAGCAAGCAGCAACGGAAACAAACCCACCGAAGCCCTCATCGACGGCAAGCCCGTCATCGTCGGCAAGCCCGTCATCGTCGGCGTCAACGCCTACATCAAACCCGTTGGATAGACGCAAGACAACAAGATCCAAGACACAAGAGAAGAGCCGTTGGAAAGAGCACCTGCTCCAGCCAACGGCTCCTCCCTGAAAACTGTACACTGAAAACTAGCAAACTCTAAATTATGAACATCCCATCCAACCACATCCGGGAGTCCGTCAAACTCCTCTCCCGCAACCGCCATCCGCGTGCGACATTGCCGGTATTGACCCATGTCCTCGCCACGCTGGACGCCACCGGCATCACGCTGGCAGTCACCGACCTCGACCGCTGGCTCGAAACCCGCATGGCTATCCCACCCGTCCCCAGCGAACCGGAAACCTTCCTCATCCCACCGGATGCGATGAAGGCGATCAAACAGGCCGACAAAAATACCGGCATCAGGATCACCTGTAAGAGCACGCGGAAACAACGCGAGCTTCACATCGTCATGGTCTGTGGCGGCATCACCGCCGAGTCCCGTCATCCCACGCTCGATGTCTCGGAGTTCCCGTTACGCCCGGTCATCGACCAAGAGGAAATCCGTATCCCGGCTAGAACCATGGAGAGCCTGGCAGCCATCGCAAAATGCGCCTCCAACGACTCAAGCCGCTACGTTCTCAATGGAGTGTTTTTCACCCCGGAGGATGGCGGAAGACTCGTCGCCACCGATGGTAGAAGACTTGCCTGTGCAGCTGCGGAAGTTCCACCCACCGCATTCATCCTGCCCAACCAATCGGCAAAAGTCTTAGCACATCCCGACTTCATCAGTCGCGAAGCCAATGTCCGCCTGCAGAAAATCGGGGAAACGGATTGGATCTCCATCCGATCCGGTAACCACCTCCTCATCTCGAAAATCATCCAAGGAAACTACCCGAACTACCGGCAAGTCATCCCAAGCCACGCACCCGAGTTGGTCAGCTTCTCCCCGGATCACCGGACGGCTGTCATCAAGTGGCTCCGTGCACTGCCCGACCGCCAGGCAGCCGTTAACCTGTCGTGGGAGAAAAAGCGTCATCTCACGCTCACGCAGCGCACCGCATCCGACGCCTCCACCGTATTGAGCGTCATCGCGGAAATCGAAGGCACCCCGCCGCCCATCGCGTTCCATCCGCGCTTCCTTGCGGACGCCTTGGAAATCGGCAGCACCCTCTGCCTGAGTGATGAGTTATCACCCGGAATCTGTCGCCATCCAAGCGGCAGGTTCTGTGTGGTGATGCCCATGCGTATCACCCTCGCCACAGCTGCGGCCGTCCGAGGACAAACCGCCGCCGCCGCATAACCCCGCATAACCCCGCTTCGGAACGGAATCGCACGAGGTAAGCCCGGCCGCACGACACGCCATAGCGCGTCCGGGGAAACACAGGCCGCCAGTCAGGACAATCACGTCCCGGTTGGCGGCCATTTCTTTTCACCACTCTCCCGATAAAGAAATCGGAGAACCACAACCAAACTTGTCTCGGCGTAGAAAGCGAAGCCGGACACCAACCCCAAATACCACCCAAAATAATGAACCAGACCATCAGCATCACCAGCACTTCCCTCCACTTCCGCGAAGGCAACTCCGACAAGGAATACCACGCCGCCGTCGAACCGGAGGGCGAGGGCTACCGCCCCACCGGCGAAGCGCACCAACCCATCACCCACGCCAAGAACTCAGGAGAAGACACCCGCATCCGCTGCCAGCTCCTCAACCCGGTCGATGTAGAGCAGGCCAACGAACTCTGAGCCGGCTGCTGCGGCATGGGATTCACCTTCTGCTGCGGTCAGCATTGCGCGGACATTGTCCGGGGTGAGGATTTCGATGTCTTTGTCGTTATTTATGTGGGGGTGCTTCCAAGGCTTCCACGGTTTCGTTCTGGCACCAGCCGCGCGGTGCTTTTGAAGCCCAGCGCCAAAATGCTTTTAGATTCCGAATGTGCATGCGGCGGGCTGTGGCAGCTTTTTCCGAAATCAGCCTTTCCAGGTCATGGGTGACGATCAGGGACAGGGTCTGGGGATGCAGGGGAAGGAGCAGTCCCTCCAGTGTGTATTTGTAGCTGCTCAGGGTAGAGGGACGGAGATTGTCCCGGCTTGCCAGATACTTCTCAACCGCCTCGCTGAACAAGCAGCTGGCGTTCTTGGCGTCCCATTGCTGGCGGTATGCATTCGCCGCATCGATGAGACTCGCACCGGTAGGGGAAAGGATTTGCTCCGCACGGAGAGCTGCCTCCGCCAAAGATGGTTTGATGACAAGGGCGTTGGTTCCCAGTTCCTTGTGCTTACTCTCAAGTTCCTGGGCGAAGTCCCTGGCCTTGTCGCGGGTCTTGAAGAATGCCCGCTCACGCTTTCCAGATGGAGAGAGAGATGCGGGTATTTCGACCTTCCATCCGGAGACAGTGTTCTTGAACGAAAATGAGGGCTTCCTTGGCATTGGGAGAAAATACGGTAAGCACTACTCCTGCCTGAATTGCCCGAAGGAGGCGAGGGGAATTTCGGAGAATCCCGCAGAAAGGAATCTATTTCTTCAAACCGGCTGGCGGTCCAGGCACCCGTGGATTGGTTGGGCAGTTGCCGTTTCCCGTGCTTGTCCCTGTCACCCGGCCGGATGCATTACGGCGTATACCGGCGGCGAAACCGGATGAACCATTGGTGGTCTGGTTACCCGTGGATCGGTTCGATGCATCCCGGAAGTCCGTGCGGCTGGTGTCGCCGTTTGTCCGGGTGGTCGCGGTGCCTGTCGTCCTGTTACTAGCGTCGCGGTAGGTCGTGTGTGAGGAGCCGGAGGATGATCCGTTGGTGGAGGCCGAGCCTGTCATGCGCCCGGATGCATCGCGGTAATCGGTGCGGGTGGTGCTGCCGCTGGTCTGGCTGGTGGAGGTTCCGATGGTACGCCCAGAGGAGTCGCGGATGACCGAGCGCACCGTCCCATTGCTGCTTTTCTGGTGTTCGATGGTCTGCACCGTTCGCCCGGAGGAGTCCCGCACCAACTCGCGGCAGGTTTCTGCAGAGGAGATGGGACTCAGTAGTAATGACGTAGCCAGCAGGGAGAGTATCGCTTTCATGCGGGCTTCGACGGCTCTGTGGTGGAATCCATTCGAATCGATCGATTCGGGTCAAATTCCATTCCCTAGCCCCGCATATGTCCCACCCCCTAAGCCAGTATTCATTCGTAACCTGTTTTCGATTCACGAACATGCCAGCCCACAATACCCTTCATCCCTTCGCTCCGGGCGACCGCGTCGTCGCCATCGATACCCGCGTGGGACCCAGAATTTGGAATGAACCGGGGGACAAGAACCTGATCCATCTCCCCGACGGCATGCTGCGCAAGGGTGTCGTCTATCACGTGGAGGAAATCAATTTCATCAGCGGCTCCCCCGGAGTATATATCACCGGGCTGAGATGCGGCTGGATAGACCGGAAACTAGCATGGTGCGCATCCCGCTTCCGCAAGGTGGACGCCCTGGGCTATCATGCTCCGAAGAAGCGGGTGAGGAAGGTGCCGATACCGGCTATATCGGTCGCCCTCCATTGATTGAATGAATCTAACATTTTTTCCAGTATTCTGAATCCGTTTTTCTCCTTCCAATCAGCCCTATCATTCCCTTCTCTTTTACCGTGCTTCTCGATACAGCCATCGAATGTCTCTACGACCTTAACGTCGGCATCACTCCTAGCGAGGAGGGATGCCCTCATGAGCGGCCACACAAGCCCTTACTACTTCTGGCCGTCTTCGATCTCATTGACGCCGGGCTTGCCACTCCGGATCGAATCCCTTGGAACCAGGAACTGCGCGACCGATTCACGGAGCGCTTTAACCTCGTCCGGAAACATAACGACCAGAACAACCCGGATCTCCCGTTCCGCTACTTGGGTAGCGACGGATTCTGGAAGGCGACCGAGGCCGATGGCACCACCCCGATCCGCCGGGAGATCCGTGTCTCGGACTTTGGCCAAGTCTTTGCGCGCTTCACCGACGGCTTTGAAATCCTCGTTGCTATTCCGGCCAACCGCCAGCTGATGCGCGAAGCCCTCATTGCCCGCTACTTTCCGCAGCTAAGGGGCAACAACGTCCCTGTCTTGTCTGCTCTTCCACCACCTCTCGTCGCAGAAGACACGCCCGAATATGGCCGATCCCCAGCCTTCCGTCGCAAGATCCTCGAAATCTACGATCACCAATGCGCCGCCTGCGGACTCCGCATCCGCCTCTCATCCGGCAATGACGTCTCGTTCATCGACGCAGCACACCTCATTCCCTTCGCTGGTAGTTACAACGATCACCCCACTAACGGCCTTGGCCTTTGCAAGAATCACCACTGGGCTATGGATCGCCATCTCATCGCACCCTGCCCTGACCTTAACTGGAAAGTTACGCCCGTCCTCGATCCCAGGCGTTCCAATGGAGAAAAAGAACTCATCGCTCTCTCTGGTAAATCTTTGTTACTCCCAAAAGACGTGGCTTTCCACCCGGATGCCGAGGGGCTGAAATGGAGATGTGAGAGATTGATTGCGTAGTTGGGTAAATATTTGAACACATCACTTTAAATAAAAATTTGAACGTTTCTGAACAGCTGGATCTTAGTCCGCATCCATCGGCTCTTCTCGAGTCATTGAGGAGCATTGGCTACACTCTTGAAACAGCTCTCGCAGATATTATTGACAATAGTATCACTGCGAAATCGACAACGGTGTCTGTGCGTTTTCTCTGGGACAGCGGAGTCCCTTGGGTAGTGATAGTTGATGACGGTAAGGGCATGACGCAGGGTGAATTAATTGAGGCGATGCGCTTCGGCAGCCGTGTTCCCACAGAGGTTCGTGATGAAGATGATCTTGGTCGGTTCGGACTCGGTATGAAGACAGCCTCAATTTCCCAGTGCCGCCACCTTACTGTCGCATCTAAGTGTAACGGGGAAGTAGCAGCCTGCGAATGGAATCTGGACAAGATCGCAAGCGATCGCTCCGCTCGGTGGCTTGCTGGTATCCTCGATTCATCGGACATAGAAAACGACCGTATGCTCTCGGAAGTGATAGCACATTCGATTGGTAGCCGCGAGTCTGGAACCGTCGTTTTATGGCGAAATCTCGACAATTCGATAGCTGAAAAGGAGCATTCCAACGCCGAGCAGCGTTTCTCCGAGGCCATGGATGCGGCAAGAAGGCACCTTGAGATGGTATTCCACCGGTTTCTCTCGCCGGATCCCGGCAGGACGGGAATCAGTATTGATTTCAACGGTAACACTCTTGATGCGTTCAACCCCTTCGGTCCGCCAATTCCTGCCCGTCAAGAACTCCCTTCGGAAACGGTGCATATCGAAGGAAGGAAGATCCATATTCAGGCCTATGTATTGCCACACCGCAGCAAGGTGCCTACTGCTGTTTACGAGAAATTTGCGGGGGATGAGGGGTATGTTCAGAACCAAGGATTCTACGTTTATCGAAACAGGAGACTGATCGTGAAGGCTACGTGGTTTCGTCTAATCAAGAAGGAGGAACTCAACAAACTGGTTCGTGTCCGTGTCGATATACCTAACAACCTTGACCACCTATGGCGCATCGATGTCAAGAAGTCACAGGCCAGTCCGCCGGAGGCGGTTCGGCGCGAGCTGAGAAAAGTTATTGGTAGGATCTCGGGTGCAGGAAAGCTCGTTTTCACACGCCGGGCGACAACTCTAAAGAATAGGAAGCTGACTCCCGTTTGGCGGCGCGAAGTAGTAGACGGGAAGATTCGCTACGGAGTAAATGAAGAACACCCTCTCGTCAAATCGCTGCTGGAGCAAGCTCCGGATGGGAAGGCATCGCCGCTTCGGACGTGTCTTCGCTTGATCAGCGAAGCATTCCCCTACGAGGCGATATTCGTTGATGCAGCGAGTGATACGAACGAGTTCGAAAAGCCCGCCCACGACGAAGAGGAGGTTAGGCAGGCTGCATTGCAGCTCATCGAAGCACTTCGGATTTGCGGATTCGAGGGTGTAGAGCTGCGCAACCAGTTGCTAGTGACCGAGGCCTATCCGTTCCCACCCGCACTAATTGAAGAACTCCTACCAGATAATTGACTAGACATGGCTGACATCCCGAAACTTGTTGAAACTGTATCATCAACCCTCGAAAAGCGGTTGATCGTAGAAAAGCGTGACGCTCCTGATGAAGAGCAGCTGGAGAAGATTGTAAGAGCGCAAGTCGTGGTTCTTGGGCTAAGCAACGAGGGCGACCACGGGGAGGAATATTCCCAAGATGAGATTGCAGAGGCTATTCGGACGCTACAGACACGATTCTCGGTCCGGATGAGTGCCGGAACGCTTTTCGAGGCGGAGGACTACAAGCCTTGGCTAACCGAAAAGCAGGGGGACATCGATTGGTACTACTGGACACGCTATCGCAAGTATCTGCTGACAAACAAAGGATTTCCACCCTTTGTCGTTCGCACGCTTGATGGAGTGACCGACGAAATACTCGACCACCTGGAAGATCCAGGGAAGGCGGGCGCTTGGGCTAGGCGCGGACTTGTGGTGGGGCATGTGCAATCCGGCAAGACCGCCAACTATACCGGGTTGGTATGCAAGGCGGCGGACGCTGGCTACAAGGTGATTATCATTCTCGCAGGTATGCTGAACTCGCTCCGCAATCAAACACAAGAACGTATCGACAGCGATTTCATGGGTTGGTGCACGAGAAAGAAGGACCACGTCGGAGCCTCCCGATTTGGAGTGGAACGGCGGCCGGTATGCTTCACCACGAGCCTAGACGACTTTAATCG
>Ga0222650_1001633_pt1 | contig 10512 bp, 5 predicted proteins | sample AntAcemetagen367_FD_179820 | JGI IMG/M metagenome (GOLD analysis project Ga0222650, IMG submission 179820) | Saline water microbial communities from Ace Lake, Antarctica - #367 | ecosystem: Environmental > Aquatic > Non-marine Saline and Alkaline > Saline | place: Antarctica: Ace Lake | collected...
ATAAAATCCCGACCATTTCACGGGTAAAATATTTACGAATCTTAAAAAATATATTTTAGAAAAAAATTATACAATTTTTGAAATCTGATTCAATTTTTGGAAGTTTGAGAGAAAAATAAGATTTTGATTTTTTGACAAAAAATAAATTTGGCGGGAAATATTTTTTTGGCGGGAAAATAATTTTTGGCGGGAGTTTTTGAGATTGGCGGGAGTTTTGGAACATTTCATTTTTTTACCCGCATAGAATTTTTTGGCGTCAAATTTGTATAGTACAGTAAGCCGTAGTGTAAGATTACTTCTTACTGTACCAACCTTACTGTACTGCTTACTGTACCAACCTTACTGTACTCAACACTAAAACCGCTGTATCTCACTCAATATTTATCGGATTTACATCAAAATTAGTGAATCTTGTAGGAAATTTCAAGACCTTTCATATTCTGTATTCAAATCACTAATGCGATCATTATTTTTATCGTAATTAAATACTTTCTATATAATTATGACACCCACATCCACAAATAAGTTAGTACTTAAAACAGTTTTGGAAAATACAACTCTACAAATTCATCAATATCCAAAAATATATTACACTCAATTTCATCATTACTCAATCTATTCATAAAGTCCCGTAATTCTTGACGGTATATTTTTATATTAGATAATGATGTTTCATCTAAACTACTATCAACTAATAGCATATAATCAGTAGTTTGCAACATTTCATTTCTTCTTTTTCTAATAGCATCAGCGTATTTCTTAAAAAAAACATTGTTTAAGCCCTCGTTATATGTTTCAATAATAACAGTTTCCATTTATATTAAGATGATATATTATTTTAACTTATTCTAAAATATATTTCTGTTATGTTTGCGTTAGGTGTATTCACATCAATACCTAAATAAAAGTCTCCCATAGTTGAACCACCATTAATTAAACTCCAAGTACTATTATTGTCTGAAGCAATGATACCACTATTAAAAGCTGTGCTACTTCCACTATTAAACTTAAAATATACCCAAGCAAAACAATACTTTTCTTGAAATGATGTTCCTTTTACGCTAATACTAACATACATTCTTACATTGAAACCATTATCATAATTACCAAACTGATTCATTGAATATCTAAATCTATTTATAGCAAGATATGAATTACCTGTAAATATAAGAGTGTTTCCATAAGATGTTAAAACTTGATTTCTTTGTCCTTTAGTATATGAATCAGGTATAGATGGAAAGTCTGATATACGATTTTTTGACATTGACCCACTTAAATCTGCTAATGTTGTAGGTATTCCAGGAAAGTCAGATATACGATTTTTTGACATTGACCCACTTAAATCTGCTAATGTTGTAGGTATTCCAGGAAAGTCTGATATACGATTTTTTAGCATTGTTCCTGTTAAATCACTTAATGTTATAGGTATTATTGGAAAGTCTGATATTTTATTTTTTGTTATTGTCCCGCCTAAATCACTTAATAGAGGTTGTGATACTAACCACCCATCCGCATTAGTATAATTCAAAAATCCAGTTGTTTGTACTGTTGATGTTACTATTTTTGTATATCTATATCTTATAATAACAATACCAGAACCGCCAGACCCCGCTGAATTTGCAGGTTCGTCATTTCCTTGACCTCCTCCACCCCCACCTGTCCCATCTTTTCCATTTTCAGCACTTGCATTATCACTACCAAATCCCCCACCACCTCTACTTTCAATTGTTAATTTACTCGGGTCTCTCACGGGTGATACAGTACCTTCCCACGCAGAACCATTACCACCTCCAGCATAAAGAACATTAAAACCTGTTATATCAACACCTAACCCATCCCCTCCATACCCATCATTTGGAGTACTTTCTATACCGTGAGTTTGTCCTACGCTACCAGCACCACCACCCCCACCTCCTTTATAATCTTCAACTTGTCCTCCGCCTACAAAACCACGACAACCCTCTGGAGAAGTTAAACTATTTTGATATAATTTTGATACAACCGAAATAGTCGCATCATTAAATATATTATTGGTTGGTAATGTTAAAGCAGAATTAACCTTCCATCCTTGTCCTCCATTTGTATTTGCAAATTGACTTGCACCAGTTCCTAAACCTCCACCGTTCGCATAATATCTTTTAGTTCCATCATTTTTTTTAAACTCGCTAAAAATACCATCTTCTGTTTGTGTGTTCGTAGCAATTGTTGTTGAGTTATTAATATTTTTACGACCACCACGACCAACATTTATATTATATGTTCCATTTAATATTTGTCCTTTGTGATATAGTAAAGTACCAGCACCACCACCTGCACCGTGTCTTTTCCCACCTCCACCACCACCACCAACAACTAAAATATCGCATTCAGTATTCTCATTAAAATTTATACTATATGTTGTTTGATTTTTTGAAAAAGTAATTTTCAAGTTTTTGTTTAATAATCCTTCACTACCAACAGGATCTTCTATTTTTAAATAATCCCCATAATTGTAAGAATATTCAAATATCTTACTACCACTATTAGTTATTGAACTTTTAACAGAAGAACCATTCAAATTGTTAAATGTATCTACATATAAATTAATGGTAGCTATTGAAGAACTATAATTTTGTGTATATTCAACTTTAATCTTATCGTATGTAGTAGGTAATGGAAAAGTAATAATACCAGCCACAGCACTACTACCAGTATTAGGAAACGCACCTATACCTCCACCATTAGTAGAATTAAAGTTATCAAAAGATGAAACACCTGCTATACCAGGTATAGTATTAAAATATGCGTGAAAATTTGAAAGATTTGTAATAGATTGTGTTCCAAAATCATATATTAAATTATCAATAATATATGGAAAACTCATATATTTATAATCGCTATCTATTGTTATTTTTGAAACTGATGGTGATGATGTGGGTTCTTGTATATTAACAATTGTATCAGCGGGTGCTACAGGAACTTTAAGAAACTCATAATCATATTTACCTGATGAATTGATATTTTTAATACTTATCTTATTAGGATTTAGTCCATCACTTATTTGTTCGAAATGACTACTGTATAATAAAGGAAATACATTCGCAACTGTAGAATCAGAACCATTATTTCCAGTTGCTCCAGTTGCTCCAGTTGCTCCAGTTGCTCCAGTTGCTCCAGTTGCTCCTATTGCTCCAGTTGATCCTATTGCTCCAGTTGCTCCTATTGCTCCAGTTGCTCCTATTGCTCCAGTTGCTCCTATTGCTCCAGTTGCTCCTATTGATCCAGTTGCTCCTATTGCTCCAGTTGCTCCTATATTTCCTTGAATACCAGTTGCACCAGTTGCTCCTGTTGTACCTATTGATCCAGTAGCACCAACAGAACCAGTATTACCAACATCTCCTTTATCTCCTTTTAAACCAGTAGCACCAGTAGCACCAGTAGGACCAGTAGCACCAGTAGAACCAATAGTACCAGTATTACCAATATCTCCCTTATCACCTTTTAAACCAGTAGCACCAGTAGCCCCATTTGTACCATTAGTACCATTAAGTCCAGATGCTATAACACATTCAAATTTTTTCAAAGTAGTATTATAGGTCATATTATTTCCTGCCTTTAATGATAGATATGTTTCCAGTTCTTCAGGAATTACTTTAGGTTTTGGGATTACATTAATAGTTATAGTATGTACCAACACACCAGGACTTCCATTTGTTGTATCAAAAACTCTCATAAAGTAAGTACGATTTAATTGTACCTCAATTGAGATATAGTCTGGTAAATTAGAAGGAGCCCATAAATTATCTATAATATTTGTACCATCCCATACCCCCACTGAGTAGTGTGAATAATTACTTGGGTCATCAAAAAAATCTGTACGATTCATAAATAGTGTATCACCGTCTATATATGTGAGATTTGTGATTGGAGTTTCAAATATTTGTTGGTTGTCACTCCAACCTCTAATCCTATCAGAAAAGTTATCTTGGAATATTGGAACATCTTCTGAATTAAACCCAGCTAATGTGAAAGTAAAAACTCCATAATCATTATATTGTTCCCAAAAACTTTCACCATCTATACCGTTTGTCCCATTAGTACCATTTGTTCCCTTAATACTTGTAGTTGTATAAGATACACTTTTGGTAAAATTCAATGTCAATAGACCTGTACTATCGGAATAAAAAACACTTGAAATCCCATTACCATCTTCGCCGTCATCGCCGTTCCTACCATCGCTTGGAGGTGAAAATATTAAAGATGCTGCTGATAATCCTGCTGCTACTGCTGATGCTGCTGCTGCTGTGGCTGAACCTGCCGATGTTGTTGCTGACGCTGCCGCTGCTGTTGCTGACCCTGCTGATGCTGTTGCTGAACCTGCCGATGCTGTTGTTGAACTTGCTGATGCTGTTGCTGATGTTTGTGAAGCTGTTGCTGATGTTTGTGCTGCTACTTTTGATGCCTCTGCTGCTACTTTTGCTGTTTCTGCTTGTGTTTTTGCCGTTTGTGCTGCTGTTTTTGCGGTTTCTGCTTGTGTTTTTGCCGTTTGTGCTTGGTCTCTATACTGTTTTGCCAAACTTCCTTCAGTAAATGTTATAGTGTCCTTATCAACACTTAATGCGATTGTTGAATTTACAAATGCTGTAGAAGTGGTATTATTGATAGTAGTTATTCGTGGATTATACAAATTGTCTTTTACTTTTAATATATCAGTACTTGATTTTTCTAATGTTCCGCTATCTATTCCAGATATTAAATATGTTTGTGATAACCCAGATACATCACTTGTTATACCACCACTTACTTTTGTTTTTACATATACACCTCCAACATCTGTTTCAATTGATCCGTTTGTTTTAGTATTTATAAATAAACCAGTAGTTCCCTGTTCTAATCCTCCAGTACTTAATATTCTAGACTGTATCTTATCTTTGTCGATACCAGTAGTAATTCTTTCAATTCCATTAATAGAATCTTTAATTAGATAATTTTGTTTTAAACCATAATCACCTAATCCTATTCCCATATTGTCTTCTACTCTAATTTTTAATTTATCATTGTCAGTTTGTCCTGTTCCTAATCTAAAGTTTGTACTATCATAATTGATTGATAATCCAGATGTATCTATTACTAATGCAGAATTGGTTTTTAATTTAATTTGTATCTTATCTTTATCAATACCAGTAGTAATTCGTTCAATCCCATTAATAGTATCAGTAATTAGATATGTTTGTGATAAACCAGAAACATCACTTGTTATACCACCACTCACTTTTGTTTTTACATATACACCTCCAACATCTGATTCAATTGATCCGTTTGTTTTGGTTTTTATATATAAACCAGTAGTTCCTTGATCTAATCCTCCTGTACTTAATATTCGGGATTGTATCTTATCTTTATTAGTTCCTACAGTAGTAATTCGTTCAATCCCATTAATAGCATCAGTAATTAGGAATGTTTGTGATAACCCATTTGTATCATTAGTTATACCACCACTTGTTTTTACATCAATTAGTAATCCATTAGCATCTTCAATTATACCACCATTTGTTTTTAAGTTGAGCCTGAATTTGTTAGTCTTTGTTGTATCTGTATCTGTACCATCTTTAAAGTGTCTGTCATAATAGTTCAATTCTAATAATTTAGAAGATGAATCTACTTTTAAAGCATTATGACTACTCTTGATACCTTTAAAAATCAAATAGTCTTTTACATTAAAAAATGTTGTTCCCGTGTCTAATATCTCAAGGTTTCCATTGATTCTTGTTTTACCTCCTACATATAATTTATAGCCAGTTATAGGATCTGTATTTATTCCCGCTTCGTTATTGATAGCATCATACCGATAGACATCTACCATATTATTAAGTTCTTCTATAATTTCTGCTATAGCATCACCTGAAAAAGTGTTGAAAGCCGAAGTGTTGTCTGCTGCGGTCAATGCCTGTAATTTTGCTCCAAACAAACCCCCTTTTTGTACTTTAGCATAAGCATATTTACCTACTTCAAAAACTGCTGTTCCTACCATTGTTGCTAATGCCTGTGTATCTTGGTCTGCGTCTTTTGTTTTCAAATCCAAAAGTGTCTGATTGATACCTTTTAATTGTTCGGCTTCTGGAACATCTACGCCATCTACATCAACAATATAGCCATTTATCTCATCTAATATTCCAAATTGATAAACTCCTTGTTCGTCAGTGTATCCATATATGTCATTCCTAACTACTTGAGCGTTGTTGCTTATGGTTTCAATGTTATCAATATTTGTTGATACTTCCCCCTCAATTATTTCAATTTTCGTTAAAGCTCCGTTGATAACATCACCCTCATCATTTGTATATCCATCTATCTTTCTTTTCAAATCAATGACATCTATGTTAGCACTCACTCGTTCCTCTGTATAATATAGATTATTACCTTCTGCTATGTCAGTAGTGGTTTTCAATGCTATATTAGCATCAACCCTATCTTCTGTGTAGTATAAGTTCTCGCCTTCTGCTATGTCAGTAGTGGTTTTCAATGCTATATTAGTATCAACACGATCTTCTGTATAATATAGATTAGTACCTTCCGCTATATCAGTAGTACTTTTTAAGGCTATGTTATCATCAACCCGTTCCTCAGTATAATATAATCTGCTACCTTCAGCAACTTCAGAGGTAGATATGTTTTGTAAATCAGCTTTAATTGTTATGATATCATTTTTATTCACGACAATCTGCTCTACATTCACATCAATATTTATAGAGTTGACGCCTCCTGTTCCTTGTATGATACCTGTTCCAGCAATATAACTCATTCTCTACTTAATCAAAATATAAAAAAACGGGCTGATTGTTAATTTGTATGGACTGTTGTCCTGGTGCTGTCTTTTTATTATAGTAGTACTCTATTGCGATGCGTTTTTTCTTTTCTCTGTATTCCATGTCATTATGATACCTATCTTTTAGTTTTAAGTTGTTTTTATTTTTCCTTTCACTTGTAATTTCATTCATATCTACTATTAAAAAATATTTTTATTCCTATGAATTAGTAGATAGAACATGAATGTCGTAGACTTCCAGTACAATAAATTGATGAGTAGGCAACATACACATGATTTCATATTAAACACTTCAAAAGTCAATCTTACAAAAGGCAAAGGTAAAAGTAAAAAGCCAGGTCGTGGAAATGTCAAAGATGTTACAGGAAAAACGGGAACAAACGTACAAGTCAATAATTTCTTCTTTGGAAATACACAGGGTGTTACTCCTCGTGGAAGAACATCATTAAACGGTGTTAGTAGTTTTCAACCTTTACCTCAAGGATTTAACATACCAATTCATATGACTATGCCACAAGGATACCCACCACCAATACAAGCCCCTCAAGGTGTAGCCGTTCCAGTACCTTTAGGAGGAATACCTTTAGGAGGAATACCTTTAGGAGGTGCTGTACCTCCTCCACCAAACAACCCACCCAACGCTGTACCTGATTGGATGCGACCAGCTATGGAAGATATTACTAATATGTATAGAGAACAACGTGATGTACTGACTGATTTAAGAAATCAAATGAATCAAAACGCACCCAACCAAGAAGCAATCAGACAACAAATCTTAGATACTGAAGAAAATTTTACTCGATTAATGATGAATACAAATATAGAAAGTTTGGAAATTCAAAGAGACTATTTTAACAATTTAAATAGAGAAATTGATGATTCTGGTAATAGGTTAAGAGAGGGAATATCTATGGAAACAAGAGCAGAATTAGCACGATCCAACGCTCAAAATCAACAAGCATTCGCTGATTTGGATGCTAATGTATGGGATGCTGCTAATAGAAACAGATTAGAAGTGGCTGATGATACAAGAGGAGTTCTTGCGAGTATGAGAACTGATCTAAACCGTTCTATACAAGTACAGACAGGAGAAGTAATTGATGCTGGATCAAGAATATCTCAAGCAATGAACCAGAGATTAGAGGAACTTGCAGGTCTTGCAAATATGAATCTAGATGTTGCGAATACGAATCTAACACAAGGCATATTGGCTTTACCATTAAAACGTGGAGGTGCTAATAATGAGAAGTCCAATTTACAAAGAGAAACCATAATCAATCAATTAGACAATCCAAACATATCTGACGCACAAAGAAAATATTTAGAAAGTGCTTTGGTCGCACTAAATGAACCATCAAAAAAAGGAAATACTGAAAAAAGAAATGATACTGATGAAGAACCTAATTTTAATAATTCTATGGGTTCTGCAGCTGGAGGTAGTCAAAGACCTACACCTGCTATTGAGTTTTCTCAAAGACCTTCTCTATCAAGGACATCTATGATAAATATAGAACCAACAGCATCTATGATTGAAACACCTCTCCGTCAGCCTAGATCTTTATTAATGGGTAGGTCTTTGTTTGAACCATCTGATGAAAATGAGAATACAGATAATAATACTATGGCGGATTTAAGTATGACCGAACCAACAATAGATAGTGAATCTGGGAGTGACAAAAATGAACGCTCAAAACTTAATTTTCGTACTGATGATTCAGATTTTGAGCGTTCAGATGTTAATTCAGCATTTGAAGATTCTGATTAATAAAACTGGTAAATTATTAATTTTTCTCATAATTCATATAGAAATAAAGAAATTATGTCGTATCCTAAGAATTTAGGACAACGTATTCAATACATCACAAATTATTCAACTAATAGTGTAAAATTAAATCCTGACAACTCGGCAACTTCGCTGACTGGTATAACATCAGGGTCAAAACTCCAATTCACGCTACCCCCTAACTCGCTTGTAGATTTATCAAGTTTCAGTGTATATGCGGACTTTTCCACAACAAGTGCTGGTGGAGTGTTGGGTACTGCTGCTCGTCCTCATTATCTTACTCGAAACGCTAATAATTTAATTCAACGTCTTACTGTTGAAATTGGCGGACAAGTCCTTAATGACATACAAGATTATAATCGTATCCAACAAATCTTTTCAGATATGCAGTTTGGGATTGAAGGGTCTTCTAAAAAACTACTTTCTAATAGCGACCCTCTTGACAAAAAAGATAGAAATGGTCTTCTTGTTGGTGGGTTAAGATGTCTTTCACACGTTAATGGTGATGCTGTTGAAGATTTACGTACTGATAAACGCCCTATATGTTTAACTCAATTCATCGGTTTCCTTGGTGGTGGGGCGGGAGTAAAATATATTGACACTCAATTAACAGGTGCTGTAAAAATTACTTTTGACCTTGCTCCTGCTTCAACTGTATTATTCCGTGCTGAAGCAAGTACAACTCTCAATGGATTACCTGCTAGTGGGGGTGTAGCAGCTAATAATGCTGCTGACCCAATTATTGTTGGTAGTGTGGCTAATTTTGGTTTAGCGGGAGTAGCAGATGCTAATGCTATAGCCCCTTCATATTCAATAGCAAATGTTTATGCTACTATCAAGAAATGTCAAATTGATGATGGTGTGTATTTTGCTTCATTATCAACTGCTCTCCAAGCAGGTATTCCTTTCGAGTATAAGTTCAATGGCTTTCATCAAACTAAAGGAGCGGATTGTAATGGCGGAACAACAATGCGATATGAAATTATGGCTAACTCTGTAGATTTAGCACTAATGACATTCTATTCCTCAACAGGTCATCTTGTGGATGGAATAGTTAATGCTGCTGGACTTGCTGGAAATGCTAATGATATTTATATACATCAACATCCTGCTCTCAATGCTAAAACTCTTTCTACTCTTGGTAAAGAAAGTTCATTCACTACTAACTATTTCCAACGCAAAGGCGACGCAATTGATAAAACAGTCTTCTTTGTTAATGGTGAGCGTATCCCTCAATATGATATGAAAAATCCCCAAGTCTATAATCAATCTCTAATTGACTTTGGTATCAATGATGATGTATCAAGTGGTATTTATTATGGTATTAATTCATACAAATCTTGGGAAAAGAACTACTGGACAGCAACCGCTCGACTATCGCATATATGTAATGATGACAGTTTCATATCTGGTTTTAACGCTAATGGTGTCCCTATGACATTAAGTGTTGAAACTACAGCAGTAGCAGGAGCTGGAGCGGGTCTTGTCCTTACTCCTCAATTATTCATAATGACCTCTGAAGTCATGCAGGTCTATGCAGGTCGTCAAATTAACAGAATTCGTTGATCATTGTTATAATTACAATCAAATAATTTATTTTTTTAGTATTAAAATTAAAAAGCACCAACAGATTTTAAATGATAAAAAATAATTTATAATATGGATATACTATAGAAAATGAGTAGAACTGATAGTTGTTTTAAATCAACCCGTAAATTACACGATTTAGCAAATGACATTTCATACTGGAAAGACGACCACCACGACACAGGAATACATAAAGAAACACGAGGAGATCATGATTCTATTCAATATACCAAGATACAAAATAGAAATTCAAACTTTAATCCAGCATTTTATGGAAAAAGCAATGTTATTGCATTAAGAAAAGATTTAGATCCAGATTGGGATGTAAAACAAGATT
>Ga0222650_1001634_pt1 | contig 10511 bp, 9 predicted proteins | sample AntAcemetagen367_FD_179820 | JGI IMG/M metagenome (GOLD analysis project Ga0222650, IMG submission 179820) | Saline water microbial communities from Ace Lake, Antarctica - #367 | ecosystem: Environmental > Aquatic > Non-marine Saline and Alkaline > Saline | place: Antarctica: Ace Lake | collected...
CTTAATGAGAACGTGTTTGAAGACCATTCTTACATGCTGTTTATCACCAATCAGGAGTCAGGATACCGAGCGACTTCCGAGATAAGTATGCTGGGCGAATCATCTTTCAAATGGACAAACCCTTCAGAAAACTCTACAGCTACCTACCGTGGTCTTAACTTAAAGCGTAACGATGGGACTTATTTTGATGTTGGGATTGACTTTGCTACGGCAGATAATGCTGCTAATTATGAATTGTGGCTTACTTTCTATTACCGAGAAGTTGCCGGAACTGATACGACACAACATGAACTTACATGGAGAGTTGGCTCTAACTCGTTTCCTCGGGAAGATGACAAAGGGGAGGCAAATGGCACACTCACTTTATCAGGAGAACAGGTTTTCTCGTTTATAGGTTCAAATATTCAGTCGAATCCATCAATTATCCGATTGATTGGGAAAGACTTTAATAGAAATACTGGCTCTGGAAACAAGTTTGGTCCAGATGCATTTGAGCTCACCATGTACATTGCAGGCACAGAGTTTTCAGAGTTTTTGAGTGTTTCTAATGGTAATGTATCTGGCTCGTTAACGGATGTTCCAACCTATTCAAATATCAATAACGGATTGGGAGTTTTTTCTTGTCGTACGTCTAAGAAATTCCCGAATTTGGTTCCGAATGATGGTGATGATCTTCAAGAATTTATTAGCGGTCAATATACTGGAGGTCTTCAGTTTACCACAGACGAGTAATTGATTTTGGTGTCGTTTTGTCACCCAACTTGTCAGTCTTTTTCCGCCTAACTCCTTCATAACTGACATAATTTCTCGAAAGTTAGATGCTAATTCCGATGGCATGGTCTGTGCCAATTGCCAAATCAACAACGCTAGTTACGAATAGATAAAAACCATATAATGAGTAAAATAATCGGAATTGACCTAGGAACCACCAACTCATGCGTCTCTGTAATGGAGGGAAACGAGCCAGTTGTTATCCCAAACAGTGAAGGACATAGAACTACGCCTTCCATCGTTGCCTTTGTAGGAGGTGGAGAAAGAAAAGTAGGAGACCCTGCAAAACGTCAGGCAATTACAAACCCAACGAAGACTATCGCTTCTATTAAACGATTTATGGGTGCAAGTTTTGCCGAAGTGACAAAAGAAGTTGGTCGGGTTCCTTACACAGTTGTGAAAGGAAAGAACAACACGCCACGCGTTAAGATTGACGACAGAGAATATTCTCCGCAAGAAATTTCAGCAATGATTCTTCAAAAAATGAAGAAAACAGCTGAGGATTATTTAGGAACTGAAGTTACTGAAGCAGTAATTACTGTTCCTGCATACTTCAACGATTCTCAACGTCAGGCTACTAAAGAAGCAGGAGAGATTGCTGGACTTACAGTGAAGCGAATTATCAACGAGCCAACTGCTGCGGCTTTGGCCTACGGAATGGACAAAAAGAACGAAGATTCAACTATCGCTGTTTTTGACCTTGGTGGTGGAACCTTTGACATCTCTATTCTTGAATTGGGAGATGGCGTATTTGAAGTGAAATCTACCAATGGTGATACGCATCTTGGTGGAGACGATTTTGACCAAGTAATCATTGATTGGTTGGCAGATGAATTCAAGAAAGATGAAGGTCTTGACTTGAGGAAAGATCCAATGGCACTTCAGCGTTTGAAAGAAGCAGCTGAGAAAGCGAAGATTGAGCTTTCAAGTTCAACTTCTACTGAGATTAACTTGCCGTACATCATGCCAGTTGATGGAATTCCTAAGCACTTGGTAAGATCACTTTCAAGAGCTCAGTTTGAGAAATTAGCTGATAAATTGATTCAAGCAACCCTTACTCCGTGCAAGAATGCTATGAAAGATGCTGGACTTTCTAAGTCTGACATTACCGAAGTGATTTTGGTTGGAGGTTCTACAAGAATCCCAGCTATCCAGAAAATTGTTGAAGATTTTTTCGGAAAAGCACCTTCTAAAGGAGTTAACCCTGATGAAGTTGTTGCAGTTGGAGCGGCCATACAAGGTGGTGTACTTACTGGAGAGGTAAAAGATGTTCTTCTTTTGGATGTAACGCCTCTTTCTCTCGGAATAGAAACAATGGGTGGTGTGTTCACTAAATTGATTGAGTCTAACACAACTATTCCAACTAAGAAGTCTGAGACTTTCTCTACTGCTGCTGATAACCAACCAACGGTTGAGTTACATGTATTGCAAGGCGAGCGTCCAATGGCTGCACATAACAGAACCATTGGTAAATTTAATCTTAGCGATATTCCACCATCTCCAAGAGGAGTACCTCAAATTGAAGTAACATTTGATATTGATGCAAACGGAATTATCAATGTTTCTGCTACTGATAAAGCAACAGGAAAATCACAGAACGTTAGAATCGAAGCTTCTTCAGGTCTTTCTGATGAAGAAATCAAGAAAATGAGGCAAGAAGCTGAAGCTAACGCTGATTCTGATGCTAAAGCGAAAGAAGAAGTTGAAAAAATCAACTCTGCCGATCAGATGATTTTCCAAACAGAGAAGCAACTGAAAGAATTCGGTGAGAAACTTCCTGCTGATAAGAAAGAGCCAATCGAAACTGCTTTAGCAGAATTGAAAACGGCTCACGAAGCGAGAGATGTTGCTGCAATTGATGTTGCATTGGAAACAATGAACACGGCATGGCAAGCAGCTTCTCAGGAAATGTATGCTGCAACTCAGGAAGCTGAAGGCGGACAACCTGGGCCAGAAGCTAATGCTGGTGGTCAAGGTGGTGACGATGAAGTAACCGATGTTGACTTTGAAGAAGTGAAAGAAGAGGAACAAGCGAAGTAGGTTCCCCTTCAATCTAAATTAAAAAGAGCCATCCGAAATCGGATGGCTCTTTTTGTTTTTTGAGGATGATAATTTGTTGAACGAGTCATCCTGAACTTGTTTCAGTATCTGAATAGACCCTGAAACAAGTTCAGGATGACGTTATTCAAAAGCGAAGTAATAGGAACTAATAGTTAGCTAGAAGGCCCGATGGGAATCCATCGGGCCTTTTATTTTGAAGTCAATCCGTCAAGCTTTACCCCAACGACTAATACCGAAATCCTAATTATTATCCGTTCATCGAAATAAGGAATTCCTCATTACTTCGAGTTCCTGCCATACGGTCTCTAAGGAATACCATTGCTTCAACTGGTGTCATATCTGCCAAGTGATTACGTAGAATCCAGATACGTTGTAACGCTTCTTTATCCATAAGAAGATCATCTCTACGTGTACTAGAAGCTACAATATCAATTGCTGGGAAGATTCGTTTGTTCGAAATCTTACGGTCTAGCTGAAGTTCCATGTTACCTGTTCCTTTGAATTCCTCAAAGATTACTTCGTCCATTTTAGAACCTGTTTCCGTAAGTGCTGTTGCCAAGATGGTTAATGACCCACCTTTTTCAATCTTTCTAGCTGCACCGAAGAATCGTTTTGGTTTATGAAGTGCATTAGCATCAACACCACCAGATAGAATTTTACCTGAAGCAGGCTGAACCGTATTGTAGGCTCGTGCCAAACGCGTGATACTATCCAAAAGGATAACTACATCATGACCACATTCAACCAATCGCTTCGCTTTTTCAAGAACGATATTGGCAATTTTCACATGTTTGTCAGCTGGCTCATCAAACGTAGAAGCAATTACTTCAGCGTTTACGCTACGTGCCATATCCGTTACTTCCTCCGGACGTTCATCAATCAGAAGAATAATCATGTAAACCTCTGGGTGATTCTTTGCAATGGCGTTCGCCACTTCCTTTAAAAGAACCGTTTTACCCGTTTTGGGTTGTGCTACAATCAAACCACGCTGTCCTTTTCCAATGGGAGCGAACAAATCCATAACTCGTGGCGAAATATCCGCATTTGCACCTGGTGCGATATTGAACTTTTCTTGTGGGAATAGGGGGGTTAGATGCTCAAATGAAACACGGTCACGCACATACCCAGGATCACGCCCGTTGATTTTCTCTACGTTGATAAGCGGAAAGTACTTTTCTCCTGGTTTTGGCGGACGAACTTCCCCACGAACTGTATCTCCGGTTTTTAGACCAAACATTTTAATCTGCGACTGAGACACATAAACATCATCAGGCGAAGACAGGTAGTTGTAGTCTGAAGAACGAAGGAAACCGTAGCCATCAGGCATACTCTCCAATACTCCTTCAGAAATTACAGCACCGTCAAAGTTGTAGAATGCATCTTCTTCTGGTTGCTTTTGCTCACTACGACCATTATTTCGGTCATTATTTCTGGGGTTACGACCTTGGCTTCTATCTCCACGATCGTTGTTTTCTCTTCCTCCTCTATTGTCAGTTTTATCACCTTCTGCAGTTGAATCCTTTGGCTCACGCGGTGCCCGAGGTTCACGTGGTGCTCGAGGCTCACGTTGCTTTCTCTGTTCTTGCTGTTCCTTCGGTTCGCGCTCTTTTGCTTCAATCTGTTCCTTTGCTTCAAGCTGCTCTTTTACTTCAACTTCAGGCTGCTCTTTTGGTACAGTCTCCTGTTTTAATTCGCGCTTGGGCTTTTTGCTTTCAATAGGAGGTGGAGCAGCAGCATCTAATTCTTCAGATGGCTTTTTAGCTACTTCTTTTTCGTATTTCTCGTCATTAGCAAAAAGGTCAGCACCTTTTTCAACGCGTGCTCGTTTGCGCTTTGGTTTTGCTTCTGGAGCAGGAGCTTCGACTTTTGCTTCAGCACCGCCATTTTTATCAACAATTGCTGAAACAAGATCCGCTTTACGCAGACTATCAGCTTTTTCTACATTCAACTTCTCTGCTATGGTGCGCAAATCCGCCACCAGCATGTTGGTAAGGTTTTCTTTCTCGTACATCAATAAAATAGACTTGTGTAGTAGTGTGTTTCTTAGACAGATCGGCTTTCGCCTATATTAATCGTAATCTGGATTATTCTTACTCCCTTGATTCAGAACGAATCGGAAATGATTAGGCAACAATAATACGTATAAATACAATAGATGAACTTGATGTTTAAAATTTGTTTTATACCAAGCCATTACGGCTTTCCAAGTTTGGCGGTATTCATTTCCTTTGTGACTTAATTAAACTTAAAGATGATTCAACGTATTCAAACTGTTTATTTGGCGATTGCCGCAATTCTGTCGATGCTTATTGTGTTTTTAAAGTTCAGCTTGGCTTCCCGTGGTGATTATGATTTGACGGCTGTTTCTATCAGTTTTCTTAAGGATGGAGTTTCCGAGGTTGGAATGAGCTCTTTTCCAATTGCTGGCGCCATCATGTTCGGTTTGTTTCTGACCATTTATGGAATCATGCAATACAAGAACCGTAAGTTTCAGCTTAAGTTGGTGCAAGCTGCACTTTTAGTTCAGTTGGTTGTAGGCGGCCTGGTTTTCTATTATGCTCATATAATGGTTGGCATGGCCGATTCGGGCGCTGTTTCTTACAGCCCAACGTTAGCCATTTTGCTGGCAAACGTTGTCTTATACTTCTTAGCTATTAGAGGAATTAAGAAGGATGATGCGCTGGTGAGATCGGCAGATCGCTTGCGTTAAGGATGGAAGCGGCATACTCCCGCGCTATGGCGTGGGAGATATAGCGGACAGCCTGACCCCGATTTGCCATCGGGGGAACGCCCAAATAATTGCTTTCTTATTGTACTTTAAAGGTTGAAAATGCACATTGAAGATTTCCGGGGTTTTTGTCTTTCGTTAAAAGCGGTAGAAGAGGGGTTTCCTTTTGGACCAGATACGCTTGTTTTTAAGGTGATGGGGAAAGTTTTCTGCATTTCAGGGCTAAACAGTAATCCACCACAGTTCAATGTAAAATGCGAACCCGAAAAAGCGTTGGAGCTTCGCGAGGAGTTTTCTGGCGTAATTCCAGGGTTTCACATGAATAAGAAGCATTGGAATACGCTGGTGATGGACGGTTCGTTTTCTGATGAACAGGCGCGGCAGTGGATTGTAGACTCGTATGCGTTGATTGCCGAATCGCTGCCGAAAAAGTTAAAGGATGAACTTAACTCGATGCCATGAGAAATTTCTTTAGAAAAGCAGCGGGTTATGTTTTGCAGGGCTTGTTATTCCTGACTCCAATTGGTGTTACCATTTTTGTGGTTGTCTGGTTTGTGCGGATGATGGACGATTTATTTTCGCCTATTTTCGATGGCCTTCTTCCGTTTGATATTCCTGGACTTGGAATAATCGTTGCTTTTTTCTGGCTAGCGCTGCTCGGTTACATCATTTCTAATTTGATTTCTAGATCTGCCATTACTTGGTTTGATGGCATAATGAATCGTGCGCCATTGGTCAAGGTTATCTACTTTGCGGTAAAGGATTTGATAACCGTTTTCTTCGGAAAGGAAGATAAAATGGGAAAACCTGTGAAGGTGCTTGTACAGCGTGATCCAATGCAATACCGCTTTGGATTTCAAACGAGAAAAGACCTTTCGGAATTTGGTTTTGGCGAAGAAATGATTTCCGTTTATCTGCCGTTTTCTTATGGCGTAATGGGCAACCAATTAGTGGTGAAAAAGGAAGATGTGGAGTTTGTAGATGTATCGGCCTCGGAGATGATGAAATTCATTGTGTCTGGTGGAGTAGTGCAGAGCACAGACTCCAAAAAGAACTCATAATTTTCTCAGTAATTCAATCAAGTCTTCTTCTCTTGGAGAAGATGGAATGAGCACGTTTTTAGCCCCTTGTTGCTTTAAGAACTCAGCCGTGGTGTTTCCAATGGCAATAACGGTTCTCTCCTTCAATGAAGCGTTTTTCAAGTACGATTTTGCATTGGAAGGACTGGTAAGGAATATCACTTCTGTTTTAGGAATTGAGGCGTTTTCTGCGAGCACCGTTCTGTAAATAGGAAGGAATGTACGTTGATTAGAAGGAATAGCGGAACGGACTTTTTCTGAGCCACCTTCAGCGCCTACAAATAGCACAGAGTTCTTTCCAATTGTACGTGAGAGCAGGTCTCCAAGCTCAGTCATATTTCCTGTTTTGCCAATAAAGTCTGGGAAGATTTCAAAGGACTTGACCGCTCTGGCCGTTGCTTCTCCAACCACCCCAACTTTTGTGGTGTCTGGAACGGAAAAGGAGTTTAAGAGAAGTTTGGCTCCATTAGAACTAGCAATGAAAATCCAATTATATTCTCCTTCAACTTCAAAAGGAATAGGCTCAATGCGGATGAGTGATTGATGGTGGACTTCCCAGTTATTCTCATTCAAAAAATAAAGAAGCAAACTATCCGCTGGTAAATTTCTCGATATGAAAATGGAGCGTTTCAAATTCTAAGGGAAGCAACTGTTTCTTGGGCTAAGGCTTCAACTTCCGTTCCTGATTTTTCCGAAATACGAACAGGTGCGTCCCAAGCATCAGCTACGCATGCTTTCACTACAAGTTTGCCGTCTGTCTCTACGCAGTAAGCACCAAGTGGCATTTGGCAACCACCTTCAAAAAGGTTTAGGATTCTGCGTTCAACACCAATACGTCTAGCTACATCTTCATCATTTAATTGACTGATGATTTTGGCTATTTCGGAATCCGATTCACGAACCTGCAAGCCAAGAACGCCTTGTGCTGGAGCTGGAATGAATTCTGTAGGGTCTAACTTCAAAATATGGAACTCAGAAAGGTCGAGTTTCAACCGCTCTACACCAGCAGCAGCCAGCATAATCGCATCATAGCCTCCTTCGCGAAGCTTGTTAATCCGAGTAGGAACGTTTCCTCGAAGATCTTTGATTTGAATATCAGCTCGGAAATGAAGTAATAGCGACTTCCTTCTGGCTGATGAAGTTCCAACGATGGCGTTTTCGCCCAAGTCAAACTTTTTAGAAATATCCGTTTTCTCCTTTCGAATGAGCAACAAATCACGTGGGTCTCCGCGTTCTGAAACTGCTGCAATAATCAAACCTTCAGGGTTTTCGGTAGGAAGGTCTTTATGGGAATGAACGGCCAAATCAATCTCGCCAGAAAGCAGTTTATCTTCCAACTCCTTGGTAAAGAATCCTTTGCCTTCCATTTTGTCAAAACTCAAATGCTGAATTTTATCGCCTTGCGTTTTAATAATTTTGATTTGCACTTCCTGTCCTAAAACTTTCAGCTGTGCTTCAACATGATGGGCTTGCCACAATGCCAAGTCGCTTCCACGTGACCCTATGATGATTTTTCTGCTCATCCTTTCAACATAATTTCTTTGGCCATTTTCATGGGTACACTGATGTACTTCTTTTCCATATACTCCATTATTTTCTCCAACACTTCCCGCGATTTTGGGTCGAGTTCCTGCAACTCTTTATTAAAAACCTGATTCACGGCTCGTTCTCTAATGCCTTTTACAACCTGTGGAATCTCTCGCATCGAAAGTTCAACTTTTCGTTCGCGAAGCAATTGCTCAAACGCACTAATCTTATCTGCTATTAATCGTTTGCAAACCTCTAACTCCTTTTGGCGCTGCTCCAGGTTTTTTCGTGCTTCATCTTTTAGGCTCTCGATTCCGATATAATGAATGTTATTCTTACGAATTACTTCCAGTTCGATATCAGAAGGAACAGCCAAATCAACAATCACTTTTTGCGAAAGGTCTTTTCCGATAAGTTGGCGGTAAAGCCGATTACTCACTACAGGTTGGGTAGCTCCGGTGCAGCTGATTAGAATATCAAAGGGTTCTTTAAAGGTAGCTAGTTCGGATAATGGACGAGCAGTTCCTTTTAAAGAAGCAGCCAATTGTTCAGCTTTAGCAAGTGTTCGGTTGAATACGGTCACCTTGGAGAATGGTGCCTTTTTCAGGTATTGCGCCATCGTCTGGTTAGTCTGTCCGGCACCGATAATGATAATATGCGGGGCGTGGCTAATTTCCACTTTTCGCATTTTACGATACGCCAATGACACGACCGAAACGGGATTCTGAGCAATCTGTGTTTGCGTATAGACGAGCTTGGCCGTTTCAATTGCTGAGCGAACAAGCAATCTTAGACAATCACCCGTCAAGTTTAGCTTTTGGCATTTCTCGTATGCCTCACGAACTTGTGTTATGATTTCCCGTTCTCCAACAACCAACGAGTCTATAGAACTAGAAACATAGAATAAATGCTGAAGAGCTTTTTTACCATCAAACGTACGGCTATGATTCGCAGCCCATTCAATATCCAAATCACTCCAATCTGGATTGAAAGCAGAAAAGAACCGCCTTCTAAATGATTCGTCCAATTCTTGATCCGAAACCATCAAGAATTCAACGCGATTACAGGTTGAAATGTAGAGTAACTCCTCTAATTTCAACTCAGACTTTAAGTGTGAAAGACGAGCTTCTAGCGCATCATCTTCGATGTGCAACCGCCCGATGTCTTTCAACTCGGTAGTCTTATGTGTAAACGCGATGGTTTTGAATAGCTCCATAAAGCGATATCTCTTCGCACTGCAAAGATCGCTCAGCAGTTTGTTTAATGTGTCATGGGAATGTCATGGAATCAGAAACGAATCGGATTTCGTTCGTTGAACTTTCGAACGAACTTGAGTTGAATTTCCAAATTGTTTTTGTGTTTGGTCTTCTTGTATTCTTGGTAAAGTTCTTTGTCCCAAAGCTTAAACTTATCTTTTAGGAAAAAGGTATTGATTGAAATAAGTTCTCCAGTCATGTAATCCAAGACAAAGTATTTGGAAACATGCCGCACCATTCCGCCTACACCTCCAAAGGTTGCTGTATTTCCCATTCCGCCACCTGACCAGCCCCCAGAATTTTGATGAAATCTATCCTCGTTAACACGGATTAAACTCAAATGACCAAATTCAACAATCGGGTGAAACCTCCAAAAAGCGATGTAAACAGTATCGTTAAAGCAGTAACCAAAAAAGTTTGAACTGAACGAAAGACCAAATTGGCGCTTAACTGTTCGCTTCTTGATTCCGCTGTATTCAACCTTATCAAGGTAATATTCAATTTTATTACCAAACCAATCAATCTCGTTGGCATTTAAGGAAACGGGAGATGGGATTATCTCAAACGAATCAGTATAAAACGGCTGATTTCTCCTGAATTCATCAAACGTTTTGTAAATCCCTTCAACTTTATGTTTAGCATTGATAATGGAGACCTTATCAACGGTTACCGAATCTACCTGTGCAAAAGATTTCGAGCTGCCTAAACAGGTTATTGTTAAAAGGAAAAGAAATACTCGTTTGTACATGAGCGCAATTTAGGAACGCTTATTTGATTGAAAAACGAAAAAGCCACTCAACTACAAACCGGCAGAGCAACTCTGAATTTGCAAAATCAACCTTGCAGAGTAAGAACTAAAGCTTTGAATCCATATTTCATGCTACCACACTTCACCAAAATGTATTTTTGAGCCATGATTAAATTCCTGAGTTTTCTGTTGTTTTTACTTCCAACGCTTGTATTGGCCCAACCACAAATTGAACTTACGGAAGCAAGTAAGGTCAGCTTGGTAACCTGTGGCCCTGGTGAAGAGCTTTATGAAGCATTCGGTCATACCGCAATCCGAATTTACGACCCAAGTTTGGGTTT
>Ga0222650_1001635_pt1 | contig 10511 bp, 5 predicted proteins | sample AntAcemetagen367_FD_179820 | JGI IMG/M metagenome (GOLD analysis project Ga0222650, IMG submission 179820) | Saline water microbial communities from Ace Lake, Antarctica - #367 | ecosystem: Environmental > Aquatic > Non-marine Saline and Alkaline > Saline | place: Antarctica: Ace Lake | collected...
AAAGGTTAGTCCGAACGACTTCAACGCTGCTGGAGCCGCATGGGAAGACGTGGCAACCGTTACGATCACGGGCAACAAACTGACGGTCAAACTAACCAACGCTGCCAATTCGTTCGTTATCGCCGACGCGATTCGAATTGAATCGACAAACGCCGTTACGCCACCCGTAACCACGCCACCGCCAACGCCAACAACACCGCCAACTACTCCGCCAACTACACCGCCAACTACACCGCCAACTACACCGGTTGTGTCGATCATCGACAATGGAGACAGCGGTCACACGGCCACAGGCTTCACATCCTTTGCTGCCGGACACAAGTCTGACCTGTTGTACGCGGCTGCGGGTTCAGGGCGGTCTGTCTCCACATGGACATTCACCGTCACACCGGGAACGTACAAGGTTTCAGCCACCTGGACACCTCACGCCAATCGAGCAACCGATGCACCGTACGCGGTTTACGATGGCAGCACAGTGGTCAGCCAGACAGATGTCAACCAAAAATTGGCTCCAAACGACTTCACAGATGCCGGTTCGTCATGGGGAAATCTTGCCACCGTTACTGTGACTGGCACAACACTTAAAGTCACACTCACAAATGCGGCCAATGCCTTTGTGATCGCCGATGCCGTGCGAATCGAATCTGTCGGCACCACAACACCTCCAGTTACTACCATACCAGTCACCACACCACCGGTTACCACACCACCGGTTACCACACCACCAGTTACTACAACACCAGCTACTGCCCCACCAGTGACAACACCCGGAGTCGTGAAGATCGTCGACAACGGAGAAGCAGGGCATCAGGCCAACGGATTCACTGCGTTCGGAACTGGACACAAGTCGGATCTGGGCTATGCAGCGGCTGGAAGCGGATCTTCCGTTTCAACATGGACGTTCGCTGTAACTCCAGGCCGATACAAAGTCTCCACAACCTGGGTGGCTCATGCAAATCGAGCCACAGATGCACCGTTCACCATCTATGATGGCACCAAAGTTGTTGGTCAGGCGCAGCTCAACCAGAAAGTTGCTCCCAATGATCTGACAGATGCGGGATCAGCGTGGGAAAACATCGCAACCATTGACGTTACCGGCACAACTCTTAAAGTCACGCTCACAAATGCGGCCAACGCCTTTGTGATCGCCGATGCAGTTCGAATCGAATCTGTCGCAACAACGTTGCTGGCCGCACCAAATGCGGAACCCGTTCACGCTATCGCAACGGAAATCGATCACGACGATACCAAGGCGGCCCTCGAAGCCGCCATCGTGTTCTGGGAAAACCAGGGAGTCAGCCAGGAAGCACTCGCAGCAGTTCGCAACGTAAACGTTGTCGTGACTGACCTGCCGGAAAAGACGCTTGGCCTGGCTTCAAACAACACCATTTACCTGGACAGAACGGCTGCCGGATTTGGCTGGACAACGCCCGATGATGAAAATGGTCGCTTCAGCCTCAACAGTGTTCTGACTCACGAACTGGGCCATCTGTTGGGACTGAATCACGATGCTGAGCCAGAAGTGATGAAGTCAACTCTGGAACCGATTCACACACTGCATGACCGACATTCAGATATTCATAAAACACAAAAAGACATGGAAACCGAAGACCTGGCAATGCAATACCTGTTCTCAGAAGACCACTTCATGGACGACCTGTTGGACGGTTAATTTCAGCAATCAAACCGTTCGATTCGTCTTGCCTCAATTCCGTTGAAACAACAGCAGCCACGCAGCGTGTGGCTGCTGCTTTCAACGATCACACATTGAAAGCAGCAATGATGTTCTTCAGGCGATATGGTCTATTTGTTTTGTGAACCAACGGCGATCATGGCAAGACGATCCGGAAAAAGTGCCGGCGAACTCTACCCGTAACCAGCCCCAACGGATCAAGAACACCGGCGACTTGCAAATCGGAGGCCTTCGAAACAGCGGAATCTGATGCGGCACGCTCAGAACGACGCCGCTCCCACATCGAACAGCAGCCAACCCCGGTCGCTTCCAGAAAACCCGTTTCGAAACCCACCAGTCGTTCACACGCTGAAATACCTGCAGGTGATTCAACTGAATCAATCGCCCCAAACCGAATGCCCCCCACAATCACGTTGGTATCGTCATGATTATTCCGATCTCAAGATCCCAAAACCAGAATCGTCAACTGCGGCAAACAGGTGGCCGATTACAGCAGTGTAGTCCGTCTCATTCTGATGAGACGAAGTTTGGGGCCATTCGCGCACATCAGGGGTACCCCAGCCCACAATCTGAGTCATAAAATCTTTTCAACATCGCGATGGACGAATCATAGCTGCCTCTGCAACAGCGAAACGATGGTTGAACACATGCCATATGTTTTTCGTCGTGAGGATACACGAAATGTCAATTCGACGTTCTGCCATGTTTTGCCTGACGGCAGCTGTTGTTCTAACGACAACGCTCTGCAGCGGTGAAGAACCCGCCACTCAGTTAATCACAGAGCACAGCTATGATGCCCCAGTGGTTACAGGCCCAGTTCTGGACAGCCTCATTCTGGATGGCCCCGTCGGCGCGCAGCCGCTTTCGGAAGAAACTTCCAATGACGCTTTGAAAGCCAGAATCAATTCTCTGGAAAATCAGGTTCTGTGGTTGCAGCAGAACCAAAACAAGCAATGCCCCGATGTACTGGGAACTCTGAACCATCAGCTTCAATGTCAGTCTGTTGGAACTGGTGGACTATTCTTCGAAGCAGAAGCAGCTTCCTGCGACCTTATCTAAGTGGGGCGCGCAGCAGTGCCACATCTACCGGAGGAAAATGGCTGGACCCTTCTTACGGCACAGCCACGCGCCTGAAGCTGGGCTACGAAAGCGACAGTGGACTTGGATTTCGAGGACAGTATTTCTCATTCAACCACGGCAACGACATTGCCAGCACTTTCGGTGGTGGCAGCGTCGGCCTAAAAATGGATGTGATTGACGCAGAAGTGACTCTAAAAAACAGTTTCCGCAACTGGGATCTGGGCGTTTCCGGTGGTGTTCGCTACGGATATCTGGGCATCAACGGTGATGGCGTGGTTATCTTCCCCGGCCAGCTGACATTCGAAGGTATCGGTGCCACGGCATCGATTGACGGACGTCGCAAACTGGGCAACTCAGGACTGACACTCTTCGGAAGTCTGCGAGGCTCATTGCTGTTGGGCGAAATCCATAACGGACAACCTGTCTCAGGTCTCGCTTATGGTTCCATTGAGGACGAAATCGCTCAGGTGATTGATCACCAAATGGGTATTGCGTGGACCGTGCCGACGAACACCAAGGCACAGCTACGGGTCAAGGCTGCGTGGGAAACGCAATTCTGGCTTAACGACACGATTGCCGACGACTTCTTCGGCATCGGCAGCAACGTGGCTCTCAGCGGTCCATCAGTCGCCCTCGAAGTCCGCTTCTAAGCAGAGCCGTAGTCTCGCAGCGAACGTCGTCCAGACTTTCGAATTGCTTCGGGCGCCGAAATTCTTTACGAGTTTCGCTGCGGAATCTATTCCGTAACTGCCCGGCTGCACCACTTCTGCCAGACGCCCCCACAGAGTCATGGACGCGGACACTTCTGGCCTTTGCCCCGCTTCAATGTTCAAATCTCACCCAATCCATAGCAAACCTCAATCACCAGTCCACAAGCACGCTAAACACTCCAACATCGCTTTCAACCTGCCTCGCTCAGACATTAACGCATGGCCATTCCCGTTCGCCTGAACAAAGAATCCGGCACCCCTTTCTAAAGGCAGATGGAAGAACAATTCCGTTTGCTGATCCACATCGGCACGATTGCTCGCGGTAATTCAATACCCGCTGTCCGATCGCTGGCCGTCGAACTTGGCATCAACAGCAATACCGTTGCTCGAGTCTATCGCAACTATCAGCTAAGCAGCTCAAACAACACTTCGCCACGTCAGCGGCAAATCTGAATCGGTTCGTATAGTTTGTGACCGCCAGAGACTCGACCAAGAGTTGCCGGGCATCATTGACGCCAAAACCACAGCATGGACATCACCGTTCAATCAAAGGAATCGCGGGTGATGCTAGTGGAATCTGAGATACGAGTCGCAGCACAGATGAAGATCTCGCAGGCTCGGCAGACGCAGGAAACCTCCCCCGCGGCCGCTCGCGCCAAAGCAAGAACGGACCTTCAAGCCGCGTAAAAACAGCTCGCCGATTCGCAGAAGAAGCTGGCGGATCCACAAGGAGAACTAAACAGTGGCTCAAGCCAGTACGCAGCACTCGCGACGCAGTATCCAAAAACAAGTTCCGGCCGGCGATTCGCTCTTGCCCGATGGATCACGGATCGGCAGAATCCGCTCGCCGCGCAAGTCCTCGTCAATCACGTTTCGCTGCGCCACTTCGACGCGCCACTTCTGGAACGCACTTTCGATTTCGGACTGCGTTCTGAGAAACCGCGTCACGCAGCGCTGTTCGACTGGCTGGCCGTGCAGTTCATGGAAGATGTCTGGAGCCTAAAGAAACTTCACAAGCGGATCGTCATGTCCGGCGTCTATCGACAGAGTTTTTCATCCAGTGAATCTTCGGCCGCGACGCGGGCGGCCGATCCGGACCATCACACGCTGTGGCAAATGAACGCTGGCCGGAGGGAAGCTGAAGTCGTGCGTGACAGCGTGCTGACGCCGGGCGGCAGCCTGGACCTGACGATGGGCGGCCCGCCCGTCGAGCACACTCGGCGGCAAACCGTGCTCCGCCGCAGCCTGTACTTCCGCCAGGACAAGGAACGACAGATAACTTTCTCAGCCTGTTCGACTGAGCCAAGGTCAACCAATGCTACCCACGAAAAACGAGGGTCGCTCCGCAACAGACGGTCGCGATGTTCAACAGCCCGCTTGCCGCCGGACAGGCTCGAAAGATCCAGGAAGGTCACGGCACACTTAATGACAGCGAGCTAGTCAAAACTTTGTTCGAACACGTACTCGGCCGCGCGCCTGCTCCGGATGAACAGGCCGAGTGCACTCAGTTTCTCACAGAGTTCAAAGGCAGCGCTGAGGCTCGACGTCAGCTCGCGCTGCTGCTGCTGAACCACAACGACTTTGTCACGATTCGATGACGAGGACCCAATGAAAAACCTCGCAAGACCCCGATGACAATTCCTTTCCACATGGGAAACGAATTCGCCTCACTGGCTTGGGGTGCGATGCTCCAGCGGAATGGCATTGGTGCCGAGTCTGACTGGGCTCCGCCGGATGGCCTCGCCCATTTTGCTCCGAAGGCGAAAAGCGTGATCTGGCTATTCATGGCCGGAGGCGTTAGCCAGGTCGAGACATTCGATCCTAAGCCCGAGCTGACCAAATACGGCGGGAAGACAATCCCGCAGACACCGTTCGGCAGCGTGCTGGAATCGCCGTATATTAAAAATCGCATCGAGCTGGTGAAGGGCGACGCCAACGGGAAAATCTATGACAAGCTGTATCCGCTGCAGGTCGGTTATCGAAAACACAGCGAACGCGGCATCGAGGTCAGTGACTGGCTGCCGCACCTGTCCGAGTGCGTCGACGACATGGCGATCGTTCGGTCGATGTGGACGACCGCGAGCAACCACGACGCTCAGCTCCAATTTCACACGGGGCGAAATCGCTTCGATGGATTCTTCCCGACGATCGAATCCTGGGGGCACTATGGGCTCGGTTCGCTGAACGACAGCCTGCCGCAGTTCATCGTTATGGGGAACAAGATCAGAGACTGCTGCGGCAGCAAGGGAACGGAAGGAGCCGACTATCTCGGCCCCGAACACGACGGAGTCACCCTGTCGGTCGACCCGAAAAACCCGTTGCCCTTTGCGATTCCTACCGAAGGTGCTGGCTCGGCCGAGCGTTTGAAATCGCAACAACTGCTCGGTCGGCTAAACCGTTTGACAGCTGACGAGAACCCGAACGATTCCGCATTGGCTGCTCGGATCAAGTCGTACGAGCTGGCGTTTCGAATGCAGACGGCAGTTCCGGATGTCGTGAACTCGGCGGGCGAGACGGCGGCAACGCACCAGCTGTACGGCACGACTGGTGGTCCGACTCAGTCATTCGGGCAGCTATGCCTGACCGCCCGGCGACTGGTCGAACGCGGCGTGCGGTTTGTGCAGGTTTATCACGGCGGTGGCGGGGCGGGGGCTTGGGATGCTCACAGCAACCTGCAAACAAATCACGCCAAGAATTGCCAGCAGATTGACCAGCCCATCGCGGGGCTCCTGAAAGATCTCAAGCAGCGAAGCCTCCTCGACGAAACGCCCGTGGTCTGGGGATCAGAATTCGGACGGACTCCCGGCGGTCAGGGTTCAAACGGGCGAGGTCACCACAACTTCGGCTTTTCAGTCTGGATGGCTGGAGGCGGAATCAAAGACGGGACAGTCCAAGGAGCATCCGATGAACTCGGCTTCCACACGCTTGACGATCGCCACTACGTCACCGATATTAGTGGCACCGTCATGAAACAACTCGGCCTCGACCCGCGGCGGCTCGCCGTCCCCGGCCGCAAACGACTGGAAGTCGACTATGGTCACCCGATCGATGAAATCATCGCGTAAAAAAAACGTCAACACGCAGGTTACCCATGCGACAACACAGACGATCATTCATATTGCCTGTCTTCCTGGCTGTCGTCGCGTGCAGTCATTGCGTCGCAGAGGAGTTTGACGCCGCACAGATTGAGTTTTTTGAGACGCGTATTCGGCCAGTACTGGTTGAGCAGTGTTATTCGTGCCACAACTCGGCGACGACGGCAGACGGTTCGCTCGCGCTCGATCATCGGGCCGGGGTGCTCAAGGGAGGCGATGGAGGCACGATTGTGGTGCCAGGGAAGCCGGCTGAGAGTCGTTTGTTGGCCGTTCTCCGACATGAAGTCCCGGACATGAAGATGCCTCAGGATGGTGCGAAGCTTGACGATCGAATCATTGCGGACTTCGAGAAGTGGATTGCGATGGGGGCTGCTGATCCACGCGATCAACCACCGACAGCGGAAGAGATCGCGAAGGAGACGTCGTGGGAGGCGGTGTTCGCACGAAGAATGAAATGGTGGAGTCTTCAACCGATAGTGAAACGCGAGATTCCGAGCACGCGGGATGCCGACTGGTCGTCGCACCCGGTCGATCAATTTCTTCTGGCGGCCATGGAACAGCAAGAATTGTCTCCCGCCCAATTGGCCGATCGACAGGCGTTGCTTCGTCGGGTCACGTATACACTAACCGGATTGCCGCCGAGCCCTGAGGAAGTCCGTGCGTTTGTCGCAGATCGCTCGCCGTCCGCGTACGCAGCCGTTGTCGATCGACTGCTTGATTCGCCTCGATTTGGCGAACGCTGGGCGAGGCATTGGATGGACCTCGTTCGATATTGCGAATCACATGGCAGTCAGGGAGATCCTGAACTGCCGAACGCCTATCGCTACCGTGACTATTTGATTCGCGCGTTCAATAACGACGTGCCATACGACCAGCTTGTGCGTGAGCATCTGGCGGGCGACGTATTACCTGAACCACGCTGGAACGTGACGGAGAAATTCAACGAATCTGCGATTGGAGCCGCTCACCTGCGAATGACGGAACTCGGCTACGTACCGGTCGATGCTCTCGACGATCAGGTGAAGGTGGTCGACAACCAGATCGACGTTTATTCGAAAGCGTTCCTCGGCATGACTGTCTCTTGTGCGCGGTGTCACAATCACAAGTTCGACCCGATCAGTCAGGAAGACTTCTACGCGCTTTATGGCATTTTCGCGAGTTGCCAACCGGGACAGGTGTTGATCGACTCGCCCGAGTTGCTCGACAGGCACCGCACTGAGCTGGTTCAGTTAAAGCAGACGCTTCGGGCCGGACTGGCGACCGCCTGGCTGGAGGCAGCTTCATCGATGGGCGCTCGTTTGCAGGAAGAGACTGAGCGTGAGGCCCAAATCGCGGACGCGAGCGATCGACTGCGGCGTCTTCGCGACAGCATCGCGGCCATCGAAGATCCGGCTCGTGCTGCGGTTCTCCGGAGTCGCGATGCACAGGCCAGTGATGCACAGGCCAGTGATGCACAGGCCTGTGGAGCACTGCCAACTCCTGCTGCCCGTTGGAGTTTTGAATCGGACGCGCGCGACAGCATGGGGGGGCATCACGGTGAGCTGCTGAGTGGTGCCGTGATTCGCAATGGTCGGCTGATTCTTGATGGCGTCTCGGCAAATATGAGAACCGTACCGCTGGATCGTGATATACACGAGAAGACGTTAGAAGCATGGTGTTCGCTGGCCAATCTCAACCAGCATGGCGGCGGCGTCATCGGTCTCGACACGCCAGAAGGACAATTCTTTGATTCCATCGTCTTCGGGGAATTGAAACCCGGGCATTGGATGGCCGGCAGCGATTTCTACAACCGTTCGCAGAATCCGGCTGGCGCAGCCGAAACGGCTGGTCAGGGCGAACTGGTCCACATCGCCATCGTTTATGCGACAGACAACTCAATCACCGTATACCGCAACGGACAGCAATACGGACAGACCTATCAGAAAGGCACGCTGCGGCCATTCCTGAAGGGCAAGTCGCGATTTCTATTTGGACAGCGGCTTTCGGATGTCAATCCGCCCTTCGCGGGCGAAGTCGAAGAAGCCAGAGCTTACACTCGAGCACTCACAGCTGACGAAGTGGCCGCATCGTTTCGAGCGGGGGCAGCGGGGATCACCACCGAAGAGTTGGCGGCGTTTTTGAGTGCCGGTCAACGCGACCAGTTGACCGCACTAAGGGACGACGACGCGAAGTTACGCAAGCAGCTAAGCAGTCTACAATCAAAGGCCGATGCCGCTGATGCCTGGGTCGCTGCGCTGGTCGATGCCCGGTCGAATAACGAAAATCCTCTCCATGTGTGGCGTCAGCTTTCGATGGGCGAAAGGCAATCGCCAGACCTGCTGCATGAACGCTGGACGAAGCTGGCCGACCACTGGCGTGCCGAGCTGGATTCGCGTCGGGAATTTAATCAAACCCGGTTCGCTGCTTTATGGGATCTGCGGACCGACCAACATCGTCAATGGTTCCGGTCCGGAACCGGCCTGAGTCCGGAACCAAGACCAAACGGAGGGTTTGCCATTGAAGCAACCGGGGACCGGGTCGTTCGCGGTATTCACCCCGCCGGAATTTTCACTAACGGATTGAGCAGCCGACACACGGGCGTACTGACTTCGCCGCGATTTGTTATCAAGACAAACAGCATCAGTGTCCGAACACTCGGACGAAGCGGCAAGGTGCGTTTGGTCATCGAGAACTACCCGCTCGGTAATGGCGGCCTCTACCCGGCTGCGGGGTTAGACCGCGATGAACTTGGCTGGCTGCGACTTGACACGGCGTATCGCAAAGGGGCAACCGCATACTTGGAATTTATCACCGATCCAGTTGACCGCGCGTTCTTCGGCGCGGCTGAAGTTGTGACGAGCAATGAAGACGGAGTTCCGCGTGAAACAATCACGCCGATGCAGGGCCTTCTGAAAGGTGACTCACCAACGTCGCTCAACGAGCTGGCTTTGCGGTATTCAGTTCGGCTTCAACAGGCCATTCGGGCATGGGAGTCTCAGTCGATCGATGAGGATGACACCGCATTTTTGAACTATTTTCTGCGCAGCAACCTGCTGCCAACGACAGTCGACAAGCTCCCTGCGTTGCGAGAATCCATTGAACGATATCGACTGTTGGAACAGAACATACCGGTCCCACGCCGTGCTCCCGGCGTGTTGGAAATGGCGGCGTTCGACCAGCCGCTGTTCGAACGAGGACAACACACACGCCCCGCGCAGGTGGTCCCGCGCCGAGGTTTGTCGCTTCTCGGCAGCCTTCCGTATAAAACCTCGCAGAGCGGTCGACTGGAACTCGCGGAAGAGACGGCTTCGCCAGCAAACCCACTGACGGCCCGGGTCATGGTTAATCGATTGTGGCATCACGTCTTCGGCCAGGGACTTGTCGAGACCGTGGATAATTTCGGCCACCTGGGCAAGCGGCCAACGCATCCCGAATTGCTTGACTATCTCGCAGCCCACTTCATTAAGCATCGCTGGTCAGTGAAGAAGTCATTGCGACTGCTGGTGACATCGCGAACTTTTCAACAGTCGTCATTGCCAAGCGATGCTGCTCTGCGCGTTGATCCGCGTAACCGGTTTCTCTCACACATGCCCGTGCAGCGACTCGATGCCGAAGCGATTCGTGATAGTATGCTGGCCACAGCCGGACAACTCGACCTCACCATGTTCGGACCGGGGATAGACGTGTATTACACAACTAAGACGGAAGGCGGTGGTCCCAAAGGACCGCTCGACGGCGACCGACGACGCAGCGTTTATTTGCGAATCCGCCGCAACGCGCACAATCCGTTTCTCGAAGCATTCGACGCACCAAAGCCATCCACGACGCGCGGCAAACGTGACATAACAAACGTCCCGGTGCAGTCGCTGACGATGCTCAACGATCCATTTGTCATCCAACAGGCGGCGAAGTGGTCGAAACAGCTTGTGGCCTTGGATGTCGAACCGGCCGAAC
>Ga0222650_1001637_pt1 | contig 10508 bp, 9 predicted proteins | sample AntAcemetagen367_FD_179820 | JGI IMG/M metagenome (GOLD analysis project Ga0222650, IMG submission 179820) | Saline water microbial communities from Ace Lake, Antarctica - #367 | ecosystem: Environmental > Aquatic > Non-marine Saline and Alkaline > Saline | place: Antarctica: Ace Lake | collected...
CCGAACCTCGGTTTTCCATAGTGTATTTGCGGTCGGTTGGCCATTCCATATTCATTTCGGCTTCAAAAAGCAGCACGCTGTCTTTGGCGGCATGACTTGCTTCCACAAAATCCCAAGCAAAGTTCAGCGGATCATCAATGTAATCGGCTCTTCCAACCAAGAAATCATATTGATCTGAGTACAACTCTGGCAATCGACTTTCCCAAAAACCATGGATTCCTCGTTGATTAGACATACCTCCGTTATAATTCTCAGTTGTATGTAGCGGCACGTGCGCATCGGCAATGTAATGCCCTATCTCCGCAGAATTACGGAGAATCCTATCCAAGTTACCTTCCGAAAACGACTTAGTGAGACGGAATACCATCACGTCAATATGCCACGGAACAATACCGTAGGCCTGAAGTGTGTCTTCACTATACTTCTGAACTGCTTCATTCCAGTTGCGCGGCATTTGCTTAAAAGCATCCATGCCTTCGCCATAATGATCAATGTCTATATAATGGCGCGCTGCCTCATCCTTAGTCGCATATCGTCTTTTATCAGGGTCAACCGCGTGTTCGGATACGTAATTGAGGTTCCGCTTGTAAAACCCAATCATTTCTGGTGGCAGCGTAAAAGCCGCCAAACGGTTGATGCGCTTGTGCGCAAAGAATCCCCACGAAAAAAGCATGTTACTACTGAGGGGAACCATCAGCAACACAACAAGAAGACAACGAAGTAGAATTCGGTTCAGCATTTGGCTGCCAAAATACGGATTAGGTGTTTGTGCTGGATGGTGGAAATATGAAATTGCTTTTAAAGATGTCTTAAAACGGCTTAAGGAATTTGAATCTAAAACAGCACATTGTGACCGTTGAAAAACTTTTATCATGGTCATGCTAGGTTTTAACACGGTTGGTTTCTTCTTTAAAGTGTTTGTGCTAGATTTGGGGGTGGGTGGGATAAAAAGTTTCCCTTTCATCCTTTATATCTTAGCAGCCATGGATAACAAAGGCAACGCTGACATAAAAACAGCCATCGACTCAGGCGCAATAAGATGTGAGCCTATGCAATGGGAAGAGCGAAACGTGATATTCCTCCGTTTCCCATTCGACCCGATACTCAATTCCCAAGCAAAACTATTACCAGGAATAAAATGGTCAAATCGCCAAAAGTCGTGGTATGTGTTAGACAATACTCACTACCGTCAATTGTTCGGACTGCCCTTGAAAGACCCTTCGAAATACGCTCTTACAAGCATATCAGATGTTAACCAACCTGCGCTGGAGCGGTTCATTGAAACCATTCGTCTTAAAGGCTATAGTCCCAACACCGAAAAGACCTACCGCAATGAGTTTGCGCAATTGCTCCAGCTATTAGAGAATGTACACGTAGATACGCTTGACCCCGAACGCATTCGCAGCTACATGCTCTACTGCACCACCGAACTAAAACTGAGCGAAGCGCATTTGCATAGCCGCTTAAACGCGGTCAAATTCTATTTCGAAAAGGTCTTGAAAAAGGAATCCTTCTTCGTTGACATACCGCGACCAAAAAAGCATAGCACCTTGCCTAAGCACATTAGCCAACGCGATGTGAAAAAACTGTTTGAATGCACCAAAAACCTCAAGCACAATACAATCCTCAAGTTGTGTTATGGAATGGGTTTGCGCGTGTCAGAAATCATTGGTCTAAAAATATCAGATATAGACAGCGGCAACATGCAAGTATTGATTGAGAGAGGTAAAGGCAAGAAAGACCGCTACGCAAACCTGCCCGAAAGCCTCTTGGAACAACTACGCCAGTATTTTAAAGAATATTGCCCAAAGCAATACCTGTTTGAAGGACAATATGGAGGACAGTATAGCGTGCGAAGTGCGCAAAACGTATTTAAGGCAGCGCTAAAAAAGGCCAACATCAACAAAGACGCAGGAATTCACAGTCTTCGTCACAGTTATGCCACGCATCTTATGGAAGCTGGCACCGACATAGGCCATATTCAAAAGTTACTCGGTCATGCAAACATTACAACCACCCTCATTTATGCACAGGTGACAAACAGAGATACCAAGAAAGTAAAAAGCCCACTCGACAACCTATGAACAGTATTGCGTTTTCTTGTATTTTTAGTAGCTCTAAAAACTTGCGCTTCCTTGTATTCAATTTACAACACATTGATAATCAATACCAATTAAACGTACGCCATTGAGATCATGGCGTATATTACAGAGTTAGTGGCAAGCTTAAAAAACGACACACCGAATGATAATACTCATAGACCTTGACGGCACTTTGACAAACACGGCTCACGAAAAGTTCAAGCCATTTAAGGACGGTAAACAACAAACCGTTCTTTCTGACATTCCGCTAATTCAAGGAGCAAAAGAGTTTATCGAAGACATTCAAGCAAAAGGTCATAAGCCAATTATTATTTCTGACAGCCATCCTGATTATGTGAATTTAATTGCAAAAGAGATTTTTAAAATTCCAGCAGTAAGTCTTACGGACAAACCAAACATTGAGAAAACTGCGAATTATATTCAATCAAATCAAGACCTTAAAGACCTTTTTGCCAACAAAGACAATTTTATTATGGTTGGCGACAGTTGGCTTGACATCGAACTTGGACGAAGATTAAATATTACAACAATCTTAACGAAATTTTATGTAGCTACAAGTATTGAAGAACGTGATGGCATTGGACAAGAATTGAAGCCAATAAAAATGGGTGCAACTTATTATGCCAAAACATTTGAAGATGTGAGCCAAATAATCAGCAGTCCAAAGAAAAGCCTTTTGGCTTTAGAAGCTATCTTTCAAGGAGAAACATCTGATAGTATGGTTAGATTTATAACCCGTCATTCAAATGGAAATTTCATCGCATTTAGATGTTTAGCAAGACAAGAAGATGGCGAGTGTGATAGATTTTCAAGAGCCGACAAATATTATCAAATTGACAATCCTGCAAGGAGCCAAGAATTTATTTCCAAATTAGCACAATCGGTAACTAACTATTTGGAGAGAGTTGAAAAATACCCTCAATATAAATGGGATTACTTAACCTATGTATCTGACAAGAAAACCACAACTCCACCTAACAAAATGAAGGAGATTTTTGAACTTGTAAATTCAAGTTTCAATAAAATCAAATTGTTTGAATGGTCGGAAGATGTTGAAGGTAGTTTAAGAAATCAGCCAAACTATCAAACAAGACGTGATTTCATTTCCAAATATTTAAAAACAATCGAAGGAATTAACCTTGAAAACAAAAGTGTTATTGTTATTGATGACCAATTCACATCATCAGCAACGGCACAAGAAATAGCTCAACAATTAAGAAACAGGGGAGCTAAAAACATACTTTTTATAGCATTATTCTATTTAATTTTACCAATTGAAAGTAAGGTTTGTCCTAAATGTGGCAAACTTTTAAAAATTAAAATTAAAAAGATAGATGGAACAAAATTTTATTCGTGCTTATTACCAAAATATAGAGGCGATGGATGCGGATATATTGAAAACATTCCAAATCAATGAGAGATAATAATAAAACAATAGGAATAATTGCCCTTTCAGCATTGAAAGGAATTGGGCCTGCTTTCGTAAAAAAAGTAGTTTCAAATAGCACATTTGAAAACACTAACTTAATTCAAGAAATAAAAGAAATTACAACAGCTAATAACAAGCCGTTTGATGATGATACAATTTATGAAGCTGTTGAAACTGCAAAAGAAATTATATACAACTGCAAAGAAGAAGGCATTACAATAATCGAATTAACTAATAGTGATTATCCAACATTACTAAAAGAAATAAAAGACCCACCATCTGTAATTTACTGCAAAGGAAATCTTGATTTACTTTACAATAAAACCGTTTGTATCATTGGGACAAGAGAGCCGAATGAAAATGCTGTGAAAATTTCAGAAAGAATTGGTTCATTTTATTCAAATACAAGTTGGGCAATCTGCAACGGACTTGCGGAAGGAGTTGACAATTACTCAATTAAATCAAATGACAAAATTCATAATAAAGTTATTGGCATTTTGGCAGGTGGACTAAACTATAACACTAAAAAAACACTACTCAAAAAGACAGCTGAAAACGCTGAAAAAACTATCGAAAGTGGTGGACTTTTAATTTCAGAAATGCCCCCAGACAAAAAAGAAGATACTTTCACGGTTGTAAAATCTTGTAGAATTCAAGCAGGACTTTCTAACGGACTAATTTTAATTCAAAGTTCATTGGACGGTGGTTCACGTTTTACGACAAAATCATTTTGCGAAACTCAAAGACCAATTGCCGTTATCAATCCAGTTCCATCAGACTTCGTCCTGCCAACTTATAACGCAAACAAAGAAATTATTCTTAACAGCAAAAAAGGACTTTCTAAATTCACAGAATTAAAAGAAGACAAAATACAGACTTCAAAAATATTTGTAATAAAATCAAAAGACGACTACGCAGAATTTGAAAATTTAATGACTAACAGACCAAAAAATATTGAACAATCAAACACGACATTATTCGGTTAACAGAAGAAAGCCAGCCACTAACAGCGGTTTGGCAAAAGTGGCGGTTCTGTGCTCCGCAGAAACATTTGTGGTTAATCAAAGTTTGGTTCTCCGCATCAACATTTGTGGTAAAAATCGCCACCTTCGCCAAGCCGCAAAACGTTATGCGTCAGGCTAAAAGACGACACTACATAATAAACACAACGACAGAAAAAGAAAATAATAATGGCATTTGAACCAGACAAAATAACTAAACAACATATACTTGATGCAGTCAAGAAAATAGACAGTGAGTCTATTTCGCTTGAACCTTCGACAAGGTTTGATGCAATTGTTAATGGTAAAACCTATCCACCAAAGGAAGTAATGCGTTATGCTCATGAATTAATGAATGGCGAGCATATTTGGGAGAGAAGTGGCGGTGAGCCAACTAACAAATATTTTACAGAATTAGGTTTTGAAATAAAAAGTAAATCAAGCACAAATATGAATGAAGTGAGCATCACAGGCAATATTTGGAAATTAGGATGCAATTGGGGAAGCGGTAAACCTAGCTTCTATAACTACATAAAAGAAGAGAGCATTATTATTGGTGTGGAGGATAAAAGATACAACATTGGCGACTTGATTGTTGTTACAGAAGGACATCAAGTAAAGGCAATCGCAAGAATTAATGAGAATCCGAAACCTGTTACAAGTAACATAAATCATAAACCTTCATTTGAAAATCTCGCAATTGAGTATGACACTTGGGTCAACTACGCAAATTCCGAATGGTATGAACTTGAAGAAGATGACACATTTTCATATCAATTACAGCAAGGCATCTGCAAAGTTCAAAATAGGGACATTCGTAACAAGGTTATTGACTTATGGAATAGTAGAAATGCCAATTATTGGATATTCCAAGGCAATCCAAATGTATTTGATTTCGAAACTGCAATTAAAAATAATTTATTACAAGATTGGACTGTTTCAGCTCATAAAGACAAAATAAAAAAAGGTGACAAAGTTATTTTATGGATTTCAGGTAAAAATTCTGGTTGCTACTCTCTTGCAGAAGTAACGAGTGAAGCACAAATCATTACTCAATCAAAAGATTCACACCTATGGAAAATAGAAGACAAAAACCCTCTTAAAGCAGGAATCAAAATCACACATAATATAATTGAAACTCCTTTGCTTTGGAGCAAAATAAAAAGAACAAAAGGACTAGAAAATTTGAAAGTTGGTAATCAAGGAACAAATTTCACAGCAACAAAAACAGAATTCAAAACTATTTTGAGTTTAATAAATAATACTACTGCATCAAATAATAAAGCTGACATGCAAGCAAAAAACATTATCCTTTATGGACCCCCAGGAACTGGAAAGACATACAATAGCATTGATAAGGCTGTTGAGATAGCTTCACCTGAAAGATTTAATTTCAATAATCACAAGGTCAATAAACGAGTTTTTGATGAATTAAGAAGAAATGGACAAATTGAGTTTGTTACTTTCCATCAAAATTATTCTTATGAAGATTTTGTAGTTGGCATTTCACCTGATGTTACATCAGGAACTTTGCGTTTTGATAAGCGTGAAGGAATTTTCAAACAGTTGGCTGAAAGAGCAAAACAAAATTGGCTTGCATCATCTGACAAAAAAGAAATCAGCATTGACTTCAATTTTGTTTTTAATACTTTCTTCTCAAAGTTAATTGAGGAGGAAGTGAAAGAGATTGAAATACCAATGAAAAGTAAAGGGTACAAGTTTAAAGTAACATCAATTGACATTGACGAGGGAAGAATAAAGTTTACAAAACAAAGCGGAGGAACAGGACACGATTTGCTTGTAAAAAATCTCAAAGCAATTTATGAAGGCAGTTTAGATTATGGCGTTGAGGGTTTAGGTGTTTACTACAATCCACTGGTAGAACATTTAAAAGAATTTGCAGAAAAACTTGAACCCCAAAATTCAGCAGAAGTGGAATTAAAAAGTTTCGTTTTGATAATTGATGAAATCAATCGTTCTAATATTTCTAAGGTTTTTGGGGAATTGATTACTCTACTTGAAGATGATAAAAGATTAGGAGAAGAGAACGAATTGAAAATCACTTTACCCAATGGTGAAAAGGAATTTGGCGTTCCGCCAAATCTTTACATCATAGGTACAATGAACACAGCAGACAAGTCAATAGCTTTAATTGATATTGCTTTGCGGAGACGTTTTGAGTTCATCGGTTATTATCCAGAATATGAGATGTTAAATGAGGAAGAATCTTTGCTTCTAAAAAAAGTTAATGAAGCAGTTTTCAAAGAAAAGAAATCTGCTGACTATCTAATCGGACATGCTTACTTCATGAAAGGACAAACAATTCAAATTGTTTTACAAAACAAAGTTGTTCCTTTACTTATGGAATATTTTTCAGGCAAGACAGACATTGTTTCTAAAATATTTGCAGATACCATTTGGAATGTAACTTACAATACAACAAATTTCATTTGGGATATATCACCGAGATAAAATGGCTCTACTCTTTGAATATGGAAAATGGCAGAGCATAAATAACAAAAATGCTTTACACCAAATGTTGAAAGACATTTGGAAGCAACGCGTGTTTGTTGGAACTGATTCCGAATTAACGGAAGTTGAAACAGACAATCATTATCAACCATTCCTACAGTTTGACGACAACCAAATTAGAGCAAATAATTTTGTTGGTTTTATTCAAAACGGTGATGAAGTAATTGAGATTTACCCCAAAGTATTTCGAAATCATTTTACAAACCCATCCGAGAGTGAAAAGTTATTGATGCTTCGTCACATATTTTATTGGTTTAGCTATTGTCGAAAATGGAACTTTCCTTTTAATCAAGCATCTCTTGATACAATCGACATTAACGAATTTCCAGAGTTGATTATAAAGTTAATAGCCAATCAGTTTTTAGAAACAGTTTCAAAGCAACCCCTGACAATGTATCAAGAAGTGGAAGAATCGCTAATTACACCAAGAGGTTCAATAAATTTCAAACGCTATGTCAGCAGTAGCTTAGCACACGGCAATTTTCAGAATATCGAATGTGATTATGAACCATTCTTGTTTGACAATAAAGTAAATAGAGTAATTAAATATTGTTCACGACTATTAATGAAGCAAACAAAGTTTTCAGAAAATTTGCGAATGCTCCAAGAAACTGTTTTCATCTTAGACGAAGTTGAGGATTTACATTGTACTATTCACGACATTGAAAATATTACCCTAAATACCTTCTTTTCAGATTACTCCAATTTACTTGACAGTTGCAAACTTATCCTTAGTCAACAACTTTATTCAAGTAATACTTACGACCTATCTCAATGGTGTTTACTTTTCCCAATGGAATATATTTTTGAAGACTTTCTTGCCGGCTTCTTAGAAAATAAATTTTCAAAAGACTGGAAAATTGAATATCAAAAATCAGACGAATATTTATCAAATGCTCCTAGAGTGTTCAATATGCAACATGACATTTTTCTAACCTCGAGACATGGTGCAAAACGAAAAGTTATTATTGACACTAAATACAAATTACGCCAAGACAATTTCAAAACAGACCCCAAAAAAGGTGTAGCACAATCAGACCTTTATCAAATGGTTAGTTATGCTTTTAAAAGAGGTTGTACAGACATAATATTAGTCTACCCAAACATTTCGGACGACCTAAACACAGCGGACAATTTTAAAATTATTTCAGGATTTAGTGGTGCAGACGTAATAACAATAACTGCAATGGAGATTCCTTTTTCATCATTGACAAATTTCAATGAATTAGACTCAATGTTGTATGAAGCTATTGAAACACAATTAAACAAATTCCTTCAATAACAATGTGGAATTCAGACAGAAAAGTAATGCTAGAAAAAAAGCCCGAACGCATAACACGCGGTATAAAACATTGGGGTTTAAGTGGTTATTCAAGCTTTCTGCCACGCATCAAGTTCGGTGTAACTGGACAGGAAAGTGGTCCGGAATCCCCAACGATTTCATACCGCCACCGTTATAAGCAACTATAAAAGACGACAATGAGACAACTAACAATCATAATTGCACTGACATTGGGACTAATTTCGTGCAGCGACAAAACAAACAAACCTGTTGACAATAAACCTTTGACCGAAGCTCAACAAATTGCCAAACTTGACAAGTTAAAACTTGACTTTAATCAGCCAGTTCTTATTGACAGCTCAGTTTATGTTATGTATCCGTTGACGCTCAACAACAACGAAGAAGAAGGAAGCAGACTTGGAAGCAGCAGTTATAGCAGTCCGACAACTTATTGGAATATCATTTTTTATAACACAGCAAACGGAGAGTATCACTTATTGGACGACAAGCGAAAAATGGTAATTTATTCTTACGACCCAAGAAATTCAAATGTTGGTTCATCGTCTTCCTCTTCTGACTTCAACGAATATTTAGAAAACGGCTATAACCAAGTTGACAAGCTGCTTTACTATTCAGTGACAACTTTTGACTTCAATAAAGACGGTAAATTAAACGCACAAGACCCCAGTTATTTATTCATTTCAGACAAAGCAGGTAAAAACTTTAAGCAAGTTTCGCCAGACAACTTGAACGTTACTAATTGGCAGACAATAAAAGGAACAAATAAAATATTAATTCAGGTTACAAAAGATACTAACAACGACAAGAAATTTAATGACCAAGACGAAACAATTCCAATGGTTTACGACCTTAATACGAAGGGAATATCTAAAGACATTTTCCAAGACGACTTTAAAATTAAACTCAAAAAACAACTGGACGAACAATGGACGCAGAAAGAATAGCAGCTTATAACAGCAGCTACAAGAAATTGGCGGTTCAGTGGTTAAATGAAGCTTTGTTCTTCGTATCAAGTTTTGTGGTGGCAGACAGTTTTGTGCTTCGTAATCGCCAACTTCTTGTAGCCGCAAACCGTTATGCCTCATTGTAGGACGACCGTGCAACCATCAACATTTGTGCTGACAACGGACGACAAAAAGCCAACCCTTCGAAAAATTAAAAGAGCTGCATTGCCAACACACAAGCCTACCCCAAATGCAGCACATTTAATTTTACCCAACCGCACCAAGACATTATGAACATTGCGGACAAAGACCTGACAAAGTAAAGTTCATTTCGCTGACCTTGTAATTTTTAGGCAACTTGTAGGACGGCTCAACATCTTCAAGACAGGTTACAGACTTACACTTTTGACAACTAAAATGTATATGATTATGGTTATGTTTTGCCGAACACGAATGACAACCTGCATATTTTACAACACCATCTACATTGACAATTTTATGAATAACACCTTCTTCCAATAACCTTTCCAAGACCCGGTATATTGTTACCCTATCGCAAAGTCCATCCAATGCCTTTTGAATTTCAGAATGTGACAACGCAACGTTAGACGCTACAATCAACTGTTGTATTTCGGTTTTCGCTGTGGTATTTCTTGCTGACTTCATAGACTTTTAAAATTTATTATTGCAACATTGTTGCGTTTACAAAGATAATGATTACTTTTGCAACATTGTTGCATTAGACAACTAATTTTTATAAATCATTAAAACAAAGTAAAATGAAAGTAGCATACATTTTTAAATCAGATATGGCATCAACATTTCAACTTTCAACTATGATATTACCACAGCTTGAAGCTGGGATACACGGTGTTGAAGTTATTGGAATGTTTTTCTTTGATGAGAATGCCCATATATTAAGACAAGGCAACGCAATTGGCGAACGACTTAACAAGATGGCACAAGAAACAGGAATGCTAATAATGGCTTGCGACCAGTGTGCATTAAGACGAGACTTGGCGGAAGGCACATTTGATATGTGTGGCTCTGGCAGTGTAAAACCCAAAAATATGATTGAAGTCGGACAAGTAGGTTGCTTTCCACAGCTTTATGCTGCCTTGGGTGGTAATCTACCAAATTTAGTAATAACACTTTGATTATGATACCACAAACATTCAACGACTGGACAAACTGCAT
>Ga0222650_1001638_pt1 | contig 10505 bp, 7 predicted proteins | sample AntAcemetagen367_FD_179820 | JGI IMG/M metagenome (GOLD analysis project Ga0222650, IMG submission 179820) | Saline water microbial communities from Ace Lake, Antarctica - #367 | ecosystem: Environmental > Aquatic > Non-marine Saline and Alkaline > Saline | place: Antarctica: Ace Lake | collected...
TCGTTTCGGTGCTCATGCCAAAAATTCCGGCAACGACCACCACGCCGGGTGACCCTGACTTGTAGGCCTCTACTGCCACGTAGGCGCGCCGATCGCGTTCAGAAAGACTCTCCGCTAGCCGTCTCATACTACGGATTGTAACCTCGTTATAAATGATGGTTGATTCAATCATGGGATACCGTACCACAATCCCTAAGGATTTCTTAAGTAATTTCAGCGTCGTTCCTAACAAACGCAACATCCTCGTTTACCTTTGAAAAGCGTTTCTGAACGATGTGACTGAGGATTCTTGACATTATGATTTGGTGGTGGCTTCCAGAGCGGTATTTTTGAGCAACGTTTCAGGCAACCGTTTCACTCACCATGAGCGAAGGTTGCCAACACCGGACGCTACCGATTTAGCAACATGCCGTCAAACACACAGCGGAACGATGAATCACCGTGGGGCATTGGTGGACTTTTGGTCCATTACAAGCCCTGATGTGCAAGGGTTTTCTGGACCAGTATTTGGTTAATTTTGGTTTTCGAATTGAACGGGGCTGAGATAGCCGAGGGAGGAGTGTTTTCTCCGGTGGTTATAGTAGCTTTCAATGTAGTCAAAGAGTTCAGTTTGGGCATCGTGAAAGTCGTGGAAACGCCCTCCTTGTAGGATTTCAGCTTTGATTGTGCCGATGACGGACTCAGTCCAGGCATTGTCGTAGGGATTTGCTCGGGCTGACATGCTTTGCTCGATTTCCTCCCGGTCCAAGAGCTTGCGAAAGTGACGACTTCCATACTGACTCCCGCGATCACTGTGAAAAATGGCCCCATTTATCAGCTTCTGACTTTGGCAGGCATTTTCTAAAGCGTCGGCAACGAGCTCGGCGCGCATATGCCGAGCTAACTTCCAGCCCACAATTTTTCGAGTAAATAGATCAATGACGACGGCCAAATAAAGCCACCCTTTGCTTGTCGGAATGTGGGTGATGTCACCCGCCCAAATTTGATTTGGTGATGAGGGTAAACCGTTGAGTTCAATGAGATTTGGGGAGGGCGCATCTGCCCGCCCGTCGCTGGTCCGAGGCACATACGACTTCGGTTGGATCGCGACTAAACCAAGCTCTTTCATAAGTCTTCGGATGCGTTCATTTGAGCATTTGATCGATTCATCACAAAGTTCATCAGCGATCCGGCGATACCCGTAGCGGCGTTTATGAGATTGAAAAATCCGAGTGATAAGCCCCCCAAGTGTGAGGTCTTCACTCTGCCGAGCAGTCTCGATTTTAGAATCATAGTAGCTGCTTCGCGACACATTGAGGACAAGGGAAATCCGACGAAACGAGTGTTCGGTTTGTTGGTGGATGTCGTCGATCATTTCGAAGAGCGGTTTGGAATTTTGGTCCCGAGAATTATTGCGGCTTTTTTTAAAATATCATTATCGATCCGGAGTTCGGAGACCTCGCGGCGAAGCCGGATCAGCTCCTTCGCTGCGTCCTCGTCGCCTCCGGCTCCGAGTCCTCCGCTACGGAGCTGATCCGGCTGGGAAGCTCGACGCCTCCAAGAGTAAATCAGATCCTTACTAATGCAGAGATCCTGGGCGACCTCGGCGACGGACTTCCCGACCGCACAGAGTTCCAGAGCTTGGTTCTTGAAATCTTCGGTATATCGCTTTCGGGCTTTCATGTTTTCAGTCTTCATTTGCTTAAGAGCTGGTCCAAGAAATTACCGCACCTCACCCCAATCACGTATAGGTGGCACTATGGCCAATAGGACCTTACTCAATTCCGAAAGCTCTCCCTTCCGTTGTTGGCGATCTCGACAACATACCCCTCGGCAGTCACCACACAATTGGCAGTCTACAAGCCTCCGAGATCTGGTCCAACAGTGGCCATCTCCCGACGAAGTCAAATCAGCATGATCCGAGCCTAGCGGAGATAAATCCGCATGGCCGGTGGTGTGGTAAATTCCGTAAAAGATAATAGCGATAGCTTTGGACCTAGTCGGTCGAGCGGGATGACCATACGAGATAAGATCCGAATGAGATCAAGGCTATTGAGACAATCCAAATAATTTAAAGGGTATGTCAATTAGGTAGTAAGGTATCACATACGCAACACCTCCATATATATTGGGAACCTCACGTCTGCTTGTTTCGAATAACTCCAGATCCGCATTCCAAACATTCGATAAGAACGAACCCTCACTGTCCCATTCCCTTGTTGAGAGCAAAAGCGTAGAAAAAAATAGGAATACTGAGAGCATAATCAAAGCGACTCCTTTCTTCTTGTCCGGCCAACTTAGAACGTCATTTAGCTTTTTCTTAAGATTATTCATGGGGTGATCAAATTTTGAGGCGAAAATGAAGCTTGCACCCAACTCCCGTTGATCCTGAAATATGGCAACCTTCAATCACTTCTGGAACTGCTCCAGTAGTATCCTTGCGCATACTCGCAACATCTTTTGGAGCAGGGAGAGGCTGATTCAAATTGGTCTCGAAATGACATAAACCATCGGGGTCGATTGTGACGTGGCCAGATGTCATTACCTCCGCTTGTGCGCTGAGTAGGTGTGCGGAAATTCTTGTTTCAGGGTTCATTTGAAATCTTTTGAGCCAACGTCAAAGTGATGTCACACGCTGCTGGCTGCACCATTTCGATTTGTGGTTAAACGTTGCATATCCACAAAAACTTTCAACGGTAAAGCGGCAGCGTGTTGATCATCCACGCCTTCCCCTTGGTTAGTCTAGAGGAATGGAGTCATCTCCAATTATTCGATCAGGATTGAGAGCCTGTGACGTCAAACTACGGCTTTGGGCTGAGTTGCTATTTCTAGTCGGTTACGGCAAACCGAAGGATGTTTGTGATGAGGTCACTCCGATTCCTCATCGGGCGGAGTTGGTCAGGTGAAATTACCTTGGAGGTGAACGGGGATTGATGGCAAGCCTAGACACTGATCATTTGAACACAACTAGTTGCTTTTGACAATTACGAAGTCAACATCGTGTGGCGTGTAGAACAACCCCCTATCTCCTCCTCGCATGATGCTCTCGACCACCTCACTCAAAAAGCAAATTCCTAGCAGTCAGTCAGTCGATGGCCCTCTGGACCGACTCGACCCGCTGCATCAGCTACATGCTCGGCAACAGCAACAGCCGCATGATTTTCGACTTCCTCGGCATCAAGAAACAGCACCACTACCTCTCGCACTTCTTCCGTAACTTCAGCCGCTCGAACATCGATGACCTGCTCAAGATCAGCCTGTGGCACATGGAAAAATTTGACTACCTGCTGACCAAACTGAAATCCTACAAAGATCAGAACGGATCGCTTCTCGATCACAGCGTCGTGCTGTTCGGATCGGGCATGGGACACAGCGATAACCATACCGCCCAGCGCATTCCCATTATTCTCGCCGGCAAGGGTGGCGGAATGCTCAAAACCGGCCGCTACCTGAGGTATTCCAAAAACCAGGAACTCGGCCGGTTGCACCTCGCCCTACTTGAGAAATTCGGCATCGACTCCCCTTCCTACGCCAACTCCTCGGCCCCCCTCCCGGGCCTCGACGGCGGCGCCTTCGAAGAATACCAGGAGCGCTCGTTCGACACCTGGGTGGAAAACCGGCAAGGGAACGATCACCGTTCAGGGACGCCTGCGAATGTCCGATAACCTCGACGAGGCCAAGGTCTTCTACATCGATGTGGCTGGCAAACCTCCGGTGAGAATCGAGGTCGGCTTCGGCGACTTCCACGGCTTCAACCTCGCCTACCACGTCGGCACGCCAATCACCCTGACCGGCAACATCAGCGAACGTAATGGCCGGCTCGTGCTCACCAAAGTCACTGAACTCAAATCCGTCTTTGGAAAAAGCAAACCCGGCAAGGCGAACGGATAGGACGAGCCCGAAGGGTTGAAAAGAAACTAGCCGTATTATACAATCATCAATGATTTCTCGTCTCCCTTCCCTGCTTGCACTCTTCCTCTTACTTCCAGCCGGGGCGGACGACTTCCCCCTGGTTGCGGACGACCTTGAGGTTTCTCTCTTCGCCAAGAATCCGCTGGTACGAAATCCCTGCGCGATCACCTTCGACGCGAAGGGCCGGCTCTGTGTTGGGATGGGACCACAGTATCGTCACCCCAAGCCAGACACTCCCGGCGATTCGGTTTGGATCTTGATCGATGAAGACGAGGACGGAACGGCGGATTCGCGGAAGCAGTATGCCACCGGCTTCAATTCAATCCAGGGATTGGCGTGGCGCGGGCGGGATCTCTATGTCGCCAATGCTCCGGACCTCACCATCGCCCGCGATCTTGACGGAGACGACGTAGCAGATGAATACATCCGTCTCTTCACCGACCTCGGAAACCTCGAACACGCCTTGCACGGACTGCAATTCGGCCCCGACGGAAAGCTCTACATGTCGAAAGGGAATTCCAAGGGGCTCACCCGACCACCCGATCGGATTGCCCCGAAGCCCTTCGGTGAGCTGTGGGGCGTGGAGTTGCCAGACGCGCCTAACTTCCCAAAACCGATTGCCTTCAAGAAGGGTGACTACGAAAAGAACTATCACGATCCGGCAGATGACTGGGGACTGTCCGGGGGGGTGCTGCGCTGTGACCCGGACGGAGCGAACCTCGAGATCGTCTCACGTGGTTTTCGAAATCCCTGGGACATTTGCTACGATGATTCCTTCAACTGGCTCGGCACCGACAACGACCAAACCCAGGGCGACAAGATTTTCTCGCCCTTCTACGGAGCGCACTTCGGCTGGGGCCATCCGTGGTCATACGACTGGAAGGGCGACGATCATCTGCCCACCGCTCCCTCTTCCGGACCGCTCTTCGAAGGCTCGGGAACCGGGATCACCTACTGTGGACTACAGCACTATCCTGAAAAATACCGCGGCATCTTTCTTATCAACGACTGGCTGAGGCGAGAGGTCATGATCTACCGGCCAAAGTGGGAAGGCGCATGGATGAAGCCGGACCGAGAGAAGCTTGTGATTTTCGCACACGCGGACGGAGGTCGCTCGATGGGGCGGAGCACCGGGCGTAGTTTCGATCCGGTCGATATTGAAGTGGGACCTGACGGCGCGATCTACATCTCGAGTTGGGGACGGGAATACGGCTTGAGCGAACAGGACGGCGAACAGGTCAATGAAGGCCGCATCTACCGGATCTGGCCGAAGGCGGTGCCACCGCAGTTGAAAAAGGAACCCAAGAGGCAAAGATCAATTCGTGAGTGGACTGTTCAGGAGTTGTTAGTCGATCTCGGGGAATCGCTCCCGGTGTGGAGAACCAACGCACAGGACGAACTTGTGCGGCGGGGCAAACGGGATCTCAACTCTAAGGAATCACTCGCGCCGGACTCTAAGCAGGGCTTGGTTTGGAGGTCCTGGACGATGGGGCGTATGGTCCCCGAAGACGACAAGTGGGACGACATCTTCCTCGCAAACTTGGCCGAGGATCCTGGAGCCGTAGACCGCACTCAGATGATCCGAATTCTAGCGCATCGAGCCAAGGCGCGCGGTGCAAACACCCTGCCCGACCTCCTAAAACGCGGACTGGAAGGAGAGAGTCCGCGCTCTCGGCACGCCACCGTTCTTGCAATGCGCCAGGTAGGCGAGACACGCTGGAACAAGGAGCTTCTGCGCCTGATCGCACGGGAACAAGATCGCATCGTCTCCTACTCGGCGTGGGGAGCATTGGGTGAACTCATGCCGCGGGAGGAGCGGAAAACGCTGCTCAATGATCAAGGTCCCGCAGTGCGGAGGGCAGCCTTGCTTTCGCTCCTGGAGGAGGACGCCTTGAGTGAGGAAGAGCTCAAGCCTCTGACGATGGATTCCGACGAGGCAACGGCAGGACTGGCGGTAAGGCGTCTCGGAGGAAAACACCGCACTGAGATTCGCGGGCCCAGGCTGGATGCGAAAATCATCCCCACGCGGGCCGAACGAGCTCCGATTTCGATGGTCTCTGCGATCGGCACCCTTCCCGGTCGGAACTACGAGGAAGCGGTTCTCAATGCTGGTGCGCGCGCCTTCACGGACCGGCCTTATCGTCTCACCACGGTGCCAGCCGAACTGGAAGGACTGACCTTCATTCGCCCCGCCAACAACGATGCCGACCACGCCAGCGGCCCCTTCCTCACCCTGACCCTGCGCTACGACTCGAAGGTCTATCTCGCCGACGACACACGGGGCGAGAAGCTGCCGGCATGGGCGCGCGGGAAGTGGACTCCGACCGAGTTGTATATCAAGACGGACGACTCCACGCACCGCGTTTACTCGGCGGAATTTCCGGCGGGCGAAATCCGCTTCGGAGCAAATCGCGACGGCGTGAACGGGGGCAAGGCCAACTACCTCGTAGTCATCAAGCCGATGCTGCTTAAGCTACAAGCGACCGCCACCGCCGCCGCCGATGTTCTCCCTTTGCTGAAAACCGCAGACCTGAAACGCGGACGCTCCCTCTTCCTGAGCAAAAACGGAGCGTCTTGCGCCACCTGTCATCAACTGGAAGGATTCGGAAACGTCTTCGCGCCGGATCTCACCGAAATCGGAACGCGTGCCACTCCGGAATTCCTCGTGCGCTCCATTCTCGAACCGAGCGCCGAGATCACGGAGGGCTTCGCGCTGCAGATCCTGACGACGAAATCCGGCGACACCACGACCGGGATCGTGTTGGAGGAAACCGGCCTTTCCGTGAAAATAGCGATGATGGAGGGCTCATTGGTGACAGTCCTAAAGAAGGACATCATCAAACGCGAAACGGCTCCGATCTCCGCGATGCCACCCACCTTCGCGGGCCTCCTCTCGCCGCAGGACGTGGCGGATATCACAGCCTACCTTCTAGCTCCGAAGGAGATGCCAAAAACCATCCAGGCTCCGAGGCCGCACGTAAAACAGCCCCCCAAGATTTCGCGCCGTCAGCCCTCCCCTCTCTCGGGGAAACAATGGGGCGATAAGAGCAAGGGCTTCTCCCTCGACTGTCACGATCAACGACTCGAGATCAGTTACGACGGAGTGGAGATCGCGTCCTATTACTACAATCATCCCGAGACGCAGCGTCCCTTCTTCACGCACGTCAAGACACCCTCCGGACTCCAGGTGACCCGCAACTTCCCACCGGTCGCAGGGAAAGACGCCACCGATCACGGAACGATACACCCCGGGATCTGGATGGGCTTTGCGAATCTCGACGGGATCAGCTTCTGGCACAACAATGCCGGAACAGTGAGCCACCTCGAATTCTCGACTGAGCCAAGCGCTGGCGACACCGCTTCCTTCGCGGTGAAAAATCGTTACCTCGCCCCCGATAACCGGGTGGTGTGCGAAGAGCTTACTAGTTATCATTTGATCCCGAATAAGGACGGCTACCTCATCTCGATCGACTCCCGCTTTTCCGGCGACAAACCCTTCTCTTTCGGCGTAAAGGAAGAAATGGGACTCGGGCTGAGGGTCGCGACACCCATCACGGTGAAGGGCGGAAAAGGGTCGATCCTGAGTGCGGCGGGCGGGAAGAATGAAAAGGGCACCTGGGGAATGACCGACGGGTGGTGGGACTACTTTGGTCCACTCGGAGGAAAGAGCGCCGGGATTCAAATCATGTCGGGTCCCGGCAATCCTGCGGTGTGGGCCCACAGCCGCGACTACGGAGTGCTGGTGGCAAATCCCTTCCCCGTGGACCGACCCGGGAACCGCAAAAAGAAGGTCACGGTGCAGCCGGGTGAGTCGTTTCACCTGAAGTTCGGGGTGCAAGTTCACGAACACAACGCTCGCGAGAATTACGATCCAGCCAAGGCCCACCGACGTTATTTCGATGGCGCGAAGTAGGAGTCCCGCTGGAATGAGAATACCCACTCCAGAGGCGAAAGATCCTCCTTCGCCCTGTTTTCATGAACGTAATAGGCCCAAGTGCACGTTCCCTTACCGCGTGCTTTCGCCTTCTACAACTACCCGGACCTTTACCGAAAATCTGCTGCGCTTCATCCTGGGAAGCCTGCTGATCTTGAGCGGCGCGGTGATGGCGAAAGAAAAGACAACGGCAAATCACTGGGCCTTCACTCTCCCACAGCGCCATGAGGCACCCGCAGTTCGGGACGCGCAGTGGTCTTCCCATCCCCACGACGTCTTCATTCTGAAGAAACTCGAGGGAACCGGATTGGAACCGAATCCTCCCGCGGATCCCCGCACCCTCCTCCGCCGACTCTCCTTCGACCTCACCGGCCTTCCGCCAACTCCGGAAGAAATGGCGGCTTTTGAAATGGCATTCCAAGAGGACCCTGATGCCAGTCTGAAAGAGCTCACGGACCGCCTCCTCGCCAGTCCACAGTTCGGCGCACGCTGGGCGCGGATCTGGCTCGATCTTGCCCGCTACGCCGAGGACCAGGCTCACATCGTGGGCGACAACAGCAAACTCTTCTATCCCAACGCGTGGCTCTACCGGGACTGGGTGATCAACCCCCTATCTCCTCCTCGCATGATGCTCTCGACCACCTCACTCAAAAAGCAAATTCCTAGCAGTCTCGACACCGTGCTGGACAAAGCCAAGGCCGTGAACCGGGAACTGGGGAAGCAGGACCAGGAGAAATTTGCCGAGTATCTCGATTCCGTGCGGGGCCTGGAAAAGAAGATCGATCAGCAGCGTCCCTGGCTTGACCGGCCCAAGCCGACAACCGAAATGGCGGAGCCGCGTCCCGCACCGCAGACCGCGGATGAGATGAAGATCATGATGGAGTTGATGGCCCTGGCGATCGAAACCGACTCCACCCGGGTCATGACCCTCTCGAGCGGATTTGCCAATGGCGATTTCGGACTGCAGGGCGGCTATCACGGCTTCTCACATCATGGGGAACTCCCGGAGAAGACCGAGGCTCTCAAACTCATCGAAGGAAACCAGATTGCGCAGATGGCTTACCTCATCGAGCTGTTGAAGGGGAAAGAAGACTCCATCAACGGCGGCACGCTGTTCGATCACACGATGATCCTGTTCGGTTGTGGCATGGCGACGGGAACCCATTCCTGCAAGAACATGCCGTTGGTCCTCGCAGGTGGCGGATTTAAACTAGGCGATCACCGCGCCCTGCCCGAGGGGAAAACCGAACGGGTGAAAGCGTGCAACCTGCTGCTGTCCATGCTGCAGAATTTTGGCTTGGAGGTGGACCAGTTCGGCACCAGCACCGGGACTCGAGTGGGCTTGAGCATGATGCGACGACATTCGAGCAAGCCATGACAAGATTTCGGAAGAAAAAATCAAGGCCGCATACTCTGCCCATTGCGGTGGCGATTGCCGCTGGGATACTTCCACAGGTTCTCATTGGCGGGGCAGCCGAACCCGAGCCAACTGGGCGTTGGGTTCAAAGTTATGATGCGGGTTACCCGGACGCCAACGGGGCTTGGGCGGGAGGTTCCGAGATGATGCACCTCGCCTCACACAAAGGGATGCTCTTCGCATCCAACGGGTACTGGGTCGATGCCCGTTGGGTCATCCCACCGGAGGGGCAGCGACAATCGACGATCTCGGCCTCGAATACATGAAGGGCAACATCCTCAAATCGGTCACTTTCACCCGTGATGCGGAGGGGGAAAGACTAGACCAACCCGAGACCCTGCTGGTAATGGCAGCGGGCGCGAACTTCGAGCGCGGTGGAGCCGTTTCGGCATGGGTGCGCGATGACGCCTCCGGAAAGTGGACGCACACCTTGGTCAGGCACGGTTCGAGTGCCGGCGGGGTGCGCTGGGTTCCTCGGGACATGGAGGTGTATCGCGACAAGGTGACCGGCGTGGAGCGGATCTTCATGTCGCTAGGCAATCCCGGGATCATCTCCGGGGTCTACGATCCCTCCGCTTCCGGCCGGATACGTTGGGACCGCAACCTCGAGCATCCATTCCTCACCGACGGGAGCTTCCGGACACGCCCCCTGGGCATCGTTCAGGCCAACGGTTCGCTCTTCTTCTCCGAAGGCGATTCGATCTACCAGCGCATCGATGGCAAGCGGCCACGCTTCCGCGAGATCTTCGAACTGTTCGAGGACACCGATACTGATGTGGGTGGCATCCGCGGACTGACCCGGGTCCCCAACCCGAATGGCGCGGGCGATTCGCTCCTCTTCATCTGGGCACCGGGCGAACGTTCCGCCAGCGAAGTCAAGCGACTCGATCCCGATGGCAAGGGCGGGTACACGCTGCATGACGAAGTGCGAATCATTGATCTGATGAGGGAATACCTGGGAGTTGAAGTGACCTACACGCTCGGCGCGCACAACATGATCTATCCATTCACTGACCCAGTGACAGGCGAGACCGTGCACATCATCGGGTTCCAAGGAAATATCAGCGGTCCGAAAAACCATCTCCGTTGGAAGGGCAGCGCCCTCTATGCCGGGGCTCCCTATGCGGTGCGTCGGGCTGACCGGAGCTATCGTGTGCTGGAGGTGAACAATCGCTACGAGGTCGGGAAGCAACTACTGGTTTCGCCGCGCACCTTCTGTAAATCCCCCTTCGGCGATGACGAAATCTACATCGCGGGTCACGA
>Ga0222650_1001644_pt1 | contig 10474 bp, 8 predicted proteins | sample AntAcemetagen367_FD_179820 | JGI IMG/M metagenome (GOLD analysis project Ga0222650, IMG submission 179820) | Saline water microbial communities from Ace Lake, Antarctica - #367 | ecosystem: Environmental > Aquatic > Non-marine Saline and Alkaline > Saline | place: Antarctica: Ace Lake | collected...
GCAGGCACTTGAAGGTCGTCTTTGATTTCATCGGTGGGCTCAAAATGAACCGCCGAATCTGTGCGCTCCTCCCGCTTCAACGAAGAAAATCCACTCCCCCTTCACCCCCGAACAAGACGGAGAAGAAAACGAAGGAAGAAGAGTTTTATTGGTAAGTTTTGAAGAAAATCCAGGAAGAAGAATATCCGATTTTCAAATCGCCGCTCACACCGCCAAGGCGGCCGAGTTGGCCGCCGCTTTCGAGTTGGGCAAGCGACTGGCTCGTGGCGGCGAAGAACGTCCGGTCCTTGATCGGGCGGAGGTGATTTATCAACGATTCGGCGCTGAGTTTCAGGCTTTAGGCCGGGAAGAACTTAAGGTCGTTTTGCTCGATACCAAACTACGGATGATTTTGGTCGAAAAGATCTCATAAGGTTCTCTCAACGAGTGTGTCGCCTACGCCCGGGACATTATCTGATCGGCGGTGGTTCATTTTCTGCTTCTCGTTTTGATCCGCAGAACTTCATTTTTCAATCGTCCGCTTTTTTGGGGTCACGCTAGGTCAGGCCACAGCTACGAACTTATCACGGAGGAGGATCGGACCGGTTTTGAAGAAAAAACGCCCGGCTCAGCACCGATGCCGCCGAGGGTCGGGAGGCCATCGCAGACCTAGCATCTCCGAACTCCAAAGCCCGAATATGAGGTTTAAAATGCGGCACCCACGCAAGCAAAGGCGTGCGCCGGCAGGGTCAGTTGATTCCTGGCGAGTTCGGGCCAGAATGCGGCGTGCTCAATCGTCCATGGTATGGTTTGATTCGCCAGCGAGAGGGTGAGCCTTACCGGCCGCGGTGAATCATTGACCACCATGACACGAATCCGCCCCTCGTCGCTGAGGGTTGCGACGCAATGAAGGGATTCTATGGTATTTTGCGGGAGAACAGCGATTTGTTGGCGGCCCTTGGCCAGTGCTGCAAAGCAAAGAAAAGCCTGATACGGTTCCGAAGGCGTGCCATGAATATCGAACATGCCAAAATAGGGAATGGCGTCCCCGGTGTAGTAATTGGCGAGCGAGACTGGTCCTTTTTGCAAATCGAGTAAAACCGCAGCCGCAAAGGAAGCCGCCGCCATACCGTTCATTTCCCGCGCCTTTTCTTTTTTTCTTCTCGGATCACGGCAGTGAAAAAACACATCCCATTCGTCATTTGGACCGGAGTGCCATTCGTTTAGGATGCTTTCCGTGTTAGTGAAACCGAATTTCGTCAAGCCATCTTTCGCTTGGCGGCTCAAGCGCAGGACTTCTTTTGGCTGAGTTTCGTAGCTATGCCAGGAATAGAAATCCAATGGACAATTTGTTTTTGCGCAATGCTCCAAAAACCTCTCGATCACCGGTGTGCCAAAGCATCCGCCGCTCGCGGCGGCAGCCGGTCCCCCGACGAGCCATTCAGCATTGTGGGACTTGAGAACTTTCGAGGTGATTTCGTAGAGTTTGCAAAACTCTTCAAACGCCCCGGTCCAACACGGCGAATTGGGGCCGGGGGCATTGTCCGGTTCGTTCCAGATTTCCCACCGCGCGACCCAGTTTTCGAATCCATGCGCCCAGCCTTCATTGTAATGCCGGGCGATCCCCAGGCAGACCTGCGCCCAATGCTGAAAATCTTTTGGGGGATGAGAAAAACGTTTAATCGGGTGATGGTCGATCGTGTAACCGAGGCGGTAAGTGATCGTGGCTCCCGTGTCCCGAATTGTCTTCAGATAGTGATCCGTGAGGGTGAAGTCGTAATTCGCCGGATCCGTGGGATCCGCATCCCCCCTTGGAAAAACAGCATTAATGTCGCAGACATTCCGGCATGGATAATTCGGGTCGTGGGTGCGAACGTCCGCGAAGGCTGCCGCACGAAACTCGTCGGAAAAGTCAAGAAGACCATCCAGGCAAAATGGGCCATTGTTGACGCCGTTGACCGGCTTCATCGGACCGAGTGGGGTGTGAGGGTCGACGAGAAAAACGGGCTGCTGATCGATTGATTGGTTCATTTTAAAAATCTGGATAATCCCACCTTCAAGACATCAGTTCCCCGGATCGTCCGGTCGGATTTTGTAGTCCACCTTGGAGCTGCCGGTCGCCGAGAGCATTTGGAAGGCTCCGGGTTCCAGGCCGACGGGTGTGGTGGTGCCGTGATGATGGAGGAGGCAGTGCTGTTTCTTCTGAAAATCGATGTTTTGCAGGCAAATTGTGTCCGATTTCGGAAAATACGAATAGGCGATGGAGTCGATCCCGCGATCAGCGGCTCCTTCGTCTGGAGTGATCCAGGTACTTCCGCGATTTTTGCGGGCGATGTGCCGGTAGATAAACCCAATTAATCCGGGGGAGTCCAAAGTGCTCCCCGGCCCTTCGTCACGATCCAAGGCTCCGGGATAAGACCAGGAGTTCAGAAAATAGACCGTGCCTTTGCCGCAGCGTCGACGGATCAGGAGCGGACGCATTTCCTCATCATCTACTGCGAGAATTTCAGCGGCTGGATCGGTGATTTCCATCTCTCCAAGACGGGTGGTGAAAATTCCGAAACGTCGTGGAAACTCGAACCCGAGTTCGCCTTTTCGGTCCGGGGCTGTGGCCCAATAGAAGCGAGGGCCCTTCCCGTGGATTTTTACTCCGCAAAGTTCGGAAAAATCGCCTTGTAGCACGAGATCGTCTGTCGTGTACGAGACATAATTACGGCGGATGTCTGTGGAGAGGTGAGGGATGGATAAAAATAACGTGCCTCCCCCTTGCACAAATCGAATCAGCTCGCGGTATTGATGGAGAGAAGCCGTATTCCATCCCGAAAAGAGTAGTGCTCGGTAGCGTTTGAGAAAGTCTGCCTCCACCTGATCTGCTGCAAAACTGACAATATCGACCATGCCGTGGGGTGTCCCGGAGAGAAAGCGATTGAGGTAGGGTGCCAGGACCGGAGGGCGGGGATAAAAGACCTGCTTGACAATATTCCAGCCGCGCTCCGGTTGCCCTTCGAACCAGCGAGGATTTTTTTCTGCCAGATCGTACATTCCGGCCACGGCTCCATTGGGAGAGAACTCATTCCCGCAGAGATCATTGTTTCCCTTGATGACTGCGAGGGTGACTTCGGGTTGGCCCTCGGGTGTGCCATGGGTTTTGACGAAATTATAGAAATCTGAAACCCTCCGACGAAAGGTGCTCGCAATGGGGGAATCGTATCCAATTTTCTCAAACTGCTCCTGCGCCTTTTCAACATAGGGTGCGGCCAAGATAGGGTCTGTGTTCTTGACGTGGTCCAGTTCTACTCGCGGTAAATCAAACAAGGGAGAATCTGTGCTTTTGACCGTTTGAAGAAACCAATTCCCGCTTTCATTCAGAATAATTTTAGCGCCAGCCATGTATTTCTGGAAAAAGCCGGCGGTCAGAAGATGGAATTTATTCGGATCACTGTACGGTGTCCATGAGTAGTGTTCATGCGCGATGTGCGAACCCCAGATCGGCAGGTGATATTGCCGATACAAGCCCCGACCCAATGAGGAAGCCATGTTGAGATGGGGAAAAGCAAAGTCCTCGATTAGAGGCACATCCGTTCCCGCGGCAATTTCGTAGTCGATATGGAAGCTGGCGCTAGTTGCCATGACTAACCCCCAACCCCCACTTTTCCGTTCCTCGACATGCGTGCGAACCTGTCTCATCAGGTTGTCGGCCAGAGACTGAAGGGTGATTTCATCCGAGTGACCTTCGAGGTGGTCTTCCTCCAGAACGAAACTATAACGCTCGCCGAAGTCATAGCCCAAATAGTATTTTCCGGCTTCTTTAAAGCGCTGCGACCACTCGGGAAGGGCATTGCAATAAATGCACATCGTGTAGATCTGTTTCTCGGCCGCAGCTTGAATGAACTTCAGCAGACCGGCTCCGTAGCGTTCAGGGTGTCCCAGATAAGCGTCCGAGTCTTCGATGGTGATGTTCTGCCCGTCTTTCCAGTTCGGTTCTGGGACAGCAATTCCCAAGTCCTCGAGCGCCAGATAACGCCCCATAGGCACCGGAGCCCGTTCGCCGTTGAAACCCCATCCGCCTTTCAAACCCCAAAATTGGGCCAAATTTCCCTGATTCTCTTCGACAATTTTGTCCAGCGTGTCCAGCGGGGAGGGACAGGCTGGAATCCATGCGGTGTGTGTGCGTCCCGAACGCACGAGATAGCCCGGATAGCCATTGTAGACTCCCGAACCGAAAAAGATCCCGCATTCGGGGAGTTGAATATCGTTTTGATGATTTTGCTTCATGAGATGGATTGTGTTTTGCGACACGGAATCCGGGTCGCCGAAACCCGCACTGCCTCGAATGCCGATGGGGGCGAAATCCCGAGGTCTCGTGCAGAAATATTGACCGGTTTGCCAAAATCGGGATGGGTGTCGTGCGGGCTCATTGCTTGCCCAGATACAAGTTGCGACCAGCGACGAGGGCCTCAATCTTGCGGTCGGCAATCGAACGCTTGAGCATCCAGAATCCGCAATCCGGGTGGACCCATTTCACGCGGCCAGGTCCGGCCTTGGCGGCAGCCTTTTCGATGCGTCCGGCGATATCATCGGGCGTCTCGATGTGGTTAACCTTGATGTCGATGACCCCGATGCCAAGGGCGATTTTCGGGTCGATGTCGGCGAGCGCATCGAGGTCGGAGTCCGGTCGGTGGGCCAGTTCAAGGACGAGGTGGTCGGCGTGGAGGCCGTTTAAAAAGTCGAGGAGAGGCTTCCAGGCACCACGCTGAATAGTCTGACCGCCATAGTTGCCAAAGCAAAAGTGGACCGCCTTTTGAACTTTGACGGCGTCGAGGATTCGGTTGATTGCAGCCTGCGCGACCGGGGCGCCCTCGGGGCTGCCAGGGATGTTGGCTTCATCAACCTGGACGCATGCGCATGGAAGCCCGGCCACCTGCGCGGCCATGACGTCGGCGATAGCCATCGTTAGCTTTTCGAAATCGCCGTAGTGATTGTCCAGCAGTGTGCGGGCGAGCATATAGGGGCTGGTCAGGGTAAATTTGAAGTCACCGCCGGCCACAGAGGCCGAGCGCAAGCAATCTTCGTTCAGGTCCAAGACACCTTCGGTGATTGGCCCGTTGACGACGCCCGCGGGCTTGCGCCGGAAACTCATCTCCTGCTTGGCCCGGAACGCCTTTGCGTCGGTGAGTCCGACCGTGGTGGAAATTCCGCCCATCCGGGAAATAAAGTATTCGATCATCCCATTGGTATCCGGGTGGTTAACGTCGAACCGGTAAAGCTCGCCGTCCGTTGGCAGGTCGATACCGGCGCGGCGCTGGGTGTTGATAACGACGGACGTGGCATCGAGAACCGCCTGTTCACTGGGTAGGGCGGCGAGCCAATCGATGGGCGAATACGAGCCGACGGTGGTGGTGAGGATTTCGGGGGCGGAGAGAGCTGTGGGAGGCATGTGCTGCTGCGGTTTGAGGGCGTTTTTCGGTGCGGTCATATGGAGGTTAGTTGAGGCTCGTGCGGGCGAGTCCGCTCATTTCAAAGGCTCGCATGGGCACAGCGCCACATCCACCTCTCCGCGCACCATAGTCGTGTAGGTGATCCAAGTCCCCTTGGGAGAAAATTGCGGGTGCGGGTCCAGATGGTTCGTGTCTCGCGAGCAATAGGGTGGATCCAGACGATATAGATTTTCCGGGACTTTGGGTTGGGGCATCGCCGTCACGATGTGTTGTTCCTTTTTTTCAACCCGATCGTAGAAAAGAATTTGCACCGGTTGAGTCGCCCACTTGTAAGGATTTTCGTCGGCGCACCAGTAGCGTCGATCCGCCGAGCAGTGGGCATGGCACATGGAGCGGTTCCACACATGCGTCGTCTCCAAGGTGCGGGGATCCGCTTCAAACGTGCCCTTGCTATAATCCACCCAGCACAGCATCCCGTCTTTCGCCCACCACTCGTGGGTGCAATCGGAGTTGTGGCCATACCAGTCCTTGGTACTCACGGCCTCAAATCGGGTTTGCTGGACATCCATCAACCAGAGCCGGTGGTTGAGGGCGAAGCGCTGGCCAGTGATTTTGTCGCTCCAATGGTCTTGCGAGATGGAAAACAAGTTCGGATCCACGGGTGAAAACTGAGCATGGTCGTGGTGGTTGGCGAAGGTTCTGAGAATCGTGATCTCGCCGGTTTGGATGTCGCCGATTCCGACCCACCAGAAGTTCCCAAAATCCCCGTCCAGGAGGAAATATTTTCCATCGGAGGACATCGTGAGATGCGTGACAATTCGCGAAAAATGGCGGCGGCCGATCTGCTCTTTGCTAAGGGCACAGACCACCTCCACATGTCCGTCGAGATTGAGTTTGTAAACGCCCGATCCCATGCAGAAATACACCGCATCGCCTTCCGGTGCGACCATCGGGGACCCGTTCGAGAACCCAGCTTGCGGAAAGTGTTTGATCACCGGATTCTCTGGATCCAAAGAAACGCATCCCAGGGTGGGGGTTTGATTCGGAGGGAATTTGGTGTAAAACCAGAGCCATTTCTCATCCGGGGAAACGCTGGAATTCGTGAAATAAAACGATTGCTGCAAGGGCGCCACCCGCTCCTTGAGGATGTAGCTGACAATCCCGGAGACCGGATCTTGCCAGCGTTCGAAAAATGGGTGTTTGTCCAAGGAATCGGGATTGGTTGGTGTGCTCATTGGGTGTTTGGTGAAGGCTTGGGAAGAATTATGCTTGGGTCTTTTGTTAGCTGAGGAATCAACCAGTCGGAGGCCGCCTTGGCGTCCAGAAGTCGCAGGGCGCACTCTCCGACTGAAGAAATGCTTAAGGCGCCGCTCGCCACAAGATGAGGCTCAAGCTGCGGGTATTGATCCCACGTATTGATGACATAGGGATGCGTGGCGACGGCCCTGACCTCGTTGTTTTCAGTGATGGTGAAAAGATCGAGCCCAAAGGCGGCGCCCTCGCGTTGCATTCCCGCAAGCTCTTCGCAAGCATGAAAAAGGGTGCAGCACTCTAAGCCCTCGCCAATGATCAAGACCTTGCCATTCCACTCCCGCAGGCGCGCATAGGGGCTGTTTGCCGAGCAAGGGGTTGCTTCTTTTTCATGCCCTTCCATGAGTTTTTTTGCCAGTGGGCCGATGGCGGCAATGCTGTGCGTGGGGTGAAGTCCGCGTAAAACTCCAGCTCGTTTGCGAAACACATTGGACAGCGTCCCCACACTCGATGGCGTGAGAATTTGATGAAAGACAGGTTGCCGAGCTGTCACCACGTCGAAGGAGTGTGTGGGAAGCGCCAAAGTTCCCTCCGGGCCAATCACTTCCATCAAAGCGTCGAGAACAGTGTCCGCGCCACCCTCCACAGGTCCGAGCTTGCGGAGGGAACTGTGCACCAGGATCAAGTCGCCCTTGGCCAGACCCGCCTGCCGGAACGCGGTTGTCAGTTGGTTTTTGGACAGCATATTTCTGCGACGACTACTTCGCTGGCAGGACCGACTCAGGCAGTTGTTCGATCACAAATTCACTGATGTCTAAAGGCTTGCGTGCCACGATGTAGCTGCCGCCCGATCCCGCAAAGACTGGGATTTCCCACTCCCCGGTCTCTCCAGTGTCCAATGCCAAACGAACTTTCAGCACCTTCTCGCCGACATCGACGGAAAAGGTGATCCACTCTCCCTGGGGGAGACTCATAAATCCGTTTGTTGGCAGATCGACGGTGAAGCCCACCCGGGGATCATCTGGATAGGCTTGCCTGTCCGCAGGGTCAAGGTGGCAGGTGCTTGTTTTAATCTCGGTCTTGGTGATGCCCACATAATACCAAAGATATTGCGCTTCGTCCCGGCCATTCCCGCGGTTTTTTACGGCGATGATGATGTTGCAGTCTTCATCGTAACGAAAGCGAACCTTGGTCCGGTAATCGATCAAATCGGGAACCCCGCTGCTGGCCTCCGCGAAAACCACTTGTTGCTCCACGCTTTTTTTAGAGAGGAAACGCGGTCCCCCTTCCTCGACGATGAAGGATTCAGGCCCGAATCCCTCTGCTGGCCCGAGAGGAAGATTGGAAAAATCGGACTTCCAAACGACCTCGTCGGCGTAGATGGCGGGGGTGAGAATCAACCCGAGGGCTAGGGAGGAGAACAACAAACGATTGAGTCTGATTATTGGTGATTTCATAGATAGGGTTAGGGGGATTGTGGGGATTTTCACTTGCAAGACCTCCTCTCGCGCAACCCTCCAAGACTCTTCATGATTAATAAAATTAAGGGAAATAGGCAATAATTAAAATTAAGAGGACTCAAAAAGGAAAAATGCGGAGTAAAGGGCGGAAAGCGGACGATTTTTGAGCCAATTTTCCAAGTCTGGACCAACAAGAAGAGGGATTTTAAAGCTTGCGCCCAGAAAACGATGCAATTATTAATAAATTACGTTCCTCCCTCCAACATCTTCAAATAAAACTTTTTGATCGCACAGGTTTCAACACCATGAAATACAACAGCCACGGTCACTAGCGATTTTTCCTCCGCTTTCATCCGGATGAACACTCAAAAAGCTACTCAAAAGGACGTTGCCAAGCTGGCTGGCGTTTCCCAGTCTCTTGTCTCTCTGGTGCTGAGCGAATCAGCGGCTCCCGTCGCGGAAGAGACACGCGAGCAGATCTTGGAATCTGCCCATAAGCTTGGATATCCACTGGGTGGGGGACGGAAAAAGTCACGTGGACGGACGCTGTTAGCCTACATCCGACCGTCTGTTGATCGGGAACCCGAGTTCGATGGTCGGATTCTCGATTCGTATGATCAATTTTATAATCAAATCCAAAACTACTTGGTCGAAAAAGCCTATATGGCGGATTTCGAAATGATCGTGCGACCTTATACCCGACCAGTCGAAGTGACGCATTGGCTGATCGAATGGGGGGTCGAAGGAGTTTTCTGGCACTCCAATGATCTCTCTCTGGCTGGTTGGGTTGCTGAGCGTTATCCGACCGTGCAGATCAACCGTCACTTGAAGATCCCCGCCGATTCGGTCCTTCCGAATCAAGAAGAAATCATGATGGCGGCCATCAACCATCTTCGTCAAAACGGTCATGAGCGTATTGCCCTGCTCTCCCAAGGTCGGGGCGACACAACGGGGCAGGAGCGTGCTCAAGCCTATCTCACATGCATGCGGCAGTATCAAGGACCCGATTATGAGGAGTGGATGAATGAGAAAGATTTGGATAAAATTGTGGATCTTTTGGTCGCACGATCCCCTTCCGGCCCGACAGCTTTGATTTTAGGCGACATGCAGGCGTTGTACCTTCAAAACAAACTGCGCCGGGCGGGATTTTCGCTGCCAGACGATCTCAGCATGGTTGGCATCGATAACATTACTGCCTCTGAGTTTTCCAGTCCGCGTTTGACTTCGGTTGATCTGCAAGTCGAGGAAATTGTCAATGCGGCGGTCTCGGCCATGACTTCGCGCCTCAAAGGAGCCTCAGGTGCAAGGAAAAAGGTTGAAGTGAGTCCGCGATTGGTGTTGCGGGACTCGGTGGCTTTGAGAAAGGAAGCCGGGGTCGCTCCCTCCCAAGTGGAACGGAGCCAGGCCTGACCTATGCAAATTTCCCATCATTTTCGCCGATTGTCAGCACCCGGCACCGACCGGTTGGCTATTCAACTCACCGAGGGGAGTGAGGCCTGTTATCCGCTGTATTATTTTATTCCTAGCCTGAGCAAGGACTGCCGGCGCCTGATCTACCACTGTTATGAAAACGGAACGGTCCAGCTTCGGTGGCTGAACTTGGAGACCGGTGAAAATCGGGCAATCAGCCATGCTGATTCTCCAGAGGCCGACTGGCGTCCTTGGCAGGCGGAGCCCGGGCTGCGCGGCGTGAGAGATTATCGCAGCGTGCTCAATAGGGAACGCGGGACGGTCCTCTATTTCGAAGGCAACCGTTTGGATTCGTATGATCTTGGGACCGAGAAAACGGAATCGCTTTTTTGGCTTCCTCCGGATCGTGAACCGACTGGCCAGAATGCGGCGAGTCCGGATGGCGAGTGGTTGTATTTCATCGATGCGCCGGTCGGAAGTGAGTACAACAAACCTTGCCAGGGTGCCCGTGTCGTTGCTTATCATTTTTCCAGCGGGTCCCAGCGGGTTCTTTTTGAAGTGGATGCTCCCATCCACCATGTGATGCCTTTTGGCAATCACCATGTTGTGGTGAACCATCCTGCGGGCAAATGCGGTATGATGTTTGCTTCGCTGGACGGGAGCGGCTACTCCCTGCTGCGGGATGGCGATCCCGGAGCCGAAGGCCAGGTGGTTCATCAGCTTTCCACTCAGCATGGACTCGCCTACGAGACGTTCTATCATCCCGCTGGAGCTGTCACCGGACTGTATGATCCCTTCGAACGAAAACGTCTGGAGTTCTGTCTTCCCACCCATTTCGGATATACCCATACCGGCTGGGATCCCGAGGGCCGCTTGTGGTTTTGGGAACAGTGCAATGTGCCCCGGAAACGTATGGGGGCGGGCGTGGCGACCGGA
>Ga0222650_1001645_pt1 | contig 10461 bp, 7 predicted proteins | sample AntAcemetagen367_FD_179820 | JGI IMG/M metagenome (GOLD analysis project Ga0222650, IMG submission 179820) | Saline water microbial communities from Ace Lake, Antarctica - #367 | ecosystem: Environmental > Aquatic > Non-marine Saline and Alkaline > Saline | place: Antarctica: Ace Lake | collected...
AGAAAATGATGCGCTTAGCTGTCTTACGGTTGACGAGTTCATCGTCGAGGATCGACCAGAATTCGTTGTCGCTAAAGTTCTCAACTTTGGAGACGCAGTCGCGGTGGCGCAGCAGGCTTTTGGGCGACATGATGATGAGTGGCTTTTTGAACTCACGCTTCATCTGGCGGCGCAGCAGGTGGAAATACTGCGCAGGTGTGGTGACGTTGCAGACCTGAATATTGTTTTCGGCGCAGGCTTGTAGGAAGCGTTCGAGGCGTGCGGAGGAGTGCTCGGGGCCTTGGCCTTCGTAGCCGTGGGGGAGCAGCATCACGAGGCCGCTCAAGCGTCCCCACTTGGACTCGCTGCAAGTGATGAACTGATCGATGATAACTTGTGCGCCGTTGACGAAATCGCCAAACTGCGCCTCCCAGATGCAGAGCATCTGTGGGTAGTCGAGCGAGTAGCCATAGTCGAAGCCGAGCACGGCCGCCTCGGAGAGCAACGAATTATGCACGCAAAATTGCGCTTGGCCTTCTTCGAGATCGAGCAGCGGTACGTATTTCTCGCGCGTCTCATTATCGTAAAGCACGGAGTGGCGGTGGCTGAAGGTGCCACGCTCGCAGTCTTGCCCACTCAGGCGCACGGGGGTGCCGTCGCACAGGAGGCTGCCGAAAGCGAGGGCTTCGCCCATGCCCCAGTCGATGCCAGTGTTTTCTTTGAAAGCTTTGAGCTTGGTGTTGAGCTGGCGGATGATCTTCTTGTTGGCATGAAAGCCTTCCGGCACGTGCGCGAGCTGCTCGGCGATCATCTCGAGCTTTTTCTTAGGCACGCGGGTATCGAAACCTTTGAAGTTGTAGGCTGGCTGCCTCTTAGCATTGGACTCTGAGAAGGGATCAAGTGCGGTGTTTTCGCTCGCCTTGGCAGCGTCGAAGGCGGTATCGAGCCTCTTAAGATAGTCAGCCTCGATGGCGTTGATCTCGGCATCGGTGAACTCGCCGCTGGCGACGAGGCGCTTGGCAAAGGCACGACCGATCTGGGGCATTTCTGCGATTGCCTTATACAAAATGGGCTGGGTAAAGGCGGGCTCATCGGCCTCGTTGTGCCCGTGCTTGCGCCAGCAATACATGTCGATCACCACGTCGCAGCTGAAGGCTTGGCGGTAGTCGAAGGCAGCCTCGACGGCGGCGATCACAGCGAGCGGATCGTTGCCATTGACGTGGAAAATGGGCGCTTCGACGATCTTGGCCACATCGGTGCAATAGCGGCTGGAGCGCGCATCGGAGGGATCGGTGGTGAAGCCGATCTGGTTGTTGATCACAAAGTGAATGGTGCCGCCAGTGCGGTAGCCCTTGAGCTGGGAAAAGTTAAAGACTTCGGCCACGATTCCCTGACCGGCGATGGCAGCATCCCCGTGGATCAGGATCGGGAGGACTTGCTTGCGCTCTAGGTCGCCACGGATGCGCTGGCGCGCGCGCGCTTTGCCTTCCACGACTGGGTTGACCGCTTCGAGGTGGCTGGGGTTGGCGGCTAGGCGTATCTCGACTTCGTGCCCGTCAGTGGTCTTGCGCTTGGTCTCGAAGCCGAGGTGGTATTTCACATCGCCGTCGCCATGGATCGTGTCGGGCACGTAGTTTTCGGAAAATTCGCGGAAAATATAATCGAAAGACTTGCCGAGGAAGTTGGCCAGCACGTTGAGACGGCCGCGGTGTGCCATGCCCATCACGATCTCGTAGACACCGTTTTTACTACAGCGCTCCAGCACGCTCTCCAAACAGGCGATTAAAGTTTCGCCGCCTTCGAGTGAGAAACGTTTCTGCCCGACGTAGCGGGTTTGCAGAAAGTTTTCAAAATCCTCCGCCCGCATAATGGTGCTGAGGATGCGGTGCTTTTCCTCTTTGGTGAAGCGCGGGATGAAGCACTCTGGCTCGATGCGCGCTTGGATCCAGCGGCGCTTCGGCGTCTCTTGGATGTGGATGTATTCGACACCGATGGTATGGCAATAAGTCTTTTCGAGACGCTCGATCAGCTCGCGCAGAGTCATCTCAGCACCACCGAGGTAGTTGCCCGTGTGGAAGACACGATCCAGATCGGATTCATCGAAGCCGAGTCGCTCCAGTGTAAGGCGCGGATTCGTCGGTGCCTCCTTAGTCAGCGGATTGAAGGCGGCGATGGTATGGCCAATCGAGCGGTAAGCGTAGATCAGGCCGATGGCGCGCGACTGCTTGGTGGCGTCGCTATCGACGAGCGAGGGATTTACATTGGCAATGTCCAAGCCCCCCAAGTGATCCGCTTGCGCTAGCTCGAAACCTTGAAAAAAGGCACGCCATTCAGCATCAAGTTGCTCGGGGCTCGTGCGCCAGATGTCGTAATTTTGGTCGATCAAATCGGCATTCCAGCGATTCGCGATAGTAGAGTGATTCATTGCAGCAGTTGGATGTTAGAAAGAGGCTAGTACGTTTATGCACTCTTATTAGCAATACAAATCTTAATGCAGAATCTCATTTGTTATTCAAAACACTTATATCAGAATCGTAAACGTGATGGTACTTGAATGGCACTTACCTTGACGCCAAGGCTTTTTAGCTCGCAAATGTGTAGGCACTTTCGCGCACCTCGTCGTTGATTACGAGGCGATCTTTAGTGATCGGCAGCGTGAAAATGACGGTCGGTTTATCTGCATCGCGCCCCGTATAAGTAGTTTGCCCAAGCCAGGGGCTCTTTTTTTCAGTAAATCGATAGCCTTTGCCTTCAAGATCCTTACCCAAGGCATTCATTTTACTTCGGCTCATACCGCTGCCGCCAAAGTCGAGAACTACATGGCCGTGTTCCCCTTTGTCTTCATGGACTAGGCAATGCACCTCCGGCGTGTGCTTTTGAACGCTGACCAATAGCTTAGAGATTTTTTCGAGTCGATGTCGGAGGCTGCGTGGATTCATAGATTGTCAGGATGAAGTGCTTTCGTGGTTTATCAACCGCAGAAAGTTTTCGCCTAGCAGACGCTGCAATTCCCTCTGGCTCAAGGCCGACTCATGGCGTATAGTTTCGATGAAGTGCCTCATTTCCGGTCTTTTCTGCTTGCGGGGATAGATACGCAGTGGGTAGTCGGAGCCAAAGAGCAGCTTATCGATCCCGACCAAATTAACCATCTGCTTAAATACGCCCAAATCGTAGAGTAGGGGGCTGGCCGAGCAGTCATAGTAAACGTTACGAAGAATCGGGCGCAGCAGCGGGTTCTGCTCGAAGAAGGCAAGGCCGCCGCCCCAGTGAGCAAGGATCATTTTCAGACTCGGCGCCGATTCCGCCATCCGCACGAATTCTTGCAGGGGCGTTGCCACGGAACCCGGATGATCATGCCCGACGGCCTCGGTGACATGGCAATTAATCGGCCAGCCATTGGCCACGCACCATTGAGCCATCGCTTGCCAGTGCGGGCTAGTCGCATCAAAGTCTTGCACGCCGATGTGCAACTCGCCCACGCCGCGAAAGCCCAGTGCTTTGGCTGCATCCAGTTGGTCGATGACTCGGGCATTCGGATAGACTGCGGCGAAGCCGATGAAGCGATCCGGGGCGGCCTGCATCCAATCCGCCATCGCAGCATTATGCCAACGGCAGGTGGATTCCTGCTCCCAATACCAACCCAGCAGCACAGCTTGATCCACGCCCGCCGCATCCATCGCCGCCAGCATCGATGCTGGAGTGCTCCAGCCCTGAATGCTGAGCCGACCAATCGGCGCAACAAGTTCCGCCCAGTGCGCCTCTCCCTGCGCCAGAGCCCAGTCGCGCGGATTCGCAACCACTTCGGCGGGATAAGCGTGTGTATGGCAATCTATGATCATGGGCTAAATAAAAAAAGGCTTCGCCCCATCCTTCACGAGTCTGACGAGTCGAACGTACGACGAGCTGATTATCGTGAACTTCCAATTCAACTTCCTGCTCAAATCCGCACTAAGTCAATATCGGTTTCGGAATCCTGATTCCCCGGGAATTCCTTATTTTTACGATGGCTGCCTTCTTGAGGTCACAATGTAATTACAATCTGCCCAAAATCAAGATTTTAATCGCTTCGGATTTTCTATCCAGAGTTTTAGATTATTTGTTCGCACCGAGCTTGAATTGCTCCGCAATATCACTCGCTTGAGCAAAACTGCACAGTCTAAGCCCAATCTCTACCTCGTCGGCTTCATGGGCGTGGGTAAATCGGCTATTGGCCGACGGGTGGCGCGTGAGCTTGGCTTTCGTTTTATCGACTCCGATCATCAAATCGAGAAAGAGCAGGGCAAGAAGATACCCGAGATTTTTGCGAGCGAGGGGGAGTCTCATTTTCGTCAGCTAGAGCGGCAATTTATCGAGAGCGGGCACCCCGAGGCGGACTGTGTCGTTTCTTGTGGGGGCGGCCTCGTCGTGCAGCCCGGCATGAAGGAGTTGCTCAAAGAAAAGGGCATCGTGATCTGCCTCTTTGCCTCGGCGGAGAGTATCATCGAGCGCACCAGCCGCAATAAAAACCGCCCGCTATTGAACGTGCCTGATCCCGCCGCCAAAGTGCGCGCCCTGCTCAAAGAGCGCGAGCCGATCTACATGGACTCCGGCACCTGCATCACCACCGAAGGCCGCACCATCCCCGAAGTCGTGCGCCACATGATACGCAGCTACAAGTCCAGCGCGCGATCGTTTGGTAAATAAGTGTGAGAAGGTTGGAGTCCCGCCTTTAGGCGGCCGCGTCGGAAAAGCGGGTCATACGCAGCCGCCTAAAGGCGGGACTCCAACCCTGCCCGACACGCTACGTCTCGCCTTTTAGGCGGGCGCGTCGGAAAAGCAGGTCATACGCAGCCGCCTAAAGGCGGGACTCCAACCCTGCCCGACACGCTACGTCCCGCCTTTTAGGCGGGCGCGTCGGAAAAGCGGGTCATACGCAGCCGCCTAAAGGCGGGACTCCAACCTTGCCCGACACGCTACGTCTCGCCTTTTAGGCGGGCGCGTCGAAAAAGCGGTTCATACGCGGCCGCCTAAAGGCGGGACTCCAACCTTGCCCGACACGCTACGTCTCGCCTTCAGGCGGGCGCGTCTAAAAAGCGGTTCATACGCAGCCGCCTAAAGGCGGGACTCCAACTCTGCCCAACACGCTACGTCTCGCCTTTTAGGCGGGCGCGTCGGGAGATTAAGCATCCAAAAAATCACCGTTTAAGAGTTTATTATGGTGACAAGCTAGAATTTTTTAAATCATTATACTGCATTTATGTTTATATATCGTCTCGCATATCATTCTTAACTTTCGAGTATAGTGAACCAGAGTAAGCTTTATTATCTTACAGTCGGTAACTCTGAAGTCCGGGGGCCATTTAGCCTTGAATTGCTCCGTAAATCAGTGGTGAGAGGTGAACTGAATGCAGATGTATTGGTTGCTGCTTCGGGTGATGCAGACTGGGTGCCGCTAAAGACGCTCCTCGTTTCTTTGCCGAATATTCAGGTATCAGGCCATTCTCGGAAACGGTCTAGAAATAGTGACACCCAAAGTGTTTTTTCTTTTCTAGACCACGTTACGGGTCTGCCATCAGCGAAGACTTTGCCCTGGAGGCAAATCTTGAAAAAGTGCTTTGCTTCGAATTCTGAGGCAGATGCGGAGACCATTTTTTTATCGGGCAGCAATGGAGAAGCGGTGCCTTGGGTATTTTCCCGCATCCTAGTTGGGGGCCTTATTGCAATAGCGGCATTGTATTGGGCGCTATTCGTCTTCGGTAACCTCAAGCTAATACCGGGTTTTTTCTTTGTTGGGTGTGTCACGGTACCCCTTGCGACTTTGATACTTTTAATGGAGTTGTGCATAGCTTCACGCCTTAACGGCTACCATGTTGCTAAAGCGGTGGTTGTAGGGGGGCTGCTATCGATTATATTTACTCTTGTTTTGAACGAATTGCCTGTGGTTTCGAACTTTACGTTTACTCCAATGCTGGCGGGTCCAGTCGAAGAGACAGCAAAGTTATTTGCTGCAATCTTTATTGCCAGAAATTGGGTGAAGGCTCGCCAAGTTCAGGATGGTATTGTCCTCGGTGCTGCCGTTGGTGCTGGATTTGCCATGATTGAAACTGCTGGTTATATTTTCGAAAGTTTTATTGTTTTTCATGATGACGGCATCTTCCTCGACTGGCACGGTGCCATTGGGACTTTAGTGATTCGAGCCATTATGTCGCCGTTTGCTCACGTGCTCTGGACAGCAGTTGTGGTTGGCTCGCTCTGGCATGCCAGCAAGGAATCTGACTCTAAATTGAACGGGTTCTTTTCGCACGTATTCTTGAGAATATTCATTTTCATCGTAGGACTACACGCACTTTGGAACAGTCCTTTTTTCTTGCCCTTCGAAGACACAGTTAGTGCAGTCGTAGGTAAATATCTATTAATCGGATTGTCGGGATGGTATATCTTGCTTCAACTAAGAAGTTCGGATGAAAAAAGCGCTTAAAAAAAAAGATAACTTATGGATAACGATGAAGAGGTAAATTTAAAAGCGGTTAAACGGTCGATGTTCGACGAACTTGAGGTGCCGGTCGCGTCGGGTAAGACTAAAAAATCTACCTCGACTAACAATTCTTCAGTTGCCGCTTGGAAGTCGATCTCTTATCTGGATCCTAGGCGTTCTCAGACCCTTTTCATGGGGCTTGCATTTACCCTAGTTTTTTATGTAACCGTCTACGCTCTCGGAGCATCCTTACCTGATGGCTGGTTAGGCGGGCTGGTTGATATATTTCTAAAGCCTAGAAATCTTATTGTGGTGATTCCAGCCTGTGCATTGTTCTTTTGGGGGATTTCGATTTTGTTGCTGAAGAGAATTCGGTTAAGGAAGCAGAAGTCTGCGCTCACTTTGTCAGTTATTCCGCAAGATCCAAATTTCATATTAAATGCCGAGACCTCTAAGCTAGTTCTTGGTCGACTGGAGAAGACGATAAGCGATCCCGACCAGTTTCTACTTTTGCGGCGTATTCGTATATCAATATCTAATTTAAGAAATCTAGGTCAGGTCAGTGACGTTTCAGAAATCCTCAGGGCAGAATCCGAAGAAGATGTAGCTCGTCACGAGAATTCGTATGCACTTATACATAGTTTCATTTGGGCGATCCCCGTCCTTGGATTCATCGGCACCGCAATCGGCCTGAGTGTAGCCATCGGTGATTTCGGAAGTGTGTTGGCGGGGGCAAATGACCTTAGCGCGATTAAGGAGTCCCTAGGATCGGTTACTTCCGGGTTGGGAACAGCCTTTGAAACCACTTTAGTAGGTCTATTTCTCGCATTAATACTTCAAATGGTTGCTGCCATTCAAGAAGACGAAGAGGCTAAATTTTTAAACGATTGCTCCGTCTACTGTCAGGAAGCCATCGTTTCAAGACTCCGCATATCCTCCGATAATAAAAGCAATTAAGGGTGGCTAGGTCACGACCAACAATTCCCTTTATGATGTTTCAGGACGTCATAATGGCTGTATTTGGGATTCTGATCCTAATTGTTATCTACCTTCTGATTAACGCAAAAGTCTCGGATATTGAATTTGTTGAAGCCCTTGAGGAAATGCGTGAAGAGAAAGCCTCTCTTGGCGATTCGGTCGAAAAAGCAGTGGCACAGCGTAACGCCTTGTATGAAAATGCGGTCAAGGTGATCGAAAGCCGAGAAACTCTCGAATTGAGTAAGCAAGTAGAAGCGAATCGCACTCAAATCGAGATGTTTGATGATCAGATAAGCGATTTGCTCTCTGATGTTGATGAAGAAACGGGAGATTTAAATAAGATAGTTTCAGAGCGCTTTGAGGGGCACCCAGCTGTCTTAAACACTCGGCGAGAGGTGGTCGAGCAGCGAGCGGAGATTGAGGCGCTGAAAGGCTTAATCGCGAGTGCAGAGTTGGACGCTGATGAAACGGAGGGTTTTATCGAAAAAACCGAATCCTACATGGAAGAGATCGAGGATCAATACAGAGTTGAGTTAGATGACTCTTTAGCAGGTGAAAGTGTTTATCTTGTGGATTTTAGCGTGCGACAGTTTCGGGCATTTAAAGTTTACAATGGTGTACAGAGCGCAATCGAAATTACTTCTGCGCAAGAACTCCTACTGAAGGTTAAGGTCGATCCAAACAAAAAACGTGTTTTTTTCTTCGTTCGGCCAGATGCGATAGATGATTTCAAGAAATCGATAGTTTCTTTTCGCCAGAGCAATATAGCAGTCGGATACCAGCCGGTGCCTGAAGGCGAAAAGTTGATTCTCACTAAGTTTCCTGAAGGCATTCCTTCAGTTGGCAGAGAAGTTGCGCAAGACGGTAGCGGCACTACTTCGGGTGGGCCGGCTGGCTCAGCGGGAGTTGACGGATCGAATTCTACGGGCGGCGGGCGTGTTGTCCCAGGTGAAACAGATGGTGGAGGAAGTGGCTCAGCCGCGCAAAGCGAGGGTCAGGCCAGCTCATCGGAAGCGGCTTCTGACACTGGCGGTGGTGCAGGCGCAGTAAGTGAAGCAGGGCAGGAGCAGCCTGAAAGCGCCGACACTAATGCAGACAGCACGGTAGATCCAGCTCAGGCGAGCGAAGAAACAACCGTTGAAGAAGCTTCCAGCGAATATACTCAGACTTTTAAGTGGCTTCTCCTCATATTTGTAATTCTATTTCTGATTGTCCTCATCTTAACCATCAAGAGCTCTAGGAAATGAAACGACAACAAAAGGATAGTATGGGGCTAATGATTGACACCATGTGTAATGGCATCGGTGGGCTTGTCTTAGTCGCTATCCTAATCGTCCTTGTCAGTATAGTTGAGTCACCTTCTTCCGCCGAGGGGCAGATGCAACGGAAACAGCTGGAGAATGAGGTAGAGGCTCTAGAGATAAGGCAAGAGCTACTAAGTTTCGAGAACCAGCGTATGTCTGAAAATCGTGATACTTTCGGCGAGGAGTTTGTGAAGACTATTTCAATAGATGAAATTGAGAAGCAATTGGCCGTGCTTCAGGAGAAGAAGAAGCGGATTCAGGATTTAGAGAGGCGCTTGGAAGAGCTTAAAAAAGAGCGGGCAAAAGCTCAAATTGCTGACCCTGGCGAATACGTGTTGGCTGAATTAGAGGAATACAATCGCCTGCGAACTGAGGTGGATAAACTTGAAGCTCAACTTAAAAACGCAGAGAAGGAGCTGGCATCGAAAGAGTCTGAATACAGTGAGTTACTCTCTCAGGTGGCCGAAGTTAAAGAACGGAAAAGCCAGACTTTAAGAACGCCTGTTGAGCGTAAATATGATCGCTACGACTTCTTCTACTTTCGTTATGGAAAGTGTTATATGTTGCCACAAGAATCTCAGACAAACCCGGGTTCCCAGTTTAATATCTTACATGAGGATGCAAATACTATCATCTTCGAACCGAAGAGGGGATCCGGCATTTCTTTAAACTCTCGTGAAATGAGAGAGTTCCTTAGCTTTGTGAAGCGCAAAGGCGGCACCTGTCAGCTTGGTTTTTATCCTGATTCCTTCGATCTTTACTTGCCGATGAAGGCACTTATTGATGAGTATGGACTCTCGGTGGGGATTGATTTCTATACAGATGAAAGTCCAGCGGGATTTACCTCAGCAGGCGGAACTGAAATACTAGGACAAGGACAATGATATTTTCAAAAAAAATAAAAAAAGAGTGGATGGTTTTGGACTGTGCAACTGGGACTACATCCAAGGTCGAGGGTGAGCCTTATTTAGTTGGGAACAGGGAAGGCGTCGATTTACGAATCGAAGGCAGTCCTGCGATGACTGGCGAGTGCGCGTTTTCCTTAAAGAAGGATGGTGCTGTTCTGGTAAAATGTGACGGTCATATTTTTATCGATGAGAAACCAGTTGAGGAGAGAAAACTTCTGCCGGACCAGGATTACGCACTCCGCATAGGGACTCATTTGTGCTACATCTATGGAGGCGACTCTATTTCTAATTGGTTTGCTTCGGTCGATCTTAATGCTTGGTGGGTGATTGACCCTGATAATGAAGCGATTGATGGCCCTTATTCTTTGGATCGAACTAGAGAGTCTGCAAAGCGAATGGCGCTTAGAGACGGGAAGAAATACCGAATCATGCCAGTGGGAACAACCAAAGCATTTGATATCGAACCCGTTCAAGCCACGAAAAAGGCGAAGTCTGTGAGTCCGATCGTAAACGAATCGTTTTCGGAAGATGCTCTTCTTTGCCCCCATTGTTGGGTGAAGTTTGAACTTGGTGATATGATGCACGTGTCAATGCACGACGAACTAAGGGGAGATCCTATTCTGGGTGAGGATGCTTCCAAGCGTTTCCTTGCAACGAACTTTGACGACGATGGTAATGCTTTAGATCCTATGGGTTTACCATGTATGGATACTGCGTGCCCCCAATGTCGCAACACGTTGCCAGTGAACTTTGTTAGCTCAAAATATAATATTATCTCGGTCGTCGGTAATGCGAGCGCAGGTAAATCCTACTACTTAGCGGTGATGTCGCGGGTTTT
>Ga0222650_1001646_pt1 | contig 10456 bp, 10 predicted proteins | sample AntAcemetagen367_FD_179820 | JGI IMG/M metagenome (GOLD analysis project Ga0222650, IMG submission 179820) | Saline water microbial communities from Ace Lake, Antarctica - #367 | ecosystem: Environmental > Aquatic > Non-marine Saline and Alkaline > Saline | place: Antarctica: Ace Lake...
TTAGCGTCGACCAGGGCCAGTTTATTCAGCGCTTCTTTACGCTGTGCCTTGTAAAGGGTTATACCGGCCGCTTCTTCAAAGATGGTGCGGCGCTCCGACGGATTCGTCGACAGAATTTGGTCGATCTGCCCCTGCAACATGAAGGAATAAGATACGCGACCAACTCCAGTATTGGCAAAGAGACGCTGAATGTCCTTCAAACGGGAAACTTTGCCATTGATATAATAATCACTGCCACCATCACGCGCTACTCGGCGCGAAATCTCCACCTCGTTAAATTGGGTGCCCAGTTCGGCCTCACAATTCGTGAAAGTCAGCGCCACTTCACAAGTAGGCAGTGCTTTCCTCTTATCAGTTCCTTCAAAAATAACATCCTGCATGGAGGCACCACGCAGCGCTTTTGCGCTTTGTTCACCGAGAACCCAGCGGATCGCATCGACGATGTTACTCTTACCGCAACCGTTTGGGCCGACGACTGCCGTAACGCCCGGACGCAGATCCAGACGGGTGCGATCGGCAAAACTCTTAAAACCACTGATAACGATCTCTTTGAGATGCATAAATACTCTAAAATTGCTGCTGTGAGGAGAGGAAAAGCTGACAACAAGAAGCGCCGGAAGGGGTGCCCGCAACCCTAAAAAACGAGACGTATACAGTTGCTATCAAGAAGCGTAGATCTAGAACAGACAGTCGACAATAAACTCGACTTAAATAATGACTACCCCTCGCAATACATCAGAAGAGACATGGCCGCTTAAGGCCTACAATAACGCAGATTTCCTGAACAGCGACGAGGCCCGGAGCATCCGCGTGCTTTGCGAGTTCACCGAACCGGGCAAGCGGTTTGCTGAAGAAAAAATCAGTAACACCATTGTTCTTTTCGGTTCAGCACGCACGCGCCCCGAAGATCAAGCCAAAGCTGAACTTGCGGCAGTCGAGAATGCACTTAACGATAAGGACGAGCTTTCTGCAGAAGAAACAGAAATGTTGCGCCAAGCACGGGCGAATCTTAAAGCGGCCCCCTACTACAAAGCCAGTGTTGACTTGGCGGAAAGGCTGACCAATTGGTCAAAAACGCTCGATTGCCGAGATGGCGTTTGCCCCTACACCATTTGTTCAGGTGGCGGCCCTGGCATCATGGAAGCTGCAAATCTGGGCGCGAACCGGGCTGGAGGTAAATCGATCGGCCTGGGGATAAGTCTGCCTTTTGAGCAAGGTGTGAATGATTACGTGCCGGAGGAATTAAAGTTCGAGTTTCACTATTTCTTTGTTCGGAAGTTTTGGTTTGTCTCCATGGCGAAGGCCCTGATTGCCCTACCCGGCGGCTTCGGCACGCTAGATGAACTCTTTGAGACGCTCACACTCGTCCAGACCCGTATCGTCAAAGAGAAACCTGTGATCGTGCTATTCGGCAGTGAATATTGGAATAGCGTGCTCAATTTTGATGCGCTTGTCGAATGGGGCACGATCTCCCCCGAAGACGTCGGTCTTTTTAAAATCATCGACGATGTCGATGAGGCTGCCGACTACGTTATTAGCGAACTCAGCAATCGCTTCGGCAAAGTACCCAACGAACCGCTGCACGAAGAAAATTTATAATACCGGGTTGCAAAAGGTTTTAACTTAGCCTCCTAGGAGAATATTGGCTGATATGCATCGTGTAGACGCAACAGGCCTACCAGTTTACCGGACTCGCGGTTGACCACTGGCAGGACTGATATCTGTGAACTGCGCTCTTCCATGATCCTGACCGCATCCCCAAGACTCATCTCGGGAAAGGTGGATATAGGAGATACGGTCATTGAAGCGCCAACCTCACGAGCTAGTATGTCTCCGTCCCCTGAGAGTAACCTGCGAATATCTCCGTCCGTGAGAATACCTCGCAGCTCGCCGGCGTCACCCAAGACGCAGGCAGCGCCCAAGGGATGGCGGGTCATACGGATGACCACATCGCGTATGGTGTCTTTGGAATCAGCACAAGCGACCCCCTCCACCTTATGCATGACTTCTGCGACCGTCATGGATAAGTTTCGGCCCAACTGCCCCCCGGGGTGGTAGGTCGCAAACTCTTCGGCTGTAAAATCCCGAGCACGAACCAGTGCGGATGCGAGTGCATCGCCGATGGCAAGGCTGACCGTAGAGCTGGACGTCGGCATCAAGTTGAGCGGATCCGCCTCTGCCTCGACACTGGCGTCAATCACCACGTCGGCTGCCTCTGCGATGGGTGATTTCACATTCCCCACGATCGCGATTACCGGCGACTGAAACTTTTTGAACATCGGCATAAGCCGCAGCACTTCTGCAGTGCTCCCACTCTTGGAGAGAACAATTGTTGGATCGCCTGGCTTGTAAACACCCAGATCGCCGTGGATCGCCTCTGCGGCGTGAATGAAAACGGCGGGCATACCTGAACTCGAAAAAGTCGCCGCTAGCTTCGCACCGATATGACCGGATTTACCGATGCCACAGATCAGTAACTTTGATTCGCAAGCCAGTAGAATATCAATCGCGTGCTCAAAGGATACATCCATCCGTTCTGCTGCAATTTGAATCGCGGCAGCCTCGGCTTGCATCGCTCGCCGACCAGTTTCCAGACTGGATGTATTTTTATCCACCATCGCTAACAAAAAGGCCGCGCTTCGTGTAGAAGAGCGGCCTGATACATTTAAAATTACAGATTAATAATCCTTCAGGGTAATCAGACCCCAAAGTAAAGTCACCTTGTCCCCGGAGAAGTTCTTACGGGCGATGATTTCATCAGAACTGATAGGAACCGTGTTGGGTCCGCTAGGCGTGTAATCAGCTCTTTCGATCTTAGCGATACCGAGCAAATGACTTTCGCTCTTACCCATGTTCGCCGATTGGCTCCGACTGCAAGCCGACAAAAGGACAGCGACTGAGAGGACTGATAGAAGTGAGAGGAATTTGAATCTTTTATTGCGCATTAAAGAGTATGGTTGAATTAAATTTAGGTTGTGCCTTGAATAAATGCTTTGCAAGCGGTTTTTGAATTATTCTTCGTCAAGTAGATCCTCTGCCAGGTCCATGTTGGAGTGCACCGCTTTAACATCCTCAAGGTCGTCAAGTTTTTCAATGAGGTGCAATACCTTACGCGCGGAATCCTTATCTTCCACTGGGACCAAAACATTGGGCAAATACGCGAGTTCCGAGGATTCGGTCTCAATATCGCTGAGTGCTTGCGAGAGCGCGTCATACTCGCTCATCGGGCAAATCACTTCGTAGTAATCGCCCTCGTTTTTGATATCCTCGGCACCCGCTTCAAGCACAAGGTCCATGAGTGCTTCTTCACCTATTTTTGTCGAATCGATGATGAACTGGCCCTTACGGTCAAACTGGAAAGCGACGGCTCCGACTCCGGCAAGATTACCCCCATTCTTGGACATCGTGCTACGAACCTCGGAGGCTGAACGGTTTTTATTATCGGTCGTCAGTTCAACAATAAGGCCAACACCGCCTGCGGCGTATCCCTCGTAGACCACTTCTTCGTAAGTGACGCCGGGGAGCTCACCGGTGCCCTTCTTGATCGCACGGTCAATATTATCAGCCGGCATATTGGCCTGCTTCGCCTTAAGAATTGAGGTGCGAAGCCGAGGATTAAAGTCGGCATCTCCACCGCCATCGCGGGCAGCCAAAGTGATATCTTTACTGAGAACGCTAAAGATCTTACCGCGTTTTGCATCTGCGGCACCCTTCGCACGTTTGATTGTGGCCCATTTACTATGTCCTGACATAACTGAGAATTAAAACTGATATCTGGTGAACTGAAAACAGAAAAACGAATTAAGTTATTTCTTTTTACGAGCCTTACCCGCTGCCTTGCCCCCTGCCTTCGAATTGGGCTTGGATGCCGCCGCTGCGACGGGAAGCGGATCCGGACGGCTATTGACGATCTTCTGTTGGACAATAGTCAGGATATTTTGAACCGTCCAGTAAAGAGTCAGGCCGGATGAGAAATTGTAGAGGAAGACCAGGAATATAAGCGGCATGAACTTGAAAATCTTCTGCTGCATGGGATCCGCAGTCGGTGAAACCGGCATCATATGCATCTGGAGGAACATAGTCCCACCCATTAATAACGGGAGCAAGTTAATCGGGAATCCACCGATCTCCATAATAGTATCCGGCTGCGCCAGATCCGAAACCCACAGAAATGGTTCGTGGCGCAACTCCGATGCGGTGCGCAGCATGTAAAAAAGCCCAAGGAAAATCGGCATCTGGATGATCATGGGCAGACAGCCCGCCAGCGGATTGACTTGATGCTCCTTAAAGAGCTTCATCGTCTCCTGCTGCATCTTCTGGGGATTATCCTTATGCTTGGCCTTCAGTTCGGACATGGGGCCTTGGATCTGGGCCATCCGCTTCTGCGACTTACTCGCCTGAGCTGTCAGTGGCCAGAAGAGCGTCTTAATACAGATTGTCATGATCACGATAGACCAGCCCCAGCTCGGAACAACGGAGTGGATCGCATACATGAAGGCCAACAGCAGCTTACTGATGAAGCTGAGGAAGCCGAACTGCATGACAAGATCCTGCTGATTACCGAGCGTTTGCAGGCGCTTGAATTCCTTTGGTCCGACATAGTAATTGAAATCCAGTGAGTTGCTCGCTCCGGCAGCCAAAGTCCCGAGTGTGTAACCAACACTTCCTGAAACGCCGGGGCGGCCGGGATTTCCATCACCATCACGGGCAGCTTCAACAGGGAAAATCAATACTTCGCCGGCCACTTCTTCCGAAGACAGCACACTGGCAAAGAATTGGTTTTTGACCGAACTCCATTCAATTCGTGCTTTTTCTGAGATCTGATCTCGTGGTGCTCTCGAACCAATGCCCAAGAACCCCCCACTTCCGGTCAACTTGTTGACTGCGATAAACTCTGAATCTTCACCGTCAAAATAGCCCACATTGAGAAAGTTTGGCTGACTGGAATTGGAATTGGGACGCGCGGTGCCAAGGTTCAAATAGATCGTCGAGAGTGCTTTTGGAGACTCGCTTCGGTTAACAAACGTCGTTTTGTGGGTAATCACATAGGGATCTTTTTCGCCGCCATCCGTCGCAAGTTCATACGTGCGGCGAATCAACAATCCAGAACCCGCGTCAAAGATAAAACTGATCGAATCGCTTGTCTGACTTTGAATGTCGAAATCGAGATTGAATTCGCGCAGCTTGTCCTCACCCGCGCTCAGGCTAAGACTTAGAGCAGGCAGATAGCCGTCCTGGTTAAATACGTAGTCGTCTCGTTCACCACGTTTTGTTTGTAGAAACTCAACTTTTCGGATCGCACCGCCGCGGGTCGTAAACTCGACCTCGATAAATTCGTTGGAGAGATGAACCGTCGTCTCCTCGGCTAGCGGTGCGGGGGGCAGCGCTTCAACTGGAGCCTCGTCCAATTCCCTGGACAGTAGTTCCAGCATATCATCGCTGCTCACCTCCTGCGAAACGACCGGTTCTTCGGGTGCGACGATTGCCGCATCAGACGGCGAAGAGAACTCGGATGGCTCCGTTAGCGTTTGCTCCTGTTGCAGTTGCTCCGTGCGTTGCTCTTCCAGTTGCTTGCTCTGCCAGAACATAAATCCAATGCCAGCAGCAATGAAGATTATGCCTAAGAATGTATTCTTTTTATCCATTTGAATGTGTTTTGATATATGGGGCTATGTCTTGCCTATCCTTAGTTTTCAAGTCCGGAACCGGATCGTATCCACCCGGACTCCAGGGGTGACATCTTAAAAGACGCTTGGCTGCCAAGCGACATCCGGCAAAGAAACCGTGCGTGAACAGCGCATCCCGCGCGTAGCAGGAGCAGGTGGGATGAAAGCGGCAACCGCTGCCGGGGCCGAAGATCGCGTGTAAAAACGGGGACAGGGTCAACTGGTAGACTCGCACAATAAATGCGACCACACGGACTGCCGCAGAGTTCCTATTTATCGGATCGTTCACTACGAATGCCCTCCGCTTTCAGACTTTTTCAGAATGCGATTGCAGCAGTCGATGAATTGAGAATTCAAGTCGGCGAAGCTGGATCGACGATACCCGGCTCGAAGGACCACGACGACGCGACTGCCAGGCGGAAGCATGCCGGCATGATGACGAAACAACTCGCGCGTGAGCCGCTTACCGCGATTACGCACCACGGCATTACCCACGCGCCGACTGGCAATGACGCCAAGCGACGGCAGCTCAGTGCTACCTGCCCCGCCCAGTTCACACTGAAATACAAAAGGCCCGCAGTGGATACGATGTTCCGATCTGCGGACCTGTTGAAAATCACTTTGCTTACGTAGGCGCTGTGAAGCCGGGATGCCCATGCTCCTCAAATACCGCGCTCTGCAATGCCAACCTTAGACGGAGGCAGACAGACGGTAGCGGCCCTTGGCTCGGCGTGCAGCCAATACTTTGCGGCCACTGTGAGTTGCGTTACGTGCACGGAAGCCGAACTTGCGTGCTCGTCTTAACTTGGAAGGTCTGTAGGTTGGTTTCATAACTTAATAGCTTGGAAATTGGAAAAGCGCGTGAGAAAAAGCCCTAGCCCCTATCCTGTCAAGGCCTCAAGATGCGATTTTAGCGCAAATATAGAGAAAACCTTCATTTTCCCTACTATCGTAAATCGTTGATTCACAGACTTGTTACTTGCCAACTAAAAGCTATATATTAGCTATTAGACTACAACTCAGTAATACATGGCAAATTTAGGTTCAAAAAAATCAGCATCCTCTGGCGGTGGCGGCAAAAAACGTAGTTTCGCAGAAGGTCAAAGACTGGCGAAGCAGAAGTCTTACGAGAAACAAGCCAAACGCAAAAAGATCAAGCTGGAGGAGTTGACGGTTTTCACACAGCAAATTGCAGCCATGCTTGAAGCTGGACTGCCTCTGGTAAGTGCGCTAGAGGCACTCGAGGAGCAGACGGAGACCCCGGTTTTTCAGATCATCATTCGGAATGTAAGAACCGAAGTATCCTCCGGTCGGGCCTTTTCAGAAGCCTGCCGGGACTACCCCAGGGCATTTCCAAATCTATTTGTGTCTATGGTCGAAGCAGGTGAAGCCAGCGGTGGACTCGCTGAAATTCTCGAAAAGACATCCACGTATTTTGAAGAAACTGTTAAACTCGTCAAACAGGTCAAAGGCGCTCTTGTCTATCCGGCTGTGGTGATCGGTCTAGCCGTAGTTCTGGTTAACGTGCTTCTCGTTTTCGTCATTCCCGTATTTGCCGACATGTTTAGCGACTTTGGTGCCGAGCTCCCCAAGCCTACCCAATTTTTGATCAGCCTAAGTGATTTCCTCAAATCTTACATTATTTTTCTCATCGCCGGTTTCGCTGGCATGGTGTGGGGTATCCGGCGCTTCTGCGAGACACCGAAAGGACGTGTGTTTAAAGACAGTTTGATTTCTAAGCTTCCTGTTATCGGAGAGCTGACGCGCAAAGTGAATCTTTCCCGGTTTTGCCGGACCTATGCCATCCTCATGCGTTCGGGTGTTCCTATATTAAAAACGCTCGATATCGTGGCTTCCGCTTCTGGTAATATTTTTATTGAACGGGCCTGTAAAAACATTTCGAAGCACATCAGCGCCGGTGGTCAGGTTTCAGAAGTGGTCGCCGCCGACTCCTACTTTCCACCAATGGTCAAACATATGAGCCGGGCTGGTGAGCAAACCGGCAACGTGGACGGCATGCTCGTGAAGGTCGCTGACTTTTACGATGCTGAGGTTGAGACTCTGGTTGCCGCGCTCACATCTCTGATGGAGCCCCTGCTCATCACTTTCCTCGGTGTCGTCATCGGTGGTATCGTTATGGCCATGTTCCTGCCGATCTTCCAACTCTCCAGCGTGGTTGGCTAGAGCTCTCGCAGAGAATAAAGAGTATATAGGCATGCTGGCGAGAGCAGGATCTGGAACAGCAGACGAGTCTCTAAGTCGCCTGCAATAGCCTAACAATTAAAACAAGGAGTCGATGGTTCAGTAGCGCTAACGGATCATTCCTAAGCCGTAGCTAAATCTGCAATGCCACATCTAGAAACTTCAGGTTCTACCGGAAATTCGGCCGGCTTGGCCGACTCCTCGTCCACACTATCAAGTTCGTTCAAACTATCAGGCTCTGGTGCGCTATCGTCACTTTCTTCAAGTTCAGCTTCATCAATAGCATTTAATTCCTCACGGTAAGCTTTAGCTTTTTCACGCTGGCTCACGATTAGCTCTGTGCCCAAGCGTGATTCATACCAGGCGATCGCCTCGACCCGCAAATTATTGAGAGCAAGTGCTTCTTCATAGTCTTTGAGTAAATCCGCTTTATCAGCATTTCGGGTATCATCTGCCTTTAATACTTCAATTAGGTCTTCATATGGCTCAAAAGTAAATTGGCTCTCAGCGCGGTTCTCCGAGACCAGACCCTCAAAACGATCAATGATGTATAACAGGTTCTCGTTGTATGCGACAAGCTCTCCGGCATTCTTCTCGATTGCCTGCTCATCTAGAACCAGATGAGGTAACCCGCTCCACTGATCGAAGACCGAATCTAATACATTTAACTTTGTGCTCTCGCTAAGCATCCGGGCAGGTATGCGAAAGTAGCCTCCATCCTTACGCTTTACAATGAGGTCATTACTATCAAACAAGAGCACTTGGCCTAACAAACTCTGCGCGGTCAAGCTGCTCAGGGTAACGGTTTCGGATAGTGCGTGCTCCGACGCGACTCGCTCCAAAACCACTTTGAGCTCATCGATGAGCCGGAGTAAATGCTGCATTTCAATGATTTCCGAACTTAGCTTATTGTAGAGCGCACGCCCTGCAGTTCGGGTGCTTTCAGCACTAATGATGCGGCCATCCAGACCACTGCGCGTATCCTTAGTTTCCATCATAGACTTCGCCTTATTCAACTCTGCACTGGAATCTACTAAGTCCGGAATAAACCTGCGCTGCAGTGCAGGCCAAGCACCCGGGTCGTCTAAGCTGTATTTGGCACAAAGATACTTAAATTCTTCGTGCTTTTTAAGCTTAGTAAAAAGGTCCGTATATCCTCCTCCAGCTTCTTTGATATATGCAGCAACATTCAAATCGCTTAGAGGATCGGGCGTGGTGACCCCAGATCTAGCATGTAAGGCAAGGTTGCCGAGTAAGCTAAGTAAGAAAACGCAAACAGTTAAGAGCCTTAACGAGGAACTGGGGGATATTCTAGGCACTCCACAAGAACAGCAACTGATACTAATCTGGTCAAGGAATTAGCGCACGACTACATCTTCTTTTTTACAAAATTTATCAACTGTCTCGCAATTGGTATGCGTTTATAAACGACGTCGGTCGGATCCCAGTAGTCCTGATGGAAAATTACTTTACCGTCAGCATTGAAGCGCATGTGCGTCATACCTATAGACTCCTCCCAGGAACCCTCTGGGGTCTTCTTGAAGTCGAGCCGCATCACCCAATCGATGTAAAACTCATCGCCGGACCGAATGATTCTCCTGAAGTCAAACTGAGCATCATTCAAGGGCGCCAAACCGTGTAGAAAATAGTCTCGTATCATATCCGCACTGTTAAATTGCTTAAATGCATCTCGAAAATAGACTTTTTCGGCGTAAACCTCCGTCACATTTTTCTGCAAATAATCTCTGGTATAATTTGTGAATAGTGACTCGACGCGTTCGATCATTGCCTCTGCGTCCAAACTACCCTCCTCGGGAACATTGTGCTGAGAAGGATCCGTCCATTCCAGGGCAGCTTTATAGTTATGGTCGGGGACTGTCTGTGTATGTATCATCTGGTCATCTTTAGTTGCACAGCCTAATAATAGGTAAATTGATGTGAAAAACGTTACCGGTAGAGTTGCCTTGAGCATCTTCATAAGTGACAAAGCGTAGTTGTGCAGTAAAACTTACACTTACGAGCGTGTAAGTTCCGCGCAATTACAGCGTTAGTTAATAATCTATGAGTTTTGCAATACAACTAGCCGAACGTGGCTTTCTCTCCGACAATTTAATCCGCAAAGGAATTCGCAAGCTACTCGCTGAGCGCCTTAGGTCCGTGGAAGCTTCTAAAAAAACCGACCTCGACTGGATAGAGGAGCTTTCTGCCAAAACACTGGCCGAACAAACGGAAGCCGCAAACGAGCAACACTACGAGATTCCGGCAGCTTACTTCCTTACCGCACTCGGAAAACACTTAAAATATAGCTGTGGCTACTGGCCGGAAGAAAGCACCTTACTGGATCAGTCCGAAGCAGCCATGCTTCAATTAAGCTGTGAGCGAGCGGAACTCAAAAACGGGCAAGATGTCCTGGAGCTCGGCTGCGGCTGGGGGTCATTGAGCTTATGGATGGCTGAGCACTACCCTGAAAGTAAAATCACCTCGGTCAGTAATTCGACCTCGCAGCGCGAATTCATCGAGGAACAAGCACGCCGGCGGGGGCTCAACAACCTCAAGGTCATCACTTGCGACATTAACACCTTTATACC
>Ga0222650_1001651_pt1 | contig 10436 bp, 8 predicted proteins | sample AntAcemetagen367_FD_179820 | JGI IMG/M metagenome (GOLD analysis project Ga0222650, IMG submission 179820) | Saline water microbial communities from Ace Lake, Antarctica - #367 | ecosystem: Environmental > Aquatic > Non-marine Saline and Alkaline > Saline | place: Antarctica: Ace Lake | collected...
GAGCTGCACGCGCGGCGTGGCATATCTGGCGGGTAAGTTATGGCCGAAGCGGATTAGCGAGCCCATGTAGGCGCTTGTGCGAAAGTTACCGAGCGTGCCGCCCCATTCGTAGAAGCCGTCGAACTCGAGCGGCCAGCCACCCGAGGCGTCTAAAAATGTGAGCCTTTGCTTATGGTCGAAGTGCAAGTTGATCGTGAGCTCGGAGGGTGCCTGCGAGTCCCAGCCTTGAAAGATCGGGCTATCGGAGACGTTTTGGTGCATCCATTTCTGGAGGTCTTCCGCGTAGCTGGGCTGGCCGGTGGTGCCGATGGAAAGGGTGGTGGTGCTAGCAGAATCGCCCGCGCTGGCTTGCAGCGAAAACTCCAGCCCCAGCCAACCCGCGTAGGGGCGCTCACCGGCGGGCGGCAGCAGTGCTTCGTTCTCTTCGGGTGTGAACATCAACTGTGTCAGCACGATGCCATATTGAAAACGCAGCTCGCCCGTATCGCGAAAGCGAAAATCGCTGAGCCGGTCGCTGCGATCCGCCCCCGTTAGTCGCCGCAGCGAGTTTTGCAAAAAGCCGTGCTGACTAGAATCGGGCGATAGTTCTTTGGTATAAGCGATGCGCGCACCGTTGGTGTAACCATTGTCGGTGCCAGTCAGTAGGTCGTTGTCCCATTGCACTAGAAACTGCGAAGGGCTTCGCTCTGCGGCACTTAACGTGATGGCGCTTAACGTGACGGCACTGAACGTGACGGCACTGAACGTGACGGCGCTGATACTTGAAAAGGAGATAAGGAATCGGTATTTGATTCCTAACCTCGTATAGGCAAAGTATCGTCAAGTAAAGGATACTCGTATTTCTGCGTCATGCGGAGTTGAAGTCACTGCGTGATTGGTTCTTATTTCCAGCAAGGATGAGATCTATAATTGCAGTTTGCCTATTTTTGTTGATCAGTATGGCGGTGAGTTCTGGCGCGTCGCCCTGGTTGTCGCTGTGGCCGACTGTGGCCGCTTTGGCGATGGTGTTGATCTCACGCAGTGCGCTCGTCGGGCTGCTAACAGGTGCCGTTTGCGGGGCGATTCTGCTGGCGGGTGGCTCGCTGCTTGGCTCGCTGGAGCAACTGGTGCTGCGGCAGTTCTGGCCGATCTTTGGCTCTTCATGGAAGCAGAGTGCGATGCTGTTTACGCTGATTCTCGGTGGTTTTGTCGCGCTAGTGGAAGCGGGTGGGGGCTTGCAGGCACTTGTTAAGCGGCTGCTGGGCACAGGGCGTGCGCCGCACAAGCGGATGCAGACGACGGTGTTTGGCTTCGGGCTGCTAGTGTTTTTTGATGGGCTGGCCAATACGATGCTGATCGGGCGGCTGCTGCGCTCGGCGGCAGATCGCTGCGGCGTATCGCGCGAGAAGCTGGCCTACCTCGCGGATACCACCGGTTCAGCGGTGGCTTGTCTGGCATTTATTTCGACGTGGATAGCGTTTCAACTTTCGATGATTCGCGAGGGCTTTGCTTTGGCGGGGCAGGGCGAGGTGAGTGCCTACAGTTATTTCTTTCGATCGCTGCCTACGAATTACTACTGCTGGTTTGCGCTGATGCTGGCGCTGGTCTGCGTGTGGCGCGAGTTTAACCCCGGCTCGATGGGCGTGGCTGAGCGTAAGGCACGCGCGGCTCTGCCTGCCGTGTGCGATGAGGTGGACACCGCGCCCACGAGCCACTGGGGCTTAGCGATCATCCCGATTGCCGTGCTTACTTTATCGATCCCCGTGCTGACTTACCTGATCGGCTCGGAGACTCTGCTGCCGTTTAGTTTGGATAAATTTGCGGAGTCTTATGGCAAGGCCGAAGCCTACGTGCCGCAGATCCTAGTGGCGTCAAGTATTCTAGCCTCGCTGGTGGCTGCCTTTACTTTTACCCGAGCGAAGCGGGCGGCTGAGCAGCCTCGGCAGTCTGAGCAGCCTAACCAGCCTGCAACCGTGCGGGTCTTTTTGTCAGGTGTGCGCGAGATTGCGGTGCCTGTTTTGATTTTGATCGCGGCATGGATGCTAGGCGCGGCGGTCAGCCAGCTCGGTACGGCGACATGGTTGAGCGAAAGTTTGCAAGGTCGCTTGCCTGTCGCTTTATTGCCGGCGGCGATCTTTGTGCTGGGGGCGTTGATCTCGTTTTCGACCGGCACCTCGTGGGGCACGATGGGGGTCTTGATGCCGCTGGCGATCCCCGTGATTTTTACACTGACCGAGGGCAGCGTCGATGCCGAGCGCGACCGGTTAGTCGTCGCTGCGATTGGCGCGGTTTTCAGCGGCGCGGTGTTTGGTGATCACTGTAGTCCTTTTTCGGATACAACGATCGTGGCGTCGATTGCTTCCGGCGTGGAACCGCTCGACCACGTGCGCACGCAGTTGCCCTTCGCATTCATTGCTGGAGGTGTGGCTTTGGTGGTGGGCTTTGTGCCGCTAGGCTATGGGCTGTCGGTATGGGGCGGATTAGGCGTCGGCGTTTTGTTGCTGTGGGCATTGCCGAGTGTTTGGAATACGCAGACCTCCTTAAGTTCCACCGAGACAACCTCAAGATAACCAAAGTAACCAAAGTAGCCGGAGCTTCCAGCTCCGGCTCGAGTTTGCTCCGGAGCTTCCAGCTCCGTGGTCTCCTATGCTGGACGGGAGCAGGATGCTCCCACTACTTTAATTTACAAAAAAGAGTCACCTTTATTACCGCGAGCGGTTCAGTTTCGTCAATGGACAGGCGGTATCATAAAAGAAAAGTGCCCTCTTTTATTTGATCGACAGTGAGGGACATATTTAGAGAACTAAATGCATGTCTGAAACATTTGAAAACGTCACGATCCTCACAAAAGCCAATGTTTACTTTGGCGGGCGAGTCACTAGCCGCACCGTTCAGTTTGCTGATGGTTCTAAAAAAACGCTCGGCTTTATGCAGGCGGGCGACTATGAGTTTGGCACCGAAGCGCCGGAGTTGATGGAGATGCTGGGTGGCTCGATGGAGGTGAAACTAGCGGGTAACGATGCGTGGCATACTTACGCGGAAGGGCAGTCCTTTAACGTGCCGGGCGACTCGAAGTTTAGCCTAAAAGTTGCTGAGGGCGGTGCGGACTACTGCTGCACCTACCTTTGAGGCCATGCGGCGCTACCTTGCTAGGGGTGCTGCATGAGGCCATGCATCGCTACCTTGCTAGGGGTGCTGCATGAGGCCATGCATCGCTACCTTGCTAGGGGTGCTGCATGAGGCCATGCATCGCTACCTTGCTAGGCGTGCTGCATGAGGCCATGCATCGCTACCGTTCCAATGTGCTGCATGAGGCCATGCAGCGCTACCTTTCGCCTGCTCAGTCGAGGTAGGAGAGGTTGAAGGTGCCGCCTTGTAGGATGCGTTCGCTGCCGTCGGCTTGGGCGCTGAGTTGATAACTGCCAGTTTCTTCGGTCTCTGTGAGTGTGAGGTGGGCGTTGGCTTGGCCGATCCAAGTGTCGGGCATATTCAAGGACTCACCGTAGGCGCGTCGTATGAAATCGCTGTCTGTTAGCTGTAAAGTGGAGTTGCCTAGCAGGGTGTGCGTGAGGAGTGTGGCCGCGACTTTGCCATCGGTGCTATCGGAGCCATCGGCTACATTAAAGGTGTAGGGGCTATTCAAAGTGGAAAGCCTCTCTAGTGTGTTAGCCTGATTGCGCAGTGCGACTTGCGCAGGGATGCGGTCTTCGAGCTCTGCACCTTGCGAACCTTCGCCTGCGCGCCCGAGTATTTGAGCTAGATCAGTTATCTTAACCAATCGCTTTGCCGCGATCTCCTGTGTCTCTAGGTCGATGGCGCGCAGGGAGAGTAGCCCGCTGCTGGAGCCCTGAGGTAGGGTCAGCTCAATCGCGAGCAGTGCCTTTTTATCGTCTTTAAAAATATGCGCGTTTTCGTAGCTAAAAATCTGTCTTCCTTGACCGATTGTGTCTGGCTTGAGCTGAAAAGCGATGGGGAGGGTGACGCTGAATGTATTGCCGTCTATTTTGACCAGGGCGTCGTAAAAAGTATTCCTGAATTCGGCGGCTGCGCGCTGTGTGCCTGCTTCGTCGGCAATGAAGACGCCGTCGAAGAAGAGTGTTTCGTAGCCTAAATCCCAGCAGGCTGCGAGTAGTTGCTGGCACTGAGTGGCGAGTGCCTCTTGCAAGGTTGCGGCTTCGAGCGTGAAGTCATACTTCATCTTATCGACGTTGATTTGCGCGGTTTTTTGCCCTTCGACTGTGGTCAAGAGCGCAACCATTTCTCTTTGGGCGGTATCCATCGAAATAAGCGCGCTCTCGATTAGTCGCTCGCCGCGCTGGATGATTGGTTTGACGTCGCGATTGGGATCGAAGCTCGACGGCTTGGTGGCGACCAAGTGCTGGCCGCTACGTAGATTCGACCCCGCAGCCTCAAGTGCGCCGTCTAGCTTGAGGTAATCGATGCGCTGCGCGGACGTCATGAAAGGCGCGAGGGCATCGCTCTGTTGAAGTATGCTTAGATCGACGGGTTCTTTTTTGGCAGAGCTTTTTGCGCTGGCGGAGAGTGGCCAGATGATAAGGGAAATAAGCAATAGTTTTGCCCAAGATGTTAATGTGAATCGTAGCATGGTGATTAATCGGGGAATCAATAAGTGCAGTAAAAAGACTATACCTTCAAAAAAAATCGCTGGCTTGCCAAGGTTATTCCTACCTGGGCGAGGTGAGGTTTTGTGGTTTTTTACGGATAGTTATCGTCTTTATGCTGGGAGTGGATTGACAGGCGGTGTGATTCTAGTGTTTCGTTGCAACATGCAGTTTAACGAAGAATTAACTCTAACGCGCGATACTGAAGCGACTATCATACCTGCGGGCGACACACAAGTGTTGGCTGCGGGGACACGCGCGGTGATCTCGCAAGCGCTGGGCGGCACGGTGACGATTCGCACTGACTCGGGGCTGTTCCGTCTCTCTAGCAAGGACTGGGACTCTTTGGGCGCGGATGCTCAGGCGCAACTCGATGCGGCTGCCGAAGCTGCCAAGACGGCTACCTCGGCTGCGGAAGCGGGTCTGGGTGATACGCCTTTTAGCGAGGAGCTGGTCTGGGAAGCGATGCGCGGCTGTTTCGACCCAGAGATCCCTGTCAATATCGTGGACTTGGGGCTGATCTATGATCTGGCTATCGGCGAACCTGATGGCGCAGGCCAATACGTGGTGAGCGTTAAAATGACGCTGACGGCGCAAGGCTGTGGCATGGGGCCGGTGATCGCAGAAGATGCGAAAAAGAATATCGAAGCGCTGGCTGCGGTTTCTACGGCGCAAGTCGATATCGTGTGGGATCCACTTTGGACGCCGCACATGATCTCGGAGGCCGGGCGGTTGAAGTTGGGGTTAGAGTAGGCGGCTAATTGGTTCGGTGCTTTGCTTGGCGAACTTGGCTATGACTTGCTCTAGCATGGCTTCGGGGCTTAGGCCGTTTTCTTTGCGGAGCTTGGCTACGGAACTGCCGTGTTCGATGAAGGCATCGGGCCAGCCGATGCGTTCGACGGGGCAGTGGACGCCGGCCTCTTGCAAGGCTTCCATTACGGCAGTGCCGAGGCCGCCGGTGATGACGTGGTCTTCCATGGTGACTATGAGTTGGACGTTTTTCGCAGACTCGGCGAGTAGCTGGCTGTCGAGCGGCTTGGTGAAGCGGGCGTTGACGACGCCGGCTGCTATGCCGTGCTCGCTAAGGCGGGCGGCGAGCTTTTCGGCGTCGTCGACCATCGCACCGATGGCCCAAATGTCGACATCGCTGCCGCTCTGGCGGCGCTGGGCTTTGCCGATTTCTAAAGTGCTGGGCGTTTCTTTCAGCGGGGTGCCGACGGCGTTGCCGCGTGGATAGCGGATAAAGGCGGGCCCCGGGTGGGCGAGGCCGGTGGCCATCATGTCGGCGAGCTCGTCTTCGTCGGCGGGTGCCATTACGACGATGCCTGGCACGCAGCGCAGGTAGGCGAGATCGAAGAGGCCGTGGTGGGTCGCGCCATCATTAGGCGAGAGACCGGCGCGATCCATGCAAAAGAGTATGGGCAATTTTTGCAGGGCGACGTCGTGGATAATCTGATCGTAGGCGCGTTGCAGGAAGGTGGAGTAGATGGCGCAGACGGGGTGGAAGCCGGAGGTGGCCATGCCGGCTGCGAACAGCACGGCGTGCTCTTCGGCGATGCCGACATCGAAGAACTGATCGGGTAGTTCTTTTTCAAAGAGGTTGAGCCCGGTGCCGGCTGGCATCGCGGCGGTGATGCCAACTACGTTTTTATCGGCGCGGGCGAGCTTGACTAAGGTCTCTCCCATAACGTCTTGATACTTAGGCGGTGTGCCGGCGTCGGCGGGGGCTCCTTTGCCGGTAGCGAGGTCGAAGGGGCTGGCGCCGTGGAAGCGCTCGGGGTTTTTGATGGCGACTTCGTAGCCGCGGCCTTTTTCGGTGAGGATGTGGAGGAGGACGGGCTGCTCGGCGTTCTTGGCGAACTCGAGGTAGTGCTCGATTTGCTTGTGATCGTGCCCGTCGATGGGGCCGATGTAGCGGACGCCGTATTGCTCAAAGAGTGAGGAGGAGACGAAGAAGTCCTTCGTCTCTTGCTTCCACTTGGTGCCGAACTTGATGACGGACTCGCCGCCGGGGACTTTTTTGAGGAAGCGCTCTAGATCGTCGTTGAGGCGATTGTAGGTGGGGGTGGTGATGAGCTCGTTGAAGTAGCGGGAGAGAGCGCCGACGTTTTTGGCGATCGACCACTTGTTATCGTTGAGTATAATAATGAGGCGCTTGGTGGAGCCGACTACGTTGTTGAGCGCCTCCATCGTGATGCCGCAGGTGAAGGCGGCATCGCCACAGAGGGCGACGACGTGCTCGCTGCTGCCGCGTTTGTCGCGGGCGGCAGCCATGCCGAGGGCGGCGGAGAGGGCGGTGCCGGCGTGGCCTGCACCGAAGGCATCGTGCTCGCTTTCAGCGCGCGAGAGGAAGCCGCTATAGCCTTCGCTCTGGCGGATGTGGTCGAAGCGTGCATCGCCGCGGCCGGTGAGTAGCTTATGGATGTAGCCTTGGTGGGAGACGTCGAAGCAGAAACGGTCTTCGGGTGTGTTGAAGACGCGGTGCAGGCCGATCGTGAGCTCGACGACGCCTAGGTTGGGGCCGACGTGGCCGCCATTTCTAGCGGTGGTCTGTATCACGCGCTCTCGTATCTCTTGTGCGAGGAGCGGGAGTTCTGCGGGCGTGAGCTTTTTGACGTCAGCGGGCGAGTGTATCCGGGCGAGTAGGGACATTGTATGTGGTTTAGTCTTCGCTGGAGTCGTCGAATGGCTCGAGTTGTCCGGTTTTGAGATTGAGTTGTTCGATCTTGAGCTCGGCTTCTTTGAGCTGAGCTTGGCACAGTTTGAGTAGCTTGGTGCCTTCTTCGAATTTGGTGACTAGGTCGGCGAGTGGTGTATCGCCATTTTCCATGTCGCCGATCAGGCCTTCGAGGCGCTGGACGGACTGTTCAAATGTGGGTTCTTCTTTTTTGTCGGCGGGCATGGCTGGAGCTTAGAGGGATTCTTCGGAATCGAATGCGTTGAGGACGACTTCGAGGTCGATGTTTTTAGTGATGAGTTCTTTGATAATGGGGATCTTGTCGTCGTCGGTGGGCTGTGTTTTGACGGTCATATTGTTGACTTTGGAGGCGACTCTGTAGCTGTCTTCGGAGCAGATGACGACGGGGATGGTGGTCTTGGAGATCATCTCCATCAGCTTTGGATGGGGGAGGATGCTGCGGGTAAGTATGATGCCGGCGATATCTTTACTTTGGCTGATGCCAGCGGAGGCGATGGCGGAGAGGATGATGTCTTCGCGGTCGCCGGGGGTGATGATGAGGACGCCTTTGGCGAGGTGCTCGACCAGTCCTTTGGCGGCCATGGCTCCGATGATAACTTTATCGATGCGGTTACTGCCGCCGGAGGTCTTGCCGTTGAGCCAGCGACCGTTGGTCTCGGCGACGATTTGCTCAAGGTTAGGCTGGGTGAGCTTGCGCTCGATGGGGATGCAGCCGAGCAGGGGGATGCCCATGCGGTCGAGGGCGATACGGCAATATTTTTTGACCATCTCGATCTTGTCTGGCTCGACTTTATTTATGATGGCTCCGATGATCTGCACGCCGGCGGCTTCGAAAACGGCTTTGTTGAGCGCGATCTCGTCGATGGGGCGGCCGATGCCGCCGCGGGCGACAATGATGACCTTGGCATTGAGGCGTTTGGCAACGTCGGCATTGGAGAGGTCGAACACGGCGCCGACGCCGGCGTGGCCGGTGCCCTCGATGATGATGTAGTCCTTATCAAAGGCCGCGCGGTCGAAGGCGCGGCACATTTTATCGATCAACTCGGTGTGATTGGCGGAGGGATCGTCGAGGTAATCGCGGGTGAAGGTGTGGTGCACGGCGATGGGGCTCATTGCGTGCATGGGGGTTTTAACATCGAATATCTGGTTGAGCAGGACGGAGTCTTCGTCGATCTGGAAGCCTTCGACTTCGACGAAGCGCTGGCCGATGGGCTTGATGAAGCCGACGCGGTCGGTGATGCTGCGCAGGGCGGCAAAGAGGGCGAGGCTGGTGGTGGTCTTCCCGTCGTTCATGCGAGTGGCGGCGATGAAGATGCGCTTGGTGGTCTTGTTGCGCGGGGCAGACAGGATCTCCTTATCGTCGGGCTCGGTGAAGTACTTCTGGGAAGTGGCCATGGGCGGTGTGTTTTTTACAAGATGAGATGCTGCCGGTGCTATAGGAGGGTGACGTCTTCGTTGAGATCGTCGCTATTTTCGGTGGGGTAGAGGAGTTTGTGGTCGATGGCTTGCGAGGCGACCATCACGGCGGTGCCGAAGATGTCGCTGGCGGTGGCGCTGCGGCTGATTTCGGCGGCGGGCTTGGTGAGGCCGGTGAGGATGGGGCCGTAGTTGCGCGCGCGAGTGAGCGTATCGACGAGTTTGGAGGCGATATTGGCGGAGTGTAGGTCGGGGAAGATCAGGACGTTGGCTCGGCCGGCGACGGGGCCGCCGATCTGCTTGGCCTTGGCGGTGATGGGGTCGAGCGCGGCGTCGACTTGTAGCTCGCCGTCGATCTCCATCGGGATGCCGAGTGTATGTGCTTTTTTGCGCGCCATTTCGGTAGCGGCCTTCATTTTGGCCACGGTTGGGTTCTTACTGCTGACGCTCTTGCTGGAGTAGCTGAGTAGTGCGACGTAGGGCTTGGAATTGGTGAGGTGGAAGCGCAGCGCGGCGGTGGTTACGGCGATATCGCAGAGCTGCTGGCTGGTCGGATCGGGCACGACGGCGCAGTCGGCGAGGAAGAGCTCGCGGTCTTTCCCCGTCTCGGGGTCTTGCAGGTCGAAGATATTGAGCGAGGATACGGTGGCTACGTTAGGCAGGCGGGGGATGATCTGTAGCAGTGGGCGCAGGGCGCTGGAGGCGGTGCTGGTGGCACCAGACACGATGGCGTCGGCCTGCGAGGTGGCAAGCATCATGGTGGCGAAATAGTTGGTATCTTCGAGGTATTGCTCGACTTCTTTATCCTTGAGGTTTTTGAAGCGGCGCAGGCCTTGAAACATTGTGACGAAGTTTGCCCACTCATCGCTGCGGCGTGGCTCGATGATGCGGATGTGCTCGAGGCTGAGGTCGAGCTTTTCGGCGTTGGCCTTGATCTTGGCGCGGTCGCCGAGGAGAATGGGAATGCCGAGCCCGTTGGAGGCGAACTGGCGGGCCGCTTGGAGGATGCGGGGATCGCTGCCTTCGGGGAAGACGACGCGTTTCGGGTGGCGCTTGAGGCGGATGGTGAGTTTTGAAATGAGTGGCATGGTGAATGGTATGGGTTAGAAAAAAACGGGCTCTGCTAAGTCGCAGTCGAGAGACGTGAATGTCTGAATCAGCACTAAGAGCACTAAATATACAATTGCCAAAGTTTTTTACACGGTAGTTTCTAGGAATGGTGTAAGGAAGCCTCTTACGCGCTCCCTGCAACCGTATGCTCCAGAATCTGAAAAATATCGCCGTGGTCAGCCTTGCTACGGTGGGCTCGCGCCTGCTGGGGCTGTTACGAGATATTTTGATTTTCGCGGCGCTGGGCACGAGTTTGTGGAACTCGGCCTTTATTCTGGCGTTTACGCTGCCGAATCTTTTTCGGCGCTTGCTGGGGGAGGGGGCGCTGACGTCGGCGATGGTGCCGGTATTTTCCGATGTGATGGAGCGGGAGGGGCGTGTGGGGGCGTTTCGTTTTTTCAATCAAGTGCTGTGGCGGCTGCTGTGGGCGCTGATGGGGGTCGTCTGCCTCGGTATGCTGTTGCTGGCGTGGGCGGCGGGTAGCGAGTGGCTGCCGGAGCGCTGGGCGACGGGGGCGGGGCTGGCGGTCTGGTTGCTGCCGTATATGCTATTTATCTGCTTGGCGGCGATTATCTCGGCGGGGCTGAATCTGGTGGGGCGCTTTGCGGTGG
>Ga0222650_1001652_pt1 | contig 10434 bp, 9 predicted proteins | sample AntAcemetagen367_FD_179820 | JGI IMG/M metagenome (GOLD analysis project Ga0222650, IMG submission 179820) | Saline water microbial communities from Ace Lake, Antarctica - #367 | ecosystem: Environmental > Aquatic > Non-marine Saline and Alkaline > Saline | place: Antarctica: Ace Lake | collected...
TTTTTAATTCAACCACCTAAATACATTCAAGGAGAGGCATTCCCACAACAGGGTAAACCGCTTGTCCCCGCTCATTTCTCCTACGGACATCATAACCCTGATTTTACACCTATCCACACACCAGCAACTCAATTAGCGATGAATTATAACACCTATATTTATAACAGCGTAACTGGATATACTTAATGTCTAAAGATATAGTAATGTATCAATTAGACACTCCATATTCTTCTCAAATCCTATTCTTGAACTCTGAAAATTCAATCTTTAAAAACATTGATGGAGAGGGTAGTTACCAGTATGATTTTCAAACGCCCATTCAACTGCCTACCAATTGTCAAATGCTTATCAGTATCACGGACGCCCAAATGCCTAATATAATTCCCAACGTGTCCTCTTCCAACAATACTATATCGTTTTCTATTCCAACCTTTAGCAAATTGTTTACCATTACGATTCGTGAAGACGATGGTATAACCGATAGAGTCTATAACGTTCAGGAATGGTTAGCGGTCGTGAATGAAAAGATTACCTATGAAGCAGTGTCTCAATTTAGTTTATACGGAGGATTCAATACGTCCACCTCTAAAATAACTTGGTATTGTAATTATCCTTTTCAAATCCTTTCTAATGTAGAATATCCTACAACCTGTTTTGATTTGATTGGATTTAAGAAGAATCGTTTTAATGAGGTGGTGTATGAATCCGAAGGAGTTTTATTATCGTCTGTACTCAATCCCTCTTACCATATCACCATGCCGAGTTGTGTGAACTTTAGCGGAACGAGATTTATATTTGTAAAGTTTAAGAACATTTCCGTCAACAACATGAACAGCAGAGGTGTAACCGACCAAGCGGTGGTTCGTATAGATAACAATGCTCCTTTTGGTTTTATGATATTTTACAGACCCGTTGAAGTTCATCGTTTTATCATTAACAGGCAAACCATAAATAATATTTCTTTTACTTTAACGGATACACAGGGTAAAGAGTTGAATATATTTAGTAACGATGCTCAAATCACCATCAAATTAGAATACATGTATAAACCCAATATTCGTTCTATGGAAGAAGGCACTATCAATTACGAGTTACGGAAACTGTCCAAAGTGTTGACAGATAAACCAAGTATAGCGGGTTCGTATAATCCTGAAACCAATCAGTTCATAAGAGAATAGTGAATTCATAAGAGAATAAAATATATTATGATTTGGTAAAGTATAATGGCATTCGGACACAAGAAACCGTTAATGAATCGCATTGGACTAAAGAAATCAGCACATACCATGATGCGTATTGGACTTAAAGCAAGTGATATTGCCATGGCGGCCGCACCCGTAGTAGCGTTTGCCGGTCCTGAAGCTTTACCTGTGGCGGGGGCATTGGAGGCTGCCGGTTCTGCAGGAAGAGCCATCTTTGGTTTAGGAAGTAAATTTGTTTGAAATTTGAGAATGGATTTGAATTATTGTATCTCAAGATAGTATAATGTCTGCTCCCGATGCCCTAGCCGAAAGTCTTATGTATCCTGACACAAAAAGGCGTGCAGTTGCATCCCGTTCGTACCGAACTAAAATCTCCCCCAACAACGGTCAGACCTTTACATCGGGTCAAGTAGTCAATATTGATATGCCTTCCAATCTTGCAGGCACGTATGTCAACTGGAATCAGTGCTACCTTAAGTTTAAGGTTACGCCAACTCTTGCTTGTCGTCTTGACCGTTGTGGGGCAGCCGGTCTCATTTCTCGTGTGTCGTGTTTTACAAGCGGAGCTCAAATCTTTGACTTGCCCAACTGGAATGTGTTGATGACTATCCTTATGGATACAGATTCGTCTCCTGCCTACAAAGCGGGTATCGGTAATGTGCTTATGGGAACACACGGTGGGTATCAAGCAGGGGAGGCAATTGCGGCAGCTGCTACACGAACGTTTTGTGTTCCGTTTGCTCTCCATCCGTTTGCGATGTCTACACCGCACAGATTGATGCCCTTATTTTCGGCCGCACCCGTTCAGTTTAAGATAACTTTGGAATCGGCCGCTCTTGCCACCGTCAGCACCGTCTTGCCAGTATTAAATTACACAGAAGTAGAATTGGTGTGCATCATGACGGAACTCAGTCCAGGTGCTCAGGCACAAGTAGACCAAATGTCGGGAGGCATGTATAATATCCTCGCTTCGTCTTATCAAAATGTAGGCACTACCATGTCGGCAGGTAATACCGCTGTAACCGCTAATCTTGGTCTAAGTGTTTCGTCTTTGGAACGTGTTATCGTATGCCATCGTCCAACCAGTTCGCTAGTTTTGACTGCTTACTCACTCGGCAATCGTACCAAAAACTTTTTATCGGAATACTCCATCTTGATTAACGGAGAACAGTACCCTGCCCGTCCTGTCCTTGTGTCAGATAAAGGAGCGGAAGCTCTTGCGGAATATCTATTGTCGGACCACTCGCTCGTCAACTTTGATAAACAATCGTCCTTCAATATTGGTCTTTTTGGTGCTTCCCCTGCAACCAAAAGCAACGGTCTTGACGGTCAATCGGTGAATGGTATTCTTGAACCTTATATATTTGACGCTCCTGGTGGCACAGAAGTGGGAAGCACCGCAGCTGATCCTTCCAACATTGGCAGTTTCATCACGGCCGTGGAACTGGAGACAGGTTTATCGGATGGCAAGTCGCAACGAATTTACTCTGGTATTAGCACCATTAGTTCTACCGTCAATTATCGTGGCATCTATGCTACTGGCACGCAGAACGCCCAGATAGATTTCTTTGCAATGTTTACCGTGCTCTTGTCGCTCAACATGAGAGGCACGGCCGTGTGGGCAATTAGCGTTTGAAAAAAGTGTTTTAATTTATAGATTTAAACCATCTACAAATTAAATTTCTTTTTAAAGTCTTTTACAGATTCCTCTACAGTAGGCATGTTCCATAATATCCAACGAGATAAACTTCCAGCAGTTGTAGGGTCATTCCAGTTTTCATTTGTTCGGTGTCTTGCTAGATAAGCATCACGTTTTACTTTGGCAACTTCTTTGTCTTGTTTATAATATTTGGTATAATCCATCATACCCTTTGCACCAAAATGTATCGTCTTTTCTCTCCCCTTTTCTTCAAACGTAGCCATAAGTTTCTTGTCTTTGTTCGTAGACGGACGTATTCCTATTAGTTTCATAACCTTACTTTCTATTAATTAAAGTTTAAAACAACTTTTTCGTGTTTGACGGAAAGAGGCGGTATTCTTCTGTCTACTACTTTATTCTCTTCTTCGGTGGATTTAGCAAGTAGAGTATACACTTCAGGAGCAAACCCGGGGAATCTTTCTTCGTAATAGTCTGCTTGATAGACTTTATAGTTGACGGTATTCCAATCCAAATTATCAAAGCAATCTTCGTCAGCACAATAGTCTAACAATCCTTCAAACATTTTATGAAAGTTGCTTTCGTCGTGTTCCATCCATGCTCCTTTGTTGTCGTCGTTTAAGGAGTTTAACCCTGGAATATCCTCCGTGTCTCTTTTGATAAGATTCCGTGTATTGTGAATGATTTGTTTAAAGTCGTTCGTCTGTTTCATCTTTAGCATTTCGTCCATATACTTTAAAACTATATTTTTTTTCTTTTCCTATTCTATAATGAAATCTCTGAGTGACACCGAATCCGAACCCGACCAAACCTTGCAAAAGAAAACCCGAAAGCGAAAGCCCAAGGTTGAACCCCAAGAAGTCAAAGAACCCAAGAAACCCAAGAAGTCCAAGGTTGCACCTGTTGCAGAACCTGTGGTAGAACCTGTAGCAGAACCTGTAGCAGAACCTGTACCTGAACCTGTAGCAGAAGCAGTAGAACCTGTCATTCCAAAACCAAAACGTGTATTGACCGAAAAACAATTAGAATCTTTAGCACTTGCCCGTGAAAAACGTAAACTTGCCAAAGAAGCCAAGGTTGTCCCTGAACCCGAAGCACCTAAAGAACCCGAACCACCCAAAGCACCCAAAGCACCCAAAGCACCCAAAGCACCCAAAGCACCCAAAGCACCCAAAGCACCGAAAGCGATTACACCCGTCAAAGTAGAACAACTTGCCCCTTTTGTATATCCTATCTACGTCTAAAATGAATCCTCTTTTTAACCTTTTCTGTGGTTAATAATATGAGTCTGGAAATCAAAGAAGAACCCAATTATAAATTAAAGATTATGAATAGTGCGAACCATTTAGACAAAAAATTAGCAGATGATATTCCTGAACCTTTACCCAACTATAGCGGGTTTAATTTTGTCATTGCTGGAAGCAGTGGTTCAGGAAAAACAACTTTATTGACTTCACTTATGGCCGCCAAAAAAAAGAATGGACTACGACAATCCTACCGTAAATGTTTTGATAATATTCTTATTTGTTCTCCTACATTAGGGCAAGGCAAGTCTATGAAAAAAGACCCCTTTTCAGATATTCCTGAACCTCAAAAATGGAAAGTATTTAACAAACAAGTCATGGATGAAATATTCAAGACACTGGAAGAGAACCGAGAAGAAGAAGAAAATAGTATATTGATATTAGACGATATTGGATCACAACTTCGTAAAAGTGCTGGTGCTGAAAAGCAACTCGTGTCGTTGCTTCAAAATAGAAGACACATGTTTTGTTCTGTCTTTATTTTAGTACAAAAGTTTAAGGATTTACCAATGGGGATACGTAACAACATGTCCCACTTTGTCAGCTTTAGACCTAAAAACCAAATGGAAATGGAAGCCATCTGTAGCGAAACGATGCCCTTTTGTAAAAAGAATTATCAACAAATTATGAACTACATTTACGACAATGAAGATAAATTCAGTTTTCTAATGATTGACATGTCTCTAAAAGAAACCAACAAGTTTAGGTATTTCAAAAAGTTTAATGAAATATTTATCTCCTAAATCATAAACCATATATATATATTTTAAACTTTATATATATATGCCTCCAAAGCGTAAAGTCCGTAAGGGACAGACGCAAACACAGAGACAAAGTGTAGTCGTGAATATTGGTACGAAACGAAAAACCTCTGGTCGTGGAAGACTCGCTCCACCATCGCATCAGCATAATCTTGCTCCTACGTTTATTACAACCCCACAAATAGATTATACAAATTTGTTTGCTTCTTTGTTACATACTACAGCAAAAGTTCAAGACCCAGTTCCTATACGTAATCCTGTCACACCGTTAAGTTCAACCTTACAATCGGTCCGCTTGAATGCCCAACAAATGGCCGCCGTAGCCGCTTTAGGCAGAGCAGAAAGACGACCCGGGCCCACGGCGGGTAGTTTTCAACCTCTCCCAAGTCAATCTGACAATAGAACCGATACTCGTCCTGAGGCAGCCAAGACTGTAGGTGAAGCACGTGATATGGCGAAACAGACACAAGCGTCTTACGATGTAAAAGAAATAAGAGAAGTACGAAGAGAACCAAGACCACCACCAAGACAAGGAAATGCAGGACAAGGTGCAAGCGGAGGAGGATTACCCGCTGCCCAACGATTAACCCCTGCCCAACGAATAGAACTACGAAGACAGCAACAATTATTCTCAACCGGTCAAATATAGGAAGTTTTACTTTTTTTAAAAGTATTTTTTTATAAACGTATACTATATATGGCCATCAAGATTATATGCGGACATTCCGTTTTCAACGAAAATGCTTTAGTCATGTCTAAAAAATACAAGTGGACATTAGAAACTGATTTTGACCCACAAAAAGGTGACTTGTATATTGTCTTTGGAGGACACGAATTGGCACATCAACTCTTGGAAATTCAATTTAAGAAGAACAGTTCTTTTGGATATATTTTATTCAACAGCGAACAAATCCATTCTCAATTCTTTAAGAACAAATATTATATTAGTCTTATGAAACGCAATATCGTGTTTGATTACAATGCCCTTACGACCGAGTATTTAAAAAAAACGTTTGAAATCCGTGTCTTGTCGCATTTCTATTTTGAGTTTATGCGTTTTACACAAGAGTCTGTGAGAGAATATGACGTGACCTTTATAGGCACTCGTAGTGTAAAGCGTGACACACTACTACAAGAATTGAAATCCAAGTATCCTCATTTAAACTTTTATATAGACTTGGAATGGAAACATGCCAACGCCCAATCCCTTACGGATATTCTACACAAAAGTAAACTCGTTTTAAATATACCCTACTACGAAAAGGATCATGCTTTAGAAACCCACCGCATCAATAAAGCAATTGCCTGTGGTTGTCAAGTCATGTCTATACCGAGTTCAGACGAAGACGCTAACGATTTTTACAAAGACTACGTTCATTTTACAGACACGTTTGATTTAGATGCTCCTCTTGAACCTAAACAAAATTACGGTCATTTAATCCAGTCGTTGTCTCAAAAGTTTAACCCACCCATGTTGTTTATGATAGAACATATACAAAAAAAGTTCTCGTCTATATCTAATGAACCCTCCACAGAAATGGTACAGCAACCAACCACCGATACCGGATGTATGTCCTCTCACGAAGAAACGAAAGAGTAGACTGGAAACTCAATTTGAAAAAGAATATCCCTTTGTGACTTGGACGCTACGTGATTTATCTCTCACGTTTAAGATTCCCGTTTCTACTTTAAAACCCTTGATGCAAGATAAGGAAGCATGTCTAAAACTACTCTTAAAACTATAGCAATTCATTGATATAGTTTTTTAAAGTATAATACTATAGTATGTACCAAGTATCTCTGGCAGGAAGTTCAGTCAATTCTGCTACCGTCAATCTAAATATAAGCAGTGATAATCTGTCCGTCACGAATGCAAGTATTACCAATTTAACGGTTGGAAATCTTAAGACCACCACGTTTTCACCCAACGTATTCAATACAAGTTCTTTGAATGCCTCTGCCCTAACGTTACCGTCCAACTATATTATGCCGTTGTTGAATGTATCTAAATTAAACGTATGTAATCTGTCATGCCTCCATATATCCGCCACGTCCCTTACCGCACCCAACGTCCAACCCACTCTTACGGCAGGAACTAACATTAGTATTTTAAATAATGTAATTAGTGCTTCCAACGACGCTTTAATACCCTCGGCTTTAAACGCTTCATCCTTAAGCGTTACGGGTTCTGTAATCATCGGCGGTGAGACCTTTATAAGCGACAGTCTATTGGTGACGGATACTTTACAAGCGGGGGACTTTGTATGTAATGGAACGATAACAGGCACGAACTTATCCACAACGGCCTTATCCTTTGGCAATGCTTTGGACTATGCGCCTTCCACCAAAACCTTATCGGTTGAGACCACTGGACTCGTCACTCAAAACTCTACTACTCCTATCACCAGCGGGGCAGTCTATAGTGCTATCAATACTTCGTCGTCTCAATTACATAACGTCCAACATTTTCGGGGTGTGACCGGTACAAGCGAAGACAGTGTGACCCCCGTAGACTATACCATTGCAGCAGGAGTGACAGGCGATGTGTTTTTTTTAAACTACTATCCCAAGTTTGAAAATAGTTATATCACCGTTCAAATGTGTTTTGCGTATACCTTTGGTGTTGCGGGGGCGGATTCCTTATTTGGAAGAATCGTCGTAGGCATTCAAGACAATACCTCCGACGTCACCATTCAAGACCAACGACAACGATGGAACGGCACAGCGGGAGGAGGCACACGAAGCGGTGACATTGGTATGTTACAGGGTACGTATAAAAATACAACTCCAGCGGGTCAGTTTGACCGAATCAAGTTGGAAATATTTAATCAAAGTGCTGGTGATAGTTTTAACCTTTTATACCCCGAATACATTAGTGTTATGGTGACCGAAACCTTGGATTTAAACGGACCTGCAGCCACCAATGTCTATATAGGATCGGGTAATATTAGTTGTAATGCTATCAGTTGTTTAGCCTTGTCCGTCAATCCAAGTGTCCGCACCTTGGCGACCATTGGTTATACAGAATTCGGGAATGCGTCTTTGGCGTTTGATACAGCGTGTATGTCTTTACCCGGACACTCCAATGAAACGGATTATGGGTTCGCCCAATTCACCAACCACACCACGACGATGAACTCTATGCCCTCTTCCTATCTGTCTTTCCGCCACGCCAATGTAGAGCAGATGGTGATGCGTAATTCTAATTTTGGAATCAATACATCGCAACCTACGCAACGATTGACGGTAGTAGGCAACGTCTCGGTGAGAGGGGATATCAAATGCTTTGGAAACATTGAGGCACACTCCGCAACCTTGTCTGGACTCACCGTAGACGTTGCCAACGGACTCATAGACAACCTAACCTGTAAAAACGCCTCCTTTTCTGTTGACGTGACTGTGGCGGATTTAAATGTAGTTGGAACTTTGAATATACTTGGTAATGTGTCTGGAAACCTCGTGACGGCAGGACAAAATGTAACCGTGGTAGATAATGTCATATCCGCTTTTGTAGAAGGGACGGCCGAACTCAATATATCGTCTTTACACGTAGACCATACCACCAACTTGGCGGGTGTTTTAAACGTGTGTGAAACCTCCACCTTTGAAAAATCCTTGAATGTAAAGGAAAACTTGTATGGCGGAGAAGCAGGAGTAAAAAGCGGACAACTCATATTGTATTCTTTACAGGTTGGCAACAATGCCGTCATTGCAGCGGACGTTCACTCCATGGTTATAGGCGGGACAGGAACGATTACTTCGGTGGATACGTATTTAGGGTTTGATAAAGTATTTTCTATTACCACGACGGAGGTCAATATATCCAACAACGTTAACATTAGCGGGACGCTGACGGCGGATTTTATCAACATTGAATCTATCGCCAACATCAACGCTTGTTCAGTCAATGCCTGCGTTGGTAATTTTTCAGTCTTGCCGGTTGTCAATAGTTCAACAGGAAACTTTTCAACTCTAAACGCCGACCAGTTGTTCAGTTCTAATATGACCGTGTCTGCCCCCGACAACGAACCAACTTCGTTCGTCATTCATAATGTGTGTACCGACAAAACAAACTATGCGTTGTTTCAAAACGCCGACGGGCAAACCAATATCAATTCTTCCGCCCATTTGTATTTTAGAACCAGGGGAGAACTAAAAATGAAGTTAGATAATGGCGGTCAGTTGGGAATTGGTACTTTAACGCCCGATGCCTTATTACATGTATCCGGTACGGCTATCATAGACACGTCTTTACAATCACCTCTAGTGAATACGTCTTATCTTAATGCGTCCGAGTTGAGAGTAAAGTTCGGGTCAGAGTTTGACGGGGCAATGATTATACGAAATAATTTAGAAGTAGACAATACGATTACGGCAAATGATATTGAATGTTTAGAACTATTGAGTGGTGTGAATGTGTGTATGACGGGACAAACACAGTCTTTTTCATTCCAAGCAACCAATAGAGTCAATACCCCTATTGTCAATGCATCTACGGGGAATGTGTCTATTTTAAATGTAAGTCAAATCAATATTAGTTCTATTACGCTGAACACGTTCAACGCCAGTCAAGTCAACGCCAGTTCTATAGACGGCGACTTAATCGTTGCCGACGAAATGGTAGCCACTCAATTAGAAGCAGTAACGGGTGCAATAGACGAACTGACTACCTTGGACTTATTTACAGATGTCTTGAATGTCTCTCAAGTCAATGCGTCTAATCTATCGTGTGTCAATGCCTCCATGGCAGAACTTGAAGCAGGAGAAATCTTATGCGATGGACGAATTACCACCGTCAACATGAGTGCTACTACTATCAGTTCAACCACTTTAAACTCAAATCAAATTTTTACACCTCTAGTGAATGTATCTACTATCAATGCGTCCAACTTGTTCGTCAGGTTAGGGTCAGAGTTTGATGGTGCTATGATTATACGAAATAATTTAGAAGTAGACAACACGGTAACTGCTGGAGATATAATATCCATTGGGTTGATGAGTGGTTCAAATATATGCATGACCGGACAAGTAACCTCAAGCGTACTAAAAGCAAACAACCGAGTCAATGCTCCAAGTATGAACGCAAGTGTATTGAATGGTTCGTCTTTGAATGTATCGGGTAGTGTCACTTTACAAGGTCAAGTGAATGCCTACGCTGTATCCATTACGGAACTATTAGAAGCGGGGGATATTGTATGTAACGGCAATTCATCGCTCACCAATATCAGTGCTACTACTATTCATAGCACAAACATCTCAGGGGTCAATGGTTCTTTTACTTATCTGACGGCAGACAATCTACAGGAAACCTTGATCGCAGGACCGGGTATAGCGATTGTGGACCGTACCATATCCACACAACAGATTTTAGTGGCTGGAACCAATATAGACATTATAGGGGAAGTCATAAGCACCACCTCACTTTTAAACATTAGCAATGTGAGTAGTGAAAAAGGCAAAATCGTCAATCTATCGTGTACGAATCTATCCGCTACTTCTATCACTGCGTC
>Ga0222650_1001655_pt1 | contig 10401 bp, 8 predicted proteins | sample AntAcemetagen367_FD_179820 | JGI IMG/M metagenome (GOLD analysis project Ga0222650, IMG submission 179820) | Saline water microbial communities from Ace Lake, Antarctica - #367 | ecosystem: Environmental > Aquatic > Non-marine Saline and Alkaline > Saline | place: Antarctica: Ace Lake | collected...
AGGCCTGACCGGCTTGATGCGGGAACTGCTTCAACTCAACCCCAGTGGAGTAAGGGAACTTGATGTGAAAAATCCCCGTCGGGTCATGCGTGCTTTGGAGCGTTGCATGGTGTCAGGGAAGACCTTAAGTGACTTGCAGGCCGAATTCGCGGCTCGCCCCGAGCCTTATGCAGACTTTGCGAAGCGCATTGTCCTGCTGGAAAGGGATAAGGAGGAGCTTAAGAACCGCATTTACTCGAGGGTTGAGGCCATGATGGACGCGGGTCTGATTGAAGAAGTGAGTCGTCTCGTGCCCCGTGGTATAAAAGATAATCCAAGTGCCGCCTCAGCGATCGGTTATCGTGAGACTTTAGGCTTTCTAGAAGGTAAGATCGGCGAGGCTGAACTCGTGCCTGCAATCGCGCAGAATACGGTTCACCTTGCTAAAAAACAGCGCACATGGTTCCGCAGTCAGCTTCCAGAGCCGGATTTACTTATCCAATTATAAGTATTGTCAGAGGGCGTCTGGGTTTTACACTTTTATAACATTATGCAACGTTTTGGTAAAGATATTAAGAACGAAGACGACAATGCGGAGAATCGTCCACAACCGCTCCGGCAATTTAGTGATGGGCCCAGTGAAGCGCCTCCAGGCGCGCGGGATCGCACCAGGTTAATAGCCTATTGGGCCCTACCTTTACTTGTTCTGCTTTTCATTATTATTGCTGGCCTATATCTCGTGCTCAGCGACTCCTCTAAGAGTGTAATACCCATGCCGGAGGATTCCGACGCTCTGGAGGAAGTAGCCATCGCTCCGTCGATTCCTACGGCGGCATATACTGAGAATTCAGGACCCGCTGGACTCTTGAATGCGTATCTGGATGCGATTGGCGGCCGAGGCGCTGTGGAGCGAATTCAATCTGTTCGCTACGAGGGAGATGTGCTCATTAACGGGGTTTCCAGACCTTTTCGTTCGATCGTCTTAAAGCCGGATAAAGGCATGCTGGTAACCTACGATGAAGGTGGGGCAGCGGTTAAGTATAAGCTGAATGGTGACAAGGCTTGGATGCTATTGGATCAGGAGGATGGTTCTCGCATAATCAAAAAGATTGAGGAAAAGCAAATCGAAGCGTTGAAATGGAGCTTACGGGTGGATCATACTTTTCGCCGTATGGCACTGGCGGGGCAAGCCGCTGGACTTTCGGTCGATGAAATTGAATACATGGGGAAGCCTTGCTTTGAAGTGACAAAGATGATGCCAGATAGCTCAGAATTTTTAGCGATATTGGAGGAAAAAAGCCTCCTCCTCCTAAAGACCCGTGAGCGGGTGGGCATTGGCAAAGGTCAAATAATGGAGGTCGTTTACGACGATTATAAAATGATATCCGGCGTTATGGAGCCATATACTACCAAACTTTACCGTGACGGGGAACTGGACAACACGGTCCATATTAATTCGATCCGATTCAATTCAATATGGGATTTATCTCCTCCCTTTTTAACGTTCCGGATGAACTTGAGGAGTGAACGCAGAGTATCTTATTGATTTTGGCTTCGATTCGTTTCGATAAGCATGGCCTTGGCTTTTACCAGTCGCTTCTCACTTAGTATTTGATCGGTTGGATACTCTTTCTGATGAACCGGGCACTATTCTGTTTGCCTATTTAGCAAATGCGGCAAAAAAAGCGTTCATTTTCTTACACATGAAAACCCTATGAAAAAAGCACTGATTACTGGAATAACTGGGCAAGATGGATCTTATCTCGCTGAATTTTTATTGGAGAAAGGCTATGAGGTTCACGGAATCAAACGGCGTGCGTCATCATTGAATACTCAACGGGTCGATCATCTGTATAAAGATCCACATACTGAAAATATTCGCTTCCACCTGCACTACGGAGATTTAACGGATTCCTCGAATTTGACGCGCATCATTAGCGAGGTGCAGCCCGATGAAGTCTATAATCTTGGTGCCCAGTCGCACGTAGCGGTATCGTTCGAATCGCCCGAATACACCGCAGATGTGGATGCTATCGGAACGCTACGCCTTTTGGAAGCGATTCGCTTTCTTGGTCTAGAGAAAAAGACTAAATTTTATCAAGCTTCCACTTCTGAACTCTTCGGTGAAGTTCAAGAAATCCCTCAGAGGGAAACGACTCCGTTCTACCCTCGCTCGCCTTATGCGGCGGCTAAGATGTATGCGTATTGGATTACCGTCAACTATCGTGAGTCTTATGGCATGTATGCCTGCAATGGCATTCTCTTTAATCATGAATCGCCTCGCCGTGGTGAGACCTTTGTGACACGTAAAATTACCCGTGCCATAGCCAACATCGCCCAAGGCCTTGAGCCATGCCTCTACCTCGGAAATATGGATGCACTACGCGACTGGGGGCACGCTAAAGATTATGTGCGCATGCAGTGGATGATGTTGCAGCAAGAAGAGGCGGAGGATTTCGTGATCGCGACTGGCAAACAGATTTCCGTGCGTGATTTTGTGGCGATGTCCGCCCGTGAAGCTGGCATTGAACTTGCGTTTTCAGGTGAAGGCGTGGGGGAAATTGCAACAGTTACTGCAGTGGACAAAGAGAAGGCACCGGCGGTCTCTGTGGGAGACGTGATCGTGAAAGTCGATCCTCGCTATTTCCGTCCAGCGGAAGTCGAAACCTTGCTCGGAGATCCCACAAAAGCTAAGGAAAAACTTGGCTGGGTTCCTGAAATCACTGTTGAGGAAATGTGCACAGAGATGGTGGCCAACGATTTGGATATCGCGAAGCGCCACGCCCTGCTGAAGTTGCATGGATACAATGTCGCAGTCGCGATTGAGTCTTAAATTTCGGGTTTTTAGACGCTATGAAAAAACTTCTGATTTTTGGAGCTCGTGGCATGGTAGGCTCAGCACTTGTGCGTGCCGCAAAGCTTCGGGGCTACACTGATATCTTAGAGCCCACCAGCAAGGATCTCGACTTGCTCGATCAAGCCGAGACGCATGCATATATCGCTCAGCATCGACCTGAAGCAGTCATCATTGCTGCGGCTAAGGTCGGAGGTATTCATGCTAATAGCACGTATCCTGCCGAGTTTATGTATCAAAACTTGATGATCGCAACCAATGCGATCGAAGGTGCATACAAGGCGGGTGTTGAGCGCTTGTTGTTTTTGGGCAGCACATGCATCTACCCAAAATTTGCTGAGCAGCCCATCAAGGAAGAATCCTTGCTTACGAGTGCGCTGGAGCCAACCAATGAAGCCTACGCGATTGCCAAGATTGCAGGCTTGAAGATGTGTGAGTATTACCGTCGTCAATACGGCGTGTGTTACCACTCTGCGATGCCGACAAATCTCTATGGGCCTGGTGACAATTATCACCCACAAAATTCGCACGTGCTACCTGCGTTGATTCGCCGGTTCCACGAGGCAAAGGCAAATAATACCCCGGAAGTTGCGATTTGGGGAACTGGCACACCGCTACGTGAATTCTTGCATGCGGACGATGCTGCGGCGGGTATACTCCATTTACTCGAACTCGAGAATCCACCTGAGTGGGTCAACCTTGGTTGCGGCACCGATATTTCGATTGGTGATCTCGCCCGCTTGGTCAAGGACGCCGTGGGATACGAGGGCGAACTCACCTTCGATACCTCGAAGCCGGACGGCACGCCGCGCAAGCTAACCGACATTTCCAAAATCAAGGAAACCGGATGGGCGCCCAAGATTCCAATCGAAGCGGGTGTCACGCTAGCATATAAGAGTTTCTTGCAAGAGAAGGCCGACGGAACTCTACGCGAGTAGAGTAAGGCGCGCGCCCTGTTCGTGGCGTCTTCGCTTGCCTTTGACCATGACTTCTCGAAGAGAAGCCCTAGTCACTACTAAAGCTTGGCAAAAAATCTCCTTTCCAAAGCGCCCGCTTTTCGAGAGTTTAGCTAACAATGATTACGACTACAGAAGCTTTGGCCGATGCCGTGGGTCGCGCACTTGAGGCGGGAGCCGTCGGCGTTGACACTGAATTTATTTGGGAACGCACCTTTTATCCGACATTGGGCGTTGTTCAAATCGGCTACCCGGATGGCGATGCTGTTCTGATTGATGCGCCGGAGATTGACGACTGGTCGCCGCTGGCGGAGCTCATGTCGGACCCCGACACGGTTAAGATTCTTCACGATGCGCAGCAGGATCTCAACATCCTCCACCGCGCCAGTGGCGGACTGCCGAAAAACATCTTTGATACCCAGCGCACTTCCGGCTTCGTTGGTCTTTCTTCGACGATCTCTCTGAGCGATTTGCTCAAGACCATGTTGCGCATTCGACTCGCCAAGACGGAGACCCGCTCCGACTGGACGGCGCGTCCGCTCACCGAGGCTCAGCAGAAATACGCTAAGGACGACGTCGCTCACTCGGTCGATCTGATGCTTAAGATCATGAAGATGGCTGAGGAACTCGGCCGCGAGGATTGGATTAAGGACGAGATGCGCATGCACGAAGATGAATCACTTTACGTGGAGCGTGATCCCGACCAGGAAATGCCGCGCGTTCGCGGCAGCGGCTCGCTCACTCACCAGCAGCGCGATGTCCTTCGCGCGCTAGGTTCCTGGCGTGAGATCAAGGCTCGCCAGCGCAACTTGCCGCGCGGCTTCATCCTTTCCGACGAGGCGATCATTTCATTGACTAAGCGTGCGCCTGAAAAGCCAGAAGATATTAAACCCGGCAAAGGTTTCAGCGAGCGCAATGCAAACCGCAACCGCGGCGCGATCTGGCAAGCCATCGAACGTGGTCGCAATGGAGAGATGCCTGATATCCCGAACGGCCGCCATAAAGGCCCGCAGCCCGACGATGGCTACGAAGCCCGCGTCGATCTGGCCCTCGCATTCATCAAAGGCAGCTGCCTCGCCGCTAAAATTGACCCGGCCCTAATCGGCAACCGTGCCGAGATTACTGCATTTATTCTGGATATTGAGGATGCCTGCCCGACGCATCACCGCCTCCTTGCCGGATGGCGCGGCGAGTTCTGTGGCAATGCACTGAGCAGTCTGCTTAAGGGGGAGGGGAGTGTCTCGGTCGACCCTGAAACTAAACTACCCAAACTGCTAGACTAGTGCCTCTGCTCTAAGTGCTTGGAGCCTTAATGCTCATCTACATCAAACGGAGTCGGGACATTCCTGTCCCGCACTTGTCGCACGGGCGATGCTTGACGAGCTTGCCGGCGGACAGAAATGTCCGCGCTCCGTTTTGAGAGGTCGGCCTTTCGTTATAAATATCAACCATAGAAAATTTTCCTAATAAAGCATCACGCTGATGCGTTGTTCTTGTGAAACCACCCGGTAGCGCTGCCGGGTATCCAATCACAATGAAAAATGAACAACCAAGCCCCGATTCAGAGTGGATGCGCACCCTTGTGGATGCGCATGCGGCCGACCTTACTCGTTATGCCGCGTCCATTCTTGGCGATTCCGAAAGTGCCAAGGATGTTGTGCAAGAAAGTTTTATCCGTCTATGGCGTGAACCTCGTCAGGATGTCGCCGATCATGTGCGCCCCTGGCTCTTCCGTGTTTGTCGTAACTGCGCACTCGATGCGCGTCGGAAAGGAGGCCGTATGAGACCGCTCAACGAAGTTGATACTGCAACCCGGCCAGCCGAGGGCATAAGCCCCGAAGAGTCCGCCGAGCAAAGCGACAGCCATGCCCAAGTCATGGGCCTGATGCAGCGACTGCCCGAAAACCAGCGAGAGGTCGTGCGTCTGAAGTTTCAGAACGGCCTCAGCTATAAGGAAATCGCCAGCGTGACTGAGCTTTCGGTCACGAATGTCGGTTTCCTCCTCCACACCGCACTCAACACTCTCCGCGCGCAAGTCGCGGTCACCGGAGAGTAACCCGAAAGGAGACAAAAAACATGAAAATTTCAAAAACAGATCCCAGATTAACCGCTTACGCGTTCGGCGAAATCGACGACACAAATGAACGCACCGAAATCGAACAAGCCATCGCCGCCGATCCTGAGCTTCAGGCTGAAGTGGAAAACATCCGCAGTATGGGCACTCTGCTCGAAGCCGGACTGGATGTCGAAGCCGTACCCGAGCTCAGTGAGTTTGACAAGGCAAGGATGGAGCAATCCCCCGTGCCTCAAAAGAAGGCTTCGCCCCTGCGTTGGCTGATCTCTTGGCCGGCAGCGACTGCAACGATTGCTGCTGTATTTGCCCTCATGCTCATCCCGCAGCTCGATCGAATAAAGATGAGTTTGCCGGAAAACATAATGACATCTGATCCGGAAGAGGTGACTTATCGCGAACTTCAGGTCGATATTCCACCGGAACTGATCGAAGGCACACCAATGCCGATAAAGGTGCCGGGCCTTGAGCCGGCAGCGACTGAAGCGCCACGCATCATGGTGGCGGAGTCTGGGAATGAGGCGAGCTATACGGTGAATATTCAGCAGCGCAGCAAATCAACTCCTCTTCCACGTCAACAATCCATTGCGGTGAATAACCCCTCCGAATTGGATATACCTGCTCTGGATATCGAGGTAAAGGTAGAGGAGGGTTCCGCTTATGGGCGAGGCTTCGGCGCCGTGGGAGGGGGTCTTTCGGCAGTGCGGGAAATGGCTGCTTCAGATGCAGCACCTGCACCAGCCCGCCTACGACCTAATGTTCCCAAACCCGAACCAAAACAGGGCTGGAACACGGAAAAGTATGATCCGATTGAAGATACAGACTTCCGTTCGCCCTTGGTGGCCCCGCTTTCGACCTTCTCGATCGATGTCGATACCGCGAGCTACGCGAACGTCCGCCGCTTCCTCAATCAGGGGCAACTCCCTCCGGCGGATGCGGTGCGCATCGAAGAGTTGATCAACTACTTCAACTATTCTGATGCGGCACCCACTGAGGCGCTCGAAGACGGGGGTGATCCATTCGCCGTGCACATGGCTCAAGCCAGTGCGCCCTGGAACCCGCAAAATCGTCTCCTTCGCATCGCGCTGAAAGGCTACGAAATGCCTTGGGAGGATCGCCCGTCTTCGAACCTCGTCTTCCTCCTGGATGTGTCCGGTTCCATGAACAGTGCTAACAAGCTCCCGCTGGTTAAAGAGGCTCTGCAACTGCTGACGCGCCGCCTCGACCAGCGCGACCGTGTCGCCATCGTCGTTTATGCCGGTGCATCTGGTCTGGTGCTTCCCTCTACGACTGCCAATAACACCGATACGATTGAGCACGCGCTTAACAACCTCAAGGCCGGTGGCTCCACGAATGCCGGTGCCGGAATTAATCTAGCCTACAAGGTCGCCCGTAAGCACTTCATCGAAGGTGGCAATAATCGCGTCATCCTCTGCACGGACGGTGACTTCAATGTCGGCCAAACGAACCGCGGCGATTTGACCAAGATTGCTGATGAGCAAGCCGGAGAGGGAATCTCGCTTACAATCCTCGGCTTCGGAATGGGGAACTATAAAGACGACATGCTCGAAGATCTTTCCAATAAAGGGAAGGGGAGCTATGCCTATATCGATTCTCGCGCCGAGGCTCGTAAGGTGTTCCTTGAGGACTTGGCTAGCAATATCTTCAAGATCGCCAAAGACGTGAAGATTCAAGTCGAGTTCAACCCCGAGCAGGTGCAGGCGTATCGACTGATCGGCTACGAAAATCGACGCCTGAAGGCTGAGGATTTCAACAACGACAAGAAGAAGGCCGGCGATATTGGCCCCGGACACAGTATTGTGGCGCTCTACGAACTCATTCCCGTTGGCGGTGAAGTGGATCTGCCTGGAGTGGATGCCCTCCGTTATCAAAAGCAAGCGAAGGTCGAGCGAGTCCACGGCGAAATCGCTACCGTCAAGCTACGCTATAAGCGTCCCGAGGCTGACACCAGCCGCTTGATCACGCGCACGGCGCAAAGCGAAGACATGGTGCACTTCGATCGCGCCGATGAGGATCTCCGCTTCAGCGCGGCCGTTGCCGCCTTCGGCCTCAAGCTACGCGGCTCAGAAACGATAGGCGACTTCAGCTACCCACAGATCGAGCGAATCGCCACCGACGCACTCGCCAAAGATCCCGGCGGGCATCGCTCTGAGTTCACCGAGCTCGTGCGCAAGGCCGAGAAGCTGAGTGAGTGAAGGTATCGGCTTAATCAATACGGGGTGCCGCAGTCATTGCGGCACCTTTTTTTGATCAAACGGAGCCGGGACATTCCTGTCCCGCACTTGTCGCACGGGCGATGCTTGATGAGCTTGCTGGCGGACAGAAATGTCCGCGCTCCGTTTTGGGTATTAGAACCGCTCCGGCCAGCAGACCTGGACGTTCTCGAGATACATCACGCCGGGACATTCCTGTCCCGCACTTGTCGCACGGGCGATGCTTGATGAGCTTGCTGGCGGACAGAAATGTCCGCGCTCCGTTTTGGGTATTAGAACCGCTCCGGCCAGCAGACCTGCACGTCGTCGAGATACATCACGCCGGGACATTCCTGTCCCGCACTTGTCGCACGGGTGATGTTTGACGAGCTTGCTGGCGGACAGAAATGTCCGCGCTCCGTTTTGAATATTAGAACCGTTCCGGCCGACAGACCTGCACGTCCTCGAGATACATCACGCCGGGATAGTCGTCGAAGCATTCGTTGAGCACGCGCTCGGCGATGGCTTCGGCGAGTTTTCGATCCTGCATGATGACTTCGAATTTAATATTATCGAAGCCTTCGATGACGGTGGCCTTCTCCATTGTGGGGTGGAGGTGGTGAGAGCCTTTGCCGCCCGCCGGGACCATGGTGTAGCCTTTGCCTCCGCCTTCTTCGATGATTTTACAAACCTGACGGCTGACGAAATGTTCTGTGATGACAACGAGTTTAGTAGCTGAATGAAACATAGTAATAATTAGTTAAATGTTAATTAGATTGGGAAGACCATGTGAGCAAGCGCGATGAAGAGCGGGATGCAGATTGCAATCGATACAGGCGTGCCGACACTAGTCGATGCGCCGATGTAAGAGGACGGGTTAGCCCAAGGGATGCCGCCGCGGATCGTAGGCGGGCCGGAAATGTCCGAGTTTGAGGAGGCGATGACTGCCAGTAGCACGACGCCGCCAGGGCTGAACCCCGTCCAGATATGAGCGAGATAACCGAGGCCGAAAGCGATAAGCCCATGCACGATCGGGGCGATGAAGGCGTAAATGGCGAACCAGTGGGCAACTTCCTTGAGCTCCTTGATCCGCGACCAGGCCTCCATTCCTAGGATGAGCATCAGGATGGATAAGAAACCCCGAAACATGGGTTGGTAGAAACTTTCCAATACAGATTCGGGCCGTCCGAAGAGGCCAATCAGTAATCCTAGAATGAGTGCTGAGAGCGCCGAGCCTTGTAAGCTCTCTTTAACGATGGCCCAGGTGTTAACCTTGTGAGACTTACCGTTCTTCGATTTTTCATTATGGATGTTGGCCAGCACAATCGCGAGGACGAGCGCTGGGATATCCATGAAAGGGTATAGCGCCGGCACCCATGCTTCGAAGGGGAGGGACTCTTGCTCCATCATGACGATGGCCGCCGCGAGTGTGGAGGCACTAACCGCACCGAATAGGCCGGCGGTCGCGTAGCCATCGGCTGCTTTGACGCCTGGCAGTCGCCTGAAGATTGCTGAGCCGATGAGGACGACCATGATGCCAATGACGACCGTAATCGCGGCGGGCAAAAGCATGTCGGCGAGATTCGCACTGCGGATCTCGACGCCACCCTTCATGCCGATTTTCATCAATAAGACGAAGACCACAAATTGGTAGATTGGGCCAGGAATGCTCAGCTTGCTACCGCTTGCTCCAATAAGGAAGCCACCAATCAAAAACGACAAAGTCGGCGATTGTAGCTGTTTGGCAAACTGCGCGAGGAAATCTAGGATCAGTTCCATTTTAAGTAAGTTAGTTTTCTTTAGGTTTGTGGTCCCACGGTCTCGTGGATGGTTAGGGCTGTCATACTACTGGAAAATGAAATATAATAAAAATAGAACATTTAAGATAATACGTTCGAATATATCGAACGATATGGGTGAGGCTCCACGGCCGGCAAGGGCGTGGACACTCTCTTGTCGCGGCGTATTATCAAGAAGCCGGATGTCCACCGCCACCCGGACTGTCCCAATTTGCTTCCACCATGCGGATTAAAACCCTCGCGAGTTGGAAGGGTCGTCGCTCAAAGAGCTATGCCCGCTACTGTGTTCGAATGTAGTGGGAGCTTCCAGCTCCCGTCGTGGACTGGCGGATTTGTAGAGCTGCTGCGTTTCGATCCTCGCGAGCAAGATGCTCCCGCTACTGTGTTTGAATGTAGTGGGAGCTTCCAGCTCCCGTCGTGGACTGGCGGATTTGTAGAGCTGCTGCGTTTCGATCCTCGCGAGCAAGATGCTCCCGCTACTGTGTTCGAATGTAGTGGGAGCTTCCAGCTCCCGTCGTGGACTGGCGGA
>Ga0222650_1001656_pt1 | contig 10397 bp, 4 predicted proteins | sample AntAcemetagen367_FD_179820 | JGI IMG/M metagenome (GOLD analysis project Ga0222650, IMG submission 179820) | Saline water microbial communities from Ace Lake, Antarctica - #367 | ecosystem: Environmental > Aquatic > Non-marine Saline and Alkaline > Saline | place: Antarctica: Ace Lake | collected...
GCGTTTACTTGGCTTGGCCCTTCTGGGAAGGGTGGTACAGCTTTGATGAGTTTTAGCGATTTTCCCCGGTGATCCCGGTAGTAATCGAAGGCGTCATTGAGGGAGTCGAACTCTTCAAAAGGGATGATGTGAAAACGTTAGGGTTTGAGGGCAACGTGGAGCCGGAAAAATTTGCGTGAGTCCTCGCTCTCCCGAATCGGCGACCGGGAACGAAACCGCTGGGTGAATGTGCCATTCCCATTGTCCCGACTTGTGAGTGGGATGAGGCCAAGGGCCGACCAGTGGTCCAGATCAAGTGATTCCTGAATCCGGGAAACAATGCCACCGCCAGCCGTATTTCGATGCACTGTGAGGACGAGATAATCCGTCCTGATACCCTCAAGAAGGAAAGGCTCGATGGAAACTCCGGGAAGGTGTTCGGCCGGGGTTTCGCTTCCCACCGCGAAAGCGAGCATCCGGTTCACCCCGTCCCCATCGGGGTCCGCCAACGGATCATTCCCGGCGAGCCATTGCGCAATCTCGAGCTGGTCACTCTGCCCAGGGCTCCCGCCGGAAGTCGCTGACGGACGCCAGCTGGCAGGATTGTTAAAGTCGGAACTCTCCAGGCCGGGCCCGGGATTGATGAAAACAAGAGCAGGTCCGGCACCATCAGGAGAATCAGGCCAAGGCGCGGCATCGTTGTAAGTAAATCGCCAGATCACCTCGCCGGTGGCATCGGAAAGAAGAAGCAGCTCGCCATCGTCACTCAATTTCCCATCCGAAAACACCCCGAGCACTTTGACACCGGAGCCATATCGTTGTGCAAAGGCCGCAACATTGGAGACGATGACCCCGCGCTCACCGGGAGCGAGCTCAAGACGCTGATCAGAGGGAAAAACGAATGAAACCGCTTCGGACACCCGCACTCCGGCGAGTGAAATACCATCCGGACCGACGTTCATCAGCTCCAGGTATTCGAAGTCTTTGCGAGCCTGAAATCCTGCGGAAACTTCGTCGTTTGTCGGCGAAGCCGGGCGATAGTTCAGCTCGGAGATCACCAGATTGTTCCGGGAGGCCGGGGACGCATCAACCGTGAAAAAAGCTTCGTTTAGTGCCGACCAAGTGCCATCGGGCGCCCGGTAGCGGGCTTTCAGGGAGGCACTTTGAGCCAAGGACGCTCCGAAGAGCGAGGTCACGCCAGAGAGTTCAACATCCACCCCAAAATCACTGCTGGTGGCGCTGGACTGATGAACCTCGACCGCGAGCACGTTCATCCCCTCTCGGAGGACTCCAGCAGGAACATTGTAGGAAATAGAGACGGGATCTCCTTCATCATCATTGTTTCCGGATGCGACCGAGTTGTAATCCAGATTCCCCGCAGGAAGATTGAAGCGTCCCATTTCAAAACCATTGATGTAGAGGATCGCAGCATCGTCAGCAATGAGGCTGACATTGAGCCGGGCGACCTCCGTCGGACTGGAGAGTGCGAACTCCTTCCGAAAATAGGCTGTGACATTTTTGGGATCGAAAATGCTGCCCGCGCTCGAAGGGATCTCAGTCCGGGTGATGCGGCCATTGACGCGCCCGTATCCGAGAAGGGCCTGTCCGTCAGCCCAGATTTCATCATCAAAATCAGGATGCTTCCAATCTCCGTTGTTATATGAGGGATGAGGCATCGAACCATCGGCGATCTCGCTATCACTCAGTCCGGTACTCGTCGTCAGGTATTTCCACTCGCTTGCTTCGAAAGGGATGAGAACATCACCCGCTCCGGCTCCCACGCTGGTCGCCGAAGGATTGGGCTCCCCTCCGACGAGCCGGGGATCGCTTCCATCGAGAGTGTAGAAAATACTCCCCGACGAGATCTCCTCGAACGCTACGAAGTTTCCGACAAGCGAGCCTCCCTGCTGGGAAAAAACCGGAGCTTCGACCGGAGGATAAAGACGGGCCGTCCGGAAATAGTTCATGGCATTCTCGCCACGATTTGGCAGGAAGTTGTTGAGAATCTGTTTGGTATTGTTGATCCAATGATTGCGGGTGAAATTGCGGACTCCTTGACGGGTATTGGGATTGTCACCCCAACGGGCGGCCTCGGCCCCGATTGCCGGATCGAGACGGGAAGTCATCCCCAAAAAGCGTTCGACCATCGCAATTTCACTCAAGGGTCCACTATTGAAGACATGCCGGTGAAGACGATCACCAAAAAGAAGGCGAAACTCCGGATTGTTTCGTACTCGACTGAAGAACCGGGCAGGAGTGCGCACACCACTGACACCCGTCAGATTAATCCCCACGTCTTGCAAGCTGTATTCGGAATCCCAGGGCACGAATTTGAACCCGCCGTCGGAACCATCGCGCTTTCCAAAGGCATACCAGTTCTTGGCCGGCCAATCGATGTTGGCGAGATACATATTGACGATGAGATAATCGGCAAGCGCACTCATATCAACATACTCGCTGAGCGCTTCGTAATTGCCCTGATCGTTCTGGTTGGCACCAGAGAGATTGAGAGCGGCCAAGTAGCGGTCGGAACTTCCATCGAGCACTTCCCAATCCTCGGTGACCGGATTTCCCGGTGCGGAAAGCCCCTTGTGTTTGAGGGCGTCATAGTCTTCGGAATCCCCTCCGTAATGGCTCGCGGCGTAGTCGGCATCCGGACGCTCGGTGGGATTGTAAATCCCCCAGTAGAGCCCGTTGATATAGAGGTGAACAAAGGTCCCGCGCGAAGCAGCACCTCCCATCGCGAGAAAGGTTTCGCGGACAAAAGGATCCCGTAGGTATGTCGCCGGGCGGGCATTATCGACCCAGCCATCGCTGAAAGTGGCGCGAAGATTCACTCGATCAAATTCATCGACTTCACCCTCGCCGAAGAGGGGAAAGTTCCACTTGGTCGCCCCAAACACGCCCTTGAAAGAGAGCCGCAATGACTTCTTGGGAGTCGCGCTCATGTGACGACTCCATCCCCCGATCAGGCGGGCTCCACAATCGACCTGATCTTCGAGAAGTCCGTCCGGCTGGAACCATTCCATTGAGACGGGGCGTTCCTTGACGAATTGATCAGCCGCGAGCGTGTCGCGGTAGGGACCGGTTCGATTGACGTTCGCAAAAGGATTCACATAAATTCCTTCATTCGAAAAAATATGGGCAGGGTCACCGACCAGTGAGATCGTCGGGAGGAAACGAAGAGCGTCCTTCATCGTCTCACGATTCCCGGTATTGAAGGCCGCTTGATTCATGAAGTAGTCCGCCGGAACGGGTTGGTTCGCAGGACTTCCATTGGCGCCGGTGAACTTCCCCCAGGTCGAAGGGAATCCTGCCGGGGCAGCCGGCTGATCGATGATATTTTCGAGAAAAAGATAGGTGTTGGTATCGACATTCGTGGGCGCAAAACCGGGAAGGAAAGCCATGGCCCGCAGGGTCGTGGTCGAATTGACAGAAATATCCAACGAGGGCGATTCTCCCGGCTCCGGCGTGAAAGTGGTCCCGTGCGACACGGAAGGCAGTGACCCGTCGGTGGTATAGGAAATCGAAGCCCCGGGAGTGGCCGAGGAGATTGTGATCGACACCAGTGACTCATAAAATCCGCGACCGATTGAGAATTTGGTATCCTCTACGAAGCCATTCACAATCGGTCCATTGTCTCCAAGCGGAGTGGGCACCAATTGATATCCACCTCCCGGACTCCCCTCGCTGACACCCCACGAAATATCCCGACGTTGCGGGATTCGATCCGGGAATTCCTGGAGTACCGTGGCACCATCACGATCGAGTAAACGGAGGACTTCACCATCGGCCGAAAGCGCAAAATTCGTATGAAGGTAGCCAGCGGGATCGATATAGTCGTCCGAGTTCTGCCCGGAAGCAAAGACAATGAGATACTCTCCGGCGGCCAGTTCGCGGGAGGGAAAGCTCCACGAATTGGAACTGTCTTGCAGGATGTAGCCGGTCAAATCGAGAGAAAAGACGTTGGGATTTTGAATCTCAATCCAGTCCTGAAAATCGCCATTTCCGTCCGCGAAAACTCCGCCATTGCTCGCCAGAAACTCAGTGATGATCGGAGGACGGGCAGGCGCCAGCCCCTCATCCCGCAATTGCTTGATGGAGGCAGGCGAGAGGACTTCATCGTAAACAAAGACGTTGTCGATCGCGCCCTGCCAGCTTTCGTTGTTGTTTCCGGGACTGAGACCACCAATCGAAAAGGTCGAAGTAGACGAGCCGGCTCCCGATTGAAAAACAGCTCCACTTTCACTCACGATCTGAAGTGGGTCATCAATCGTCGAAGCATCCAAATCCAGATAGAGGACGACCGTTCCGGAGGCCTGATCGTAGCTCGCGGCAATGAACGTCCAATGCTCCGCGCTGACCGGCCGGGCACCGAGATCTCCATTGGCATTGATCTCAGTAAAATCAATGACCGGACCTCCGCTTCCCGTAAAAGAGGTGTAGCGCAGCCAGCTTTCACCGGCAAGATTCGGGAAGCCCTCCGCTTCAAAACGATCATCCAATCCGACGACACGATCCCAGCCACCGTTGTCGCTGCCCAAAATTTTTCGTCGTCCCGTCCCCAGATCATCGGTCCGCACCCAGGCTCCCCAGGTCATCTTTGGCAACGCAGCGGGATTGGTGTTGATGGGAGCAATGAGTTTCCCATCTGAAAAATCATATCCACCGGAACCCTCCCATCCTGTCGTCGATCCCCAACTCAAGGCTCCATCTGCTCCTGTGAGGGTGTTTCCATTGCCCGAATCATCCCTGAATCGAGCAAGGTTGTCATCAAATCTGTAAGATGCAATTAAGCCAGCCTGTAAGGGTTCTTGCAAAGAAATCAGATAGGTAAATATGGAAAAAATGCGATTCATGTCATGAGGAAAAGAAAAACTGATCACTCAAGTCCTGAAGAATGGCCATTCTTCAGGACTTGAGGAGTGGTTCTGCGGAAAAAACCAAGAATACCCCTCTTTTGTGATTCCCGAGATTAGGTTGAACATCACTCTCCCACAATCGTATTTCCTGAAATAATTTAGCATCCTGTCCTTACAGGTTCACACCTTCTACATAACACATCATCATGGATCCTAATAACACCGACCAGCCTGATCGACGGCATCCAAAGCACGAAGAAATCTCCAAAGCCCTGCGTGAAGAGGTCATCAGTGGCCACTACGGCACGGAAGGACGCCTCCCCAGCGAAGCCCAATTGGTCAAGAGGTTCCTTGCCTCCCGACCGACCGTCGCGAGGGCTCTGCGGACCCTGCAGGAGGAGGAATTGGTGGAACGTCGAGCTGGAGCTGGCTCCTTCGTGATCCCCTTTTCCAAACGTTCCGCTTCGGCATCCCGCCATTGCAAAACACTCGCCATGCTCATTCCTGATCTCAGAAATACCGAAATTTTCCAACAGATCGCAGGCGAAATTGCCAGCCTCGCCAGGGTGAAAGGTTACAGCATCCTGTGGGGAAGTACCGGCGGCCCCAAACTCGACAGCGACGTCAGCCTCGAGCACGGCGAAAGTCTTGCAAAGCAGTTCATCGAACGTCGGGTTGACGGAGTCTTTTTTACTCCTTACGAGCTCGTCGAGGGCAAAAGCAAAGCCAACCGGAGAATGGCCCAGTCCCTCCATGACGCCGGAATTCCTCTGATCCTCATTGATCGCGATTTTCTCCCTTTTCCTCGACGGGGAGCTTTCGACGTCGTTGGCATCGACAACATCGCTGGTGGCTACGCCCTTGGGGAGCATCTCATCAAACTGGGGGCTCGCAAAATCTGCTTCGTCCATCCCAAACATTCCGCCGCGACGATCGGCGGCCGTATTGCCGGACTTCGGGCTGCGATCGATGAAAAGGGATTGACGTGGAATTCCAAAAGCGTCTTCGAAGGAAATCCTGGGGACCCTCTCTCTGTGCGCAAAATTATCGGGGAAGGACAACCCGATGCCATCGTGGGTTCGAATGATCACACCGCCGCCGTCTTGCTGCAAACCCTCACGAAATGCCAAATCCCGGTTCCCGGAGAGATCCGCGTGGCGGGATTTGATGACGTGGGCTTCGCGACCCTTGTGAGTCCCACCCTCACTACGATGCGCCAACCTTGTCAGGACATCGCCCGAGCCGCATTTCTCGCCATGCTCGAACGCATGGAAGACCCCACCATCCCGGCCCGTCAAATCTCGCTGGTGCCCCGACTCATCGTGCGCGACTCCTGCGGGGCGTATCTTAAGAGATAACAGCCAGATCGTTCATGGGTTGAATTCAATCCGGTGATAGACAAAGGGCGGCCTACTTGGGATCAAAAAAGGTCCCCGGCAGATGACGCGACATCTCCCGAACCTGTCATGTCAGAAATACTCCCCTGTTAGGGGCAGGAGGTCGTAAATCCTGCAAAGTTTCGCAAACCGGTCCTTTCCGATTTCATCCTCATTTCATTCTCTCATCTCATGAAGATACTTTTCTGCTCTGCCCTCCTCACATCTCTCCTGCAAGCCGATCCCGTCATCCTTGCCGATTTTGAAGGCTCCAACTTTGGCGATTGGAAAACGACCGGAAATGCTTTTTTAAGAGGTCCGGCAAAGGGGAAAATCGATGACCAACAAGACGTCAGCGGATTCAAGGAGCTGGGACTTGTTAACACCTTCCTCCAGGGCGACAGCAGCACCGGGTCTCTCACATCGCCGCCATTTAAGATCGAGCACAAATTTCTGACTTTCCTGATCGGAGGGGGAGCTTGGGCAGGAGAGACTTGCCTGAATCTCATTGTTGGGGGAGAAATCGTCCGCACTGCCACCGGTAAAAACAATGAAAACCTCACCCCGCTCGCATTCGATCTCGCCGCTCTCCAAGGCAAGGAAGCAACGATTCAAATCATCGACTCCCACCAAGGCGGCTGGGGTCACATTAATATCGACCACATTGTCGCCACCGACGACCGTGCTACAATCCCACTCCCGCTCCCACCGACTGTTGAAATCCAACGCGAGGTCACCATCGATGCCAACTTCCTACAACTCCCGCTCCTGGACCGCAAAGTACGGCAAGGCCCCGGCGTGGCCAAATTCACAATCGAGTCCGCAGGCGGAGACCTTCTCCGCTTCATGCACCTGAAGTTCCCCGAGCCAGGACAAAATCCCGATTTTTGGTATTCCGCTGATGTCCGTGAATTCAAAGGCCAAAAGGTCACCTTCCGCTATCGTTCATCAGACCGAGGGCTTCTCGAAAACCTCCAGCTCGGTGATAAAGAAATCATCGACCCAAATGCCTACGACGGTCCACACCGCCCGCAGTTCCATTTCAGTCCGCGTCTTGGCTGGATGAACGATGTCAACGGCACCTATTATCACAATGGCCTCTATCATCTCTTCTATCAGGCCAACCCGACTACCACTGCCTCGTCGGCCGGTTTCGACATGCATTGGGGCCACTCGGTTTCCCAAGATCTCATCCACTGGGAGGAATGGCCCATCGCCCTCTTTCCAAATGCTGCCGGAAGTGTCTACTCAGGAACTGCCGTCATGATTCGTGAGCCCATTCCGGGACTCACTGCTGACAAGGAGCTTCCCGCCCCGGTGCTCTTCTTCACCGGCACCTCGCCCTTTGCGCAGCACTTCGCGACCACGAGGGACGACGGTAAAAGTTGGCAGCGTTTCGAGGGAAATCCCGTTCTGAAAAAACTTGGAAATTCCGACCGGGATCCCAAAGTCATCTGGCACGAACCATCGAAACACCACATCATGGTTCTCTACGTCGATGGGCCGGACACCTACCATATCTTCCGCTCACGGGACCTTCAGTCGTGGGAGAATACCCAGGTCATGCCGCATTGGTTCGAGTGCCCCGAATTTTTCGCCGTCAAATCCCCTACCACAGGCGAAGACCTTTACCTATTGTACGGAAGTTATCGTACTCCGACAGACGCGCCCGTTCAGTTTAAGGCCGCCTCTGCATATCAGCTTGGCAGGTTTGATGGAAAAACATTCACCCCGGTCACCAAGGTCCGGCAGGCTCATCTCGGCCCGAATTTCTATGCAGCCCTCACCTTTCAGAACGAACCCAAAGGCCGCCAGCTCATGATGGGGTGGGCCCAGGGAGTGAGGTCCCCCGGCGAGCCCTTCAATCAAGCTGCGACCGTACCGCTTCGCATGCAGCTCAAGGCCGTCGATGGCAAAGACACCCTCTGCTTTGAACCAGCGGAAGAAGTGGCGAACCTCCGAGGCGAGGCAATCTTCACCCTGAAAAACACCACCGGAAAGGATGCCCGAACTCAACTCGCGAAGCACAAAAAAGAAGGTGCGCTCGATATCATCGTTCGCTTCGGGAAAAAACAAACAGCGCCCATTGTCGCGACAATTCGCAATCGCAAATACAACTTCGACCCCGCCGCTGGACAATTAAACGGTCGCACCCTCCACCCGAAGGCCAGCTGGACGCCCGCTTCCTCATTGACCGCACGCTCATCGAATCCTTTTGGAACGGAGGCGAAGCAGCATTCAGCAATGAATCCCTCCATACCGATGACGGCCCCGCCTTTGACCTGAACGACGAAGCCGAGATAGCCAAACTCATCGTCTACCCTCTCAAAAACATCTGGAAGTAGCCGCGCCATTCCTGGCCCCTCAACCAACGCGGCGACCGGGTTCAACTCCGGCTTCTCATTGATCGGATGTCCGTCGAAGCCTTCTCCCGGCGATAACGAATAAATACGTCCTGTCTGAAAAGACACGAATTTCTCAGCCTCCTCTTTTTATGAACGCTCAAAACTCAAAACTCCTCCTCTGGGCCATCACCTGCTCCCTTGCCGGATTCATCTTCGGCTTCGACCTCATCGTCATCTCTGGCGCTGAACAAACCATCCAATCCCTCTGGGGTCTCAGCGGACTGGAGCACGGCCTCGCGATGAGCGCCGCCCTTTGGGGAACCGTCGTAGGCTCCATCTTCGGAGGCGGCCCCACTGACAAATTCGGTCGCAAAAAAGTTCTCCTCTGGATTGGCATCCTCTACTTCGTCTCCGCCCTTGGCTCCGCATTTGCTCCAAATGTTAGTCTCTTTTCCATTTCACGCTTTATTGGCGGGATCGGGATTGGCGTCTCGACGGTTGCCGCACCCCTCTTCATCTCAGAAATCTCACCCGCTGATCGACGCGGCCGCCTCACCGGGATGTTCCAATTCAACATCGTCCTCGGCCTCCTCATCGCCACCATCTCCAATGCCATCATTTTGAAAGTCATGGGCGGAGGAAGTGAAACGGCGTGGCGCTGGATGCTCGGCATCGAGGCTATTCCCGCGCTCATCTACTCCTTCATGTGCTTCACCCTTCCCGAAAGCCCCCGCTGGCTCATCGATAAAGGACAACGCGTCAAAGGAAAAAGAATCCTCGGCCAAATCAACCCCACCTTCAGCGAAGCCGAACTCGAAGCAAAAGTCCTCGAAATCGAAAAGGCCGGCGACCACGAATCCGGCAACCCAAAGGTCCTCTGGAAACCTCTCAAGCTCGCCCTCGTCCTCGCCTTCCTCGTCGCCTTCTTCAACCAACTTTCCGGAATCAATGCCATCCTCGGATTCTCCCCCCGAATCCTCGGCATGACAGGATTTGATCCAAGCGAGTCTCTCTTCAATGCCTCCCTCATCACTCTCGTCAACCTCATCTTCACCCTCATTGGTCTCCGCCTCATCGACAAACTTGGACGCCGAACCCTCCTCTACATCGGCTCCTTTGGTTACATCGCCTCTCTCTCGATTTGCGCCTGGGCCTTCCACAGCTACAAGGCCCCCTTCGCCGATGCTGCCGATGCTCTCAGTCTCAAACAAAACGCCTCCGTAATTGCCGGAGATATCAACCTCCTTCCTGAACGATACGCCTCCGAAATCACCCCACGAACTCTCTCGGAAGAGAAGGTCAAGGAAGTCGCCGCAAGCTCTCTTAAGAGCGCCAAGAAAGAGACTGGAGAAGGAAGTATCTTAGTTCTAGTCTGCATTCTTGGGTTTATCGCCGCCCACGCCATTGGCCAGGGTGCCGTGATCTGGGTCCTCATTTCGGAGATCTTTCCTGCCGTCGCGCGCGGTTTTGGCCAGTCCCTCGGAAGCGCCACTCATTGGGTCTTCGCCGCCATTCTCACCTTCGCCTTTCCGTTGGCGATGGAGGCCTTTTCGGCCTCTCAGATTTTCGGCTTCTTTGCCTTCATGATGATTCTCCAATTGATTTGGGTGAAAGTCATGGTCCCCGAAACCAAGGGCATCTCGCTCGAAGAGATGCAGAACAACCTCAACACAAAATCATGATCACTCCCCCCATCATCGCAGGCCTGGCCCAAGTTTAACATTCTAGGCTCTCAAACCACCGAAAAACCACTTTTTTTGAGCCGGCGAGTCCCTGAAATCGTTGGAAGTAAAGGAATTCACCTTTTGAAAACCCGAATGTAGTGCCATAATTTA
>Ga0222650_1001659_pt1 | contig 10368 bp, 12 predicted proteins | sample AntAcemetagen367_FD_179820 | JGI IMG/M metagenome (GOLD analysis project Ga0222650, IMG submission 179820) | Saline water microbial communities from Ace Lake, Antarctica - #367 | ecosystem: Environmental > Aquatic > Non-marine Saline and Alkaline > Saline | place: Antarctica: Ace Lake...
CCTCGCGGCCTTTTGCTTTCTCGCGGTCGATCATATCGGCAATCTCAAAACCTTGGATTACGTCCCCACCGATAGAATTAACCTCTATGGTAAACGGCCCCTCGGTATTTTGGCTGAGATAGTCGCGCATCATTTGGGCGGTGAAGTTTTCGCCAACGCCGTTAGCTATTAGAATCGACTCTAATGCTGGCTCGCGCTCTCCTATAATACCGTTGATGCGTAAAATATCCAATCGACTATTGTTTAGTTCGCGCTAAGTTAATTAGAGGGATTAGTATATAATAGTGATTATGTAATAGCTACATATTAATTATGTAAATTTGCTAGATATTCAATAATATGTCAGACGATAGAATAACAGTTAATCTTGCACCTTACAAAGACAGCTTTCAAAAGGCGTGTAATAAGATAGGGCAAAGCATGACTAGCCGAATTAAAACATTAGTACAAAAAGACCTAGAAGAGAATGAGTGATTTAATAGGAATCAAGCCGAAAAAGGTAACAGTAGCCGATATTAAACAACGGCACGAGGACGCTGGTCTAATCATTGCTGGATTATTGGAGATAGATAAGCACCTTAAGGAACAACTAGAGCTTAGTAAGTCTTTTAAGAACGACAGAGAACTACACCTGGCTAACGTGGCTGTCTTGTCGTCTAAGAGAACGGAGGCGAAGAGGAACTATGTTGTGTATATCAAGGGGACTATTGAAATGGCGTTAACTGTATAGATTAGGTTATCTAAAACTTTTAGTTTACATTTGCTTAACTAATAACTTATAAGCCATGAAAAAACTAATCATATTAACCCTAATCCTTTTATCCTTCCAATCATTCGCGCAGCTCGTCCCGCTCCAGAACGTAACCGATGGTGGGCTGTCTTTATCCTACCGCGTTAATCGTGAGTTTAAAGGTGTGCCTTTTTCTCATAACGCTATTGAGGTAGGTCTATTCCAAGATCGGCCTTACTTCGCCACGGGTGCTAATGTCGCGCTCGGTGGTGTTCAAGTTGGAGCTAACCTAATAGGCTATACTCAAGGTGTAGATATTCGCTTAAACCTTACCGCATCGCGTGACATGGGTTTAGTTTCCCCGCTTATCGGGCTGCATTATTATATCGATTTACAACAAAGCTGCTTCGTGTTTGGGGTAGTGATTAAGATTAAGTAATCACTCCACAATATTAGCGTACTGCTTTGCCTCGGTGAAGTCCCGCTGCTTATCCTCGAACTCCTCAATTGATACATAGATTTTCCGCTTGCCTATCTCGTCACTAACACGGCTTAGGCTTGCGTTCTCTGCTCTTGTGCTGCTTATCGCTGGGCTTGTTCCCGCTGATATAATCCCGTTGGCAAAGTTCCGCTTGTGGCCCATTTGAAAATTCGGCTTATTACCTACCGCTTGCTCCATTTGCGCAAGAACTGGAGCGTAAGCCGTTGTCGCCTTCGCGGTTATTACTGATTCGCCTCTTGATAAGTTCGCGCTGATACTGTCGCTTGTGGATGTTCCCGGTCCGTTTAATCCTATCACACCGTCCGCGAAGTTTGTATTTGTGGACTTGATCTTAGCGGTTTGAACAGCCGCAATTGCACTAGATAAAACCGCGAAAGCAATACCCGCTGGACCTAAAGTTGATGCCTTGGTTATCGTCTCGGCAAGATTAATTCCGATAGCCGCCAATCCTGCGAGTTTCTGCGCTTCGGCATTGTCTCCCGCTGCTTGCTTAGCGATGTTTACCCCTTGTTTTGCTATTCCTAATTCGCTATCTAACGCATCCCCTTTGATTGCCACCGTAGCTGCTGATGCTTGCTGATTTGCAGATTTTACGCGCTCAATGTTAGCAATTTGCATATCTGCTAATTGATTGTCTAACTCGGTAGTATCTAGTCCCGCGATTACTCTTGCTGCTCTAAGTGAGTTTAATAAGTTTTGCTCGCGTTCTAAAAGCTTCAAATCGTATTCATCCCGCGTTATTTCCTCGTTAATTAGACTTTGCTTGAGAGCTAATAGTGCTTGATCGTTAACACGCCTGCTCCTTTGCATTTCGATTAATACCCGCTTATCTGATTCCTCTTCCGAGATTCTTATTATCTCATCGCTAGTAATTTGTGCTTGCTCAATCTGTGCTTTCGATAATTCAAGGGCTAAGGTTTTGCTTTTTTCGATTGAACTTTTTTCGATTCCGTTTAATTGATTCTGTATCTCTAGGCTTGCACTTAATCGGTCAGCCTCTAACTGTGCAAGATCGCTAGTTAACTGAGCTAGTTCTATCTTAGCATCTCGATCTGTGTCATTCTGATTAGCTGCTAACTGGGCCTGTTTAAGTTGCTCCTTAAGAATATTGGCCTCTAAATCTGTTCTTTGATTTAGCGCATCAATAGCTTCTTTTCCTGCCTTAGTCCGCTCTTGGTCGGTTTTAAGAACGTCCTGAACAATGCTTTTCTGCTCTTGAATCTTGCGGTTTAATTCACCTTGGACGGTAGCAAGTGCTAGTTGAGCATCTTTAATTGCAATTTGACTTTTTGCGAAATCTTGGCCATCTTTAACTCCCGCCTTGACTTCGCTGCCAAATAACTTTAACTCGTTCCATGCCTTGCGAAAATCTAAATCAGCTAAGGCTGTCGCTACTTTTTGGAACACTCCCACAATTCTCTGGAAAGCAAACTGCAATGGCTTGATTACTGAGTTTAGCGCATCCGCCCCGCGCTGAGTGCTTAGGAATGCCGATACTAATGTTCCAATTAATGCCACAAAAGCACCAATACCAGTTGCAATTAAGGCAAGCCTAAACAGTTTAAGCCCTTTGTTTACCCCGCCCGTTGTGGTTGCTACAATTCTTTGAGCCGTAGCAAGTGCCTGCTGCTCTCTTGCGAATAGTCCGCTAGACTTTAACGCCTCTTTCATTCCCTCGGAGTAGTTACCTACATTTCTTCGGTTGTCTCCTGTTTGCTTTTCTAGGGCTTTGAGTTGGTCGGTTTCGCTTTTCTTTTGCGCAGTTAGTTGCTTGCCAACCTCGCTGTTTTCGCGCTCATCCTTGGATAGTTTTGCCCACTGTATAGACGTCTTCGATAGCTGCGCGCGTAGTTGATCCACGCTTCCCTCGTTAGCTAGTTGTGCCTTGGTGTTGGAGACTAAAACCCTTTCATTAGTGCGAATCTCTCCGCTTAATCTCTTTATTTCTATCGCGTTCTTTGTATAAGCTACTGAAGTTTTTTCGAGTTCCTTATTAGCGGTCTTAAGCTTGTCAACTTCCCCGCGCATCTTGCCTATTTCCTGCTCCGCTTTTTGTACGTCGGTTAGAGGAATGCTAATATCTAAAATTACTTGTTCTGCCATGATCTTTTAAAATAATCTTAATAGTCTGAATGTAGTCGGGCTTGCTCGGTTAACCTCGAATTGCTTTATCTTGATAACGTACCAGTAGGAATCTAAGAGAAATATCGGTCGGTTAAATGATACCTCGCTAATATCTTGCGCGGTTACGTTTAAATCTACCTCTATCACTTTAAGGTTGTTTAAGGCTGTTGTAAAAGTCCCGTAGTGATCTGTTACGTCTTTTGCAAAGTCTGAAAATGTTACGTTCGCTTGAGGTGTTACGGTGCTAACTGCTGATATGTTAATTAGTATATCGGAGTTAATCGAAATATCTAATACCCTAATCCCAGGCGATAGGTCGGGATCATCGTAGGCCAAAGCGGTAGTCGAATACCTTGGGATGATTATCATCACTGGCTTAGTTTGAATCCCCGTAAATAATCCGGACCGAAAGAAAGGAGCCTCATATAACACCTTTTCATTCTCCAATGAATTATCGGCAATGGTAAATGTTCCGCGCCCTTGTACGGTCGGAATGCTTGTAGGGTCGTCTTCGCTGGGGACTTTATAATCCAGATGATTTTCTTGAGCGTATTCGTCTAAGTGAAATATCGTTCTCACGTTGTTCTCGTCCGCTACTTTCTTGCTAAAGTCGTTGGCGGTAGGGTATCGGTTCACGATTTCATCGAACCGCTCAAACTTAATTGTCTTCGATTGATTGTCTACCGATATAATCGCGTTCTCTTTTATCGCAACATACTTGAATAATTCCGTAATACTAAGGTCAGGTAAAGTGTCTTGAATCAAAATCACCGAACCATCTGTCAATAATCCAGCCCCCTCAACTAAATTAAAAGTACTATCTTCTAATATGTCAATCTCATCTCCGTTACCACCTATCACACCGATATAAACAGGTACAGGATAGGCGGCAAAATTAGTAAAATCTAAAGTAAATTCCCAGTTTAAGCTGCCCGTCTCTCCCGGGTTTACCGCTATTATTGTTTGAATTACGACCCCAGCTACATAAAAATTAATGGTCATGGCCGCACCGTTAGCCGCGTTGGCCGCGTAGTTTAAAACCCCTGAGAAAATAGATGATCCTTTCCCGTTGCTTATTGTTGTTCCGTTAACTGTACCAACTGTATAGAGATTAAAAGGGTCACTATCAATTAAATCGAAATCAATAGCCTGCACATTCGTGTTAGCTATTAATATAGTTTGATCTGCTGTTTTAGTACTCCGGCCATTCAAATTAGGATTCCTAAACTGATCTAAGCTGAATGGCAGAACGGTTGTAAAATTGTTTAAAGCCGTGTATGTATATCCTAGCTCGGTGGCTATCTCATCGAATAACGTATTTATGTAAACAGCAGGAAAGAACCGCGTGTGCGCTTGGTCTGCCACTGCTATACTCGTAAAGCTTCCGTAGTTAATATTAGGGTAAACTACTCCCGTGGTAGCTTGTCGTCTACTGTTTACATTGGCAGCCGTCCAAGTATGATTAAACGCGCTTAAATCTATTGTGTTTAACTTCCTGCCTTTAATACTGCTAAAGAAACCCGCGCTACTTGAAAAGAAACGAACCGTGATATAGTCGTTACTTTCCAAAATCGTCATGTTACCGCTAAACACTTTAAGGTTGTCAATGTACAAATCAGCCTCAAAAAGTTTATAAGCCTGTAGGGTTCTCGCTTTCACCTCGTCCAATAGCCCTAGTGTCCGCTGATTATTCCCTGTCTTCGCAAGCTTAACTTGATTGCTAAGTGTGCCCCCTCGCGTTACAATGTTTCTAAATTCAGCCTCGGCAAATGTTATACTAAGTACTTGGACGGGGTCGAATCCGTCTATCTTGTACTTGCCATCTAGTATCGCGTAGATCATTTACCCTCGTTTATGCGCGTTAATATCTCAGCCTTTTCTAATGTTATTCTGAACCTATTAGAAGTTGCTATAAAGGGCCTAGTTCGCTTGCTGGCTTTCTGTGCGCTTGTGATATTGTAACGGGTGTACGTCGTTCCTATTACGCTATAAACTTGCATCGTGAAGAATATCTGATTAAGGTAATCGAATACCGTCTCCCCTTCTACGTCTGCAATTAGACTAAGTACGTCTTGTTGTCTAGAATAAGCCACCGACCTAACTACATTAGAATTTTGAGTAAACGTTGGCAAACCTCCTGAGTTGTTCGTTATGGCTATTCTATTAAACTCATAGTAAACCCATCCCCCGTTAGGATGCCAATACAAGAACATCTCACCACCGCAACAGGTCTTGTTACTTAGTGCTAGTATTGAAGTGAACTCAAATACATAAGATATGGGAGTACCTCCGCCGTCATCAAACGCAAACTCTAAACTAACTCTATCCGCTTCGGTTGTGTTAAATATAACCCCTGTAATAGTTTGCCCTGAGTCCTCAGTTACTAATGTAAAAAAGTCACCACTTGAGGGTGTTATTGTTGTGTCTGCGTCTGCTATGTTAGTTTCAAAATCTACTGTGTAAGTCTTTCCCGTGTACCCTAATATGTCAACCGTTGTGTCAACTGCGGCATCTATTTCTGCTGTGCTTTCTAATCCAATTACATACTTGTTAGAGACGATCTGAGACACTAATTGACGGCATCCCGTGTAAGCAATCGTGGCCGCTGGAGTTGTTCCTGTTACGTGCTTGTATGCTGTGATCGCTGTCTTGCTTCCTACTGAGTCAGGGTAAACCGAGACAGTTGTATTGTGAGAGTAAACAGTATTATCGTTGGGATCGCTTGTAAAGTCGAATCTACTAACGGCAGACCTCTTAGCGTTAATCCGATAAAGCCCGTTTAAGTCTGGCCGCATGTTTATGCTTGCGCTCTTAAATGGCTGTGCAGCGATTCCCGTGTAACCTGTTTTGATTGTAAAGTCTCGCGCTTCTACTATCCGAGCATTACCAGACGAAGGTATGGAGCCTGAATAAGTAAAGTCTACTGTTATTTCTGTAGAGGTCGAGGATAAAACACTAACTACGCTAGTCTCAGTATTATCAAGCCCGTCTAATATTGACAGATAAACCACCCCTGCAGCTACGGCCTCCGATGTTCCTGTTGTGCCGAGCTCTACTTGAAGGTTCCCGCCATCGTCAGCAATTGAACCTATTGCGTATTGGTTAGCGATCTCATAAAGTAGTGCGTCCTCTTCATAGGCTGCTCCTGTAGTCGGGTCTGTTACGTAAACGAATGTTGGCATAGTTCTAATTAATTAAGTACTTCTCTTAAGACCTCTGTAAAGCCTCTATTTAACTCAAGCTCTAATGGCTTAACAAAGTTATCTATTATCCATTGCTCACTTTGTACCTCAGAAATTATGCCCGTATTGCCTCCCTTTCTGAAAACAAGAGAACCTTCTAAACCGATCTTACGAGCGATTAAAAAGGCTAGGCTTTTTTGGGTTATGTCGGCAGGTTGAATACCTCGTGACTTGATCCATTCTAATATTGGTGAGGTTGGCGGTCGCTTTCCTGGCGCTCGTCCTGTTTCTAAAGTCATTATGTAATTAAACTGACCTGGTATATCGCTATAAACTTGGATGCGATTCTCAGAAACCCATCTATAATTCAGAGAGTTGGCCGCTTCCCCTGTATTGTTCATAGGCCCAAATTGGGTAGGGGCCTTTTCTCTTATGTTGGATTGCAGCTTATCAATAGTCTTATTGGCTCCGTCTCTAAATGCGAGCTGAAGCTTTAACATGGTACTACCGCATTGATGGTTGACGTAACCCATAGGCCCGAACTTGTTTCTCCGTTCCGCTTATAGACTGGTGTCTTCTTAATGTTCTCCATTCCTAAGCCGTTGGTAAGTGTGGCAGCATCGAAGGCGGCTAGTATTGTATTAGCTATAACATCGCAAGCGGCTATAATTGTGTTCTGCTCTACTGAGGTACTTTGAAATGTGTCAGGTTTGCCGACATAAAAGCCGAAGTTTTCCGTCTGTTCTACTGCACCGGTCAGCTCATTGGGTAGTAGCGCATAGTTAGCATAGATAGCAAATAGGTCTTGCCCGTCTGCTAGTTCTACCTTAGCCACTTGGTCAGGCGTTCCGATTACCTGCTTAGTATTAGAGTAGGCGGCTGTAACTATTGAAGCAAAGGCATTGTTTATAGTTGTGAATGTACTCATGTTTTTAAGTTAAGGTTATTGCCTTATTAATTGCCTTCGTTTAAATATTCTTTTACAATAGCTTCTGCGTTTTTATCAAAGTCATAACCATCTCCTACCCATTTCAAAAAGTTAATTAACTGTTCGCTTTGCCCTACATTACTATCTATAAATAATTTCTTTTCATATTTTTTTAATAGATTACACACCTCGCTATAATGATAGTATACGCCATTTTCGGTCTGTGTCCCTTCTGCATTGGTTAGTATAAAATCTCCAAGTGGTTTTTTAATTTCCATTTCCATAGCTAGTTATTTAGTTGGCTGCAATTTACGCAAATTATCCGTATATCTTTGGCGCTCAATTGTGTAAATGTATTCCTGCATAACCCAACCCGCGGGCTGCGTCTCTATCTCGCTAGGATACTTTCCGTACTTAGCACCTACACTCTCAAGGATTGGATAGACTCCAAAGGCTTGAAGGCGATCTATTCCCGCCATCTCTTCTAGGTCGGTAGGTTCGTTCTTGTCGCTGTCTAAATCAAACTGCGCCCATTGTTCTATAAACAGATTAAGCCCGTCTAACGCTTTACATCCCGCCTCTAGATAGTTTCGCTCTAAGCCTTTAATCTGAGCAAGTGCATATAATGTAACGCCTAACTCGTTTAAGTGGTTGGCTGCTATTTTCCGTGCCATCTCAAACTCTGCAAACGTCCACTCTGCACTAATCCAATTAAGCAAAGGAGGCAAGTCTAAGCGGTTAGGTACAAGCTCTGGCACTTCTTCGATAAAGGATAACATTTCGTAGATAGCTAGATAGATGTCTGCGCTTAGTTCTATCTCTGGCAGGTCGCATAAGATGTGAACCCGCTGCTTAATCTGGTTTGACTTCGTTCCTTCTAACTGCTTAAGCTTGGCGGGTGTGATGTCTTGCCATCGTTGCGGGACGTTGAAAGGAAAATTGCCTAGTTTAATCTTCTGCATAGTGTTTAATTTTCGCGCGCATAATAGTGATTAAACAAACGCGCCTGACAAAAGTACAAAAAAAAAGGGCGTAATGCTTTTTAAAACATTACGCCCACCCCTTAAGTATATCGTTTAAAAAGTTAGAGTTATAAATTCCTAGTGTTTAATTGTGTTTGATCGGTGAGAGTTTATCACCTTAAATAAAAAGTGATACTATTATAATCTCCTTGGCTCATGTCTAGGTTTTTTTCCGCTGCTACTCGTGCCTATTGCGTTATTGGATAGGATTAAATCAGTCACACCCCAGACCAATGCATCTACTCTATCAGGGCTTTTAGTTTGGTCGGTAGGGTTCCAGCTTACCATTTGAGACTCTAGTTTGCTAAAGTAGCCAACATGCTTCACGCGGCCTTGCTCGTACATTCCGTAAACGGGTTCGGCTCTAGTATGCTTCCCTCTTGTGGCTCGCACTAATTTAACCCTCCGTAGTGGGTCTACGCTCTTTAAATTGCTCGATACCATGTCACCCCCTTGATTGCTTTCGGCTACATAACAATCGCAGTTATGAGCTACCGCGCAATCTTTAGCAACCTGCGCCCACTCGTTAGGAGAATAGACTCCGGACATATCCTCAAGTACATACACGTCGCCTTTACTGCACACGCCTAAAACTACAATCCCCGTCTCGTCGCTTTTAGCCGTTGCACTTATCGCGGGGTCAATAGCTACGATCTTGCGTACTAGGATCGGGGCAAAGTTTACGCGGTTGCTTTCAATTATACCGTGATTCCAAAGTAGCCCCTCTTGGCTGTCTGTCCATACCCCTAAGAATAGATGTTCATACCTTGCTAAGTTGATGGCTTTAATCCTATCCGCTTGATCTAAGAAGGACTGGCTAAGGTTCTTAATGTTGTCTAGGTAGGTAGTGTGAATGTATGTTACATCTTCGCGCGGGTGTTCTGGGGTAAACTTTTTGTATAACATATGCTCCCTATTGCTAGGGTTCATAATTATCAATACCCTGTTGCAGTTGTTTACTGATCGGATAGATAAATCAATTCGATCAAAAGAGTCTTCATCATGGAATTCTTCGCCTTCGTCTACAACAAAGGTAGTCACCCCTTGGATAGATTTAAGGTTCGCGGTTGCTGTTCCTTGGCTTGTTTTTATCCCTTTGAATATGATCCTACTGCCCGTCTCTTTGTGTATGATCTCGTTTAGCGTAATGTTAAAAAGGTGGCTAAGATTAAGTAGTTCAATCTTCTCTAGGAACTCAGGGATAATTGAAATGTGAGCAGATACCATAGTCCAACGAGTGAACAGAATAACATGACCCGGTTCAAAGGTGAGGTTTAAAAGCAGTAGCGAAACATGGTAAGACTTAGCCGACCCCCTGCCGCCTGTTATGAAGTGGTAGCGATTAGGAGGCGGGTTAATGAATAAGGGTTTATATTGTGGTAATAGAGTTAGCAATTAGTTTTTTTCTGGCGCCGCCCATGTTATTGGTGGTTGTGTTATTTTCTCGCCTAAAGTTGTAAGGTCTAGGCTCTTGTTTTCTCCGTACTTCTTAGGCATCATCTTACTCATTAACCACTTCCGCGTATCAATCCTTAGCTTGTCTCGCTGTATTACGTTGTGGTTGATAATTTCGTTGCCTCTTTCGTCTGTGATAATGTCGTCCGCTGTGCTGTCTGAGATTGTCATTAGTTCATCAGCCATTAGTTCAGCCCTTAATTCAGTCGCGCGTGTGTATTGTTTCGATTTCAAAACATCAGCATCTATCCACACGTAAAAGGTACTAAACTTAATACCTGATTCTGTAATAGAGTTACGGGTGGACTTACCTTCTGATACTTGTCGGCAGATGTCGTTTACTATATCGGTCTTTTCTTTGTCTGAGTATGCCATGCTACAAAGTTAATCATTTTGATTTAGGTCTAAATACTTGTTAATTGGTA